>OBWQ01000017.1_pt1 | contig 183041 bp, 169 predicted proteins | sample 1476511 | NCBI WGS metagenome assembly OBWQ01 (sample SAMEA2580126, study PRJEB22360) | human gut metagenome | biome: human gut; feature: human-associated habitat; material: faeces | place: Denmark | collected 2008/2010
AGAATTCCGTAGACACTGCTAAGCGTGAAGGTATAGCTGAAGGTATGGAAAAGGGAATGAAGGAAGGCTTGGAAAAGGGTAGAGCTGAAGGTATGAACCAGCGAAGCCTTGATATTGCCAGGAACATGCTTGCTGATGGCGTTGACATCAATCTGATTATGAAGTATTCCGGTCTTACCCAGGAACAGATAGAAAAATTGAAATAAGATATTATCTTAGAGGTAACAGATAAGAATTCCCCCATCCTTCCATCAAAAGCAGGATGGGGGAATTTGCTTAATAGCTAAGAATATGCTGGCAATGGGACTTTCAGCCGAACAGGTTGCCAAGGCTACCCAGCTGCCTTTAGATATCATCATGAATCAGAACAACTCATAAAAAACAGAAAGCGGAGATGTAGATTACGAATATCACCATATAATCAAGGGTCTATACGCCACCTTTTCATCGTGGCATATAGACCACTCAACATTCAACAATCTCTAACATTATCGGAATTTCTATATTCTGTTTCCTGATTTTGGAAAAGTGTACGAGTTCGTACACAATCTTAACTGGACTCATATTAGGCGACGGTTATCTGAAAATAAAAAAGAGGGTGAGTCATCTGGTTATGACACACCCTCTTTTTGGCTTTTTATTTCTTTTTCTTCTTCTTCTTCTTTTTGATGCCGAAGAAATCGCGGAGGCCGTTGAAGTCTTTCTTCATGATGAGACCGAGACCCTGCGTGTTCAGACTGTTGCGCGTAAAATAGCGGTCGTTGGTCTGATTGTACATGCGTATGGCGAGGTTGCCGTTAGGGAAGATGAGGTAGCGGAGGTCAAAATCACCGATGAAACTCTGCGTGGCATTCGGATTGTCGCGATAACCGAACTGGCCATTGAAGAGTAACCGGTTGTTGAGCAGCTTGCCACTCAGAATGCCCTCATACTCGGCATTGTTGAAACCTTCATCACCCGTGGATATGTTGGCACCGAAATTCCAGTTGTTGCTCTTCACCACGTTGGAAAGTATGGTGCTCAGCTGCTGCGAGATGGTGCCGCTCAGCAGGCTCTGCATCGCCAGCGAAGTCTGACTCTGCTGTTCGCTATCCTCACTCACCTGGTTGTTGTTGGTCTGGGCGTAGAACCTGCCGATGCCCAAGAGATAGAGCACCTGCTGGTTCATCTCTTCCTGCGAATTGATGATAGAGTAAATCATCTGCTTCGCATCGCTGTTAACCGTAGGCAGGTCCATCGAGAAATCTACCTTAGGCGATTGAGGCGTGCCGGTGATGTCCATCAGGCAGTCTACGCGGATGTTGTTGCCCGAGAACGAACGGCCTATGCGCAGGTCGCTCAGCGGCACTCCGTTTACGGTATATTTAGCCCGCAGATTGAGTGGGGCGTTGTATGGGTTGCCACCGAAGGCGATGGTGCCGCCCGGCATAAACTCGAACTCCTTCTTGATGAGATTCTGGATGGTGAGCTTGTAGGTGCCGTGGTCTACCACATAGTTGCCAAACATGTCGAATGAGCCCTTGTTGAAGTAGTTGGCGCGAATTACGCCATCTCCGTTCAGGGTGATGTAATCGCCCGACTGCTCGTCCATAATCAGCTTGAGCGTGAGGTTCTGGTTGGTGTTTACGAGGAAGTTGATGCGCATATCCGATTCGAAACCGATGTCATCCTCTCTCTGTTTCGTGGTTGGAGCCCCGTTCAGGCTGTCCATGATATCCGGCACAATCTCGTGCCAGTGGATAAAGCTCTTGTCGCTGATGGCGTCCGGACTTGCCACATTATATACAAAGATGCTGCCCGGTTCGGGCTCGGCGTTGATATCGATGACGGTTTCGCCGCTCTTGCCGTGGATGCCTACCTCGCCCGTGGCATAGATGGTGCCATAGAAGGTGTTGTCGCCAAACTCGCGGGTATCGAAGCCCAGGAAGTTGTGCGCCTTGATATCGAGGTCGTAGCTCAGCCTTGTGAGGTGCTTGTGGTGGATGCCTCCGCTCAGGATGGCTATGTTGCGGTTGCGGTCGAAGATGGTATCATTCTCTATGAGGATATCATCTGGGATAGCGTGGGCACGGAGCGCATCGAAGGTATAATCGGTGTTGAGCTGCTTGAGGTGCACCTTGCCATGAGCGGTAATATCGCCTACGAGATTGACGCTTTTCAAATCGCCCACCACATTGAGATGACCATCGCCCCAGGCTTCTACCTGGTTCATGAAACTGCCGCAGAAATTCTCGAGGAATTTCATGCTGGTGCCCTGGGCATCGATACCCAGGTCGATATAGTTGCGCTTAGGCGAGACGTATCCGTTGATGAGCGTCTGATGCTCCGGACCATCATCGGCAACTGCATGAATATCAATCTGTTCAAGCTCCTTATTGAAGTTGACACCAGCATGGAGCACACCGAGCGGTCCGTTTTCGAAGGTAAACTCCTTCACGTCTAGCTGGGCGTAGGCATCAGGGTCGTTGAAGAGGCTCTTGATGATAGCCTTGCCCGAAGCCTTGCCGGTGAAATCTACCGAATGGAAATTGATGAGGTTCAGCACGTATGCCACATCCACATCCTTCAGGTCGGCTACGATAGAATCGGTCTTCTCGGGTGTGGCAAGACCGGAAACGATGACGTGCTGCTGGTCGTGGCTCACGGCGAAATGGTCTACCAGCAGGCGCTTCTTGCTGTAGATGATGTCGGCAGGATGAACCTTCCACGGTGTGCCGTTGATTCTGATTTCAGACGGGTGTATGGTTACGTGGGCGGTAGAAACATGATCTTCGTTCTTGAAGAACTGCGCCCTCGTATCGATGATGCCCTGGATAGGGAGCTTGGCCGAATGGTTGTTGTAGAAGAGCTTGGCGAAGAGCTGGTTGTCGGCAGCGGCTGCCTTTACGTGGATGCCCGGTCCGTTATCTCCCCATTTGCCCTGCCTGATCTGCGCATCTATCTTGAGCGAATCGTTGATGGTATGCAGTCGCACTTTGGCTCCATGATAGTCTTTTGCGTCATAGCTGAAGTCAGGCACGCTGGCATAGATGTTGACGGTTTTCTCGGCATCGTTCATGAATCCATCGGCAAAGACGGGCTGCTCTATCTTCAGCGGAATGCCCAGCATGCGCTGCAGTATCTCGGTAGAGGTGATTTCTGCCTGGAAGGTGAAATGGTTCTTCGCGCTCCTGTCTACCTTGCCGATGCCCGGAAGGGTAGGCAGTTTGCTGGCTACCAGGTTGGTGAAGCTCTTGGTGAGGGTAGCGTAATCGTACTCTCCGTTAACATGGATGCTGGCGAACGGGGCTTCGAGGTCGAAATAGCTGTCCTTGCCCTGGTTCTTGGCGCTTACGGTGATGTCATCGAGACTGTAGGTCTTGTCGGCTACCTTCAGTCCCAGGATGGTTGGCAGCAGATGCTGTACATGGGCAGTAGCTGCATACTGCTTGTGCGGGATGGAGTAGGAGCCTTCTACCTGGATGTTGGCGTTAGGGTCGGCGATGGATGCGAGTCCCTCGAGCAATCCCCGGTTATAGCTGCCGTCTATCTGAATGTTGCGGTAGCTGTACTTGTTGAAATCGAAGCGCGGAATGCTGCCCTTGGCATAGAAATGTTGCTTGTTGCCATGAGCCGAAAGCGATGCTGCCAGGATGCCGAACTGCCCGTTGTCGAGGATTCGGCCCAGGTTGATGCCCTGGGTGTTGATGCTAGCCTTGAGCTCGGAGCCAGCTTTTTCGGCCTTGATGGCTACTTCGCCCACGCTGGTCTTCAGCTGGCCGCGGGTGCCTGCCTTCTTGCCAGCACCATATACTTCACCTATATAATATATGTCGCCCAGGCGCAGCACTTCTTTCGGAATGCTGATGCGTTTGCCCAGATTTCTGGAAACCTCTCCGATGCCATCGCCTGATATCTTGAGGGCTGAGATGTTTGCCTTCCAGCGCAGAAGGCGGTCCCAATCGCTCACACGGCCGTTAGCCCTGAGCATCAGACTGCCGCTCTGAGTCTTGAATTCGAGGTTATGGATGCGGGCAGATGTACTGGTGCCCGAAAACTGGAGATGAAGCTGCAGGGCATCCTTGAACTTGCGGAGTTCAGGCACGAAGCAAGCAATATCGGCAAGCGTGATGACGGATGGCTTGATGCCGCCCTGAAACTGGAGTGTAGGCTTTACGATATGCTTGTTCTCGATGCGGTAGGTAGCGCGCAGGTCATCAAACTGCAATTGCGAATGAGGGAGCTCGATGCTGAAGTCTCTGAGCAGGGCTTGCTGCTGGTCGGCATCGAGTTTGAATCTCAGATTTCTGAGTTGAAGTCCTGATTTATCTTTCAGCGCTATCTTCTTGACAGCCAAATGGATATCCTTGTCTGTGAGATGGCCCAGAATAATGTGGGCAGAGAGGTCGGTGATGCCTAGATGCTGCGGCGAAAAGACGCCCGGCTCAGGCGCAATATCGCGCTGGTTGTAGGCAACGGCACCATGGCGGATAATCAGGCTTCCGATGTGCAGGTCGAGCGGAGTATGGCGGGTGGTATCTTTCGAAGCCAGCGAATCGAGCACGAACTGGATGTTCATCGGGCTCTTGGCATCCTGCTTGTAGATGTTGGCATTGAGCCCGAAGAGCTGGGCAGATGAAACCGAAATCTTGCCATCCTTCAAAGGCAGGAAATCGAGCTTTGCCGATACGCGCGAAGCACAGATCATGCTGTCGCCCTTCTGGTCGAGCATCATCACGTCATCTATGATAATGCGGTTGAAGAAGCCCAGATTCACCTTTCCGATACTTACCTGAGTGCCGAATTTCTGAGCCAGCGCACCGGCTACTTTAGAGCCGAGGAAGGCCTGTACTGGTGGCACGTGCAACAGTACGACAAGCAAGAAATAGACAGCAGCCAGCGTCCATATAATGCTATTGATGATATGTTTTAAATGTTTCAGAGTTGCTTTCTCTAGTTTACAAAAATGTTACTAATTTGAATTTTGCGACAAAATTACTGAAAAATCGGCATAAAATCGAATAATTCACACAATTTTTCTTTTTTATATCACTTTTTTTCACTATTTTTGCAGCACGTTAGAAGTTTCAGCATAGAAGAAGATAAAATATATGTTTTATGGCAGATGGTCAGTATAGCGTCTTGATGAGGGCGCTGACGCATATATCTTGAAGTGATTAGTAAATTTATATTTAATATTTTTTTAATGTAGTTATGGCAAATGTAATTAAGTTACGTAAAGGCTTGGACATTAACCTTACGGGTAAGGCTTCCAAGGATGTAACGCTCCAGGTGGCTCAGGCTGGCGAGTATGCGCTGGTTCCTGCGGCTTTCGTGGGTGTGACTCCTAAGGTAGTGGTACGCGAGGGCGAGCATGTCAATGCCGGAGATGCCTTGTTTGTGAACAAGGCTTGCCCGGAGGTGAAGTTTGCCTCGCCAGTGAGCGGAGAAGTAACCGCCATTGAGAGAGGTGAGCGCCGAAAGGTGCTCTGCGTGAAGGTGAAGGCCGACGCAGTACAGACCTCTACGGATTTTGGTAAGAAAAACGTTGATGCGTTAGACGGTGAGGCTGTCAAGCAGGCGCTGCTTGAGGCTGGTCTCTTCGGATACATCAACCAGTTGCCTTATGCTGTGTCCACAACTCCCGACACCAAGCCTAAGGCAATTTTCGTTTCTGCCCTCCGCGACATGCCGCTCGCAGCCGACTTTGAGGTAGAACTCAAAGGCAACGAAGAGGCTTTCCAGACGGGTTTGACAGCCTTGAGCAAGATTGCGAAAACTTATCTCGGTGTTGGCGTTGAGCAGCACAGCAATGCGCTCGGCGGGGCTAAGAACGTAGAACTCAATGTATTCGACGGTCCTTGCCCGGCAGGTAATGTAGGCGTACAGGTGAACAACATCGACCCGGTAAACAAGGGCGAGGTGGTTTGGACAGTAGATCCAGCATCGGTTATCTTCTTCGGAAGACTCTTCCTGACAGGTAAGGTTGATTTGCACAAGACTGTAGCTGTGGCTGGTAGTGAAATCAAGACTCCTGGCTATGCTGAAGTATTGGTAGGTACACCTTTAAGCAGTTTTGTAGCCAATCAGCTGAAAGCTGCTGACCATGTGAGACTTATCAATGGTAATCCTCTTACCGGTGTAAAGACGACCACAGCCGATTTCGTAGGTGGTCATACATCAGAGATTACAGCCATCCCAGAGGGTGATGACAACGACGAGATGCTGGGTTGGATTCTTCCACGTACCGATCAGTTCTCTACATCGCGTTCATATCTCTCCTGGCTCTTCGGCAAGAAGAAGGAGTATAATCTCGATGCCCGCGTGAAGGGTGGCGAGCGCCACATGATCATGAGCGGCGAGTATGACAAGGTGCTCCCGATGGACATCTATGGTGAGTATCTCATCAAGGCAATCATCGCCGGCGATATCGACAAGCAGGAGCAGCTCGGTATCTACGAGGTAAGTCCTGAAGATTTTGCTGTGGCTGAGTTCGTGGATTCATCTAAGCTCGAATTGCAGAAGATTGTACGCGAGGGCTTGGATACCCTGCGCAAGGAGAACGCTTAGTTTTTAGTACTGTTAATTATTAAAATAATGAGTGCATTAAGAAATTATCTCAATAAGATAAAGCCTAACTTCCAGAAGGGAGGTAAGCTGCATGCCTTCGAGAGCGTGTTTGACGGTTTTGAGAGCTTCCTGTACGTGCCTAATACGACAGCGAAGAGCGGAGCCAGCATCCACGATTCCATCGACTCGAAGCGCATCATGAGCTTTGTGGTAATCGCCCTGATTCCTGCTTTGCTCTTCGGTATGTATAATGTGGGATACCAGAATTTCAAGGCTGCAGGTACACTGGATACTGCCAGCTTCATCGAGGTCTTCGGCTTCGGATTCCTGGCTGTCCTCCCTAAGTTGCTGGTTAGCTACATCGTGGGTCTCGGCATCGAGTTTGCCTGGGCTCAGTGGAAGCACGAGGAAATCCAGGAGGGTTACCTCGTCAGCGGTATCATCATCCCATTGATCATCCCTATCTCTACACCGCTGTGGATGCTCGCCCTGGCGTGCGCCTTCGCAGTCATCTTCTGCAAGGAGATCTTCGGTGGTACCGGTATGAACATCTTCAATGTGGCTGTGGGTGCCCGTATGTTCCTCTTCTTCTCATATCCATTGGCTATGAGTGGTGATAAGGTCTGGGTGGCTAAGGATGCTATCTTCGGTCTGGGTAACACCCTGCCTGATGGCTTCACAGCTGCTACTCCTCTCGGTCAGCTGGCTCAGGGCAGCATGCCTTCAGCTAGTCTCTGCGATTCTATCATCGGTTTCATTCCTGGCTGTATCGGTGAGACTTCAGTCATCGCCATTGCCATCGGTGCCATCATCCTTCTCTGGACAGGCATCGCATCATGGAAGACCATGGGCAGCGTATTCGCAGGCGGCATCGTGATGGCGCTTATCTTCCAGGCTCTCGGCATGACACCTATCGCCTGGTATGAGCACATCATTCTCGGTGGTTTCTGCTTCGGTGCCGTATTCATGGCTACCGACCCTGTAACCTCAGCCCGTACTGAGAAGGGTAAGTACTTCTACGGATTCTTCATCGGGGCCATCGCCGTTATCGTACGTGTGATGAACCCAGGTTATCCAGAGGGTATGATGCTCGCTATCTTCTTTGGCAACATGTTTGCTCCACTCATCGACTACTGTGTAGTTCAGGGCAACATCTCACGCCGTGCTAAACGTGCTATTAAATAATGTAGGAGGAATGTAGATATGAAGACAAATTCAAATAGCTATACTATTATCTATTCGGTTATCATCGTGGTAATCGTGGCATTCCTGCTCGCGTTCGTGTCTTCTTCGCTGAAGGCAACACAGGATGCCAACGTGGCTCTTGATACTCAGAAGCAGATTCTCAACTCGCTGAACCTGCGCGACCTTGACAACGCTACTGCGGCTGCCAAATATAAAGAGGTGGTGAAGGACGAGAAGGAGAAGGACGGCATGAAGTATTACGAGTGCGAGATTGATGGTCAGAAGAAGACCGTTTACTCTGTAAAGGGTATGGGTCTCTGGGGCGGCATTTCAGGCTTCATCGCCGTGGATGCCGACAACAACACCATCTATGGCGTATATTTCAACCACGAAGGCGAGACTGCCGGACTTGGTGCTGAAATCAAGGACAACCTGAAGTGGCAGCAGAAGTTCCAGGGCAAGAAGATTCACAAGGATGGAGTAGAGGGCATCGCTCTGGGCGTTGAGAAAGACGCTCCTGCCGGCGACCCTAACAATGTAGATGCCGTTACCGGTGCTACATTGACATCCGATGGTGTGGATGCAATGCTCAAGGAAGGTCTTGCTAAATTCATTAAATAATTAAGCGAAATTATGGCATTATTTAGTAAACAAAATAAGGAGGCATTCATCAAGCCACTGAACGGCGACAACCCTATCCTCGTTCAGGTGCTTGGTATCTGTAGTGCCCTGGCTGTTACTTCCCAGCTGAAGCCAGCCATTGTGATGGGACTTGCCGTTACTATCATCACGGCATTCTCTAACGTGATTATTTCCATCATCCGCAACACCATCCCTCAGCGCATCCGTATCATCGTCCAGTTGGTGGTAGTTGCTGCCCTGGTTACCATCGTGAGCCAGGTGCTGAAGGCTTTCGCCTACGACGTGAGCGTGCAGCTCTCCGTGTATGTGGGTCTGATCATCACTAACTGTATTCTGATGGGTCGCTTGGAGGCGTTCGCCATGATGAACAAGCCTTGGCCTTCATTCCTCGATGGTGTAGGTAATGGTTTGGGTTACGCCCTCATCCTCGTGATTGTGGGTGCTGTTCGTGAGTTTCTGGGCCGCGGCTCATTGCTCGGTTTCCAGCTGATACCGGAGGGAGCTTACAACTTCGGATATGTTAACAACGGTATGATGACCATGCCAGCCATGGCATTGATTCTCGTTGGATGTGTAATCTGGGTACATCGTGCCTATATTTATAAGGAGGAGAAGTAAGATGGAGCACGCAATAAGTTTGTTTTTCCGTTCGATTTTCGTCGATAACATGATCTTCGCCTACTTCCTGGGTATGTGTTCATACTTGGCAGTATCCAAGAACGTGAAGACCTCTTTGGGCCTGGGCTTGGCAGTAACCTTCGTGTTGCTCATCACCGTGCCTGTAGATTACCTGTTGCAGACCAAAGTGCTCAGCGCCGATGGCATTCTGGGTGTTGACCTCACTTACCTGAGCTTCATCCTCTTCATCGCCGTCATCGCCGGTATCGTGCAGCTGGTAGAGATGATTGTAGAGAAGTTCTCACCATCGCTCTATGCAGCGCTGGGTATCTTCTTGCCATTGATTGCCGTAAACTGTGCCATCATGGGTGCATCGCTCTTCATGCAGCAGCGCATCCTGATGGAGCCTACCAATACTCAGGCTATTACCTCTGTATGGGATAGCATCGTTTATGCCGTAGGTTCCGGTCTGGGTTGGACTCTCGCCATCGTTCTGATGGGAGCCATCCGCGAGAAGATGCAGTATTGCGACGTGCCAAAGCCATTGCAGGGACTCGGCATCACATTTATCACAGTAGGCCTCATGGCAATGGCTATGCTTTGCTTCTCAGGCTTGAAAATCTAAAATAGGAGGACTATAGATATGGGTAATACATCATTTATATTGGCTAGTATCGGAGTTTTCCTCGTGGTGATTCTCCTGCTGGTTATCATCCTGCTCGTGGCTAAGAAGTATCTGAGCCCTAGCGGAAATGTAAATATCGTAATCAATGGCGACAAGACCATCAACGTGCCTCAGGGCAGCAGTTTGATGACTACGCTGAATGAGAACGGCATCTTCCTGCCTTCTGCCTGTGGCGGTAAGGCAAGCTGTGGCCAGTGTAAGGTTCAGGTGCTCGAGGGCGGCGGTGAGATTCTCGATTCTGAGAAGCCTCACTTCACCCGCAAGCAGATTAAGGACCACTGGCGCCTGGGATGCCAGTGCAAGGTGAAGGGCGACCTGAAGATCAAGGTGCCTGAGAGTGTGATGGGCGTGAAAGAGTGGGAGTGCGAGGTTATCTCCAACAAGAACGTTTCATCATTCATCAAGGAGTTCAAGGTGGCTCTGCCTCCAGGCGAGCACATGGACTTCGTTCCGGGTTCTTACGCTCAGATCAAGATTCCTGCATACGACTGCATCGATTACGACAAGGATTTCGACAAGGATCTCATTGGCGAGGAGTACATCGGAGCATGGAAGAAGTTCAACATCTTCTCTCTCAAGGCTCACAATCCAGAGCCTACCGTTCGTGCTTACTCTATGGCGAACTATCCTGACGAGGGTGACATCATCACCCTGACCGTACGTATCGCCACAACTCCATTCTTGCCACGTCCACAGGTAGGATTCCAGAACGTACCAACAGGTATCGCTTCTTCTTACATCTTCTCTCTGAAGCCAGGCGACAAGGTAATGATGAGTGGTCCTTACGGAGACTTCCATCCTAACTTCACATCAGGCAAGGAGATGATCTGGATTGGTGGTGGTGCCGGTATGGCTCCATTGCGTGCGCAGATTATGCACATGACCAAGACCCTGCACACTACCGACCGTGAGCTTCACTTCTTCTACGGAGCGCGTGCATTGGGTGAGGCATTCTTCCTTGAGGACTTCTGGGAGCTTGAGAAGGAATTCCCTAACTTCCACTTCCATCTTTCATTGGACCGCAAGGACCCAGTGGCAGATGCTCAGGGCGTGAAGTACTACGAGGGATTTGCTGTTAACTGCATCCGTGATACCTACTTGAAGGATCACGAGGCACCAGAGGATTGCGAGTACTATCTCTGCGGACCTCCAATGCTGATCAAGACCGTTACAGATTATCTGGATTCTCTCGGAGTAGATCCTGAGAGCATCATGTACGATAACTTCGGATAAAACGATAATTCAATCAAAAGAGCAATGCTTGTTCTCAAAAAATGAGAGGCAAGTGTTGCTCTTTTTTTATTTTTCTGAATATATACAATATAATAGAGATAATTACGTTTTTATCTTGAAAGTATAGATTTAATTATGAATAAGATAAAGGTAGGTGTATGTTTTGCCCTTTGCAGTCTGGCAGCCCCATCTATGGCACAGTATATGTGGCAAGAGGAGGATGGCACGGAGAAGATAGATCTTCGGGAAGATATACAATATGGTGTTGAGATGCAAGGATCGTTTTCGAAAGGTAAAACCCCATTGTGGCTCAACGCAAACAAACATGGATTAAGTTCTTTAGAGAAGAATAACGGCTATCTCAGAGGTAGTCTGGTTCGTCCGCTTTCTGCAGATTCTGCCCGCCGCTGGGCTGTAGGATATGGAGTAGATGTGGCAGTACCGGTAAACTATACCAGCCATGTAGTGGTGCAGCAGGCTTATGTGGAGGCCCGCTGGCTTTATGGTGTGCTGACTGCAGGTGCCAAGGAATATCCGATGGAGCTAAAAAACCAGTCGCTCTCCAGTGGTAGCCAGTGTCTGGGTATCAATGCCCGTCCGATACCTCAGGTTCGTCTGGCGCTTCCTGAATATTGGACGCTTCCGTTTGGTAGAGGCTGGCTGCAACTGAAAGGTCATCTGGCTTATGGTATGACTACGGATGATGGCTGGCAGCATGATTTTACGAAACGGCAGACTAAATATTGTGACCACATGCTCTATCACAGCAAGGCTGGTTTCTTGCGTATCGGAAACGAGAATGCTTTCTGTCCGCTCAGCATAGAAATGGGCTTGGAAATGGTTGCTCAGTTTGGTGGCAATGCATATCGTCCAATAGGTGACAGTATGGTACAGATTCCTACCGAGAAAAATCTGAAAGGCTTCTGGCATGCGCTGTCGGCAACGGGCTCTGATGCAGGTGAAGGGGCTTATGCCAATGTTGCCGGCAACCAGTTGGGCAGTTGGCTGATGCGTATCAATTATGACACTGACAGTTGGAAAGCTGCCATCTATGCCGATCATTATTTCGAAGATCACAGCCAGATGTTTCTCCTCGACTATAATGGATATGGTGAGGGCGCAGACTGGAATAAGAAAGTAAAACGCCGTTTCTTCATGTATTCGCTGAAGGACATTATGCTGGGCTTCGAACTGAATCTGAAGTATTCGCGCTGGCTGAAAAATGTGGTGCTGGAGTATCTCTATACCAAATATCAGAGTGGTCCGTACAATCATGACCGTACATCGGGTATCGCAGACCATATAGCGGGTACTGATGATTATTATAACCACAGCATCTATCCTGGATGGCAGCATTGGGGCCAGGTGATAGGAAATCCACTCTACCGTTCGCCTATTTATAATAATGACGGATGTATTGATATCAGGAACAACCGTTTCATAGCTTATCATCTGGGTTTTGATGGTCAGCCTACACAGCGGTTGGGCTATCGTATATTAGGCACCTATCAGAAAGGTTGGGGTACATATGGCAACCCGTTTACAAAAAAGCATCATAATGTAAGTTTTCTGGTAGAGGGTCATTACGATTTCCCGCATCAATGGCAGTTGAAGGCAGGCTATGCGATGGATTTCGGAAGCGAAAAGATGCTGGGACATAATGCCGGTATGCAGATAACCATCAGCAAAAGAGGTTTGCTGACGAAAAGAAAATAATAATCGATAAGATAGAAAATATGAAAAAGATAATAGGGGTGCTTTCCCTTGCTGTTATGATGCTCACTCTAAGCTCATGTGAGGTAGAAACAAGCCAGAATGGTGATTTGGATGGTTTCTGGCATCTGGAGCAGGTAGATACTTTAGCTACAGGGGGGACTTGTAACTTTGCAGATAAACGCGTGTTCTGGGGCTGCCAGTATAAGCTGATTCAGGTTGCTGATTATAATCGCTTCGAGGCTGGTAGAGGATTTTATCTGCGTTTTGAGCAAACCTCCGACAGTTTGCTGATTACATCTGTTTATCGTAATAAATGGCATGAAGATTATGGAGGCGATGTACTTTTAACAGAAATGAATGATTCTTTGCGTAGCTGTGGCATCAATCATCTGAATGAGCATTTTGCCAAGGAGGTAATGACCGGAGGTAAGATGCAACTGAAGAGTAAAACCCTGAGATTGCGGTTCAGAAAATTCTGAAAAAAAGCCCTCGATGCATGCAGCACCGGGGGCTTTTTTGTAGTATGCTCGGTTTCTTACTTCTTCCTTTCTGATTCCTTGATGAAACCATGTCGGTAAGCATAGAGAAGCTCCTTCAGGTCTTCTATCTGCTTACGGAGTTCGCAACCTATATCTGTGTCGGCTACCAGCATTCGGCGGTTCGACATTTCTACAATCTGTGTGGTACTCTTGATGTCGGTACCTTGCTTGATGGCATCTTCCATACTCGTAAATGGCTCGTGCTGGACCAGCTGAAATCCGCGGGAGTGGTATACTAAGGTGTAGCCGGCAATGCCAGTCTCGTTGTGGTAGGCTTTAGAGAAACCTCCATCGATAACCATCAGCTTGCCGTTTGCCTTGATAGGGTTCTCGCCCTTGGTTGTGCGAACGGGCACGTGCCCATTGATGATATGGCGGTTAGGACCGGTTACCCCAAACTCATCCATAATATGGTCGATAACCTGTTCGTTATCGCGCAACAGGAAGTAGTATCCCTTCTCTTCTTTATGAGTCTCCTTATCGGTAATGAAATAGCGCTCGAAGGTGGCCATCTTACTCTTGTCGAAGAGCGGACTGTCAGGACCGCACCATAGGTAGATGAAATAATCGATGGCATATTCCTTCTCATTCGGATCAGAATCTGATTGGAAAGCTGTGCGTATCTGCATGCCCGTATGATGCATCAGGGCTCTGCCGCTGAATTTCTTGCCAGGATATATTTCTACCTCTTTTAATGAACCATCTTCGTTGAGCGGACAGGAAGCATGGAAAAGCAGGTTGTTGTTGAAGATAGCGTACATGCAACCATGCTGCAGCATAACGTTGATATGCTTGTGCAGCTTCTCGCAGACCATAAACGAATGATGCAGTTTCTGAATCAGAATTTCCTCTTCTTCAGATAGTTTGTCTGGATTGTCCGGATCGATGGTAGGGAAGTGGCATGAGGTCATGTCATACTCTTTTCCGTAAATCTCTACCTTGCCTTTCCTGTAATCGATATGGTCAAAAAGACAACGGTCTTTCATCTTCCATTCCGGATGCTTCTTGAAAAGCTGGCTCTCTAATTTAAACTGGATGACAGCTATAGCCTTGTGCATCTGAGAGGTGAGCCGCTGAGTCTTTTCATCCATTGCTGCTGCACCTCCGCTGAGCTTAGGCAGAAATTCTTTGCAATCATCATCCTTGTAGGTTTCCATCGCAAAAGTAGCGAGTGGTACGAGGTTGATGCCATAGCCTTCTTCCAATGTCGAGAGGTTGGCGTATCGCAGGGAGAGACGTATCACATTACAGATGCAGGCATCATTGCCGGCAGCTGCTCCCATCCATAGTACATCGTGATTACCCCACTGGATGTCCCAACTGTGGTAGCGGCGCATCTTGTCCAAGATGATGTGGGCTCCTGGACCTCTATCGTAGATATCGCCCAGAATATGGAGCTGGTCGATAGCCAGGCGCTGGATGACGTTGGCTATAGCGATGATGAAATCATCGGCTCTGCCTGTGCTGATAATCGTATCAACAATAACATTGACATAGGCTGTCTTGTCATGATCTTCGGTGTGCTCGTGCAAAAGCTCCTGGATAATATACGAGAAATCGCATGGCAGCGATTTGCGCACCTTGCTTCGGGTATATTTGCTGGAAACATCACGGCATACAGCCACCAACTGGTGCAGGGTGATGTGATACCAGTCGTTAATGTCGGGTTCGTTCTGCTTGACGAGTTCCAGTTTCTGCTCAGGATAGTAAATAAGAGAGCAGAGTTCTCGCTTCTCCTGTTCGCGAAGGGTATTGCCAAAGAGTTCGTTCACCTTACGCTTGATATTTCCTGATGCATTTTTCAGTACATGCAGGAAGGCCTCATACTCACCATGGATGTCGGCAAGGAAATGCTCGGTACCCTTTGGCAGGTTGAGGATGGCTTGCAGGTTGATAATCTCGGTGCTCGCCTCTGCTATAGTAGGGAACGACTGAGAGAGCAACTGCAAATATCTCATGTCTTGTTCTATATTATAATGTTTCATGTTTTTTTCCATTTTCTTAGAGCCTTTTTACTATTTATTATCTTTTGCAAAGATAGTATAAATAATAGATAAAACAAAGGAAAAAAAGTATTTTTTTGAAAAATCTTTCTGTTTTTTCAGATTTTTGCAGTATTTTTGCAGAAGAAATATAATAATTCTTCAAACTAACTATATTTGATTATGAAACAAACTATTCTTGTTACTGGTGGTACAGGCTTCATAGGTAGCCATACTACAGTAGAGTTGCAGCAGGCAGGCTACAATGTTGTTATCGTAGATGATCTCTCAAACTCAAAGATTGAAGTACTCGATGGTATCGAAAAGATTACTGGTATCCGCCCTGCTTTTGAGCAGGTTGACTTGCGCGACAAGGCTGCTACCGAGGCTGTATTCCAGAAATATCCTGATATTGAGGGTATCATTCACTTTGCTGCAAGCAAGGCAGTAGGCGAGAGCGTACAGAAACCATTGTTGTATTATCGCAACAATATCGTATCGCTCATCAATCTCCTGGAACTTATGCCAAAGTATCAGGTAAAGGGTATCATCTTCTCTTCTTCTTGTACCGTTTATGGGCAGCCGAAGCCTGAGAATTTGCCTGTAACAGAAGAGGCTCCTCATCAGAAGGCTACTTCACCTTATGGCAATACTAAGGAGATTAATGAGCAGATCATAGCTGATTATATCCATAGTGGTGCAGCCATCAAGAGCATTGTATTGAGATATTTCAATCCTATAGGTGCACATCCTTCTGCTGAGATTGGTGAGTTGCCAAATGGTGTGCCAAACAATCTGATTCCATACGTTACTCAGACAGCTATGGGTATCCGCAAGGAACTCACTATCTTTGGTAATGATTATGATACTCCTGATGGAACCTGTATCCGCGACTATATTTATGTTGTAGACTTGGCTAAGGCACATGTAGCTGCTATGGCACGTGTTCTTGATAAGGAGACTGAGCCTATCGAATATTTCAATATCGGTACAGGTAATGGAAACTCAACTCTCGAAATTGTTGAGACTTTTGAAAAAGCTACAGGTGTGAAACTGAATTGGAAGTATGGTCCACGAAGAGAGGGCGATATTGAGAAAATTTGGGGTGATTGCACCAAGGCGAACAAGGTACTCGGCTGGAAGGCTGAGGCTAAGCTTGAGGATGTGTTGGCTTCTGCTTGGAAATGGCAGCAGAAACTTCGCGCTGATGGCATCATGTAAAGTGTTGGTTGTTTTAGAAAATAATGTGAATTGGCTTCTTTTTTCCTCTGAAAGGTTAAAAAAGCTAATTTTTGGGAAACTTACCGTCGGGAAGACGGTAAGTTTCCTTTTTTTTATATATCTTTGCAGAAAGAACTATTGGTTTAACGAAACTTGAAAATATATGAAACGGACTTTACTTTCAATATTAACAATTGCAATGTTAGCGCTTTCTGTTCCTTCGGATGCTATGGCCAACGAGGGAAACATAGAATGGGCAGACCTTGATGTGGCAGATATCAACTTGAACTATGCTGGGGGCGTGATGCATATCACCGGCGCTAGCGGGCAAGTGGTGAGAATATATAATGTGGCAGGTGTTACAATCAAGACCTTCCGCATAGAAGGTAATGACAAGCGCGTAAACTTGCCATTGGCTGATGGTATCTATATTGTAAAGGTGGGGAATACCTTTACGCGCAAAATTTGCGTAAAGCATTAATAGTACTATAGAGGCCTTAGAATGCCGTTTAACTTTAATCAGAAAGTGAAGCTCTTTCATACTTCGTTACTTATCATTTTTTGCTGTTTGATGTTTTGTTCTTGCCACGACAAAGTACCAAACAGCAATTTTCAGTTATCGTTAGATGAGTTCAAAAACTCTCGTTCTTCGGCTTATGCTATTAATTCAAAGGTTATAAGAAATCTGTTGGATAGTATCATGCGAAATGATAAAGACCGACATGCTGCTGATTTGCATACCCGTCGATATTACCAGAATAAAGGTAGTCTGCTTTGGATTACACGTCATGGGGTAAATAGTCAGGCTGACTCCCTGGTGACTTGCCTGCGTACTGTAGCGGATATGGGATTTGATAAACGTCGGTTCTATGTGGATGCTATTGCCCGAGATATTGACAGGTTACGAGATTTAAATCTAGATTCAGCTGATAATCAGATAAATCAAGTGATAGCCCGACTGGAGTATCGCTTGACCAAAGCTTACTTTAGATATACGATGGGGCAGAATTTTGGATTTATGAATCCTAGTTTTGTTTTCAATCGTTTAGATACTCTTGCTCCCAATCCTTATGATAGTATCAAGAGACCCGTTAGGTTCAGAGGCCTGTTTGATGTAAAAATGGCTCATGCAGATGATGCGTTCTATCAGAAGGCTATGCAAATGGTTAGATGCGACTCGGTGGCTTCCTTCCTGAAAGAAGTACAGCCTAAGAATCCTTTCTATTATCAACTGCTGGAGAAATTGAAGGCTGGAGGACTGGGCAAGGCGATGAAAATCAAAATTCTCTGCAACATGGAACGTTGCCGCTGGAGACAGTATGATAATCCCTGGCAACACGAAAAATATGTGGTTGTCAATATACCATCGTTCCATCTGATGGCTATTGATCATCAGGATACGCTCTCGATGCGCATAGGATGTGGAGCCAGTAAAACCAAAACCCCGATATTGAACAGTCATATCAAACGTATGGAGTTGAATCCTCAATGGTTTGTTCCCCGTAGTATCGTTCTCCATGATATGATACACCGGGTGGGGGATCATGGCTACTTTCGCGCGCGTAACTACTATGTAAGGGAAGTGGCAACAGGTAAGGAGGTTGACTTAAACAGAGTAACTCGATCTATGCTTATTTCTGGTGCTTATGGCATCGCTCAGCGGGGCGGAAAGGGGAATGCTCTGGGAAGAATCATCTTCCGTTTTGATAATAATTTCTCGGTCTTCCTGCATGATACTAACAGTAAGGGCGTGTTTGGACAAGAGGATAGAGGAGTATCGCATGGATGTATCAGAATAGAAAAACCGTACGATTTCGCTGTCTTTCTATTGGCTGACAAAAACGAGAAACTGAAGGAAAAGATATACTATTCGATGACAGCAGATTCGCTAGCCAATAAAAAACTTGTTGTGAATAACGTAAAGGTTAATCCTCAAGTTCCTCTCTTCATAACCTATTATACACTCTATCCGTTAGCAGGAGGCAGAATAGCTGATTATTCTGATGTGTATGGATTTGATGCGGTAATATTCGATATGTTGAGAAGATATCTATAAACAACACATTTGTAAAAGCAATGATAAACGATAAAGAACTCTTGGCGATGATTAGGGATCCTAAGACCCAACGCGAAGGCTTTGCTGTACTGGTAAGTCAGTATAGCGAGCCGTTGTATTGGAAGGTTCGCCATATTGTCTTAGATCATGATGATGCTGATGATGTGTTGCAGAATGCCTTTGTTAAGGCTTGGACCAATCTGGATTCGTTTCAGGGAAAGTCTTCGCTCTCAACATGGCTTTACCGTATAGCAATTAACGAAGCGCTTGATTTCTTGAGACGCAAGAAGCAGATGGTTAATGTCAGTACCGAAGACGAGCCGGGCTTGGCTTCACGTCTTCTTGCCGATGACTATTTTGATGGTGACCAGATTCAGGCAGAACTGCAAGAGGCTGTAGCCCTACTGCCCGATGTTCAGCGCACAGTTTTCACTCTAAAATATTATGATAATATGAAATATTCAGAGATGAGTAAGGTGCTGTCAACAAGTGAAGGAGCTTTGAAGGCATCCTATCATCTTGCTGTGAAAAAAATAACCGATTTTTTCAATTGTAAGGATTAAACCTTTTCGGTTAGTTTTCGTCTATTTAATAAAGTATAAAAGAAAGGAATGAGGAATATGTTAAAAGAAGACAATATATTGAATAGCCGTTTTGGTAAGAAAAACCATTTCCAGGTGCCGGCTGGTTATTTCGACCAGCTTACTGATAGGGTGATGGCAAATTTGCCGGAGCAGGAACCCCGTATCATTCACATGCAGCCTAGCTTATGGCAGCGTATGCCGATTCGAAAGATTGCGGCGGCTGTTGCTGTTTTGGCTGTGATGGGAGGTGGCTCGGTACTGGCGCTGAAATATACGGGAAGCAGTAAGCCTGCTATGGCACATGTGGACCATATGGTTCAGAAAGCTGCTGTGAATAATAATGAAGATGCTACTTTTAATGAGATGGCCGATTATACGATGATGGATAATGAAACTATCTATGCATCGCTGATTGCAGAAAATTAATGGTTGGTATTTCTTTTTGTCTACAGATAAAGATTTTTAAAAACGATAAAGTATGAGAAAGATAATGCAACATAGGTTTCTTGCGCTTTTAGCTATGCTGATGATTAGCCTGGTTTCACTTGCTTCACAGCCTCAGGGTAGAAAACATCATGATGGATTTAATCCTAAAAGGTTTCAGGCAGAACTAGAACAGTTTATTACGACTAATGCCTGTCTTACGCCGAGAGAAGCTGCTAAATTCTTCCCGGTATATAGACAGATGGGTAAGAAAATGCGTATGATATTCGATGAAATGCGCCGATTCCGTCATGTGAATCCGAATGATAATGAGGCATGTGCCGAAGCTATTAGGAGAAAGGATGAGTTGGATATTCAGCTGAAACAGTTGCAGCAAGAGTATCATTCTAGATTTATGACCATCTTGCCACCTAATAAGGTGTTCAGTGTCATCAAGGCAGAGGAACGGTTCCATCGCCAGGCATTCAGACGGATGAAGAAATAAATCTCTAAAAAAGTAGAGATAAAACTATTTAATATGTATTTATGTGAATTTTGGTCACATTAATAGGGTCGCGAAGATATTTTTAATAATATTTTCGCGATTTTATTTTGTCCTTTCCGTTATTTGTTGTACTTTTGCACTTTGGAAAATAATAATATAATATAATAAGGTATGTACAGAAGTAATACGTGTGGAGAGTTACGTCTCTCTGATGCCGGCAAGGAAGTGACACTTGCCGGTTGGGTACAGCGCTCAAGAAAGATGGGTGGTATGACATTCGTCGATTTGCGCGACCGTTATGGTATCACACAGTTGGTCTTCAACGAGGCTGATAACAAAGACTTGTGTGATGCAGCTAACAAGCTAGGTCGTGAATTCTGCATTCAAATAAAGGGTGTAGTAAGTGAACGACAGAGCAAGAATCCTAAAATGGATACTGGTGACATCGAAATCCTGGTGAAGGAACTCAATGTCCTCTCTCAGAGTCAGACCCCTCCTTTCACTATCGAAGATAATACTGATGGTGGTGATGATATCCGTATGAAGTATCGTTATCTTGATTTGCGTCGTCCTGCAGTGCGCAAAAATCTGGAGTTGCGTCATCGTATGTGCATCTTGATTCGTAACTTCCTCGATGCACAGAACTTCATGGAGGTTGAAACTCCAATTCTTATTGGTAGTACACCAGAGGGAGCCCGCGACTTTGTTGTTCCTTCCCGTATGAATCCAGGTCAGTTCTACGCTCTTCCACAGAGTCCTCAGACTTTAAAGCAGCTCTTGATGGTTGCTGGTTTCGACCGCTATTTTCAGATTGCCAAGTGCTTCCGTGATGAGGATCTTCGTGCTGATCGTCAGCCAGAGTTTACACAGATTGACTGTGAAATGAGTTTTGTTGATCAGGATGATGTCATCAACCTTTTCGAGGAAATGGCTCGCCATTTGTTTAAGGAGATTCGTGGTGTAGAACTTCCTAAGTTGGAGCAGATGACCTGGCACGATGCTATGCGCCGTTTCGGTAGCGATAAGCCAGACTTGCGCTTCGGTATGGAATTTGTTGAGTTGAAAGATGCTTTCACAGGTAAGGGTAATTTCTCAGTATTCGATGAGGCTAAGTATATTGGCGGTATCTGTGTTCCTGGTTGTGCTGATTATAGCCGTAAGCAGTTGAACGAATTGACTGATTTTGTTAAGCGTCCTCAGGTCGGTGCCAAGGGCTTGGTATATATCAAGTACAATGCTGATGGTACCGTAAAGAGTAGCATAGATAAGTTCTATTCTCCAGAGGAACTTGCTGAAATCAAGACCGTAATGGGAGCCAAGGATGGTGACCTTGTTTTGATTTTGAGCGGTGATAATGCTAACAAGACACGCATTCAGCTTTGCTCTTTGCGTTTGGAAATGGGTGATCGTTTGGGACTTCGTGATAAGAATGTATTCAAGTGTCTTTGGATTATTGACTTCCCTCTCTTTGAGTGGAGCGATGAGGAGCAGCGCCTGATGGCTACGCACCATCCATTCACTATGCCAAATCCTGATGATATCCCATTGCTCGATGAGCATCCTGAGCAGGTTCGTGCCAAGGCATACGACTTTGTTTGCAATGGTATCGAAGTAGGTGGAGGTTCTCTCCGTATCCATGATACTCAGTTGCAGGAGAAGATGTTCGAGGTTCTCGGCTTTACTCCAGAACGTGCTGAGGCCCAGTTCGGTTTCTTGATGAATGCTTTCAAGTATGGTGCACCACCTCACGCAGGTCTTGCTTTCGGTTTGGACCGTTTCGTCAGCATTATGGCTGGTCTCGATAGTATTCGCGATTGTATTGCCTTCCCAAAGAACAACTCAGGTCGAGATGTTATGCTCGATGCTCCTTCTGAACTTGACCCTAAGCAGTTGGATGAATTGGAGATCAAACTTGATTTGAAGGCTGAATAAAAATAGAGAAACGAAGGTATTCACTCCATAAAAGAGTATGCGTAAAATGCCTTGAGAAAAATTCAATGATTTATAATAAGTAATTGATTTTTAGTAAATAAAGTGCTGCGCTTCTTGACGTAAATCAAGAAATGCAGCACTTTTGTTTATAAGTAGTAGTTTTTTCTATTTTTCTAACACTATTTCGAAATAAAAGTTATAAATTTGCAGCAGATATTAAGGTTGAGCTGATGAAATGAGGCTCAATAGAATCATAAAATTCTTAAAACATGGTAGAAAAGAAAGCGACAACTAAGACTGCTGCAAAGAAGCCAGCAGCAAAGAAGGCTCCAGTAGCAAAGAAGGCTCTTGCAGCAAAGAAGGACGTTCTTTACTTGAACGCAGAGAACGCAGGTTTTAGAGCTGGTGATGTATATCAGGCATTGGCAGCTTCAGAAAAGGCTCTCACAGTAGCAGAAATTGCTAAGGCTGCTAAGATCAGTACAGAGGATGTAATCCTTGGTATCGGTTGGCTCTTCAAAGAGGGTAAGATTAAGGATGAGGACAACAAGGTTGCTCTCGCTTAAATAAGGTTTATTTTTCAAAGAGCCGCGATTGCTTGTAAGTGAGTAACCGCGGTTTTTTCTTTTTCTGTCTTCTCTCTTGAAAGAGGACGAATGTTATGATTATTATATGAAACTTGATCAGGAGATATTCAATGTTCTTTTGGCTGCGGGTGCAAAAGGGTTGAAAGTAGAAAAAATAGCTCGTCATGTATATAATTCCTGTAATTCGATTTTTACACCTCTGAATTACAAGGATGTTCATAGCTATGTTACGCAATATCTCACCAGATGCGCTAAAGACCCACAATCGCTTATAGAAAAAGGTAAGGGGTATGGTGTATATCATGTTAATTTTGATTCAAAGGCCGTACAGCAACTGATGCTCAATTTTTCTTCTTCTGTATTAGAAAATAGTAATGAAGGGGAGGACAAGGCTGACGATAGTGCTCCTCAAAGTCTTTTTGATGAGAATATGTTCTAAATTATTTTTTTATGAGGGGAATGTTGTAGTATGTTCGTATAATATATGTAGACTTTATAAAAAACTGATAAAAGTTAAACAATAAACATATAAACGAATAAACTATGGCTAGTAGATATTTATTAGGTTTTGACGTAGGCTCAAGTTCTGTAAAGGCTTCGCTTACTGATGTTGACAATGGAGAAATCGTAGCTTCTGCATTCTATCCGGATCATGAAGCACCCATTATGGCTGTAAAGACCGGTTGGGCAGAGCAGGATCCTCAGATGTGGTGGGATAATGCTAAGCTGGCGCTTAAGAAAATCATGGCAGAATCTGGTGCCAAGGGTGAAGATATCCTTGCTATTGGTATCTCGTACCAGATGCATGGCTTGGTTTGTGTTGATAAGAATCAGCAAGTTTTGCGTCCTAGTATCATCTGGTGCGACTCTCGTGCCGTACCTTACGGCGAGAAGGCTTTTCATGATTTAGGTGAGAACTTCTGCTTGCGTAATCTGCTCAATTCTCCTGGAAACTTTACTGCATCTAAACTTGCATGGGTAAAGGATAATGAACCGGAACTGTTTGATAAGATTGATAAGATTATGCTTCCTGGTGATTATCTGGCAATGAAACTTTCAGGTGAAGTTAAGACTACTATCAGTGGTCTTTCTGAAGGTATGATGTGGGACTTCAACCAGAAAAAGCCTGCTAAATTCCTGCTTGATTACTTTGGCTTCGATGAAAGCATTCTGGCTGATATTGTTCCTACTTTCTCTGTACAGAGTGTAGTAAGTAAAGCGGCAGCTGAAGAACTTGGTCTGAAAGAAGGTACACCAATATCTTATCGTGCGGGTGACCAGCCAAATAATGCTGTGAGTCTGAATGTGTTCAATCCGGGTGAAATAGCAAGTACTGCAGGTACATCAGGAGTTGTATATGGTGTATTGGGTGATGTTAACTATGATCCAAAGAGCCGTGTCAATACTTTTGCTCATGCTAATTATACTACAGACCTTGACCGTCTTGGTGTATTGTTGTGTATCAATGGAACTGGTATCTTGAATGCGTGGGTTCATCGAAATATCACTCCAGATGTAAGCTATGCGGATATGAATGATCTTGCAGCTTCTGTACCAATAGGTAGTGATGGTGTTAAGATTATCCCATTTGGTAATGGAGCTGAGCGTGTATTAGAGAATAAGGAAGTTGGTTGTTCTATTCGTGGCATCAGCTTTAATAAGCATAATCGTGCTCATATTGTTCGTGCAGCACAAGAGGGTATCGTCTTCAGTTTCTGCTATGGAATGGAAATCATGCAGCAGATGGGTATGGATATCAAGAATATTCATGCAGGTAAGGCTAATATGTTCCTCAGTCCGTTGTTCCGAGATACCTTGGCGGGTGTGAGTGGTGCTACTATCGAACTTTATGAGACAGATGGTAGTGCAGGTGCAGCTAAGGGTGCTGGTATTGGTGCCGGTATCTATAAGGATCATAATGAGGCTTTTGCTTCATTGAAGAAACTTGCAGTCATAGATCCTGATGAGGCTAACCGTTCTGCTTATCTCGAGGCTTATTCTGCATGGAAAGAAGAGCTGAAAAAACTTTAAACGTTTGTAATTTACTTTAGACAAACTTTTTTTATAATATCAGATAAAGGGTGGGAGAAGTCTCACCCTTTATTTTTCTTGTATGCTCGGCATGAGCTTATTCTAATGGGTGCAAGTCCCTAACGAGCCCTAATAGCGGGAATCGTATAGCCAATAGCAAGGGTGTCCATCGTGAGGTGGAATCTGAAAGAAGCTGGCGGCAAACATCTGACCTAACGCACAGAAACTTCATACAAGGCATTTGACCATGGATGAGATTGCAAGACAAATCAAAGTCCCATAGCTATTCGGAATGGTTGGTGTAAATGAAGTGGGTATAAGATGGAAAGAATAAGCCCTTATCCGAGGAGGTCTCACGGACGCATGGGTGAAGATGAATAATTCGATGTACAATGACGGAGTAAAGCTTGCCGTGAGAAGTCAGCAGAGGTCATAGTACCCAAGGCACGTGTGCTTATAGGGAAGGACTGAATCGTGCAGTGCAATAGTAAATGAATGTTACCTTGTGAGACTCCTCGTCAGATGTCCGAAAGGAACTCTCTATCCAAGACGATAGGACGGAATCCGACAATAGGATAGAAGTGACGCTACTCATAGGGATAACTGAAATCAACTTGCCACACATCGCAAGATGAGAAAGCACGAAACCGCCGTATGCGGAACCGCACGTACGGTGGTGTGGGAGGTCGGTAAATGTGAAAATAGGAGGCAAATGCCTTTTATGACTAGCATTTACCTCCTACCCGATTTTCCCGATTCTTTTGACTTTTGGGGGAGCTTCCGTCTTATTTAAGGATTGGATTTAAATATCTATAGTTGATTTTCTGAGTATCTATCCACCTATGTTTTGTCATGATGAACCGCTTTAGAAGATAGATAAGTGATTATACAATGAAAAAATCCCCCAGCCCGCTTGAGAAAGCAGGATGGGGGATTGGTATTTTGAATCAAAACAGTTTAATTCTTGAAACTGTGGATTGGAGCCGGAATACGACCGGCACGGTTTACGAATGCTTCGCAACTGAATGGGTTTACAGGCATGATTGGAGCATGACCGAGCAAACCGCCAAAATCTACATTGTCGCCTACCTTCATGCCCACAACTGGGATGATACGTACGGCAGTAGTCTTCTGGTTAACCATACCGATGGCAGCCTCGTCGGCAATGACACCGGAAATGGTGGTGGCTGGAGTATCGCCAGGGATGGCAATCATATCCAAACCTACTGAGCAGACACAAGTCATCGCCTCAAGCTTCTCGATGGTCAGCGCACCTGCCTCTACAGCGTTGATCATACCCTGGTCTTCGCTGACAGGGATGAAGGCACCGCTCAAACCACCTACATAAGAAGAAGCCATGATACCGCCCTTCTTAACCTGGTCGTTCAGGAGTGCAAGAGCTGCTGTGGTACCAGGAGCACCGGCATGCTCAAGACCGATGAGCTCAAGAATATCGGCTACACTATCACCGATAGCTGGGGTAGGAGCCAATGAAAGGTCGATGATGCCGAAAGGTACGTTCAGACGGCGTGAAGCCTCCTTGGCTACCAACTGACCTACACGGGTAATCTTGAAGGCGGTACGCTTGATGGTTTCGCAAAGAACCTCGAAGCTTTCGCCCTTTACCTTCTCCAATGCATATTTTACAACGCCAGGACCGCTGACACCGACACTCACTACCGCATCGGCCTCAGAAACACCATGGAAGGCACCAGCCATGAACGGATTGTCGTCTGGCGCATTGCAGAGAACAACGAGTTTGGCACAACCCAGAGAACCTCTGTCCTTGGTTGCCTCGGCTGTATCCTTTACGATTTCGCCCATCAGTCGGACGGCATCCATGTTGATGCCGGTCTTGGTAGAACCCACATTGACTGAGCTGCAGACGAAATCGGTCTGTGCCATCGCCTGAGGGATAGAACGGATAAGGAGCTCATCGCTCTTGCTCATACCCTTGCTTACGATTGCAGAATAGCCGCCCAGGAAGTTGATGCCGAGTTCCTTGGCACACTGGTCAAGGGTCTTGGCAATCTTCACGTAATCGTCGGTAGTCTTGCAGGCAGAACCGCCTACCAGCGAGATTGGAGTGATGGAGATACGCTTGTTGACGATAGGTACACCAAACTCCTTGGAGATTTCTTCGCCGGTCTTCACCAGGTTCTTTGCCAGACGTGTAATCTTATTATGAATGTTCTGACAGAGCTCATCGAGATCGGTAGATGCGCAATCCAAAAGGTTGATACCCATGGTGATGGTACGCACATCGAAATTCTCCTGCTCTATCATCTTATTGGTTTCGATAACCTCAGATATATTGATCATATTGTTTGCTTTTTAAATTCTGTGCATCATATTGAAAATTTCCTCGCGCTGGCATTTGATCTGCACGCCCATAGCCTTACCAACATTGGTGAGTTCATCGGCTACTTCCTCGAAAGTTTTCTGCATCTTGCCCATGTCTACGATCATCATCATGTTGAAATACTCCTGTACGATGGTCTGAGAGATATCCAAGATGTTGATACTGTTCTCTGCCAAATAGGTACATACCTTGGCGATGATACCAACGGTATCCTTGCCCACTACTGTAATAATCGTTCTGTTCATGTATTTATTCCTTATTTTAAATTGGTAAGTTTTCGGCTGCAAATTTACAACTATTTTGTTAGACTACCAAATAAAAAGTCAGAAAACTTGTAAAATCACTAACGCTTTGCAAGTTTTCTGACTCATTTTTACCTTTCTTGTTTCCTTATCTTACTTGATACCTCTTTCGTTGAGTGCCTTAGAATATTTGGCTGCATTCTGCAGGTGCTCATCGTAAGTGCGGGCAAAATTATGAGTGCCGCTGAAATCCTCCTTGGCACACATGTAGAGGTAATCGTGATGCACATGGTTGAGGACGGCATCAATACCTGCTACGCTCGGAATGCGGATAGGCCCCGGTGGCAAACCTGGGTTCTTGTAGGTATTATACGGGTTCTTGATAGACAGGAGGTTGTTGTAGATGCGCTTGAGGTCGAATCGCTGCCAGGCATATTTAATGGTAGGATCGGCCTGCAATGGCATTCCCTCTGGATATTCGGCATTGCGAAGCATCAGACGGTTATAATACATGCCGGCTATCATCGGTTTTTCGCCGTTATTGGCTGTTTCTTCGTCCACGATGCTGGCAAGGGTGATGATCTCAATCGGTGTCAGCTTCATAGCCTTTGCCTTTTCGGTGCGCTCAAAGTTCCAAAACTTGTCGCTTTCTTTCTTCATGCGCTCCAGAAATTTATCTACCGAGATGTTCCAGTAGAGATCGTAGGTGTTAGGTACGAACATGCAGGCGATGGTGGCAGTATCGTAACCGTATTTCTGACAGATGCTCTCGTCGCGCAGGGCATGGTAGAGGTCGTTGCTGCCAAACATCATCTTCTTGCCAATCTCATCAGAGAGTTTGTCGAGCGTGCGGACCGAAGGGATGGTAAGGCTAACCGGTTCCTGCAAACCGTTCTTCATGTGGCGCCATGTCTTGAGGGCACCATCGCCCGGAGCAATGGCGTATCTGCCGGTGCGGATATGATCGGCATAGCCGGAATGGAGGGTCAGGGTCTTGAATGCCTGGAACGGAATGCTCTTGGCAAATGGGCGGAGCTTGTTGTATACAGAGTCGATGTTATCATCGTTGTCGATGTAAACATACTCGGTGTTGCTGCTCTTCGAGAAGGAAGAGAAACAATAGATGTAGCCCACGATGGCGATGACTGCGATGCAGCCTATAGCGCCATACAGATAGAGCTTAGAAAATGATTTTTTCTTTTTCATATTCTTCTTGTTTGTTATTTTTCGGGTGCAAAAGTACAGTAAAAATAGGAAATAGCAAAGTATAGGAATTTAAAATAGGTTAATTGTCATCTTTCTTTATCCGTTGTGTCTGCTTTTTTGTTACCTTTGCACTTGACATTGAGAATCAACATGTGTATCGGTGCTTTCGGGCACATTATTATAAAAGTATTATGAAAATGAAGTTTTCGATAGCGTATGCTGCCAAGTGGGGTCATGCCCTGCATGTAGAATTAACTTTTGCCGCCGCTGATGGATATCAAGATACGATGGACTTGCCGATGACCACCCGGGACGGTTATCACTGGGAGGTGGAAATGGCGTCAAGGCAGAACCGCCATCACCCTTTCGTAGCTGTGGCTTACTGCTACTGCGTGAAAGATGCTGGGGGAAAGGTGCTGCGTAGGGAATCGCTCGCTTCTGCCCGCCAATATGTTTTTGATGAGAGTAAGAATTTCTATTTTCAAGACTATTGGCTGGAGGAGGATAATCCTTACGTGGAAAAAAATGCCTTCGTATTGCAGCAGGTGAAGTTTACTGATGTCAAGCCAGCGCGTCTGCCTCTCTTCGACCGTACTATCATCTTCAAGATTCATGCCCCGAAACTCTATGAGGGTGAGGCTGTAGCTTTGTTGGGAAATCATCCTACGCTGGGCAAATGGAATCCGGCTCATTTCCTGAAGATGCAGAACTATCATGGCAAGGACTGGGAAATATCTGTGAATGTGCAGGCTATCGATGAGCCGATAGAATATAAATATGTGGTGATTGATGCACAGACCCAGAAACTGAAGAGGTGGGAATTTGGGGATAACAGAATCTTTGGCATTTCGGGTAATGAACAGGCTGGCGGACAGGGAACTCCTCAGGGTGAAATCCGTGTATACCATCAGGATGTTTATGTGCTACACGGCGGTGAGTTCCGCATCAAGAGGGTTCCGGTTCATGCCCAGTTCAATTTCGATACCTATATATTCGATCTTGACGGAACCCTGATTTCTTCTCTCCACGACCTGGCTGCAAGCTGCAATTATGCGCTGAAGCTGAACGGGATGCCTGAACGTACGCTGGAGGAAGTACGCATGTTTGTAGGAAACGGGGTGAAGAAACTGATGGAACGTGCCGTGCCGGGAGGATTGGAGAACGAGATGTTTGAGAAAACCCTACAGGATTTCCGCAAGCATTATATGGTGCACAATATGGATAATACGAAACCTTATCCGGACGTGATGGAGATGCTGGAGGAACTGAAGAATAGGGGAAAGAACATTGCGGTGGTAAGCAACAAGTTTTATGCAGCTACCCGGGAAATATGCCGCCATTTCTTCGGCGACCTGGTAGATGTGGCGATAGGAGAGCGGGAGAATATCAAGAAAAAACCGGCTCCAGATACCGTAAACGAAGCCTTGCGGCAGCTGCATGCGGATAGAGAAAGGGCGGTATATATCGGCGACAGCGACGTGGATGTGATGACGGCAAAGAACAGCGGAATGCCTTGTATCTCAGTGCTGTGGGGATTCAGAGATCACGATTTTCTGCTGGCACATGGAGCTTCTATCCTGGTATCATCACCCTTGCAGATATTATAAGAAAGGTAGGAAAAAATGATTTGGAAGACCATCATAGAGAATGGTCTTCCAGATATTTCTTGATAAATTCAAAGTAGGTTTCTGATATCGGAATGCTCTGGTCGCCATAGGTAATGTGCTGCTGGTCTACCGTATCAAACTTTGTCATGTTGGCAAGGAACGAACGGTGTACACGCTTGAATTTTTCTCTTGGCAGCCTTTCTTCCAACTGTTTGAGGTTGCCCAGGGTTCTGATGTTAGGCCTGCCCTCAAGATGGAAACGGATGTAGTCTTTGTCGCAGTCAACAAACAGAATATCATCTATCGGGATTCTTACGCATTTGTAATCTCGTTTTACCACCAGAAAACCGTCGCGCTTGATAGGGTTGTAGTTATCGTCCTGCATGTAGCGTTCGAAGACTTTCTGGCATGATCCCATAAAGTCATCGTAGGTGATGGGCTTGAGCAGATAGTCGAATGCATTCACTTTGTAGGCTTCGATGGCATACTCCTTGAATGCGGTGGTGAAGACAATCTTCACGTTCTTGGGTACAACCTTTGCAAATTCCAAACCGCTGATCTGCTGCATGTGGATGGCGAGAAAAAGTATGTCGAGATGGTTGTGATGGATGCCGTCTACAGCATCTATCGCACTTTTGTAGGCTCCGATCAAATGCAGGGTCGGAGTTTTTTCTATATACTGTTCCAGGAGTTGCAAAGCTTCCGGATCTTCATCTATGATGGCGCAATTTAAAATCATAATTTTACTGTTTTAGTGATTTTATTCTCGATTTTCGTAAAAACGAAAAATGTGTTTGTTTATTGTTTCAAGCTGCAGATTTTTTCAGATAAAAATCTATTTTCATGATTTTACCTTAAATTTGTTTAATCTATTTGGCTATTTGAGGAAAAAACCGTAATTTTGGAGATTGATAAGTCAGACTATAACTGTAGAATATGAAATACAATAAGAAACAACATACCAAATTGTCCTGTCGGAGCAAGTGCTTTTTCCTTGCCTTGACTTTGGCTATGGCATCGGTTGATGCCTCAGCCCAGAAGATTTCGCTAGGCTCTTGCATCACCCGTGACGGAGGTCAGTTTAAAGGCGAAATGGTGAGCGGAAAGCCGCAGGGAAAAGGTACTACCATCTATAAGAATGGGGATACCTACGAAGGCTCTTATATGAAAGGTAAGCGCGAAGGCTATGGCGTTTATACCTTCAGTGATGGCGAAAAGTATGAGGGACAGTGGATGCAGGACCAGCAGCATGGTAAAGGCACCTACTATTTCCAGAACAACAACAAATATGTAGGCCTCTGGTTCCGCGATTACCAGCATGGTCATGGCGTCATGTTCTATTATAATGGTGATAAATATGACGGCGACTGGTATAAGGACAAGCGTCAGGGACGCGGCGTTTATACTTATGCCAATGGCGCACAGTATAAAGGCCAGTGGATGAACGATATGAAGAATGGAAACGGCTTCTTCAACTGGGGAGACGGAACTACTTATGACGGTCAGTGGCTAGACAACCAGCGCTCTGGAAAAGGTACTTTCAAATATGCTGATGGCGATGTGTATATCGGCGACTGGAAGGATGATATCCAGGACGGAAAGGGTATCTATAAATTTCATAATGGCGACATTTATGAAGGCGATTATGTGCAGGGAGAACGCACGGGTATAGGCATCTTCCGCTCTGCAAAGGGCGACAAGTATAACGGACAGTTTAAGGATGGCCTGCGTACCGGTCAGGGTACCTTCATTTGGAAGAATGGCGATATCTATGTAGGCGACTGGATGGATGATCTGCAGAACGGCAGGGGCAAACTGACCAAGAAGAACGGCGACGTGTTTGAAGGTGAGTTCAAAAACGGTCTGGTAGATGGTAATGTCGTGATTCATTATGCTGATGGCAGAAGATTCAAGGGTGCCTATCACAAAGGTAAGCGCCAGGGACCTTGCATAGAAGAAGATAAAAACGGTAAGCGTTTCGAAGGAACCTACCGTAACGATGTGCGTGACGGAAGATTTGTAGAAAAAGACCGCAACGGACAGGTTACAGCCAAGGGAGCCTACGAAAACGGCAAACGATTTGAAGACTAATCTCTTCAGAAAATTAGAAAAATACAAAGAAATTATAAATAACGAGATAGAGAACCTTTATATTTTAAATAATGAGAAAAAGAACATATTATAATGTTGAATATTGAATGTTCAATGTTCTGTTTTCAAGTCTCAAAGTTAAAAGTAAATGTTCAAATCTCAAAGCTTAACTATAATTATGGTAGTAGATACTTTAGACAATCTGGAGAAATATGTTTCTCTCAATCCGCTCTTCGCTGATGTAGTGAAGTTTATCAAAGATAATGACCTCTCTAAATTGGAGGACGGTAAGCATTTTATCAAGGAGGGTAACCTCTTTGTTAACATAACGACAGCTCACGGAAAAAGCGAGGAAGATGCTGTTTTTGAAACACATCGCAAGATGATTGATATTCAGATTCCTCTTGACAACGAGGAGACTTATGGCTATACTCCTCTTGCTGATCTTCCTGAAGTGGAATATAACGAGGCTAAGGATGTAACCAAGTATCCTGGTGTGAAAGCGCAGACGCTCGTTACCTGCAAGCCAGGTCAGTTTGCTATCTTCTGGCCACAAGATGGTCATCAGCCATGCATCGGTAGTGGTGATATCCACAAGGCTATCTTCAAGATTAAGAATTAAAGAAGAAATCTTCAAGATAAAATTAAAGAAGAATAATATAGAGTAACCATCTAAAATCATGATATATGGCAACAGAAAAGAAAACTACAGCCCAGAAGGCTGCAACTAAAAAGGCAACTGCAAAGAAACCAGTTGCAAAAAAGGCAGCGAAGGCTGTGGTAAAGCATATCGGACTCGTGAAGAACGACCCATATCTGGCAGACTATGAGGATGCCATCAAGGGCCGACACGACCATGCACTCTGGAAACTCGGTCAGCTGACTAATAACGGCAAACAGACATTGGGCGATTTTGCCAATGGATACGAGTATTTCGGACTGCATAAGACTGCCCGTGGATGGGTGTTCCGTGAGTGGGCACCTAATGCTACAGACATCTATCTGATAGGTGACTTCAACAACTGGCAGGAAACCGAAAAGTATCGTGCTAAAAGAGTAAAGAATACCGGCAACTGGGAACTCAAACTTCCGGAGAAAGCGATGAAACATGGCGATCTCTTCAAGATGAAAGTTCATTGGGAAGGTGGTGAAGGCGAGCGTATTCCTGCATGGGCACAGCGCGTAGTACAGGACGACCAGACCAAGATTTTCTCTGCTCAGGTTTGGAATCCGGAACCATATAAATGGAAGAAGAAAACCTTCAGACCAAATGTGGCACCTCTGCTCATCTATGAATGCCATATCGGTATGGCACAGGATGCTGAGAAGGTTGGCACTTACACAGAATTTAAGGAGAATGTGTTGCCACGTATCATCAAGGATGGTTACAACTGCATTCAGATTATGGCTATCCAGGAGCATCCGTATTATGGCTCCTTCGGCTATCATGTAAGCAGTTTCTTTGCTGCAAGTAGCCGCTTCGGAACTCCTGAAGAGTTGAAGAATCTCATTGATACAGCTCACCAGAATGGTATTGCCGTCATCATGGACATCGTTCACTCTCATGCCGTAAAGAATGAGGTGGAAGGACTGGGTAATCTCGCTGGCGATCCTAACCAGTATTTCTATCCTGGCGACCGTCATGAGCATCCGGCTTGGGACAGTCTCTGCTTCGACTATGGAAAGGATGAAGTCATCCACTTCCTGTTGAGCAACTGCAAGTATTGGCTCAATGAGTTCCATTTCGACGGATTCCGTTTTGATGGTGTAACATCCATGCTCTATTACAGTCATGGTCTGGGTGAGGCATTCTGCAACTACGGCGATTATTTCAATGGTCACGAGGATGATAATGCCATCTGCTATCTTACCCTTGCCAACTGTCTGATTCACGAGGTTAACAAGCATGCCATTACGATTGCCGAAGAGGTGAGCGGAATGCCGGGCCTGGCTGCCAAGTTTGAGGATGGCGGTTATGGTTTTGACTATCGCATGGCGATGAATATTCCAGATTATTGGATCAAGACCATCAAGGAACTGAAGGATGAAGACTGGAAACCATCCAGCATCTTCTGGGAGGTAAAGAACCGCCGTTCGGATGAGAAAACCATCTCTTATTGTGAGAGTCATGACCAGGCATTGGTGGGCGATAAAACCATCATCTTCCGTCTGATTGATGCCGATATGTACTGGCATTTCAAGAAGGGCGATGAAAACGAAATGGCTCATCGTGGTATTGCTCTGCATAAGATGATCCGTCTGGTTACCGCCTCTACAATCAATGGCGGTTATCTCAACTTCATGGGTAATGAGTTCGGTCACCCAGAGTGGATTGATTTCCCTCGCGAGGGTAATGGCTGGAGCCATAAATACGCCCGCAGACAGTGGAATCTGGTAGATAATCATGAACTCTGCTACCACTATCTTGGAGATTTCGACCGAGAAATGCTCAAGACGATTACAAGCGAAAAGAATTTTAACAAGACACCAGTTGTAGAAATCTGGCATAATGATGGCGATCAGGTTCTCGCCTTTATGCGTGGCGATCTGCTCTTCGTGTTTAACTTCTCGCCAACCCGCTCTTTCACCGACTATGGCTTCCTGGTTCCAACCGGTTCCTACAGTGTAGTGCTTGATTCTGACAGCAAGGATTTCGGCGGTAATGGCTTGAATGATGACACGATGACGCATCTGACTAATTACGATCCACTTTATGTGAAAGACCGTAAGGAGTGGCTGAAACTTTATCTGCCAGCTCGTACAGCTTTGGTGCTGAAGAAAAATTAATAGATTGATTTATGAAAAATAAAAGGAGTAGTACTGCGAAGATGCAAATCGCCTGTGCTATCATCTTTATCACATTTACCTACGTCTACCTGGCATTTTACCAGGCAGACGTACTGGCAGTGGCTCAGCATGTTTTCTCAGGCGGTTTGACCAACTACAGTTACACGCTGGCTCCACTGCTTATCACGCTCGTACTCTATCTGCTGCAAGTGGGAGTGTACGCAGTAACCCGTGTGAAACGCCGTTTCCACGGGCTTACTTATTTCCCTTCGTTCCTCATCCTGACGATGATTACCGATATCCCCGTTGATATCGACCGTTATCATTCGCTGGGGGCGTGGTGGATTATCTTGCCACTCTGTCTGATTCTATGGGGCGGATTGATATGGATAGCCCGCCAGTTGGAGCCGATAGAAACAGAGCCTCACAGCAACGGCTGGTTCTCCCGCTATATGTGGGTGAATCTGCTCCAGATGCTGGTGATGATATTGCTTGTCAACTTTGTTGCTAGCAATGATCGGCTGTTTCATGAACGTATGCGCATGGAACATCTGATGAAAGAAAAACAGTATGAAAAAGCTTTGGAAGTAGGTGAAAAATCTCTGAAAACAGATTCTTCGCTGACAATGCTCCGTATAGCCTGTCTCAACGAAACAGGCGAGCTGGGCAGCCGTCTCTTTACTTATCCGCTGGTAGGTGGAAGTAAGGCGATGATGCCGGATAGCGTAACCGTGAAGGCTATGATGTGGAAGGCGCCAAAATGGATGCAGAAACCTTCGGCATGGATGGTTAAACATCATCTCAAGTATCGTCTGCCTGTTGACTATCAGCTTTGTGCACTCTTGCTGGACAAGCAACTAGACAAGTTCGTAGCAGAGGTGCAGAAACATTACAAAGTAACTTCGGGCAAACTGCCTGTTCATTATAAGGAAGCGTTGGTTCTTTATACGCATCGCCGCAGTAATCCAAGTATCGTTTATCACGATAATGTGATGGATACAGACTTTGAGGATTTCCAGCAGATGGATCACAAATATGCTAATGAGACTGAAAAGCAGAATGCTCTTCGGGATACTTATGGAAATACCTACTGGTATTATTATGAGTATGGAAACAAATGAAAGTTTTAATTTAGGAGATTAATATGAAAATACAGATATACAGAAACTTATGGGTTTTACAGATAGCTTTTCTTCTGTTGGCGCCATTAGGGTTGCAGGCACAGAAGAAGGAGATTTCTGCAGCCAAAGATCTGGTAAAGGCTGGCAAGGATTTGGCGAAGGCCGAATCCAGTATGCGCAAACTCCTGACGGATTCTGCCAACCGGAATAACAAGAAAATTTGGAATATTCTCTTTGATGCTGTGAAGAAGCAGTATGAACAGGGTAATGAGAAACTCTACCTCAAACAGGCGTATGATACAGCCCAGCTCTTCAATGCAACCCGACAGCTCTTCGTTATAGCCCAAGGACTTGATTCCGTTGAGATGATTCCTAACAAAAAAGGAAAATGTGAGTTTGATTTCCGCAAGTCTCATTCTGAATATTTGAACAGGATACGTCCGAATCTCTATAACGGAGGAACCTGGTTTATCAGGAAACAGAAATACAAGGAGGCTTATCAGTTCTTTGACCAGTACATAGAGTGCAGTACTGCACCGATGTTCCAATCTTATAAGTATGCCCAGAAAGACAAATATCTTTCTTCGGCAGCTTATTGGGCTGTATATGCCGGATATAAGATGAAAGATACCAAAGCTACGCTTCATCATTCTTATGAGGCGCTGAAAGATACGGCTCATTATAACTATATGTTACAGTATCTGGCTGAGACTTACAAACTGGAGAAGGATACACCGCGCTATCTCTCTACCTTGAAGGAAGGTTTTGAACGGGATCCGAAATTCCCGTTCTTCTTCCCGCGTCTGGTAGAGTATTATTCGCAGGAAAACCAACTCGATTCTGCACTCGCCGTAGCAGATAAGGCGCTGGCGATAGCTCCCGACAATGATATCTATCTCTTTACCAAGGGAACCGTTCTCCTGAATATGGGTGATTTCAAGCAATGCATTGAAGTGAGCAAAAAGGCACTTGCCATGAACGATTCTTTGGCTGGTGCTTATTATAATATAGGTTTGGCTTATTTCAATCAGGCTGTTGAAATGGATAAGAATTCGCAGCAATCTCGCAAAACTCATCAGGAGATAGACGGACTTTACAAGAGTGCGATGCCTTATCTGCAGAAGTACAGAACGATGGCGCCTGATATGCAGGAGCAGTGGGCTTTGCCGCTATATACCATCTATCTGAATCTGAACATGGGTAAGGAGTTTGATGAGATAGACAAACTCCTCAATCAGAAAAAGAAATAATGCCTCATGATGAGGAATTTATGAAAACTTCTCTTGAAAAGAAGACTTCTCTATTGAAATTGATTATTAGAAATTTATGATAGACAGAATTTTAGATAAACTGGGCATTGAGCTCAATGATATGCAGCAGGATTCCATGCAGGCAATCTTGCACGGGAACAAGGATGTGGTGATACTTTCGCCAACAGGTAGTGGCAAGACACTGGCTTATCTTTTGCCTCTTACCCAACTTATAGATGCTACTGATGACGAGGCACAGGCGGTGGTGGTAACTCCTGGTCGGGAACTCGCTTTGCAGTCGGCTAACGTATTGAAGAATATGGGCAGCGGTTTGCGTGCGATGGCTTGCTATGGTGGTCGTGCTACGATGGATGAGCATCGCGTGATGAAACAGGTTCGTCCTCAGATTGTATTTGGAACTCCAGGTCGCCTCAATGATCATCTGGATAAGGGAAATCTTTCTCCATATCACATCAAATACCTGATTATTGATGAGTTTGACAAGTGTCTGGAGATGGGTTTCCAGGACGAAATGAGCCGACTGATCAAGTCTTTGCCTGGCTTGCGTCGACATTTCCTGCTTTCTGCTACCGAGGCAGAGGAGATTCCTCATTTCGTACACATGGGTAGGGTAGAAAAGATAGATTACCGTGTGGATGAAGATCAGGTTCCTGACCGTGTACATATATATAAGGTGGTTAGTCCGGTAAAAGATAAATTAGAGAGTCTGTCACTTTTGCTACGCAGTTTAGGCGATCAGAGTACCATTGTATTCCTCAATTATCGCGACAGTGTGGAGCGCACCAATAAATATCTGGTGGAGCAGGGATTTTCAACCTCTTTTTTCCATGGTGGATTGGAACAGAAGGAACGTGAGGCTTCTCTCTATCGTTTTAGCAACGGAAGTGCCAATATCCTGGTGAGTACGGATCTGGCTTCGCGCGGACTTGATATTCCAGATATAGATAATATCATCCATTATCACATGCCGGAGAGCGAAGATGGTTATATTCATCGTGTAGGACGTACGGCAAGATGGGAAGCCCAGGGAAAGGCTTTCTTCCTGTTAGGTCCTGAAGAGCATATTCCGGAATATGTGGATGCTGAAATTGAGGATTACGAGATGCCTGCTGCTGATCAGCTTCCTGCGCCAGCCAAACCTAAGATGGCTACTATATATATAGGTAAAGGCAAGAAGGATAAAATCAGCAAGGGTGACATCTTAGGCTTCCTTTGCAAGAAGGGTGGGCTGCAGTCGGCTGAAATCGGAAAGATTGATGTTAATGACCGTTATGCTTATGCTGCCATTTCCCGAACGAAGTTGCGCAGCGTACTGAATAATGTAAAGGGCGAAAAGATAAAAGGCGTCAAAACGATAGTGGAAGGGGTAAGATAGTTGACAAACTGCTATTATCTTTTCTCTGTTGCTTGCTAATGTATAATAAATGTAAAAATAGACATAAATATGCAGTTATTATACTAAAATGACTAACAAAATGAAAGAAATCTGCTCAAAACGCTAAAAATGTGCAGAAAAGTTTGGTAGTTTCAAATAAAAAGTGTAATTTCGCAGTCGTAAATACAATCCAAAGGTTTACTATGTATCCTATATGGATGTATTGTGCACTAATTTTTCCTGCTAACAGGATTATATCGTATAAAACTTAAATAATTATACAAAGATGAAGAAGTACAATTTTAACGCAGGTCCATCAATGCTTCCACGCGAAGTGATTGAGAACACAGCAAAGCAGATTTTGGATTTTAATGGTTCAGGTCTTTCATTGATGGAAATCAGCCACCGTGCTAAGGATTTCCAGCCAGTAGTTGATGAGGCAGTCTCCTTATTCAAGGAGCTTCTTGACATTCCTGAGGGTTATTCCGTTATCTTCCTTGGTGGTGGTGCGTCATTGCAGTTTATGCAGATTCCAGCAAACTTCCTCATCAAGAAGGCTGCCTACATTAATTCTGGCACTTGGGCTAAGAAGGCAATGAAAGAGGCAAAGCATTTTGGTGAGGTCGTGGAGATCGCATCATCGTCCGACGCCAATTTCACTTTCTATCCACAGGTTCCTAACACTGTACCAGCCGATTGTGATTACTTGCATTTGACAAGCAACAATACAATATATGGTACCGAACTCCGTGTAGATCCAGACGTAAACGTACCATTGATTTCTGATATGTCTTCAGATATCATGAGCCGTCCAGTAGATGTTTCTAAGTATACTGCCATCTATGCAGGTGCTCAGAAGAATCTTTCTATGGCAGGTGTTACCGTTATCATCGTAAAGGATGATATGCTCGGCAAGGCTCCTCGCGAGCTTCCTACAATGCTCGATTATCGTACTCACGTTGAGAAGGGCAGTATGTTCAATACTCCTCCTGTTGTTCCTATCTATACCTTGATGGAGAATCTCCGCTGGTTGAAGGCTAATGGTGGTGTTGAGGCTGCTGACAAGCGAGCTCACGAACGTGCTGAAGTTCTTTATGCTGAAATCGACCGCAACAAACTCTTCAAGGGTACTGTTGAAGAAGCATCCCGTTCTTTGATGAACATCTGCTTCGTGATGAACGATGAGTACAAGGAGTTGGAGAAGCCATTCCTCGACTTCGCTACAGAGCGTGGCATGGTAGGTATCAAGGGTCACCGCTCAGTGGGTGGTTTCCGTGCCAGCTGCTACAATGCACAGACTATGGAGGGTGTTCAGGCACTCGTCAAGGCCATGCAGGATTTTGAAGCACAACATTAATTTTTGAATTTGTATGAAAGTATTAGTTGCAACAGAAAAGCCATTCGCAGCGGCTGCTGTGGAAGGCATTAAGAAAGAAATAGAGGGAGCAGGCAACGAATTGGTGCTGCTCGAAAAATATACAGAGAAGGCTCAGCTTCTCGATGCAGTGAAGGATGTGGACGCGATGATTATCCGCTCTGACAAGGCTGATGCCGAGGTGCTCGATGCAGCAAAGAACCTGAAGATTATCGTTCGTGCCGGTGCAGGTTATGATAACATCGACCTTGCTGCTGCTACTGCTCTTAATGTAGTGGCTGAGAATACTCCTGGTCAGAACTCTAATGCAGTAGCTGAATTGGTATTCGGCTTGTTGGTCTTTACTGTACGTAATTTCTACAACGGCAAGGCTGGCAGTGAGTTGAAGGGTAAGAAACTGGGTATTCTCGCTTTCGGTAATGTTGGTCGAAATGTGGCTCGCATCGCCAAGGGATTTGGCATGGAAGTAGCTGCTTACGATGCATTCTGCCCAGCTGATGTTATCGAGGCTGCCGGTGTGTATGCTGTAAAGTCACAGGATGAGTTGTTCCAGACTTGTGACATCGTTTCTCTTCATATCCCTGCTACTCCAGAGACTATCAAGAGCATCGACTACAAGACCGTAAACCAGTTGCCTAAGGGTGGCATCCTCATCAATACAGCGCGTAAGGAGGTTATCAATGAGCCTGAGCTCCTGAAACTTCTTGCTGAGCGTGAGGACTTGAAGTTCATCACTGATATCAAGCCTGATGCTGATGCAGACTTTGCCAAGTTCGAGGGTCGATACTTCTCAACTCCTAAGAAGATGGGAGCACAGACTGCAGAAGCAAATATCAATGCCGGTATTGCTGCAGCTAAGCAGATTAATGCGTTCTTTAAGGATGGATGCACTAAGTTCCAGGTAAATAAGTAATTATTCTTCCCATACATATAGCTCATGAAGGGTGCTTTTTCACAGAAGCACTCTTGATGGGCTTTTCATGTTTTTATTAAACTAGTCAATTTAAATGAAATATTATGGCAATAGTAAAACCTTTTAAGGGAGTAAGACCTCCTAAAAATCTCGTTGAGCAAGTTGAGTCTCGTCCTTACGATGTTCTCAATTCTGAGGAAGCACGTGCCGAGGCAGGCGATAACGAGAAGAGCCTTTATCATATTATTAAACCTGAAATCAATTTCGAACCTGGTACTTCTGAGTACGATCCTCGCGTTTATGAAAGCGCTGCAGAGAACTTCAGAAAGTTCCAGGAGAATGGCTGGTTAAAACAGGATGATAAGGAACAGTATTATATCTATGCACAGACTATGACTGGCACGACTCAGTATGGTCTTGTTGTAGGTGCGTATGTAAACGATTATATGACGGGTGTCATCAAGAAACATGAGCTGACACGCCGCGATAAGGAAGAAGACCGTATGAAGCATGTGCGTGTATGTAATGCCAATATAGAACCAGTATTCTTCGCTTATCCTGATAATGAGGTGCTTAACGAACTTCTGATGCGTTATGCAGCAACAACACCGGAATATGATTTCATTGCTCCAATTGATGGTTTCCGTCATCAGTTCTGGGTTGTAAGCGATGATCAGGATATTGCCACAATTACAGCGGAATTTGCCAAGATGCCTAGCCTTTATATTGCTGACGGTCATCACCGTTCTGCAGCAGCAGCTCTGGTAGGTGCAGAAAAAGCTAAGCAGAATCCTAATCATACAGGTAAGGAGGAATATAACTACTTTATGGCAGTTTGTTTCCAGGCAAGTCAGCTTACCATTCTCGATTATAACCGAGTTGTGAAGGATTTGAACGGTCTGACTTCTGATCAGTTCCTCGATGCTTTGACAAAGAATTTCGAGGTGATAGATATTGATGCAATCAATGTGAATGTATCTGGTGATGAAGAGGGCATTCCTTGCTATGAAAAGATGGCTATTGATGATGCTATCAGCCAGTTTGGCTTGGATATTCTGAAACCAGCAGCTCTCCATTCTTTCCTCCTGTATTTGGATGGTAAATGGTACGGTTTGTTTGCCAAGCCGGGAACCTATGATGATGCTGATCCAATCGGCGTGCTTGATGTGGATATTTCATCTCGCCTGATTCTTGATGAAATTCTGGGTATCAAGGATTTGCGTTCTGATAAGCGCATCGATTTTGTGGGCGGTCTTCGCGGTCTCGGTGAGTTGAAACGTCGTGTGGATAGCGGCGAGATGAAGATGGCACTTGCTTTGCATCCGGTTTCTATGCAGCAGATTATGGACATCGCTGATAGTGGTAAGATTATGCCACCTAAGGCAACTTGGTTTGAACCTAAGTTGCGTAGCGGTTTGATTATTCACAAGTTGGATTAATGATAGACGAATTTAAGACTATATCAGATACGATAGGCGAGGGATATTACACCGAGAAAAGGAGTAAGTTTCTCGCCTTTGCTCACCATGTTACAACTGTTGACGAGGTGAAGGAAATTGTTGCCGGGTACCGTAAGAAATATTACGATGCCCGACATTGTTGTTATGCATATATGCTAGGTCCTGAACGGACAGAGTTCCGTGCCAATGATGATGGCGAACCTTCTTCTACGGCAGGAAAACCAATCCTTGGCCAAATCACGAAATCAGAATTGACGGATATTTTAATTGTCGTCATCCGATATTTCGGAGGAGTGAAATTGGGAACCAGCGGACTCATTGTTGCTTATCGTGAAGCTGCCATTGATGCTTTGGCTCATTGTGAGGAGGTAACGCAACAGATAGAGGAAATAGTAACCTATGATTTTACTTATCCGATGATGAATGATGTGATGAGGATAGTCAAAGATATGAATCCGCGTATCCTGGATCAGACTTTCGATAATACTTGCAGCATCAAACTTTCTATCAGAAAGAGCGAGGCTGAGCAGTTACGTTCCCGTCTGAAAAAGCTGTCGTTTGAATAGCAGATAGCTGACAGACAGATGAATAACTGCTGGGTAAATAAAAAGATGGTGTGTTATAAGACTAGATAATATATCAGTAATATTCCATCAAAAAGAGGGTGAATCATAAATTTATGATTCACCCTCTTTTTGATGGTTATTTCTTTTGAGTTTATCCCTTTTCTTCCAATTCCTTCTGCAATCGGATGATTTCATCGCGATATTGGGCAGCTTGCATGAAGTCGAGGTCTTTGGCAGCTTGCTTCATCAATGCCGTAGTATTGGCAATGCTCTTCTCCAATTCTTCCTTGCTCATACTGCGAACAATAGGGTCGGCAACGAAGGCTGCACTTTCCGGTTCCACGTAGACGCGAGGCTTAGAACCCTCGGCTCCCATCGGAACAATCTTTGCTCCTTCTTCCTTGCTAGTAGGCAGAGCTGAGGTTATTGCTTTCACAATCTGTTTTGGTGTAATGCCATGGTCTGCATTGTATTTCAACTGGATGCTTCGGCGGCGGGCAGTTTCATCTATCGTTTTCTGCATGCTGTCTGTGATGTTGTCTGCATACATGATTACCTTGCCGTTCACGTTTCGGGCAGCACGGCCTGCCGTCTGGGTCAGAGAACGGTGACTGCGAAGGAAGCCTTCCTTGTCTGCATCGAGAATAGCTACGAGCGAAACTTCCGGCAAGTCGAGTCCTTCTCGTAACAGGTTGACGCCCACCAGTACATCGTATACTCCTGCACGGAGATCGTTCATGATCTTTACCCGGTCTAAGGTTGCCACATCACTGTGGATATAGGCAGCCTTTACGTTGTGGTTGAGCAGGAACTCGGTGAGTTCTTCTGCCATGCGCTTTGTAAGAGTCGTAATCAGAACTCGCTCGTTGCGGTGTGTTCTTGTTAATATTTCGTCCAGAAGATCATCTATCTGATTCTCACTTGGACGGACTTCGATTTCCGGGTCCAGGAGTCCTGTAGGACGAATCAACTGTTCTACAACCACGCCTTCGGCTTCTCTCAATTCATAGTCTGCCGGAGTTGCGCTTACATAGATGGCCTGCGGAATGAGATCGTGAAATTCCTCGAATTTCAGCGGACGGTTATCGAAGGCTGCAGGCAAGCGGAAACCATATTCTACCAGGTTTTTCTTTCGTGCCCGGTCGCCTCCATACATGGCTCCAATCTGCGGGATGCTCACATGGCTCTCGTCAACCACAAGCAGGAAATCTTTAGGGAAGAAATCGAGCAGGCAATACGGGCGTTCGCCTTCGTGTCTGCCATCAAAATAGCGGGAATAGTTCTCGATGCCCGAACAGTGGCCCAATTCCTTGATCATTTCCATATCATATTCTACACGTTCCTTGATGCGCTGTGCCTTGATTCCATCTCCAATACTCTTGAAGAATTCTACCTGTTTAACCAGGTCGTCCTGAATTCTGCGAATGGCACTTTCCTGCTGTTCTTTTGTTGTTACGAAAAGGTTGGCTGGATAAATCTCGTAATCTTCGAACGAGGCAAGGCGGTGATAAGTGAGCGAATCCACTTCTTCGATACTGTCAATCTCATCGTCCCACCATGTTACGCGCAAAACATGATCGCTGTAAGCCATAAAGATGTCAACCGTTTCGCCTTTCACTCTAAAGTTGCCACGTTGCAGTTCTATGTCATTTCTAACGTAAAGTGCATCAACGAGTTTCCTCAGAAATTCATTTCTGTCGAGTCGCTGCCCGCGATGAATCTTGATGATGTTCTCCTGCATCGCCACAGGTCCGCCCATACCATAGATGCACGATACGGATGAGACAACGATGACATCCTTTCTGCCCGAGAGAAGGGCAGAAACAGCACCGAGTCGCAACTTGTCTATTTCATCATTGATGGCGAGGTCTTTTTCTATATATGTATCAGTCGTTGGCAGATAAGCTTCCGGCTGATAATAGTCGTAGTATGAAACATAATATTCTACAGCGTTCTCAGGGAAGAAACCCTTCATCTCCTGATACAGTTGGGCGGCAAGAGTCTTGTTGTGGCTCAAGATGAGCGTAGGCTTCCCCACGTTGGCAATCACGTTTGCCACCGTAAAGGTTTTACCCGAGCCGGTTACACCCAACAACACCTGTGCAGGGTCTCCTTCAAGCACCCCCTCTGTGAGTTGCCTGATGGCTTGCGGCTGGTCGCCAGTTGGCTTATATTTTGATGTAATCTTAAAATCCATTTTCTTCCTGATTTCTTCTCAAAAGTTCTGTTTCAAGGTGCAAAATTACAAAAAAAACGCCATTAATCGTTATAAAGATTAATTTTTTACGAAAAAATGTATCTTTTCTTTTGATAATAAGTAAATTATGAGTAACTTTGCAGTTCAAAATGAGAATTATGAAAAAATTGACTCTTATTGCATCGTGTGTTGCATTGCTCTTGTCGAGCTGTGCCCACGAATATAACCAGGTATTGAAATCAGGCGATTATACTTATAAGTATGAGTACGCCAAGCAGAGCTATGCCCAGGGCAAGTATTCCCGTGCCATTCCTCTTCTGCAGGAACTGGTAACGATGAAGAAAGGTTCTACCGAGGGTGAGGAATGTTTGTACATGCTGGCTATGGCCGAGTATGGTATGAAGGATTATGAGACTGCTGCAGAGTATTTCAAGAAGTATTACTCTTCTTATCCTAAAGGTAAGTTTGCTGAAAATGCAAAGTACTTTGTGGGAGAGAGTCTGTATCAGAATGCTCCAGAGCCTCGTCTTGACCAGAGTACCACGATTACAGCCATCGCAGCCTTCCAGGAGTTCCTGGATCTTTATCCAGATGCCCGACTCAAGCAGCAGGCTACAAACCGTCTTTTTGCTCTTCAGGACCTCTTGGTTGAAAAGGAGTATAAGAGTGCCAAGCTCTATTTTGATATGGGCACCTATTTCGGCAACTGTACCAGCGGAGGCAACAATTATGAGGCTTGTATCGTAACTGCACAGAATGCGCTTAAGGATTATCCTTACAGCAACCGACGCGAGGAGTTTGCATCGCTCATCATGAAAGGTAAATACGAACTGGCAAAGATGAGTGTCGAGAAAAAGCAGCTGGAGCGCTATCAGGATGCTGAGGATGAGTGTTATGGCTTTATCAACGAATATCCTGATTCAAAGGACCGTGCACTTGCCGAGAAGTATATTGAGAAGTGCAAGCAGTACGAGAAAGAGCATCCGGAGTCAGCTCTCGACCAGCTTGGCAATAATGCCAATTAAAAAAAGCATATATATAATAAGGTAAAAACAATATAATAATAATAGTACTATAATTATGGATTTCAAAAAATCAAAGGCACCAGTAAACACAGTAACTCGCAACATTATGGATCTCTGCGATGATACCCATAATATCTACGAGAGCGTAGCTATCATTGCAAAGCGCGCTAATCAGATTTCTATCGAAATCAAGCAGGAGTTGAGCAAGAAACTTCAGGAGTTTGCTTCTTATAACGATTCTTTGGAGGAAGTTTTTGAGAACCGCGAACAGATTGAAATCTCTCGCTACTACGAGAAGTTGCCAAAGCCAACTTTGCTCGCTACAGAAGAGTTTATTGAGAATAATATTTATTGGCGCGATCCTACCAAGACATCTGCACCAATGGTTCACGAGAGCGAAATTTAATATTCCAGAGCTATATGATACAGCGTAAACAGACATTATTTCTGCTCTTTGCTGTCATCGCCATTGCTATCTGTCTTTTCCTTCCTATCGCCAGCATCGCAGCTAAGACGATGGGAGGAGACACTATGGTTTATAACCTCGGAGTGGTAGGGGAGGCAGGAATGCAGATTTCAACTACTTGCGTTCCTCTGTTCCTTCTGCTCGCCGTTTCAGCCATCATAGCATTGGTAAACATCTTTTTGTACAAGAATCTGAAGCTTCAGAAATCACTCTGTACTCTGGCCATGCTTTTTGCAGGTTTATGGTATGTAGATTATATCGTGATGTTTATGGGCTTGATTCCTGTTCCTGAAGCAGAAGGAACGATGAAGTTTCAGTTTGCCGCTTGCCTTCCTTTGGTAGCAATCATATTCGAATGGATGGCAATGAAAGGTGTGAACGATGACATTAAACTCTTGAGAGCAGCAGACCGAATCAGATAAAAAATGCTAAAAAAGCATTTGAATATCGATAAAAGTTTGCTCAATTCAAATAAAAGTAGTAATTTTGCACCCGCTGTCACGAGATGGCAGCACAAAATTCAAACCTCATTATAAATTAAATTAAAATTAAGATTTAAAAATGGCAACAAAAATCAGATTGCAGCGCGGCGGTCGTAAGAGCTATGCTTTCTACAGCATCGTAATCGCTGACGTTAGAGCACCACGTGATGGTAAATTTACTGAGAAGATTGGTACTTTCAACCCTAACACCAATCCAGCTACTGTAGATTTGAATTTCGAGCGCGCACTCTACTGGGTAGAGACTGGTGCACAGCCAACAGACACAGTTCGCAACATCCTCAAGGGCGAGGGCGTTTACTTGATGAAGCACCTCAAGGGTGGCGTTAAGAAGGGCGCATTCGACGATGCTGAGGCTCAGAAGCGTTTCGACGCTTGGAAGAATAGCAAGGACGCTAAGATTTCTGCTGTTCGCGAGGGCGATGCTAAGGCAAAGAAGGAAGCTGCTGCTAAGGAGCTCGAGGCTGAGAAGAAGATGAACGAGGCAATCGCTAAGAAGGTAGCTGATAAGAAGGCTGCTGCAGCTGCTGCTGAGGCAGAGGCTAAGGCTGCTGAGGAAGCTCCTGCAGAGGAGGCTCCAGCTGAGGCTTAATCTTCGACAGAATCTTCTTTTGAGATTTTAAAGTATAAAGGTTGAATTTCTCTTTCGGGAAATCCAACCTTTTTTTTGTTTCTTTTGATTATGGGTGATAAAAAGGAAAACAGTTATTCGCATATTCTGAAATATACAGGATTGTTTGGCAGTGTGCAAGGATTGGGAATTCTTGTAGGAGTTTTGCGCAATAAATTTACGGCGCTCTTCCTCGGACCTTCTGGAATGGGACTGCTGTCTCTTTTCAGCTCAACGATTTCTGTTCTCAGTTCTGCGTGTAATTTCGGTATTCCTACAAGTGGTGTTAAATTTATTTCAGAAAAGGAACATGCTGCAGATGAATCGCAGTCTGAAAAGGCTGATATCGCCGGGGCGGTTCTTCTTGTCCGCACCTATAGTCTGCTTGCTGCATTTTTCGGAGCCATCGTCTGTGTTCTTCTGGGTCCGTTACTCAATGGGTTTACTTTTTCCTGGGGCAATCATACGCTACATTTCATTCTCCTGGCACCAACCATTTTCTTCACGATTCTGGCTGGAGGTGAAACTGCCATTCTGAAAGCTACCGGACAGTTGCGTGCGTTGGCGATGCAGGCAAGTCTTCTGGCTATTCTTCTGCTTTTGGTTTCGGTTCCGGTTTATTGGATATTTGGTGAGAGAGGTATTCTGCCCGTTCTGTTCATTTTGGCATTTATGCAATGGGCTCTGAATTTTCGATATTCCCGACGAGTTGTACGGTGGGGCGTAAATATGCGAAAAATGACGCTAGTTGCAGGTTTCCCACTTTTGCGACTTGGCGGGGCATTTGTACTTTCGGGTTTGATGAATAGCGGCTGCGAATTTCTGATTCGTGCCTTTTTGAACCAACAAGGCGATCTGGAAGTTGTCGGACTTTTCAATGCCGGTATAACGATTGTCTTTGTTTATGCGGGAATGGTGTTCTCGGTCATGGATCAGGATTTTTATCCCCGTCTCTCCGGCATTTCGGGTTCTAGAAAAAACGAGGAGTCTGTTAAAGAGCGCAATCTCTGTGTGAACTGCCAGCTTGAAATGAATGTCCTGTTGCTGGGGCCTATCGTTGCAGCTATCATTTTAGGTCTGCCTCTCATTATTCCGATATTATACAATGCCCAGTTTATGGGGATGCTCCAGATGACTCAGCTTGCTGCTATTGCCATGTTGTTCAAGGCGGTTTATCTTCCAATAGAATATCTCCCGCTGTCAAGGGGAGATTCCAGACTTTTTCTCATTCAGGAAAGTTTTTGTGTTATCTTGCTGATAATCTGCGAAATAGCTGGTTATCAGTTAGATGGATTGAGAGGAGTAGGAGGGGGTATTGCCGTGGCTTATGCCATAGAGACCATTGCCGTCTTGATTTTCAGCAGAGCCGTTTATGGTTATCGTTTATCTGCTCTTGGTTTCAGATTCTGTATCTTTCAGCTTCTGATTCTGCTCCTGGTGTTGTTCCTGGTTTTCATGATCAGTTACCGTGATTGGCTTTACTGGCTGATTGGTGTTATCATTGTACTCATGAGCACATCGTTTAGTTTTAGGAAAATTCGAAAACTGGTTAGATAAAAATAGAAACTCTGTAGGATAAATTATTTTCTCCGAAAGATATAAAAATATCTCCGAACGATAAAAAAATATCTCTCGGAGATATTTTCTTGTTCCAGTAGGATAAATATTTAAAAGCCTTGAGAATCAATTGATTCTCAAGGCTTTTAAATATTTTGTATCTCTAAGAAATTACTTCTTGTTGATAGCGAGGTCGATAGCTACAGCGATAGCAACAGTAGCACCTACCATAGGGTTGTTACCCATACCGAGGAAGCCCATCATCTCTACGTGAGCAGGAACTGAAGAAGAACCTGCGAACTGAGCGTCTGAGTGCATACGACCCATAGTATCAGTCATACCGTAAGAAGCAGGACCTGCAGCCATGTTATCTGGATGCAAAGTACGGCCTGTACCACCACCAGAAGCTACTGAGAAGTATGGCTTACCAGCAGCAATACGCTCCTTCTTGTATGTACCAGCTACTGGGTGCTGGAAACGTGTAGGGTTTGTAGAGTTACCAGTGATTGATACGTCTACATCCTCGCTCCAGTTGATAGCAACACCCTCGCGAACGTCGTCAGCGCCATAGCAGTTAACCTTAGCACGTGGACCGTCGCTGTAAGCGATGCGGTTAACAACCTTCAACTCACCTGTATAGTAGTCGAACTTTGTCTGTACGTATGTGAAACCGTTGATGCGGCTGATGATCTGAGCAGCATCCTTACCAAGACCGTTCAAGATAACGCGCAATGGGTTCTTGCGAACCTTGTTTGCCATCTCAGCAATCTTGATAGCACCCTCAGCAGCAGCGAAAGACTCGTGACCAGCCAAGAAAGCGAAGCACTGAGTCTCCTCACGGAGCAAACGAGCAGCCAAGTTACCGTGACCGAGACCAACCTTACGGTCGTCAGCTACAGAACCAGGGATGCAGAAAGCCTGCAAACCGATACCGATAGCCTCAGCTGCGTCAGCAGCAGTCTTAGCACCTTTCTTGATAGCGATAGCAGCACCAGCTACATACGCCCACTTAGCGTTCTCGAAGCAGATACGCTGAGTATCTTCACACATCTGATAAGGGTCAACACCTGCGTCCTCGCAGATTTGATTAGCCTCTTCCAAGCTCTGAATACCATTAGCATTAAGAGCAGCAAGAACCTGCTTCTCGCGACGTTCCTGACTTTCGTAACTTACTTTTCTAATCATATCTGTATCTCCTTATTATTCTTTACGTGGATCAATTGCTTTAACAACACCCTGCTCAGCAGTTGTACGACCGTAGCTACCTGTGAACTTCTTGACAGCCTCGTTAGCGTCCATACCGTTCTTGATAGCTTCCATCATCTTGCCGAGGTGAACATACTCATAACCACAAACCTGGCTGTCCTTATCGAGGAACTGCTTTGTGATGTAACCCTCTGTCAACTCGAGGTAACGTGTACCCTTAGCTACAGTACCATAGAGAGTACCTGTCTGTGAACGAAGACCCTTACCCAAGTCCTCAAGACCTGCACCGATAACGAGACCGCCCTCTGAGAAAGCGCTCTGGCTACGACCATAAACAATCTGGAGGAAGAGCTCGCGCATAGCTGTATTGATAGCATCGCATACGAGGTCAGTGTTCAAAGCCTCAAGAATAGTCTTGCCTGGGAGAATCTCAGAAGCCATAGCAGCTGAGTGAGTCATACCAGTACAACCGATAGTCTCAACAAGAGCCTCCTGAATAACGCCTTCCTTGATGTTCAAAGAGAGCTTGCAAGCACCCTGCTGAGGAGCACACCAACCCACACCGTGAGTATAACCAGAGATGTCTTTGATCTCTTTTGCCTGAATCCATTTTCCCTCTTCAGGAATTGGAGCTGGTCCGTGGTTAGGACCCTTAGCGACAACGCACATGTTGTCTACTTCTTTAGAATAGATCATATTCGCTAAATTTTATATTAATGAATATTATAAGTATAAAGTTCTGTACTTAATTCATATTGTTTTGCTGAAACATCGGTGCCATCACCTCAATTCCGAGCACAAAAGTACAAAAAAAATCCGGAAAATACCTAAAATTGGGTATTCTTTTTAACTCTTTAACCTAATATTTAGATTTTTTCTTGGGTTTATGCACAATTTCATGTATCTTTGCAAACTGAAAATTGCAATTTTGTAGATTATGATCGAAGTAAAGATAAACGATGCCAAGCTTCAGCAGGCTGCCGAGGCGGGCATGGATGAATTTGTAAAGGCTTTCGTGGACGCTATCCGCGAAGCGATTGGTGGTGAACTGACTGCCGAAACCATGGCGCAGCTCAACAGCGACCAGATTACTCTTCTGGCTTGGGATATCCTGCATGAGGAGATGATGGATGGCGGAATGGTTCAGCTCATACATAACGGTTACGGTGCTTTCCTCTGGAAGAACCCTACCGACAAGGCGTTTAAAAACTGGGGATTGACAGAACTCGCCAAACTCATCAAGAAGAGTCATTTCCTGTATAAAACAAACCATGAGGAGATTGAGCGCGACCTGACCGATGAGGAGTTTATGGCGCTCTACGAAAAATTTCCTGAGTTTGATGATTTTGACGATGAGTTCGTTGAGAACGAAGAAGAGTGGACCAGCAAGGTTGCCTTCTACATCGATGATCATATCGACAATTTCTGCGAAATTGTCAAAAGTTAATAGTTGATAGTTAATAGCGGTTTCGCCGTATAGCAGGCTTGCCCTATAAACTATAAACTTTAAGCTATAAACTTATAATACATTATTATATATATATGAACAAGCAAGAACAGGAACTCCGTAAGAAGAGTCCGATACAGATACGCAACAAGAAGGCTTCGTTCGAGTACTTCTTCGTTGATACTTATACCGCAGGCATTGTGCTTACGGGAACAGAGATAAAGTCAATCCGTGGCGGAAAGGCTTCGCTGGTAGATTGTTATTGCGATTTCTATCAGGGCGAACTTTGGGTCAAGGGAATGAACATCTCTCCTTATTTTTATGGTTCTTTCAGCAATCATGAGGCTCGCCGCGACCGCAAGCTTCTTCTCACCAAGCGCGAATTGCGCCGTCTTGAAGAGGACAGCAAGCAGCCTGGTTTTACCATTGTTCCAACCCTCATATTTATCGATAATCACGGTAGAGCCAAGGTGGATATTGCCCTCTGTAAGGGAAAGAAGGAGTATGACAAGCGCCAGACTCTGAAAGAAAAGGAAGACAGAAGAGAGATGGATAGAGCAATCAAGCACTTTTAGACAATGAAGAATTTAAGAGAGATTGTAAAGGAGAAAATTCTGATTCTCGATGGTGCCATGGGTACTGAGATTCAGAAGTATAATCTTACAGAAGAAGACTTCAGAGGAGAGCGGTTCCGCGATTTGCCGGGTATGATGAAAGGCAACAACGACATGCTCAACATTACTCGTCCTGATGTGATATCTGATATTTACCGACGCTACCTGGAGGCTGGCGCCGATATTATTACCGCGAATACTTTTTCGTGCCAGCGCATTTCGCAGGCTGATTATCACCTGGAGAACTGCGCCCGCGAAATGGCATTCGAGGGTGCCCGACTGGCACGTATCGAATGCGATAAGTTTTCTACGCCTGATAAACCACGCTTCGTTGCAGGAGATGTGGGACCAACCAACAAGACTTGCTCCATGAGTCCGGACGTCAGCAATCCTGCCGCTCGCGAGATTACCTACGATGAGCTTTTCACCGATGTATGCGAACAGGTGGACGGACTTATCGAAGGCGGTGCTGACGTGATTCTCATCGAAACCATCTTCGATACACTCAACTGCAAGGCGATGATAGATGCAGCGCTCACCATGATGAAGAAACATGGAGTAGAGTTGCCTGTCATGATCAGTCTTACGGTAAGTGATCTGGCGGGCAGAACGCTCAGCGGTCAGACCGTAGATGCTTTCCTTGCTTCGCTTTCTCCTTATCCTATCTTCTCTGTCGGCATGAACTGCGCCTTTGGTGCTCCTCAGATGAAACCTTTCATCGAGCACATGGCTCAGGTTGCACCTTATTATATTAGTGCGCATCCTAATGCCGGTTTGCCTAACGAGATGGGCGAATATGATGAAACAGCCGAATCGATGGCTCCGCAAATAGCCGAATTCATTGATGAAGGCATCGTGAACATCATAGGCGGATGCTGCGGTACAAGTCCTGAATTCATCGCTCATTACGCCCGTATCGCTGAGGGTAAGAAGCCGCATCAAGTGGTGGAGAAACCTAAGTATATGTGGCTCTCGGGATTAGACCTTCTGCAGGTCGATGATTCCGTTCATTTACCGGTTGACGCCAGTCGGTTTGTCAACGTGGGCGAACGCTGTAACGTGGCTGGTAGCAGGAAGTTCCTGCGTTTGATTAACGAAAAGAATTATGAAGAAGCCATCGGTATTGCCAGAAAGCAAGTGGCTGATGGAGCAGCTGTCGTTGACGTGAATATGGACGATGGTTTGCTTGATGCGAAAGCCGAGATGGTTAACTTCCTGAATATGATTGCTGCCGAACCGGACATTGCGAAGGTTCCGGTGATGATCGACTCTTCCAAATGGGACGTCATCGTGGCTGGCTTGAAGTGCTGCCAGGGCAAGTGTATTGTCAATTCCATCAGTTTGAAGGAGGGTGAGGAAGTATTCCTTTCTCATGCCCGCGATGTGTTGCGCTATGGTGCAGCCGTTGTTGTGATGTGTTTTGATGAAGTAGGACAGGCTACCACTTTCGAGCGCCGCATCGAGATAGCAGAACGTGCTTATCATCTTCTGGTAGACAAGTTGGGCATGAATCCGCTCGATATCATCTTCGACCCGAACGTACTTGCCATAGCTACCGGTATGGAGGAGCATGATAATTATGCCGTTGAGTTCATCCGTGCAACGGAGTGGATTCATCAGAATCTGCCTGGCGCACATGTCAGCGGAGGTGTCAGTAACCTCTCGTTCTCATTCCGTGGCAATACTTATATCCGTGAGGCTATCCATTGTGTTTTCCTGCATCATGCCCAGCAGGTAGGTATGGACTTTGGTATTGTAAATGCCAAAGCCAGAATGGATTACAATAAGATTCCTGAAGAACAGCTTCAGCTCATCGAGGATGTGGTGCTGAATAGGAGAAAAGGTGCTGCAGATGAACTCATCGAGCTTGCGGCAGAGATAAAAGCCCAGGCTGATGCTGCCAAGGCTGCAGCTAAGGCAGGCGGTGTTGCTCCCAAGAAACCGGCTGCTCCTGAATGGCGAAAGGAGAGTGTAGAAGAACGTCTGAAGTATGCGCTGCGCAAGGGAATCACCGATTTCCTGCAGCAGGATATTGACGAAGCACTTGCCAAATATCCTCATGCAGTAAACGTAATTGAGGGTCCTCTGATGGACGGCATGAACTTGGTTGGCGAACTTTTTGGAAAAGGCGAAATGTTCTTGCCGCAGGTTGTCAAGACGGCTCGCACGATGAAATCGGCAGTTTCTATCCTTCAGCCTCATATTGAGGCAGAAAAACAGGGTGGAGCAACAACTGCCGGCAAGATTCTGATGGCAACTGTGAAGGGCGATGTTCATGATATCGGAAAGAACATCGTCTGCGTGGTTATGTCATGTAACAATTACGAAATCATCGACTTAGGTGTGATGGTTCCAGCCGAACAGATTGTACAGAAAGCTATCGATGAAAAAGTAGATGCAATCGGTTTGAGCGGACTTATCACCCCTTCGCTTGATGAAATGGTTCATGTGGCCCGGGAAATGCAGAAAGCTGGTTTGCGCATTCCTATCATGGTAGGTGGGGCAACGACGAGCGAACTGCATGTGGCTCTGAAGATTGCGCCTGAATATGACGGACCGGTCATCTGGGTGAAGGACGCATCGCTCAATGCCGGAATATGTGCCCGCTTCCTCAACGAGGCTGAATGCCCTAAGTTTGAGGCGGAACTGAGGGAACGCTACGAGAAACTTCGCCAGAACTATCATGAAGAGCAGGCTAAGATAGCCTCGCTCTCAGAGGCAAGAAAGAACAAACTGGAGCTGTTCTGACAAGATAAAGAATACAACGTTTTTAGGATAATTATATGATTAAAACTGTGATTTTTGATATGGGTGGTGTCATCATCACCCTCGACGAGAATGAGGCAGGCAAACGTTTCATTGAGTTGGGTATGAAGGAGTTTGCGGAGAAGATGGACCCTTATAAACAGGTTGGCTTAAACGGTCAGCTGGAAGAGGGCAAGATTTCCGAGGAGGAATACCGTCGGGAAGTGTGCAAGAAGATTGGCCGCGAGGTAACCTTCGAGGAACTGCAGCATTGCTGGCTGGGCTACATGAAGGAAATTCCAGAACGCAATCTGGTTACTCTCCGCAATCTTAAGAAGCAGGGCTACCGTGTAATCTTGCTCAGCAATACCAACCCTTATGTATCAGCCTGGGTAGACAGCGAGGCATTCTCTGCCGACGGTCATCCTATCGGCGATTATTTCGATGCGATGTATCGTTCTTATGAAGTAAAGTATATGAAGCCGGATGAGAATTTCTTCCGTTATGTCCTTTCTCAGGAGCAGATTATGCCAGAGGAGTGTCTGTTTATTGATGATGGTCCCCGTAACTGCTGTGCAGCCTCTGAACTGGGACTGTTTACTTATTGTCCACAGAATGGCGAAGACTGGTGCGATAAGATTTACGAGCATTTGAAGTAATTATTTGTGGTGATTATTTGCACTAAAATGCAAATAATTGCCATTTTATTTTGTGCTCTGCAATAAAAAATGTACTTTTGCAGTCGCAAATATTAAATACATAATACAATGATTAAGAAGAAAAGATGGCATTGCTTGCCAGGTCAGCCTCTTACAGAGCTCGACAAGCAGGTAATGTTTTGGGAAAACAAGGGTAAACTTGTTCCTACCCGTGACTTGATTAAAACTCCAGAACAGATAGAAGGCATCCGCAAGAGTGGTGTCGTAAACACCGGTTGTCTTGATGCGGTAGCCGAGATGATCCGTCCGGGAATCAACACCCAGGAGATTGATGATCTCTGCATGCAGTATTGTAAGGATCATAATGCCATTCCTGCGTGTCTCAATTACGAAGGCTATCCTAAGAGCGTTTGTACCTCTATCAACGAAGTGGTTTGCCATGGTATTCCTAAGGAAGAGGATGTGCTCGAAGAGGGCGATATCATCAATGTGGATATGACAACCATCGTAGATGGCTATTACGCTGATGCCAGCCGTATGTTCATCGTTGGCGGCAAGACTACTCCTGAAAAGGAGCAGCTGGTTCGCGTAGCCAAGGAATGCCTGGAAATCGGTATGGAGGTTGCCAAGCCATACTCGTTCGTAGGTGATATCGGTCATGCTATCGAGAAGCATTGCAAGAAGTATGGTTATGGTGTGGTTCGCGATCTTTGCGGTCATGGCGTAGGTTGCCAGTTCCATGAAGAGCCTGAGGTTCTTCACTATGGTCATAGAGGCACAGGCATGCTGCTCGTTCCGGGCATGGTGTTCACCATCGAGCCAATGATCAACATGGGCACCTGGCAGGTATTCCTCGATGCGGACGATCCGTACGGATGGGAAGTAATCACCGGTGATGAGAAGCCATCTGCGCAGTGGGAGCACACGCTTGTGATGACAGAGACAGGTGTGGAGATTCTTACACACTAGTGTTCGTTAATAGTTGATAGTTTATAGTTAATAGGGCATTCTTGCTTGAGTCTCATGGATAAGGTGTTTTATGCTATAAACTGTAAATTATAAATTATAAACTTTGATATAATGAAGGATATATATATATTAGGTATAGAGAGCAGCTGCGACGATACCTCTGCTGCAGTGCTCAAGAATGGTGTGCTGCTGAGCAATGTAACCGCCTCTCAGGAGGTTCACAAAGCTTATGGCGGTGTTGTTCCGGAGTTGGCTTCCCGTGCCCACCAGCAGAATGTGGTTCCTGTCGTTGACCAGGCCATCGCGCGTGCCGGCATCAAGAAGGAAGATCTTTCTGCCGTAGCCTTCACCCGTGGTCCGGGTCTGATGGGCTCGCTTCTCGTGGGTGTAAGTTTTGCCAAGGGATTCGCCCGTTCGCTCAATATTCCGATGATTGATGTAAACCATCTGCAGGGTCATGTGATGGCTCATTTCATCAAGGAAAGCGATGATGACCAGAGTGCACCTCCATTCCCGTTCATCTGTCTTCTCGTGAGCGGTGGAAATTCGCAGATTGTAAAGGTGAATGCCTACAACGATATGGAAGTATTGGGACAGACGATCGATGATGCGGCTGGCGAGGCTATTGACAAGTGTGCCAAGGTACTGGAGTGGGGCTATCCTGGTGGTCCTGTCGTAGATAAGTATGCACGCCAGGGCAATCCGAAGGCATTCAGTTTCTCTGAGCCTCATATTCCGGGTTTGAACTACAGCTTCTCCGGTTTCAAGACCAGTTTCCTCTACAGCCTGCGCAAATGGGTGGCTGCTGATCCTGATTTTGTAGAGAAGAACAAGTACGATCTGGCTGCCAGCATAGAGTTTACCATCGTTGATATTCTGATGAAGAAGCTCCGCATGGCTGTCAAGCAGACCGGCATCAAGCATGTGGCTGTAGCTGGAGGTGTGAGCGCCAATAATGGTTTGCGCAACGCTTTCCACGATCATGCCAAGCGCTTCGGCTGGACTATCTACATCCCTAAGTTCAGCTATACTACCGATAATGCGGCGATGATAGGCTGCGTGGGAACCTTCAAGTATCGTGATGGTGAGTTTGCAACCATCGACTTGCCAGCCTATAGTAAAGTAACATTTAAGTAATTAACAAAACAAGATGGAATTTGAAACAAAGATATTGAGCAAGGGCATCCAGGAGATGCTTTACAATAGTGACAAGACAGTAGGCACAGCAGAGAGCTGCACAGGCGGTCGTATCGCCGAGGCGCTGATTTCTGTGCCAGGTGCCAGCAATTACTTCAAGGGTGGTGTAATAAGCTACACCAACGAGGTAAAGGAGAATCTTTTGGGCGTGAGCCATGAGGTCCTGGAGGAGCAGACTGCCGTTTGCGAGGAAGTGACTAGGGAGATGGTGCTCGGCACAATCAAGACCCTGAATGTAGACTTCGCCATTTCAGCAACGGGTGTGGCTGGTCCAACGGGTGGAACTCCAGCCATTCCTGTGGGCACAATCTATGTAGGTTATGGCGATAAGAACGATGTTCGCGTGGTAAAACTCACCGAAGATTTCGGACGCGACATCAACCTTGCAATTGCCACAAATACAGCGCTTAAAGGCATGCTCGAATTCTTGAAAGAACATGCTGAAGAACTTAAAAAAGAGGCTTAAATTGCTAATTTAAGGCTATCAAATATTAATAATCCTTAAAAGACAGCGTTCTTTTAGGGATTATTTTGTTATTACCAAATTATTTTGTAATTTTGCACTCTGTTTGGAATAGGTATCAATTAACGAATTACAAAATTAAAGATAGAAATGTCTAAGATTTGTCAAATTACAGGTAAGAAGGCACAGTTAGGTTGCAATGTGTCTCACTCAAAGCACCGTACAAAGAGAAGCTTTGATGTTAACCTCTTCAGCAAGAAATTCTACTATGTAGAAGAGGGTTGCTGGATCAGCCTCAAGATCAGTGCTGCTGGTCTTCGTCTTATTAATAAGGTAGGTCTCGATGCTGCTTTGAATCAGGCAGTAAAGAAGGGCTACGTAGATTGGAAGGACATTAAAGTTATAGGAGAATAAATATCATGGCAAAGAAAGCAAAAGGTAATAGAGTACAGGTTATCCTCGAGTGCACTGAACACAAGAACAGTGGTATGCCAGGTACAAGCCGTTACGTGACTACAAAGAATCGTAAGAACACTCCTGAGCGTCTTGAGTTGATGAAGTACAACCCAATCCTTAAGAAGATGACTCTTCACAAGGAGATTAAGTAAGCTTAGCTTACAAGTTTAATAATTTTATCAATTTAAATAGACTATGGCAAAGAAAGCGGTCGCTACCCTCCACGAAGGTAACATGGATGGTCGCGCATATACAAAGGTTATCAAGATGGTTAAGAGCCCTAAGACTGGTGCATACGTTTTCGATGAGAAGATGGTACCAAACGAGGCTGTTAAGGATTTCTTCAAGGATTAATTTCCTTGCAGATGATGCATCGTTGAATTTAGATTACATCAAAATTCAAATATAAAGATAAAGGTCGCTACCCAATTAGGGGAGCGACCTTTTTTTTCGTGTGTCGGTGCTGGGGGGGTAACTCCCCACATCTATTCTATTAGCCGTAGCTTACTCCATATGGAAACGAGCGGACTTCTGCTCGTTTCTGTATTTTGTAATATGCAAAGAACGCCCAATTCGTGTACAAAGATAAATATAATTTCTGAAAAACGGTTTTATATTATATTCTTTTTGCAGTTATTTATGAATTGGTATGTTGTGACATAAAGTTGGTGTTTGTTCCTTTAGAGCTGTTAATATTGCCAAATAAATCTGTATTTAAGTTTCTTTAACCTCCTATATTTTGCCAATTAGAAATATGTTCGTATATTTGCGAACGAATTTAATACAAATATATATGGCAAATAAAGATTATAGTATCAGACAAGAGCAGCTTGCCCGATTTGCGAAGGCGATGGGGCATCCTGCTCGCATTGCAATTTTGCAATTTCTTGCTAAGCAAGAGACTTGTTATTTTGGCGATATTCATGAGGAACTTCCTATTGCAAAGGCTACTGTTTCTCAGCATCTGAAAGAATTGAAAGATGCAGGACTCATACAGGGAGAGGTGGAGGCTCCTAAAGTGAAATATTGCATCAATCGTGATAATTGGCTATTGGCCAAGGAACTGTTTGATGGTTTCTTGGAGCAATGCCTGTGTAAAAAGGGTGGGTGTTGCTAACCCTTTTTTATAGCCATACTGTTCGTTGTTTTGCGAATTACAATTAATATATATAACTATGATGAAAAGAAACTTATTATTACCGTGGGGCTATATTATGCGTATACATTTTATCTATAATAATTATGGAAAATAAAGAAAAGAAGGGTTTCTGGGCTTCCCTATTCTCATCAAAGTCCAACAAGTGTTCATGTAGTGCTGGATATACGATTCCTACAGAAAAGGAAAGTACTGTTGCTCCTGTTGTCGATGCTTCTAAGGTGAAGGAGATAAAGGTGCTTGGACCTGGTTGCGCCAAGTGTAAGAGTACTTATGCCGTGGTGGAGAAGGTAGTGAAGAATAGCGGACTGGACATAACCGTGACCAAGGTGGATGACATCGGAGAGATTATGCGCTATAACATCATGTCAACCCCAGCTATTGTCATTAATGAGACCGTTGTGATGAAAGGCAAAGTTCCTTCCGAAGCTGAAGTTAGAAATTTGTTGGGTCTATGATTTGGGAATACAAAAGGTAAAAAGATATGATTCAAAATTTTGCCGATTGGCTTGTTTTTTCTATAATAGGATTGGATAATGAGACAGCTTTTGGAAGTGCAGTCAATTTTTTCGTTTATGACAGCATCAAGATTTTACTATTGCTCTTTCTCATCAGTGCTCTTATGGGAATAGTGAATGCTTATTTTCCTGTTGAGCGATTGCGTAATTACCTGTCCTCTCATAGGTTGTATGGATTGCAGTATCTGTTGGCTTCTCTCTTTGGAGCGATAACGCCATTCTGCTCTTGTTCGTCCATTCCGCTGTTTATAGGATTCGTAAAGGGAGGAATACCGCTTGGGGTAACTCTCTCGTTTCTTATTACATCACCGCTTGTCAATGAGGTGGCTGTGGCTATGTTCTTGGGGTCGTTTGGAATTAAGGCAACGCTGGTTTATGTGATAAGTGGCATTCTTTTGGGATGTGTTGGTGGATTTGTGCTTGGACGTATGCATCTTGAACCTTATCTTAGTGATTGGGTGAAGCAAGTGCAACTGCAATCAGAGAAGCAGACAGCAGAATGGGAACAGGAAAGAACTTCATTCATGCAAAGATTGCCTATTGTCATCCGTGATTCTTGGCGAATTGTGCGAGGTGTCTTGCTTTATATCTTCATTGGTATTGGCATAGGTGCTTTCATGCATGGCTTTGTGCCAGAGGGATTCTTCGAGCAATATATGTCACGCGATAATTGGTATGCAGTTCCCCTGAGTGTGATGTTGGCGGTGCCGATGTATGCCAATGCTGCTGGTATCGTTCCTGTCATAGAGGTCTTTGTGGCGAAAGGAATTCCTTTGGGAACGGCTATCGCCTTTATGATGGCGGTGGTAGGCTTGTCACTTCCTGAGGCCACCCTGCTAAAGAAAGTGATGACGTGGCGACTCATTGCCGTGTTCTTTATTACGGTCATGCTATTTATCATCCTTTCTGGATATTTGTTCAATTTTTTGTTTTGATAAGTAATGCGAATATTGATTTTATGTACAGGCAATAGTTGCCGAAGCCAAATGGGGCATGGTTGGATGCAATCATTTTCTGAAACTTTGGAGGTTCATTCTGCCGGCACGGAACCGGCGGAATGTGTGAACCCCTTGGCGATGAAAGTGATGAAGGAGGTGGGGATAGACATTTCCCATCATGTGCCAAAGAGCGTGAATGGGTATCTTGGAGATTCTTGGGACTATGTGATAACGGTTTGCGGAGGAGCCAATGAGAGTTGCCCTGCTTTCATCGGGGATGTGAAGCATCGTTTGCATATTGGATTTGATGACCCATCCAAGGTGAATGGAACAGAAGGTTTTGTACTCTCAGAATTCCGAAGAGTGCGAGATGAAATCAAGGAAAAGTTCTATGAATTGTATTCTAATAAGATTCGAAATCAGTTATAACACAGAATAATATGGAGAAAAAATATGGATTGGGTGTTTTTGAAAAATACCTTACTTTGTGGGTGGCTGCTTGCATTATCACAGGTATTGCCATAGGTAAGTATCTTCCAGCTTTCCCTGCGGCATTGGGCAAGTTGGAGTATGCTAATGTATCATTACCCGTGGCGGTATTGATATGGTTGATGATTTATCCAATGATGCTGAAGATTGATTTCCAGAGTATCAAGAATGTGGGTAAGAATCCGAAGGGATTGGTTGTAACTTGTGTGAGCAACTGGCTCATCAAGCCATTTACCATGTTTGGCATTGCTTGGTTGTTCTTGATGTTCGTCTTTGGCAAGTTTATTCCAAGTGACCTTGCTAACCAGTATCTGGCAGGATGTGTGTTGTTAGGGGCAGCTCCTTGTACGGCGATGGTGTTTGTTTGGAGCTATCTTACTAAGGGCGATGCGGCTTATACCTTGGTGCAAGTGGCGGTGAACGACCTCATCCTCTTGGTGGCTTTCGTGCCTACGGTGGCTTTTCTCTTGGGTGTGGGTGGTATTTCTATTCCTTGGAATACGTTGGTGTTGTCGGTAGTCCTATTTGTGGTAATACCTTTGGTGGCAGGTATCCTTTCCCGTTGTTTGATAATAGCCAAAAAAGGCAAGGAATATTTCTACAATGTGTTCATTCACCAGTTTGATAAGATTACGCCAGTGGGACTATTACTCACTTTGATTATACTCTTTTCTTTTCAGGGAGAAATTATTGTGGCCAATCCGTTCCATATCATGATGATTGCTGTTCCATTGATAGCCCAGACTTTTCTCATCTTCTTCTTGGCTTTCGGTTGGGCAAAGAAGTGGGGGCTTCCTCAGAGTGTCTCCGCACCAGCAGGCTTGATAGGTGCCAGCAATTTTTTTGAGTTGGCTGTAGCGGTAGCTATCTCGCTATTTGGTCTCAACTCTGGTGCATCCTTGGCAACGGTAGTAGGAGTGTTGGTGGAAGTGCCAGTGATGTTGGTATTGGTAAAGATTGCTAATAAGTTTGCAAATAAGAACAGTCTCTAAGAAGTTATCTTATGGAGCAGATGTTGTAAAAGACAACCCTTATGTCATAAAAGAGGCAAACGATGTCGTAAAAGAGACGGATGATGTCGTAAAAGAAAAAGCAAATGTCACAAAAGAATTTGCAAAAGCTCAACGACAAATCTATAAGTTGATTTCTCAGACGCCTCAAATCAGTGTTGCCCAAATGTCGGAAAACATGGGGATTTCTTTAAGACAAGTACAGCGATACCTCAAACAACTTTCCGACCAAAACTTAATTGTAAGAGAAGGAGGTCGCAAAAATGGCGTTTGGAAAATCTTGGACGATGAATACGAAGGTTTCTTTAAAAGAATATAAACGATAAAGGTCGCTACCCAATTAGGGGAGCGACCTTTTTTTTCGTGTGTCGGTGCTGGGGGGGTAACTCCCCACATCTATTCTATTAGCAGTAGCTTACTCCAGTCCATCGCCGCCATCAGGAGCGGTAGTGCCGCTGTCGCCGCCGCTAGGGGTAGAGCCGCCGCCTCCGTCGTTGTCCTTGCCGTCGCCCGGCACAGAGCCCTCGTCGGTAGTGTTGCCGTAGGTGTCATACTCCTCTATGCGGCATTTCTTGCGCAGCTCAGCGTTGCTCCAAGTCTTGGTGTTGCGCAGGATGAGGTGTACGCCCTCCACGCTCGCTGCCGATACCTTGTCCTTGGTATCCTCGGCACGTGATGTCATACCGATGGAGAAGAGACCCAGGTCGGAGAGACGTACGCTCTTGCCATCGAGGATGAGCTCCTGCAGGCAGTCGAGCGTATCCATCAATACGCCGTGTACGGTGCCTCGGCTGTAAGGAGAGTTGTGCTCCGAGATGTGAGTTACAAACTCCTCGAAGTTCATCTCACGGTCAGTTACAGCAGTTGCGTAATACATCTGCTTGTTCTTGTTAGGTCCGCTCTGAGGAGTGCGAGTTACTTTACGATACTTCAATGTTCCTTTTGTTGCCATAGTTCTTTTTGTTTTAAAGTGATTGAAAATAGTTTATACCCCCATGCATGATGTTACTCCGAGGGTAGTGCCGAGCGCCGTCAAGATTGTGAGTACAATCTGAAAAATCTGTTTCCAAGTTTCTTTCTTCATAATTTTCTAGTTTTTTTAGTGATTAATAATGTTCTTGATTACAGGTGCAAAGGTACTACATTTTTCCTAAACCACCAAAAATCACCTTGCAGAGTTATGTGAAATTCCATTAACATTTCTGCCATATTGTGTTAAAGAAAATAACTCATCGTTTTGCGGGTCATAACTCATAGCTTTGTGATGAGATAGTCATAGTTTTAGGGGCAATGAAAGTATGCATCTCGATACCGCTAAAAAATCGATTACAAATTACAATTTCAGTTATTACAGTTTTATTTTGACCCAATATCACGCTTTTAAAATGTAAGTATAGAAAAGTATATATAAATATATAATTATATATATTTATATATAAATATTTGTAGTAACAGATTTTTACTACCTTCAAACCCTTATACCCCCTCAGGAAAAAACTGTAATAACTGAAATTGTAATTACCGTAATACAAATAATCTTCATAAATCCTTGGTTGTTTCAAAAACATTTCGTACCTTTGTGGGCAGCATTGCTATTGATGCTGACTACTTAATATCTTAATGATATGAGCTTAAAGAAAATTACCCCCCCTTATCGGGGACATTTGCTGCGCTAGCAGCCATCATATTGTCGTTCATCCTTGCCAGTTGTAGCAAGGACGAAATCCTTAGTGATACCCATCCCGAAGTCAACATCACAGCCCAGCAGGGCGATACCCCTGCCGTGAGCTACTATGCCATTACCGACTCCACAGGCATCGGCTTCACCTCCCAGGGCATAGAGTATACCAACCAAAACAATCACACCACCCAGTGGCTGCTCAGCTACGCAGAGATAGCCGAGCGACTGGAGCTCCATATCCAAGACTATTCCCAGATTCGCATTACCCGAGACCATATCCTGAGCAATGGCCTCTGGCGCTTCGCCGTGTCCTTTGATGCGCAAGCCGAAGTCGATTCTTACGCTATAGACGTAGACCCAGATACTGGCAAAATCATTTGGACGATTAGTACCACCGAAATGCCAGGTGGGGAGTTTACGCTGAGCATCACTTTGACTTCAACTAAAGCTCTATAATTATGGAAGAGATAGATTATTTAGAGCAGCGTATCGATTCCATAAAAGATAGAGTACGCAATTTTGAGTTTATAGATAATGGGTTGGAAGACAAGAGAAACATGATGTATATTATATCGGAACTTGCCGATGAATATAACACTCGTGATAATCTGACCTTTACCAATGAGGTGGCTCATGCTACCATTGATGCTGTAACAGACATCGTAGATGAAAAAGTGAAAAGCTTGACGGATAAGCTGGTAGAGCTATTCAAGGACTTGAAGGCTGATAGCCAGAAATTTAAGGAGTTAGGTATATCCTTCGAGGAAAAAGCCTTTTTCGATGTACTGGTAAGCGTGCGTGACACGCATCAGTTTGAATATCCGGAAGAGCGTTGCATCGAGCTGGCAAAGAAAATCAAGCTCTTGGTGGATGATATGACCATCTATGCCGACTTCATCAACAACAATCTGAAAAGTAAGTTATCCAATGACTTGATGATGTTGCTGTACAAGTCTGGCTATCCTCCAGTATGGAATCAAGAAGTATTCCAAAAGATTATGGAGCAGGTAGATAACTATAAGTATAATCAATAAAGAGTAGAAAATGAAGAAGAAAAAGGTCGTTTTGGTTATTGTTGCAACCATTGCTGTTATTTTCCTTGCTTATGAGAGCGTAATGCACATTATGTATAAGACCTGTCCTACATGCGAAGGAGAAGGAATGGCTTATGTAGCGTGCAAGAAATGCTCGGGTGGTTATATAGATTGTCCTAGATGTTATGCTACAGGTAAAATTACTTGCAGTTCTTGTGGAGGTTATGGAAGAATAAAATGCAAGATATGTTTAGGTTCTGGTGGAGATAGATGTATATACTGTAATGGCGAAGGATGCAAACGATGTGACATGTGCTGGGGCTCAGGCACCGGTACCGATGGTAGGGGTTGTTTCTTCTGCCAAGGTAGAGGAGTGAAACGATGCCTATCGTGTGGTGGACGTGGAAAACATCTTTGTTCTAGCTGCAATGGATATGGAGTTATCAGATGCAGAAATTGTAGTGGTACTGGCTGTAGCGAATGCTATAACTGCCATGGCCAAGGTATGTGCGTTTGTCCAAAGTGTGATGGTAAACAAAATGTTTATGATACTTGCCCAGAATGTGATGGCGATGCTAAAGTGAGTAGATTTTAAAACTTGAATTTTGAACATATAACAGCAATTAATAAAAGAAAATAGAGTATGAGTTTTTTGGTATGGATAAATGATGAATCATGGTGGCTTTTTACGAGCATCATCATATTGTTAGCTATTGGGGTTTATGTTTGGATTAATAAACAAGCTGACAATAATCAGTTGGCTAATAAGAAGAGATGGATAGAATTCTTGCCATCTCTCATTTCAACGTTAGGAGTATTGGGAACCTTTGGCGGAATCACCCTGGGTTTGGCTCTCTTTGATACTGATCATTTGGATGTTAGCATCCCTAAACTCCTTTATGGCCTAAAAACTGCCTTCCTCACCTCTTTAGCTGGTATGATTGGCTCTATGATTCTATCTCGTAAGGTGTCAAGTCTGTACGATAAGGAAGACAAAGGCGTGTCTGATGCCAATCAGGCAGCTGCGGTAATCGCTCGGTCTGTAGAGAGCATGAAGAATGATAATGCGAATGCTCTTCAAGAGGTAAGAAATGAAATCAAGGCTCAGACTGCTAACCAGAATAGTTTTTATGCTGATATGAATGCGTTTGTGAAAGGAATTAATAGCTATATAGTGAATCAAAGGGGATTCTTGCAGGAGTTGTTGAATAATTCCGACATCCAAAAGGATACTTTGATTACTGTATCGGCTAGCTTGAATAAGATTGCCAATAACGAGGAATTACCTGCTATTCATTCTGACCTTGATAAATTGCTGGTAGCATTTGGAGAGCAGGGTGAAAAAGTTCAAAATATGGATGAGAATCTGAAGATTTTGAAGACGAGCATTAGCAATACGAGTGATGACGTGACAGAACTCAAAAAGCTCAATCAAGATATCAGCGGCTGCTTGACAGGTATGGCCGATACTCTGGGCGAAATAGCTACAGCCACAGAAGCTACTTCTTCCACAGAAGACTCTATCTTGGAGAAGTTTGATACCTTTGGTAAGTTTATAGGCGATGAGGTAGATGACATAGAGAGAAAGATGGGAGAGACGAATACACTGCTTACCAATAAGTTTGATGAGTTTTCAGAATTGCTTAAGAAGAGCAATACGGAGGCATTGGTGGGTGTGATGAAGCAGCTCACCACGGAATTCCAGAAGCAGATGAACGGCTTGATACAGCGACTGGTGCAGGAAAACTTCGAACAGCTCAATAAGAGCGTGGAGCGACTTAACTCATGGCAGCAGGAGAATAAGAATATGATAGCATCGCTCATCCAGCAATACAAGGATATGGAGACTGACTTCGAAAATTCATCTACTACGCTTACCAAGGTGTCTGCTGATACCAAGGCTTTGGTGGGTGATGGGGGCAAACTCCAACAACTGATAGCTGCGCTTAACAAGGTGATATTGGAGAACCAGAGCTACATAGAGGTAACCAAGAAGCTACAGGAGACGGCTGAACTTACCAAGGACAATATGGTGAAGTTTGATGATTCTACCAATAAGCTCAACGACTGGGTGAGAAAGCAGCGCAACTTTGTGGATGGTGTACAAATGCTCATCGCCAAACTGGAAGAAATCGAAAAGATAAAGGATTATGGCGGTGAGTTTTGGAAGGAAACCAAGAGTAAGATGGAAGAGGGTGTTGGCATCATCCGCAATGGCTCTAAGGAGATAGAGAGTCAAATCTCTGGATTGGACCAGCATTTCTATCAGCGACTCAGTGCTACTTTGGCTCAGCTTGATGCCTGCATACAGGCTATGGTTGAGGCTGCAAACAAGAATAAATAGGAGATGAAGGACTATGGCAAAATCAAATGTATGGATGTCGGTTTCCGACTTGATGACGGGATTGATGGTAATCTTTCTGTTTATCGCCGTGGCATATATGATTCAGGTAAAGGAAAATCAGAATGTGCTGACTGACTATGTAGAAACCAAGACGAAACTTCACGATAAGTTGGTGAGCGAGTTTAAGGAAGAATCGAAGACTTGGGATATGAGCATTGGCAAGGATTTGTCGATGAGATTTAATAACCCTACGGTGCTCTTTGCGCAGGGTAGTGCAGCTATCACTCCTCAGTTTAAGGTGATATTGGATGAGTTTATCCCTAAGTATCTCGACATCTTGCTGAATGATAGCTTACGGAGCCATATCCAAGAGATTCGTATCGAGGGACATACGGACAATGTGCCTTATCCTCAGCTCCATCCTCAGCCATTCGTTGCGAATGTTATCTTGTCGCAGCAGAGAGCATTGTCGGTATTGATGTATATACAGCCCATGTTTGTGAAGTATCCGCCTGAGCAGCAGCGACTCTTGGAATATTGGTTTACAGCAAATGGACTGTCTTATGGTAAGGCTCTGAACAAGGATGGTGATTATGCGCTCGTATCCAGCAAAGATCACAAGATAGACAAGGAGAAATCTCGCCGTGTGGAATTTCGTATCATCACTACGGGTGATGAAGTGCTAGAAAACTTCGTGAAAAAAAATTCGGCTACGACTGGTTCTTCTGCAACAAATTAACATGAGAAGTGTATGGAAGAAATAGAAGCAATCGTTAAGTTTGATAAATTGCGTAACTATCTAGAGAGCATAGGCATCCATGTGGCGGAAGCCTCTGCTGATGGTTATCATGCCGTGAAGCCTGGGGAAGTGACTCTCCAGGCTATCAAGGATGGTACCTATACCTTTGATGAGGATGGTATCTATCTGAATGGTAGCAATGGGGTACGACAGAAAGTTTTCTTGTATAAAAGAAAATATCATTTGGTGGAGTATGGCAAACCGAGAATCCATATTCGTAAGTGTTCGAAAATTCAAGAATTTATAGACAGTGGCTCATTTGGTGCTGAATATCGACATGCAAACACAGAAAAAGTACCAGTTATCAATATGGATAAAGGCAACCAAGATGTAGAAGTTGATGCATTACCCTTATGCGGTTACTGCAAGAATCTTGTGTTACAAGAGTTCAATGAGAATCAAAAAGATGAGAGTTTAAAGGAATCAAATATCAAGGATTCTGTAGAATTTGTCCGTCTCTTGAAGGAAACTCTAGGCATTTCTGATGGACTGTCGCAGGAAGTGGACGCTGACATCTTTGGCTATGTGAAAGATTGGGAACAAATAAGCAGACGCTATCGAGAATATCACAATTACACCTGTGAACGTTGTGGCTTGCAGATAACCAATCCATGGGATAGGCAGTTTATGCAAGTGCATCATCGTAATGGTATTAAGACAGATAACAATGGCAAAAATCTTGAGTGTCTTTGCATCCGATGCCATGCCAACGTGGATGATGTGCACAGGAAAAATTTCTCAAAAGGCGACAATCTCTTTCGTCTCAATGATTTTAATGAAAAATACCCTCCGAAAAGTTAACGGCATTTAAATGTGTTAATAAATAAGTCTGACTATCTAGACCAATATGACAAGGAATTGAAAGCTGAACCTAATGGGAAAAGTAAGTAAGAGAAGATTGATGCTTTGTCTGAAATGACAGATGAGTTCAAACTGCTGTATGGATGTAGAGCTGACATCGCAATCAAAATGGTGAATGAACAATCTGAATTATTAACTAACTAAATTTAAATCCGATGAATCTTAAGAAATTTTCGGGTGAAGACGCTTCACCTTGACACCATCGTGGTGTGCGCCCTTCTCGGGATGAGAATGGGCTTTTTCTCGATAAAATAACATTTAAAAATGAAAGCAAAATGGAAATTTCAATGTCCCAGTTGCCTGAATTGATAGGACTGGGAGTTCCTGTGTTTATAGGTTGCTCGTTTGTTATGGGCAATGGTGATAATTTGCAAGGTTGTCCTGGCAATCGAGAGATAAGCTTGAAGGAAGAACCTGCTTGGGTAGCTAAGGGCAGACAGGAGGAGCTAAAACTGCCTGATGAACTCAATACGCCGGAAGCTATCGAAATACTCAATAAACTACAAGAACACGATTATCTAGACGATTGTTATCAGCCTAAGAGAATGTCGATCTCTGAAAAAGGTGTGTTGGCTTCTCTCATCTCTGATAAATTGAGCATCAACCAACCTTGGGTTACATTCGGAGAATTGTGGAATATGAACAAGGAAACCTTGCGAAAGGGCAATTCTAAAGGAATGGACCAAAAAAGCATAGAGCGATTCATAGAAAAGATAAAAGATGTAATGGATTGATATTTAATATATTGCGTAATTCTTGCCTGCCTACCCCGGGGCTACCCCGTGGCACATGGACGGGGCTACCCCGTGGCAGGTAAGTTTCAAAAACTCTTAGTACCTTTGTCCCCGTAATCAGATGCACAGGCGTCTGGTTGCGGGGACTTTGCGTATTGCGGGTTCTCAATCTATAAACATTATATAATATATGAATTGTTATGTATTTGAACATCCACAGTATGGCAAGCTCAGAATGGTGGAGAGAAGAGATGGCGAGCTCTACTATTACTTGGAAGATGTAATGAGAATCTTCTCTAAGAATGGAGCTAAGACATTCGGGATTATCGCTAATTCTGAGGGTGAGGTTGTTACTTTCGGTTTCGTGCTGGTACCGCCTAAGAAGGGGGAGACGTATTTCTTCACCGAGAGAGAGTTGGGATTTGTGAGAAAGAGACAGAAGAACTTTCGTGCAGACAAAACCTTTATTGATGAGCAGCTCTTGCATGACATGCAGGGAGAACTAGACCCAGAGGGACTGTTGGCAAAGAAATGGGTGAACATCTATGTGCCCCGTGTGTTGGCTTCAGAAGCTTTTGTCATTGGGCATGAAGCTAAGGGAGTGCAGGAATGTTGTGAGTATGGGCTCCTTTCGCCAATGGACATTCGCTACACAAAATATGGTCTTTACATTAATACTGAATATTTAGAAATTTAAGCAATTATGAAGAAAGCAACTAGCAAGAAGCTGCTCAATGCAGTAAAGGTGGACGGTGCAGTGATCACCGAGGAGAGTGGTAACGTATCAGTGCGCAAGGCGCCATGGAACGAGACGGAGGTAATCAGTGACAAGCCGCAAGTGATCAGGGGCAGGATGATATTCTCGGGTGGCGAGAATGGGCGAGGCGACTGGGTGGACTTCAAGCCTTATGTGCAGGGCAAGCGAGAGAAGCCCTTCACGGAGATTCTCAAGACCAAGCACGGAGTGGTGCGCACTAGCAAGCGAACTGTGCAGGTGAACTATGCCTTCTCCAAGGACATGAGCAAGGCGGAGATTCTGCGCTGCCTCAAGGGTGAGCACCAGGAGATGGTGAAGGCTATCAAGCCCTTCAAGGAAAATGTGGAGTGGGAGGACTATAAGGAGTAATAGATAATGTATAATTAATAATGTATAATTAAGCATGAACCACTTTATTGCAATGAATCCTCAGCGTGGGGGCAATAAGGGCAGCGCCAGCTGCCTGCCCCTGGCTGAATATGACAAGCTGATAGCTCAGCCTTGGCTCCACGATATGGTGGAGCAGATACGTGGGGGCAATGACAAACTGAAGGGGCTGATGCCCTTCCGCTGCGGCCACTACAGCCGATTCCTCAAGAATCATCGCTCGCAGAAGGATGCTGACCCTACGAGTTTCCTCTTCCAGACCACCATCGACATCGACGATAAGGAACTGGTGGGTATCGCCATCGAAATGGCAAGGCAGCTGAATTGCAGCGACTCCATCTGGAAGGGAATGCTACTGCATCTGGAATACTCGGCTCGTAAGAAACTCCACATCGACATCCGAATGCCGATAGGTATGACTATCGAGGAGACGCAGAGAGCGTATTGTAAGGCACTTGGCGTGCCCTGCGATGAGAGTTGCTTCACCCCAGAGAGAATCCTCTTTATCACGGATCAGGACTCGGAGATCTATCGCTCCAAGGACTGGTATGCCGTGCTTCCTGCCGATGAACTGAAGGCTCGCAGAGAGGCTTATCTGAAGCGTGGTCTCACCATCGACGGCAGAGGCAAGGCTAACCAGCCTTACGAAATCAATATCAAACCATCAACCGTAAATACTCAACAGAATGTTCAAACAAATCGACTTTCGGGCTCTAACGGCAATCCTGCTGTTTCTCATGGCTCTGCTGGAGGCTATCAGATTCCTGACGGATTACCAACCTCTGGTACCGCCAGCGAGAAGAGCCTGATAGCCTTCGACCTCTTCACGGAGTCGGCAGGACTGAAGAATGTGAATATCGATACCGAGGGCTCTCGCCACTCCTCACTTCTTGCCATCATGAGCGCAGGAGCGAGCAGGGTGATGAGCGAAGAGGAGCTGAGAAGAGTAGTGGCAGTGAAGATGCCTAGCTTCGCCCAAGAGCGTGACTGCCAGCAGCTGATCCATGACTTCTATGAGAAATATGGAGACAGTTCGAAGCCATTCTCTAGAGATGTGATCCGCATCAATGCGCAAGCAGAGAAGCAAGCGACTCTCTCAACTCCTAATTCCTCACTCCAAACTCCTAACTGTGAAGATGATTACCCCGCTCCGCCCGAGATGCCGAAGAAGCTGCCTAAGCTCGTGGAGCTCCTCGTGTCTCAGACACCGGATATCTATAAGCCTGCCGTAGCCCATGCCATCTTTCCTCCGCTAGCCACCCACCTCTGCCGCACCTATTTTAATTACATCGACAATGTGGAGCATGAGGCTACGCTAATGTGTTGTCTCTTAGCTGGTACGGGCGCAGGAAAGAACTGCGTGCAGATGCCTATCAACCTGATTATGGAAGACATCAGAAAACGAGACAAAGATAACCTGAAACGAGAGAAGGAGTGGAAGGATGAGGTGACAAGAAAAGGTGCTAACAAGGATAAGCGTAAGCGACCTGAAAACCTCGTGATCCAGGAGATAGACGCCGATATGACCAACCCTGCCTTCGTGATGCGTACCGCCGAGGCGCAGGAGCATTTCCTCTATACTGCTCTCAACGAGATAGACCAGTTTGATAACCTAAGGGGCATTGGCAACCAGCAGTTTCGTATCATGTGCCTCGCCTTTGACCCTGGTAATCAATATGGACAAACCCGAGTGGGCACGCAGAGTGTTACGGAGCGAGTAACCATCCGATTTAACTGGAATGCCTCGACCACCATCAACAAGGGTATCCGATATTTCTCCAAGGTATTGACCGATGGTCCTATCTCCAGAATCAACTTCTGTACTATCCCAGAGCGTGAGATAGGAGCCGAGATGCCTGTCTATGGCACATACGATGACACATTCAGAGAGAACTTAAAACCCTATATCGAGCATCTTAACATGGCTTCTGGTACTATCAATTGCCCTGAGGCTTTCGCCTTGGCACAGAAGCTGAAAGAGGAGAATGCCGACTTTGCCCGTATGAGCCAAGACAGGGTTTACGAGAACCTCTCGTTCAGAGCCAATGTCATTGCCTATCTGAAGGCTTGCGTGCTCTATGTGGCGAATGGTTGCCAATGGGAATCCGAGATAGAGGAGTTTGTGCGCTGGAGCGAGCAGTATGACCTGTACTGCAAGATGAGATTCTTCCGAGATGCTATCGTGAAGGCGGAGCAGGAGGGAGTGAAGTCGAGCAAAAGAGGGCCTTCCAATATGCTGCAACTTCTGCCAAATGAGTTCTCTTATCAGCAGGCTGAGCAGTTGAGAAGCGACTTGGGGCTGGATACCAAGGGCACCCGACGGATGATAGCCACCTGGGTGTTCAGAAAGTATATCGTGAAAGTGGAGGCAGGCGAACAAGGCGTTAATGCTGGTAATGACAAAGCTGATAACAGCCATTGCAATTACAATTACGGTAATTACAGTTTTTATCGCAAGCTATGTTTTCTCAAAAAAGAATCTAAATAGAAACAATTATGGAAATCGTACTCAAAAGAATAGCTAAGCAGAATACTTACACCATAGGGCGTATGTATATCCTGAAGGACGAGGAGGTGGAGCGCAAGGTGAACTATACGCTCAATAAGGACCAGAAGCGCAGCTTCTGCCATGTGGTAGATGTGGGCAAACTGGACGGGGAGCACTACTTCTGCGATACCCTGGAGCCTACGTGGCGCAACCTGCTGGGCATCACCCTGTTGCCCCAAGAGGAGAATGTGCGCCTGGGGCGAGTGTCGGAGAAGAAGGCGCAGAAGATGAAGGGCAAGACTGCCATACCCGAGGGCACTTATCCCGTGCTCATCACCAAGTCGCCGAGATTCAAGCAGTGGCTGCCCCTGCTGCAGGGCGTTCCTGGCTTTGAGGGCATCCGCATCCATGCCGGTAACTACCCCGATGATACGCAGGGCTGCATCCTGCCGGGCGAAAACAAACTCCGAGGCATGGTGGTAAACTCTCGCATCTGGCTGCATCGCCTCGTCAATGCCATCACGGCGGCGAGAGACCGAGGCGAGAGCATCTGGATCACCATCATCTAGTAGCCGAAGTTCTCCGAGCGGCGGCATTGCCTCTCATGCAGCCCACGCTCGGAGAGCGAGGGCTGCTACCTATGTGTGTCGGGTATGTTTGACACCTCTCACGGCCTGGCTCTCTAACGGATTCTCCGGCCAGAAATGCTTAGGGTAACGGCGCTTCAGTTCCTTGCGGACTTCGAAATAAGTGCCTTGCCAAAAACTTGCGAGATCCTGAGTAAGCTGAACGGGCTTGAAACCGGGAGATAACAACTCAAGCAGAAGGGGCTGTCTGCCAGCATCGACAGTGGGAGTTGATGTCATTCCGAAACACTCCTGAAGCCGCACACTCAGAACCGGGGCTTCGGCCCCCAAGCGATAATCGATGCGGATGTTGCTGCCCGATGGCACACGGATGTGGGTGGGAGCAAGGTGGTCTATTTCCTGCTGAAGGTCGTAAGGAAGGATGTTCCAAAGGATTTCGCACAGGTTGAGTTTCTTCAGCTCAGTAACAGAAGTCTTCATCTTGCCACCTTCTTCGAGATAGAAAGGGAGCCACGCTCGGGCTGTTGTCAGGAGATGCTCTGTTGACAGGTCGGGAATCTCCAGTTCCGGATGCCATTCAGCTACTTGCGCCACGCGCTGTTGCAGACGATGAACGGATTCGTTCCAATCGAACATGCTGAGTCCGTCTTTTCTGGCAGCTTCGCAGATAATGTCTGAAACTGTCTCTCGGCTGGCATTCTGTATCGGCTTGCTGTCTATGATGAGCGCTCCTATCCGTGTTTCCTGTTGCATCTTTACTGCCAGCGCTTTGCTGTCCCATGAAATATTCTCGCAGGTTTGTGCCGGCAGGTTCTTCCAGTTGACGGGGGCTGAGAGAAATACCCTTCCTTTCCGTCCCTGCCCAGAATTGGATGATGAGGTTGAGGATAGGTTGAGTGATGCGATGGCAAGCCATTCGTTTGCTGCCATGCTGTCGCACGGGTCGATGAAAATCGTGTTGCCATTCGACATCTTGAAGTTGCCCGCATGGTCGGTGGCATGGGCGATGCGCTCAGGGTAGGCTAGGGCGATGAGATGGCCCACTTCCTCAGCATCAATTGGCTCGTTGTCTTCTTTGATACGCAGCATCTTCCTGTATTCCTGGGCAATCTGAGCGATACGGTTCCAACGCCCCAGATTCTTCTTGCAGCGTGCGGAACGTAGGGCAGAAAGGCGGAGCGTCATGTCAGAATCTTCATTTTCGCCCATCGGGTCTTTCTCTTCCAGCAGAGCAGCAATGTCGCAGGCCAGGGCTTGGCTCGCCGGAGAATCGCTGCTGATCATCATCTTGGCAATGCGCGGATGACAAGGAAGTTGAGCCATTCTGCTGCCTTCTGCGGTGATGCTGCCACTGAGAGCGTGAGCATCATGATCAGGAGTGAGGGCGTTGAGCGACATAAGAAGTTGCTGTGCCAATACGAGGTTGCCCTTGGGAGGAAGGGTGAGCCAAGGCAGCAGTTCCGGTTTGTTTTCCCCGAAAGCTGCAATGTCGAGAACCAGCGAAGAGAGATCTGCATCCAGTATTTCGGGCAGCCGTTGTTCTGGCATCAGATGTTCCGAGGTCTGTGTCCAAAGCCGGTAACATACGCCTGATGTGATTCTGCCCGCACGCCCCCTTCGTTGCGTAGCCATGTCCTGACTGATACGAACGGTTTCGAGATGGCTCAAGCCTGTACGGGCATCATAAACCAGTTTTCGGCAGAGTCCGGAATCCACAACGATTCTTACTCCTTCGATGGTGAGAGAAGTTTCGGCGATAGGAGTGGCCAGTACGATTTTCCGTTCACCCGGTTTGGAAGGAGCGATTGCGAGTCGCTGCTTTTCAGGCGAAAGGTTGCCGTAGAGTGGATAGATTTCCGTTGAAGATAAGGCAGAGCGAAGCAGTTCTTCGCATTTCATGATTTCTCCCTGTCCCGGCAGAAAGGCAAGAATGTCGCCTTCCTGGTTTCTGAAAGCCTGACAGATAGTGGCTGCCATTTCCTGCGCTACCTGATATCTGTCGATGTCATGGTCTGCATAAATGGTTTCTATCGGAAACATTCTGCCTTTACTCTCGATAAGCGGAGCCTGAAGTGTCTGACAGATGATAGAAGCATCGATTGTTGCTGACATGATAATGAGCTTCAGGTCGGGGCGGATGATTTCCTGTGTTTGCCGGGCCAGCGCTAACGCCAGATCGGAATTGATGCTGCGCTCATGAAACTCATCAAAGATGAGGCACGAAACGCCTTCGAGTGTAGCATCATTGACCAGCATTCGGGTGAGAATGCCCTCGGTAAGGACTTCGATGCGTGTTTCATCCGAAACCTTGCTTTCGAATCTTACCCGATAGCCGATGGTTTTGCCCACGGGCTCTCCCAGAATCTGCGCCATCCGTTCGGCAATCTGGCGAGCAGCCAGGCGGCGCGGTTCGAGCATCAGAATCTTACCCTGACTTTTAAGATGATCATGGATGAAGCCTTCCAATGCCTGATCACTCATGCCCCGCAGAATGGTGAGCGGGAGGAGGGTAGATTTACCGGCTCCAGGAGGAGCTGTAATAACAAGGTTAGCCGACTCCATCAATGCTTCATTGACAGAGTCGGCTATCTGGTAAGCTGGCAGATGACCAGCCTGCTGTTCTATTCTATCTAAGTTCATTTCTTCTTATTTCACAAACTTCAGATTTCTTTTATTTCACAAATTTCAGAATCTCTTTACTCTTTCTGCCCTTTTTGGCAGGAATCGGCATGAAGCCTTCTGTGAGTCCTGTTTTATCTGTCATGGTCTGGAAAACGGAGGCGGCATAGGAAGAGAGTTTCTTCTCTGCCAGTTCTTGCTTGATAGCATCCTCATCATAATCATCAGCATAGAGGAGAGTGTGTAAATCGTCAAGATATTTTTGCGGAATATTCTGATGCGGCATGCGGCTTTTTATCTGCATAATCTGTGCGATGATTGCCTGTTTGGTTTGGGCAGCGATGGCTTCTGCCTTTTGCTGCTCGAAGACTGCCAGCGTCTCCTCATCCGTCTCCTGCCAGTTTTGCATCATGGCTTCAGTGTTGGTAAGATGACTGTAGCCTGCATAGCGAATCAGGGCGATGCGCTTGTTCCAACCTTTCTTTTCCAGATAGTTTTTCTCCATAGGGGTAGTAGCTACTATGAGGTTGGCTTTGGCGTACATGGCTTTCTGATACATAGACTGTTGCAGTGAACGCTTCAAGTAAGGGTTCTTGCAGTTTCTCTCAGAAATATCGCCTAGTGGACAAACGATGTAGGGAATGTCCATCTGCTTTGCTTTCTTGGCTATCTGGGCTCCCTGCCATGTCCATGCTCCTATAACCAACACAATGTCGGCATCAACCAGACTGTTGGTGATGTCGAGCTGTTTATTCAAGGCTTCGATGTATGGAAGATACATCTTCAGCAACTTCTTATGGTTGGAAATGAACAAATATACTTTCATCGTTCTGTCGGTTATTTTTGACTGTTATTATTCTGATAGACTGTTACTTCCTTTTTGCCCTGTCTAGAGTTTATGAGAAGTGAAATCGTTTTTGTCAGCCCGCCAATAGCGCAATTTGGTAGCCAGATTTCTCCAGATAATTCCATATTCGAAGAATGGCAGTTTGAACATCGCTATTCCGTCATCAAAGTGTTTGATGGCCTTGTTGGCTATCAGCATTCTCACGATGAACAGCAGGAGGAAACTGAAACCTGCGCATCCTGTAAGAATCCAATTCTTCATGAGGATAGAGTAGGCTGCAACGGCCAGTGTTGCTATCAGGCTGAGATGTGGCATGAGATGGTCAAAGAACATGAGGGTTCGCATGGAACCGGCTCTTTCCAGACTCTTGCGTGAAGCCTGCAGATAGAGGTGGGCATTGTGCCAGCCCTTGTTCGATGGTGCTTCGCGGATGAGCCATGCATCGCAATCCAGTTCTGTAGCTGTATCGCCACAATGGGCATACTTGTTGACGAGAAAATCGTATTCGCCGCGAACATATTCCAGGTTGCCCTGATAGCCCTGTTCCTTCATGAAGTCGCTCTTGCGGAACGCTACGTTTGGCATGTGGCTGCGATAACCATAGGTCTGCTGGGCACGGCGCAAAACATAGTAAGCCTTGCGGATGCTGTCGAAACGGCGTACGCTCTTGGTTTCCTCATCAAGGGCTACATATCCCAATACCAGATGGTTGGGGTCCTGACATTGACGGACCATGGTTTGCAGCCACTTGTCGTTGCTTGGGCGGCAATTAGGTTCCGTCAGAATAATCCATTCATGTTTGGCTGCCTTCACACCCAGTGTAATCTGCAATTTCTTGCGGCTCATGTAGCGTGAACTCTCAGGAATGTAAGTATAATACAGATGAGGGTTCTCGGCTGCTGTTCGCTTCAGAAAATCCTGTGTCTCGCCATCTGTACTCTGGCAGACTACGATTACCTGATAGTCGGCAGCGTACTGCTGACGCAGGAACATAGGGAGATTCCTCTCCAATTCAGCAAGATTATCGTGTGCGGTAATGAGTATACTGACAGGAGGTTGATTCTCTGCCGTTTCTGTTTTTTGAAAGCGCAACGAGCGCAGAAATGGATTTATCAGCGATCCGAGAACCGCCAATAAAACCACCACTGCGCCTGCTATTATAGTAGTTGTACTAATGATCATCATTTTCTTTTTCTCGTAATATAGAAAGCTAGAGAAAGGAGAATCCTATAAACTCTTAACTTTTAACTTTCAACTATATTAAAAGTCTTCTGTAATATACCCCTTTGGCAACTGGCGACAGTTATACTGGCTCGCCATAATCTCACCATAGGCTCCGGCTGAGCGGAGGGCGATGAGGTCGCCGCGATGGGCTTTGTTGATGTCGACAGCCTTGCCGAAGACATCGCTTGATTCGCAGATAGGACCTACTACGTCGTAAGTTTCTACAGGTTCATCGCTTGAGATGTTTTCAATCTTATGGTAAGCCTGATAGAGAGCAGGACGGATAAGGTCGGTCATTCCTGCATCCACAATGGCAAACTGTTTGGCTGTGCCCTGCTTGATGTAGAGTGTCTTGGTAATGAGAGAACCCATCTGACCCACTACAGCGCGACCCAACTCGAAGTGAAGCTTCTGACCATCGCGCAACTTCAGTTTCTTTGCGTATGTATCGAAATAATCCTTGAAATTAGGGATTGGCTGTCGGTTTGGATGATTATAGTCAATGCCCAATCCGCCTCCCACATTGATGTTCTTCACAACGATGTGATGTGCTTCAAGCTGGTTCTGAAGTTCGTTGATACGGTTGCAGAGTGCCTCGAAATCCCCCATGTCGAGGATCTGGCTTCCGATGTGGAAGTGCAGTCCGAGGAACTGGATGTTCTTCATCTTGGCAGCCTCTTCGATTACGGCTTCCATGTCGCGCATGGCAATTCCGAACTTGTTTTCTGCCAGACCTGTTGTGATGTTTGCATGCGTATGGGCGCCGACATCCGGATTGATGCGGAAACAAACCTGCGCAATCTTATTCTGTTTTTCAGCCAGTTCATTGATGATTTCCAACTCCGGAATACTCTCTACATTGAAGCAGAAGATGCCTTTCTCCAATCCGAGGTTGATTTCCCAATCGCTTTTGCCTACACCAGCGTAAACAATCTTGCTGGCTGGAAATCCGGCTTTGATGGCTGCCTGAATTTCTCCTCCGCTCACACAGTCGGCTCCTAAACCAGCCTGACAGATGATATTGAGCACCTTAGGGTTAGCATTTGCCTTTACGGCATAGTGCACTTCAAATCCCTCGTGCTTGCCAGCCTCTTCATTGATGGTTTTCAATGTCTGGCGCAACACATTGGTGTCGTAATAGTAGAACGGAGTCTGTATCTCCTGAAACTTATCTATCGGAAATGTACCTTTCATTTCACTTAATCTTAAATTAATACCTTATTATAGTTAAATCAGGATATCCAATTTATAGTAAATCAGGATATCCAACGAAGAGTGGATAGGAAGCATTACATACGAATTCTTCACTTTTCACTCTTCGTTTTCATTTGCATTACTTCTTCTCGAACAATACGTTGCTCAAGTTCTGTAATGCCTGCTTCTTATCTTTCTCTCTGATGAGGAATGAGATGTTGTAGTTAGAACCACCATAAGAAATCATGCGTACAGGAATGTTCTTCATCGCATCGGTAGCGATGGTCTCGAAGCCAACGTTGCTCCAGTCCAAATCACCTACAACGCAGATGATGCACATATCAGAATCTACAGTTACTGTACCATATTTCTTCAGCTCGTTTACGATGTCGTTAAGATGAGAATCATTATCAATACTCATGCTGACACCCACCTCTGAAGTAGCAATCATATCAATTGGAGTCTGATAGCTCTCGAAGATTTCGAATACCTTGCGTAGGAAACCTGTAGCGAGCAACATGCGGCTACTCTTGATTTTGATGGCTGTGATGTTGTCCTTGGCAGCAACAGCCTTGATCTTGCCGCGTACGATGACATTGTCGATGATTGTACCGTCGGCCTTAGGATCCATGGTGTTCTTCAAGCGTACAGGGATGCCTGCATACTTAGCTGGCTGAACACAGGTAGGGTGGAGAATCTTGGCACCGAAGTAAGCCAACTCTGCAGCCTCCTCGAAGTTCAACTGGCGTACTGCCTCAGTGTGCTCTACGACACGAGGGTCGTTGTTGTGCATTCCGTCGATATCGGTCCAGATCTGAATTTCGTCAGCTGGGAGAGCTGCACCGATAAGAGATGCGGTGTAGTCGCTACCGCCACGCTGCAGATTGTCAACCTCGCCGTATGCGTTGCGGCAGATGAATCCCTGAGTGATGTAAATCTGATAGCCCTGGTTCTGCTCCATGATAGCAGCCAACTTCTCCTTGATGTACTGAGGATCCGGTTCAGCGTTCTTGTCAGTGCGCATAAAGTCTAATGCACTGAGCAATACGGCCTTTACACCCTGTTCCTTCAAGTAGTTTACAACCATGTTGGTGCTCATCATCTCGCCCTGAGCCACGATGCTCTTCTCCTCGAAAGAAGTGAAGAGGTCTTTGGTGAATGAGCGGAGATAGTTGAATTCGCCCTGCAAGAACTCACGAGTTGTATTTTTCATCTCCTCGGTAGAGTAGAGTTCTTCTACATGCTGCATGTATTTCTTCTCCAAGTTGTTGATTACCTCGTTGGCGCCCTCTGGATTCTTCTTGTAAAGATAGTCAGAGATCTCAACGAGAGAGTTTGTTGTACCGCTCATCGCAGACAATACGATGAAAGTTGGTTCACCTGATTCTGTAACCAAAGAGGCTACTCCCTTCATGCGCTCTGGTGAGCCTACAGAAGTACCTCCGAATTTCATTACCTTCATAGTCGTAATTTTATTTAATTATTTCACTTAATTATCTTCTCCATCCTCTGTGAGGTCGATGTGGTTGTACTCGTTGGTTACGTCGTAGAGCACACCTTCCTTACAGCGGTAAACGATGCCTGGGAATTTGTCGAGCATCGGGATGTTATGGGTTGTCATCACAACAGCTGTGCCTTGTTTGGTGATGTCTTTCAGCAGACTCACGATGTTACTGGCAGTCTCTGGGTCGAGATTGCCTGTAGGCTCATCGGCGATGATGATTTTAGGATTATTGAGAATGGCGCGGGCAATGGCTACACGCTGCTGCTCACCACCTGAGAGCTCATGAGGCATCTTGTCGATTTTATCAATCATGCCTACTTCGTTGAGCACCTCTTCGATACGCTTTTCTCTGTCTTTTTTGTTTTTCCAGCCTGTTGCCTTGAGTACGAATTCAAAGTTCTTGCGAACGGTGCGGTCGTGTAGCAGCTGGAAATCCTGAAAGATGATTCCCAATTCCTTACGCAGAGCCGGAATCTCCTTTCGCCTTATAGTTTTGAGGTCTCTGCCGAGAATTTCAGCCTTCTCGGTTTCGCCTTCTACAAGATCTAGTTCGCAATAAAGTGTCTTTAATAGCGAACTTTTACCAGAGCCGACTTTTCCAATAAGGTAGGCAAATTCTCCTTCGTCAATATGGAAATTGATGTTTTGGAGCACGCACTTGTCGGCCTGATATATGCTGACGTTCTGATAATCTATTAACATCTTCTATTTTTTTCTCCTTAATGTTAGTTTGTTATTTCATTTCGCCCTTGCTCTTGGCAACGCGGCGTTTCTTATCCCATTCCGGATCGTGACGCATCTGAAGTTCTTTCACAACATCTTCTATTCTCAAGCCCTTGCTTGTGAGCAGAACGATGAGGTGATAGAGAAGGTCTGAACTCTCGTAAATGAGTTTCTCGTTGTTGCCGTTTGTTGCTTCGATAATGGTTTCAATAGCTTCTTCTCCAACCTTTTGTGCCATTTTGTTAACGCCTTTCTTGAAGAGGCTGGTAGTGTAGCTTCCCTCTGGCATTTCTTCGTGGCGCTTGTTGATGAAGTCCTGAAGCTCTGAGAGGAAGAGGATTGGGTTGAGCGTATTCTCTTCTGCCCAGCAGGTGTCTGTACCTTTGTGGCAGGTTGGACCATCTGGGTGAACCTTAACCAGCAAGGTGTCGTTATCGCAGTCGTTCTGAATGCTAACGAGATTCAGGAAGTTGCCTGATGTTTCACCTTTTGTCCAGAGGCAATTGCGTGAACGGCTCCAGAATGTTACCTTTTTGGTTGCTATTGTCTTATCGTATGCTTCCTGATTCATGAAGCCAAGCATCAAGACGTTCTTTGTAACTGCGTCTTGGATGATGGCAGGAGCCAGTCCGCCTAATTTTTCGAAATCTATTTCCATTTTATCTTGTTTTTATTTTCTTACATTATTATATTCCCCGTGTTCTATATTCTCACGTTGATTCCTTCTTCTCTCAGGTATTTCTTGAGGTCAGGAATGGCAATCTCGCCAAAGTGGAACACGCTGGCTGCCAGGGCAGCATCTGCCTTGCCTTGGGTGAACGCATCGCGGAAATGCTCCATTTTTCCTGCACCTCCTGAGGCGATGATAGGAATGCTTACTTCTTCAGCAAGACGGGCGAGGGCTTCGTTTGCGAATCCCTGTTTCACACCGTCATGATCCATACTGGTAAAGAGAATTTCACCGGCACCCCGGTCGGCTACTTCCTTAGCCCAGTCAAACAGTCCTAGTTCCACCCGTTCTCTTCCGCCTTTTACATAACAGTGCCAGCCGTCAGAATCGAGACGTGCATCAATGGCGCATACGCAAACCTGTGAGCCATAATGGTTGGCAATTTCATCGATGAGCTCCGGATGTCGGATGGCAGCACTGTTGATGCTAACCTTGTCGGCTCCTGCGTTGAGCAGGCGGTCAACATCTTTGAGTTCATTGATTCCACCTCCCACAGTAAATGGGATATTGATTTCGGCAGCCACGCGGGTTACCATATCCGTAAAGGTTTTGCGCTCTTCGAAACTCGCTGTAATATCGAGGAATACGAGCTCATCGGCTCCAGCATCGCTATAAGCTTTTCCCAGTTCTACCGGGTCACCAGCGCTGCGAAGGTTTACGAAATTGGTTCCCTTTACCGTCTCGCCGTTCTTTACATCAAGACAAGGAACGATTCGTTTAGCTAATCCTTTGCTTTTACTTTGAATTTTCACCATTGTATTTTAATTCTTATCGATTGAAGCTTTTGCCCTTACAGGGCGTGTCGAGAATAGCTCCGAGCAATCAACTGTCAGCTATTAATATTAACTGTCAACTATTTAACTATTAACTAGTTTCTTAACATCGATTTTCCCTTCGTAGAAAGCTTTTCCAAATACTACGGCAGGAATTCCTGCAGTTTCCAATGCTTCGATGTCTTCGTTGCAACTCACTCCGCCTGAGGCGATAAGATGCAGTTGAGGATAGGCAGCCATTACTTCTTTGTAGAGTTCTATGGCAGGTCCCTGCAGCGTTCCGTCTTTGCTGATTTCTGTGCAGAGAACATTGCGTACTCCTTTATCGATGTACTTTTTCAGGAAAGGAAGGAGATCTTCAGAAGAATCTTCTTTCCATCCGTTGATAGAAATCTTTCCGTTTCTTACGTCGGCTCCCAGAATCAGGCGGTCGGCTCCATACTTGTCTAGCCATTGCATGAAGAGTTCAGGATTGGTGACGGCAATGCTGCCCACTGTAACCATGCTTGCTCCTGCAGCAAAAGCTTTCTCAATATCTTCTTCGGTCTTGATTCCGCCACCGAAATCAACCACGAGAGAGGTTTCTGTGGTAATGGCCTTCAACACCGCATCATTTACGATGTGCTTTGACTTGGCTCCATCGAGGTCTACTACATGAAGGCGTTTGAAGCCCATCTGCTCAAACTGTTTTGCAATCTCGGCAGGATTGTCATTGTAAACCTTCTTCTGGTCGTAATCGCCTTTGGTAAGACGAACACACTGGCCATTTATCAAGTCGATAGCTGGAATTAATTCTATCATATTTGTATTTTCTCTTTTATTTTATCTCTAAAAAATTCTTTAAAATCCGTTCTCCCACCTTTCCGCTCTTTTCCGGATGGAACTGGCAGGTATAGAAATTATCTTTGTGGAGCGATGCGCTATAAGGAAGAATGTATTCTGCCTTGGCAATGGTCTCCTCGCAGAGTGGCACATAATAACTATGTACGAAATAGGAGTAGGGATGAAGCAGTGCATCAGCGGTAGACTTGTCTGAGTCAGAATCCATTCTGTTTCCGAACCCCTTATAAAGGTCAGTCTTCAAATCATAGATTTCATTCCAGCCCATAGCAGGCACCTTGTCTTCGTGTTTCTGAGGCAGGAATCGCTTTACATCTACATCAAAGATTCCGATGCAATCTACGTCACCTTCTTCCGAATGGCGGCACAAGAGTTGCTGTCCTACACAAATGCCCAGGACGGGTTGCTTCAAGTTCTTGATTACTTGATCAAGCTGATGAGCCTTCAGATATTCCATTGCTTCTCTTGCCTGGCCTTGTCCTGGGAAGAGAACGCGGTCAGCCTTCTGGAGCATTTCTGCATCATCTGTAAGTACAGGTTCGATGCCTAAACGCTTCATGGCGTTGACTACGGAATAGATATTTCCGGCATTATATTTTACGATTGCTACATCCATAACCTAACGTAATTCGTTTCTATTTCTTATTTTTCGATGCAAAGGTACACATTTTCTTTTAATTTAAAGAAAATAAAAGCAAAAAGATTACGAAATATAGTAGATTTCTTTCAGAAAGTTAGAAATATGGCGTGTTTTTACGTTTCCGTTAAGTGAAAAAGGAGCAATTGAATGTAAACCAACATCTAATTGCTCCTTTTGAAGTGTTTATTTTGATAATCGAAACTTCTTAGTTTTCTTCTTCACTGTCTGCTGTGCGGAGAATGATAGAAGTTGCTCCGATGGTGAACAGGGTTCCGTCTTCGATAACGCGGCGTTCTCTGTCACCCAGAATCTCATTGTCAACGAAAGTTCCTGTATAACTTGGTCCATCGCGGAGTACATATTTCAATTTGCCTTTCTTGTCGCGGCTAACGTTGATTACGCAATGGTTCATGTCAACGCTTGGGTCTACGGTTTCGATAGGGCAGTTGATTCCGCTGTTCTTCATGTAGCGGCCGATGATGTTGTCGCCTAACTGGAGCGGGATGACCTGTTTGTAAGCGAATACGTTCTCGATGACAACGATAGAACCGTATCCCTTCTCGTTGGCATTCTCGTCAAGTTTTTCCTCCTTGCGAGTTTCGCGGAGCTTGGAAACTCCCATTCGGATGCCAAACTGCTTATTGCAATTAGGACAAACGAAAACGAGACTCTGACCTGCCTGGTACTTGGTCTCATCGAAGGTGATAAAATTATCGCATTTAGGACAACGTACTCTTTTCATATTCTTTTTCTTACTTTTCTGTCTTTATTATAATAATGTGTTGTAGAAGTTTCCGATACTCCTTGCTATTTGTTCTAGCTATAAGCTATAAACTCTTAACTATCAACTATTCTTTCACTTTCGTAATCCATCCGTCAGTAAAAGCATCATAGTTGTGTAAACGGTTGAGAGCAGTATAAGCTTCGCCCTCGGTAGAGTATGTTCCGTATATAACTTTTACATTATTATCCGTAATTAACACCCTAGCTTCCTTGAATCCCTTGTTTTGGAGAAGTTCAGCATAGCTCGCAGCATTGCGCTTGGTAACACGACTTGCCAAAACGATGCTATAGTAAGAAGAAGCTGTTTGCAATTCGTTGTCCTGAGTCATGTTGACAGACTTGGCAGGAATGCTCTCTTCTGCCTGTGATTCTGTACTAAGAACCAGTTCTTGAGGTTGCGCAACCTTATTAATCTCCTTAGGCATGATGCGGTTCAGCATGCCTGTGTCGATTTGGCTCTTCTGAACGGTTGGGGTTCCCAATGGAGAAGAGTAGGTGAAGAATGCAATGAGAGCGATGCAGGCTGCTGCAATATTGCGCAACCAGCTCTTCTTGATGCTGATGAATTCGGCATTTGATTCTTCTTCGTTAACGAACACAGAATTGTTGACAGAGAGTCCACTCTCCATCTTCTGGTTACTATCCTGATTCTTGACTTCGCTTTCTGTACGATTGTTTTCTACAGTCTTTGCTGGCATTTCAATGATTGAAGCAGCAGAATCTTCAGTCTTCTGAACCTCTTCTGCAGAAATCTGCGCGAGTGGGAGCATGTTTAAGCCACCCAAACCATACAACTCAGGGGTAAGAATGCCCGCCTCGCATGGTTCGAAGGTATAATTTCCGTCTTCGTTCAATATGATGGTGCCAATATCATTCAGTTCAAATTTTCCTGAATTCTCCAGAGTCTGACGCATCTCTGTCACTTCATCAGCAATGCGGTTCAAAGCTTCCGGATAGCTGATGTCGTATGCTTCAACATACGAAAGTGCAAGGAGAGAATCGTTCATCTGGAGCTGTGGGTTAAAGCCAATAGTTCTCAGCGGTGGCAAAAACATGCTGTCTCTGCCATCGTAACGCGCATCTACATGATGAGCCATGAAGCCACCAAATCCTGGGACAATCACGCAATCGTTGCTCAAAAGTAGGATCTCTATATGTCTTTCTAGTCTATTCACGTTTGCAAAGGTAGTGATTTTTTCGGAAATGACCAACAGAAAATAGAGAAAATTTTCGATGAAATCATAAAAAGTCTAATTTGTTTTGTCGTTTCGGGAAAAAGTATTACCTTTGTGCCTAAAATAAATAAGGTATAAATCAATGAAATATACAGAGACAGAAATTGAAGGAGTCTGGCTGATAGAACCTCGGGTATTTGAAGATGCTCGCGGCTATTTCTTTGAAGCATGGAAGCAGGCTGACTTTGATGCTCACGTTGGAGGGCATGTGGAGTTTGTGCAAGACAATGAATCGATGTCGGCTCGTGGTGTGCTCAGAGGTTTGCACTATCAGAAAGGTGAATTCTCGCAGGCTAAGTTGGTGCGTGTCATCAAAGGCCGCGTGCTGGATGTAGCTGTTGACTTGAGAAAGGGCAGTAAGACTTTCGGTAAATATGTAATGGTTGAACTGAGTGGAGAGAACAAACGTCAGTTTTTCATTCCTCGCGGTTTTGCCCATGGTTTCCTGGTACTGAGTGACGAAGTCATCTTTACTTATAAAGTAGATAATGTTTATGCTCCTGATTACGAAGCCAGTATTCATTGGGATGATCCTACTATCGGAATAAAATGGCCTATTGAAGGAGTTGAGGTGCTTACGTCAGAAAAAGACAGAACCAAGGCAAAGTCTTTCGAAGAGGCTGATTATTTCGAGTAGAATTGGCATCAGCTTTTACCGATTAATTTATTTAAAGAACTCATCATGAAAAAGATAGTTAATTTATGGCTGCTCAGTTGTATCTTGACTCTTGTTGCTTGTGGGCAGAAGGTCGAAAAGCAACAGGAAGTGAAGGAAGATACTGCGGCTAAGAAGATGTTGCAAGGCATTTGGTTGAACGATGACGATGAGGATGATGTGGCGTTCCGCGTAAAAGGCGATACGATTTATTATCCTGATTCAACCAGTCAGCCTGTCTACTTCTACATTGCTGGCGATACGCTTGTAATGAAGGGTGCTAATCTTGCAAAATATCCGATTGTAAAACAGGCTGAGCATATTTTCCAGTTTAAAGTGCAGAATGGGGATGTGGTTAAGCTGGTGAAGACGGAAGATAAGTCTTATTTGCAGCAGTTTATCCACAACCATGCTTCCGTGGCGCTGAATCAGAATACGCTGATTAAACGTGATACGGTGGTTGTAAGGGGCGATGAGAAATATCATCTCTACGTACAGGTTAACCCAACAAGTTATAAGGTCTACAAGAGTTCTTATAATGATGATGGTGTTGAGGTAGACAATGTTTATTATGATAATATTGTGAACTTGCATGTTTATCATGGTGCCAACTGTCTGTTCTCTCGTGATTTTCATAAGAAGGATTTCGATAAGCAGGTTCCTGCTTCTTTCTTGGACCAGTCTATATTGAGCGACATCGTATTCAATAAGATAGATGAATCTGGCATTCATTATCTTGCTGTTCTGGCAATGCCTGACAGCAGTTTGAGTTATCAGGTTGAGGTTATCATTTCCTTTGAAGGAAAAATGCAAATGCGGGTTAAGAGCTAAAAAAAATAAAAAAGTCGCCCTGAAAGGGAAAGCATTGAATGTAAGATGCTTTTGTCCTTTCAGGGCGATTCTATTTTTTATGTGCTTATCCTGGAGGGATAGCTTGGTGGCTCAACTTTTAATTGAAGAATCCCAGCAAAGCTCCGGCTGCAACGGCAGAACCGATGACTCCCGCAACGTTTGGTCCCATGGCGTGCATGAGAAGGAAGTTGTGGCGGTCGTATTCCAGACCTAGGTTGTTGGAGATGCGTGCACTCATTGGTACGGCACTCACTCCGGCGTTTCCGATAAGTGGGTTCAGTTTCTTGCCTTTTGGCAAAAAGAGATTCATCAGCTTGACAAATAAGATTCCGCTTGCCGATGCGATGATGAAAGCAAGAGCACCGAGAGCAAAGATTTTGATGGTGTTTAATGTCAGAAACTCTGAAGCCTGGGTAGAACAGCCTACGGTCAGGCCGAGGAGGATAACGACAATATCATTCAAGCTACTGCTTGCTGTCTTGGCGAGTCGAGTTGTCTTTCCACTCTCTTTCAGAAGATTTCCGAAGAACAGCATTCCTAATAATGGCAAACCGGATGGAACGATAAAGGTGGTGAGAAGCAGACCGATGATAGGGAAGAGAATCTTTTCGGTCTGTGAAACCTGACGTGCCGGTTTCATCTTGATGACGCGCTCTTTCTTGGTTGTAAGTAGTCGCATCAAAGGTGGCTGGATTACAGGCACCAGTGCCATGTAAGAGTAGGCGCAAACCGCAATGGCTCCCATGAGGTTCGGACTCAGTTTGCTGCTCAGGAAGATGGCGGTTGGTCCGTCTGCTCCTCCGATAATGGCAATGCCAGCTGCCTGGTTAGGTTCGAATCCCAGAGCCAGTGCAATCATATATGCGCCGAAGATTCCAAATTGGGCAGCGGCTCCAATCAGGATGAGCTTCGGGTTGGAAATGAGTGCAGAGAAGTCGGTCATGGCTCCAATGCCCAGAAATACGAGTGGCGGGTACCAGCCCTGTTTCACTCCCTGGTAGAAGATGTTCAGAACGGAGTTGTCTTCGTATAAACCTATTTCGAGTCCTGCATCGGCACGGAATGGAATGTTGCCAAGAATGATTCCCAATCCGATAGGAACCAGAAGCAGCGGCTCAAAATCTTTCTTGATGGCGAGCCAGATAAAGAGTGCTCCCACTAGAATCATGATGAGGTTTCCTGCCGAGGCGTTGGCAAAGCCCGTAAAGGTAAGAAACTCATTGAAGTTTTGTATGATGAAATCCATAATTTACTTTGAACTTTGAAAGTTGAACATTGAACTTTATGATTAGTCTTTTGATTGTGAAGAGTAATCATTAGCTTTTTGTCTAAACAGCTTATTACGCGATCGTAACAAGCGTGTCTCCTTCCATTACTGCGTCTCCCTCGTTCACGTTGATGCTGGTAATGGTTCCCGAAGTTTCTGCATCGATGCTGTTCTGCATCTTCATGGCTTCGAGAACGACAACAGTATCGCCTGTGTTCACCTTGTCACCGACTTTCACCTTGATTTCGTTGATAGTGCCAGGCAGAGGGGCAACAACTGGTTTGCCTGCAGCAGGAGTTGCCTGTTTGCTTGATGAAGCAGAATCAGAACTTGCTGCAGAACTTGAACCTGCAGCAGAACCTGCGCTTGCAACAGAGCTGGCAGAAATGTTGTTTTGTCCATCGGTTAACTTTACTTTCTGCTTACTGCTCTTAACCGGCTGTTTCATTTCCACTTCGAATGGAATTCCATTCACGGTTACATTGGCGATATTGCCTTCAATATCCTGTATTTCAACGACGTAATCTACGCCTTTAACCTTATATTCGTACTTTGCCATAGTTTTTATATTTTAACGTTGTTATTGTTGTTGTTGAATTTCGGAGCATTCCATCTGGTCTGTTTTGGCTTGATGGTGATAATGCCTGGTTCTACATCATGAACATCTTCCAGATATTCCTGTAGTGCAAGGGAGATGACTGCCATGTAAATCTCCTTATCAATACCCTTGGTTTCTAAACCATCTTTCAGAATCACGTTGGTCTTATGACTGAGGCCTTGAGTAACCTCGATGGTCTTCTTTCCTGTCTTATATAATAAGGTGGCGTGCTTCTCAGTAGCACGGGCGATGCGCTGTTTATGTTTCATGTAGGCTCCGAAAACCCAGAACACGATGAAGAGGAGAGCAAGGCAGGCAAATACGATTCCCATTGAAAGTACGGCGATTCCTATTCCGTATGGGTCGCTTTTCTTCAATTGCTGGGCTTTACTCAAACCTGTGTTTTGAGGCAGATAGCCTGGAGTTACTGATCCGGCAATGGCTTTCTCCCATGTCTTGAAGTCCTTACTCAGTTCAAAACTCTCATCGGCAGCCAACACTGGCACGCTTACGGAGTCTATCAGGTCAACGGCATTTCCGTCATAGAGTGCTATCCAGTTGGGCATCTTTTCCTGTAGAATAAGATTGAGATGAAAAGGTCCCGAGTTGGAAGAATTCTTTGCCTTCCAATGTTGTCCGTTCCTGCCATCCAGGTACCAGGAACTGCTGTCGAAGATAACGATGCTTTTCTTGCCTCCCAATGTGGTTCGTGGTTCATTGTTAGGCAATGGACACATCAGCTGTCGGCGAGCTTCAGGCGATATTTTCTTGTCGAGAACCCTTCGGTCGGTGGTTAGGAACATACCGCGTACATTATACGTGGTAAAGGAGGAATTGCTCAATTCCACCCATGGTTTGTGCTGCCCGTACTCATCTACAAGATTGGTACGGTTGTCGGTCATCACCTCCGTAATACGGATACTTTTGGCTCCTTGACTCCAAGCGGGCAAGGACGCGATGACTAGCATGGTTATCAGAAATCCCAATTTCTTCATACGCTTACTAACGTTTATAGGGTTATTGTTTCATATTTCGAAAAAATCTGCATCATATAGGAACGATAGCTGTTCCTAGAAGATTCATTAGGTTTGTTTCTTGTGCTCAAAGGTACGAAGAATTTCTGAAAAGACAACAAAAAAGGTGCACAAATTTTTGTCTTTGTGCACCTCTTTTATAATTTATAACTATTTTCAGTTGTTTTGTTAACTTTTGTAAGTCTTACGCTCCGCAGAAGAACAGCACCACTATCTGGGCTGTAAAGATACGGAGGAACATGCTCAATGGATAAACCGTAGAGTATCCTACAGCTGGAGCCTCTTTAGAGCAAGAAGCATTTGCATAAGCCAATGCAGGAGGGTCTGTGTAAGTACCGGCGAGCATACCCATGATGGTGAAGTAGTTGAACTTAAACTTCAGGCGGGCAATCGTACCGATGATGAGGATAGGAATAACGGTGATGAGGAAACCGCATCCCACATATTTCAAACCGTCACCCTGTACTACTGTGTCCCAGAATCCGGCACCAGCCTTGATTCCCACACTCGCCAGGAAGAGTACAAGTCCTATTTCTCGCAGCATCATATTAGCCGAAGTCGTCGTATAAGTTACCAGCTTCATGCGATAGCCGAAACGACCGATGAGGATGGCGATGATAAGCGGACCTCCGGCAATACCCAACTTCAAAGGCACCGGCATTCCCGGAATGGCAAATGGGAGAGAACCGAAGATAATACCTACCATAATGCCTACGAAGATAGTGGCAATGTTAGGCGCATCGAGGCGCTTTACAGAGTTACCCATGATTTCAGCCACACGGTTTACATTCTCTTCAGGACCTACAACCAGAATCTTATCACCTACGTGGAAGTGGTGGTTTCTGCCTGCAAAAATGTCCATTCCCTGACGGGAAATACGGGTTACGTTAACGCCGTATACGCTGGAGAAGTGCATCTTACCCAAGGTCTTACCGTTCATTTCCGGACGGGTAACGATGATACGGCGAGAAACAAAGTGCTGTACTTCATCCTTCTCGCGGTCCCATTCAGCTTCAACCTCTGGTCCGATGAAAGCCTTGATGGCTTCAGCATCAGCCTCTGCACATACAACGAGCAATTCATCTCCAACCTCAAATTTAGTCTTGCTGTTAGGAATACTCACCTCGCCATTGTGGAGCAGTCGTGAACATACAATGTCACGGTTCAAGAATTCTGAAACTTCTCTCAGCGTTCTGCCTGTAATATAAGCATTTTCCACGCGCAAGTGCATGTTATGGGCCTTAGCGTGTGGGTTGGCAGCATCTTCTTCGTTAAGCTGTTCTTCCTCATCAGCAGTATTAATCTTACAGATGTACTTGATAAGGATAGTAGCACCGATAATGCCCACTACACCAAGAGGATAAGCACAAGCATAACCATTGGCAATACTTGGAGCGCCATTAGGGAAGACGCTGAGCAAAGCCTCGTTGGCTGCACCAAGACCCGGAGTATTGGTAACCGCACCATAGAGTGTACCTATCATCATAGGCAGGTTGTTAGGGTTGCTCGTATCAAAGAAGAGATAATAGCAACCAAACATCACGAGGATGTTGAGCAGAATAGCGCTAGCCGAAAGCATGTTGAGCGTAACACCACCTTTCTTGAAACTCTCGAAGAAGCCAGGTCCTACCTGGAGACCAATCATGAAGACGAAGAGGATCAGGCCGAAGTCTTGCACGAAAGTGAGAATTTCCTTTGGACCGGTGAAGCCAACGTGGCCAGCCAAAATACCTGCGAAGAGAACGAAGGTGACACCTAACGAAATGCCGCCAATCTTTAGCTTTCCGAGGTAAACACCAATAGCTATCACGATAGCGTAGAGTAGGGCGATGTGAGCCACCGACTCGGTATTGGTGAAGAGATTAACAATCCAATCCATGTATTCGTTTTAAAATCAGAAAATTATATTCCTGTAGTTTACCAAATTATTTTAGAATTTATGTTTTCTGTTGCTTGTTTTAAATGAAAGATACAGTTCTGTTTATAGAGCGAATCTGTAGATTATTAGGGATTCAATTAAAACTGAAAATTGGAGGACATCACATAGGATGCCCTCCAACCTATTTTTTCTTGTAAAAAATCAAGCCCTTTTTGCAAATGGTTTTCTTTTTGACATGAGATTACTTCTCGATAGCTGCTACACCTGGCAATACCTTACCCTCGATAGCCTCGAGGAGTGCACCACCACCTGTAGAGATGTAAGATACCTGATCAGCCAAACCGAACTTGTTGATACAAGCTACAGAGTCACCACCACCGATGAGTGAGAATGCACCTTCCTTAGTAGCCTCAGCGATTGCCTCAGCGATAGCCTTAGAACCACCAGCGAAGTTGTCGAACTCGAATACGCCTGCAGGACCGTTCCAGAGGATAGTCTTGGCACCCTTGATGGCAGCTGCGAAAGCCTTGCGAGTCTCAGGACCTGCGTCCATACCCTCCCAACCGTCAGGAATGTTGTTAGATGGGCAAACCTGAGTGTTGCAGTCGTTCTTGAAGTCGTCACCGCAGATAGAGTCTGTGCCGAGTACGAGGTTTACACCGTTCTCCTTAGCCTTCTTGATTACGTCGAGAGCAACGTCGAGCTTGTCATCCTCGCAGATAGACATACCAATCTTGCCACCGAGAGCCTTAGAGAATGTATAAGTCATACCACCGCAGAGAATCAAGTTGTCAACCTTAGTCAACAGGTTCTCGATGATACCGATCTTAGTAGAAACCTTAGAACCACCCATGATAGCTGTGAATGGGCGCTTGATGTTGCCGAGAACTGCGTCAACAGCCTTAACTTCCTTCTCCATCAAGAAACCGAGCATCTTGTGATCCTTGTCGAAAGAATCAGCGATGACAGCTGTAGAAGCGTGCTTGCGGTGAGCTGTACCGAATGCGTCCATTACATATACGTCAGCGTAAGAAGCCAACTTAGCCGCGAACTTCTTCTGGCGCTCCTTCATCTCAGCCTTAGCAGCATCAAATTCTGGAGTACCCTTCTCAACGCCAACTGGCTTGCCTTCCTCTTCTGGATAGAAGCGGAGGTTCTCGAGCAAGAGAGCCTCACCTGGCTTCAAGGCAGCTGCTTCAGCATCAGCGTTACCGCAGTCCTTAGCGAACTTAACGTCTACGCCGAGAGCGTCTGATACGTTCTTAACAATCTGAGAGAGAGAAAGCTCTGGTTTAACCTTGCCCTTTGGCTTACCCATGTGGCTCATCATGATGAGCGCACCGCCGTCTGCAAGTACCTTCTTCAATGTAGGAAGGGCACCGCGGATACGAGTGTCGTCTGTTACATTACCATTTTCATCCAATGGCACGTTGAAGTCAACGCGCACGATTGCCTTGTGACCGGCAAAGTTAAAATCTTCAATTTTCATTTTACCTAAATTTATTTAGTTTATGTACTAATTTATTGTTCTAAACCTTTCTGCTGGTTTCAAAAACCGAAGGCAAAGATACAAATTATATTTGAATCAGCAAAATATAGTAGCGGTTTTTATTATTTTTAGTAGATGAAATCGTCTGTTTGCTATATCGGGTTTGCAAAATTCGTATTTTGCGCTTCCTTCTGCTTGATTTGTTAAACAAAATGGAGAGAAATGAAATATATTCTTAACAAATTACTTTTTTTTTGGATTTTTCGATAATAAATAGTACCTTTGTGCGCAGTTAAAACGTTATTACATATAAATGAGATAAAATGGCGAAAGATAAGATTGCTTTTGTGTGCAGCAATTGCGGACAGGAAAGTGCCAAATGGATGGGCAAATGTCCTAGCTGCGGACAATGGAATACATTTAAGGAAATTCGTATTGCTGCTGATTCCGGATCGCAGGCTGCGAAGAATGCCGGAATGACCATGCGTCATGGTGGAGCTGCCACGATGTTTGGCGGGCAGCACAGCGAGCATGACGCTGCGCCGATGAAACTTCGCGATATTTCTGCGATTGATGAACCGCGCATCGATATGAGGGACGAGGAGCTGAACCGTGTGCTGGGTGGCGGAATGGTCCCTGGCAGCATTACGCTCCTGGGCGGTGAACCGGGAATCGGTAAGAGTACGCTCACCTTGCAGACTATTCTGAACATGACTGACCGCCGTATCCTGTATGTGAGCGGAGAGGAGAGTGCCCATCAGATTAAACTCCGTGCCGACCGGTTGGCTAAAGGACAGGCGATGCTCAGAGAGGGTTCTTCTGCAGACACTCTGAAAACGGCTTCTCTTTCATCAGAAGGAGCCTTTGATCATATTACGGTTCTCTGCGAAACGCAGTTGGAGAAAATCTTCAGTCATATTCAGGAAGTGGCTCCACAGCTGATAGTTATAGATTCTATCCAAACTATTGCTACGGAAGAAGTAGACAGTTCGCCGGGTTCTGTTTCCCAAGTTCGCGAGTGTGCAGCCTCCCTGCTCCGATTTGCCAAGACGAGTGGCATTCCGGTTATTCTGATAGGACATATTAATAAGGAGGGAACGCTTGCCGGACCAAAGATTCTGGAGCATATCGTAGATACGGTGATTCAGTTTGAGGGCGACCAGCATTACATGTACCGCATCTTGAGAAGCATCAAAAACCGATTCGGAAGTACTTCTGAGTTGGGAATCTATGAGATGATGCAAGGCGGACTCCGACAGGTGAGCAATCCTTCAGAGTTGCTGCTTACTGAAGATCATGATGGGCTTTCGGGTGTTGCCATCAGCGCAGCCATCGAGGGTGTCCGTCCGTTTCTGGTGGAGACGCAGGCTTTGGTTTCAACAGCTGCCTATGGAACTCCGCAGCGTTCGGCAACGGGGTTTGACCAGCGCCGTTTGAACATGCTCCTGGCGGTTCTAGAGAAACGTGTGGGGTTCAAGCTGATGCAGAAGGACGTGTTCCTGAATATTGCCGGTGGATTGAGAGTAACCGATCCTGCCATGGACTTGAGTGTGTTGGCAGCCGTATTGAGCAGCAATGTTGACACGCCTATCGAGCAAGGTTGGTGTATGGCAGGCGAGGTAGGTCTGAGCGGTGAGGTTCGTCCGGTGAGCCGTATCGAGCAGCGTATTGCTGAGGCCGAGAAACTGGGATTCCAGCACATCATCATTCCGAAGTACAACAATCATGGTTTCGACCATAAGAAATATAAGATAGAAATTCATCCCGTAAGGAAGGTGGAAGAAGCATTCCGCTGCCTGTTCGGGTGAAGTAAAAGTAATCAAACAGTTCAAATTTCAAATTTCAAAATTCAAAGTAAAATGAAGGATTCAGTAATCATTGTGAGCGGTGGCATGGATAGCATCACGCTGCTCTACGATAAGAAAGACGAGATTGCGCTCGGCATTAGTTTTAACTATGGAAGTAATCATAACGAGCGTGAAATTCCTTTCGCCAAGATGCATTGTGAGCGTTTGGGAATCAAGCATATTACGATAGATTTGGGTTTCATGCATCAGTATTTCAAGAGTTCTCTTCTTGAAGGTGCCGATGCAATTCCTGAGGGTCATTATGCTGATGATAATATGAAGAGTACGGTGGTTCCTTTCCGTAATGGAATCATGTTGAGCATTGCCATCGGCATTGCTGAGAGTAATAATCTGAAGAAAGTTTTCATCGCTAACCATGGTGGCGATCATACGATTTACCCAGACTGTCGTCCGGAGTTTATCAAGGCGATAGATGAGGCTGCTGAAGCAGGAACGTTCGTTGATGTGCGCGTGGTGGCTCCTTATACGAATATTACCAAAGGGCAGATTGCGGAGATAGGCAAGAAGTTGGGCATTGACTATGCTGAAACCTGGAGCTGCTATAAGGGCGGTGAGAAGCATTGTGGCAAATGCGGAACCTGCGTTGAGCGCAAGGAGGCTTTGGCCGAGGCGGGTATTGAGGATACTACCGAGTATGAAGAATAAGGATGACGACGAACCAGGCGTTCTTCGTTCCCTATATATAATAAGGTGTAATCAGAATAAATATAATAAAAGAAAAATGAAAACAGCGATTTTATCTGCGGCTCTGATGCTTGCATCAACCGCTGCAATGGCTCAGAAGAGCAACTTCCAGTTGAAGGTGGATTTGAAGAATTTCAATTCCGATTCTGTACTTGTTTACAAGGGCAGAAATGTTAAGATGGATACGGTTTTGGTGAAGAATGGCAAGTTTACCTATTCTGCAAACCTTGATAAGGCAGCCGGATACGTTTTCCTCTCACCTGAAGCTTATCGTGGTGCAGGTCAGTTTATGTTCAACCTGCCTTGTGTTCCTGGCGAGAAGGCTGAAGTTAAGGGCGATTCAAAGACCCGCTTCGATATTTCGGGTTCTAAGTTCTATCAGCAGTATCATGAAGTAGATGTTCTGCTGGAGAATGCTAATAAGGAGTTGAGAGATTACGAAGCTTCCCTGAACCAGAGAATCAAGAATGGTGAGACCCAGCAGACCATCATGGCAGAGTATGAGCAGAAGGCTCCTGCCCTGCAAAAGGCAAAGGACGATAAGATTTTCAATTTCGTAAAACAGCATCCTGATTATGAGTCTTGTGCTACTATCTTCGAGCAGTTTGATGATGTCAGCAAGATGGAGAAACTGCTGGGCTTGCTCTCTGAGAATGTGAAGAACGGCAGAATGAAGGCTTTCTACCAGCCAATGATTGATATGGCTAAGAAACGTGCTGAGGCTGAGGAGAAGGCTAAGAAGGTGCAGGCTGCCGGTGTTGAGGCTCCTGACTTTACGCTGAAGGATATTAAGGGAAATGATTTTAAGCTTTCCAGCCTTCGCGGCAAGATTGTCGTACTCGATTTCTGGGGTTCATGGTGCGGATGGTGCATCAAGGGAATGCCTAAGATGAAGGAGTATTACGAGAAGTACAAGGGTAAGTTTGAAATTCTTGGTGTAGATTGTAATGATACAGAGGCTAAGTGGAAGGCTGCTGTTGAGAAGCACCAGTTGCCATGGATTCATGTTTACAATCCGAAGGACAGCAAGGTTCTCAGCGACTATGCTGTTCAGGGTTTCCCTACAAAGATTGTGATTGATGATAACGGTAAGATTATCAAGACTATTGTTGGTGAGGATCCTGCTTTCTACACATTGCTTGATGAAGTGTTGGGCAAGTAATGTTAACATAAAACAATGTCGCCCTGTAAGTGCAAAATTATATTTGCTCTTACAGGGCGATTTTTGTTTGTTCAGTACTTTACTTCTTTTTCTTTTTCAATTCCAGTTTCGGAATCTTGATTTTCTGTCCGGCTTTTACGGTGCTTGTACCATTCAGGGCTTCTACGTAGCATTCCATGCCGGAACCTAAATAGCGGGTACTAATCTGTTCGAGGGTCTGACCGGCGCCAACCGTAACGGTCTGGGCAACTCCTATGATTCGGTAAGCTCCCGTGCGTACGCGAGCGTCCTTATCATACTGGGATGATGCTATTTTCGAAGCAGCCTTTTCTTCGGCTTTATCTTTAGCTTCTGCCTTAGCCTTTGCTTCAGCCTGCTTAGCCTTTTCTGCGTTAGCACTTTCCTCATCCGAATTTTCAGCCAGTTTTACTGCTTCTGCAGTTTTAGCCATACGGATGCTGTCTTCCATCGCTTTCTGGCGGAGTTTCTGTTCCTGAGAGAGTGGGGCGGCAGCTGGTTTGGCTGGGACTTTCTTGGCTGGAGCCTGATGATACTGGTTTAGCTGCATGGCTAGATGATCGCGCTGGGCAGTCATCTGACCATAGTTGAAGGCAAACCATCCCATTCCGCCAATCAAAGCTACTACGATGAGACAGACTGCAACGACCAGATAGCGAGGAATAACAATATGATGAGAATTGGAAGATTCTTCTTCTTCTTCCTTCTCTTCTTCTTCTTCAGATTCATCTGATGCAGGTACTGCTGGTTCAACAACTGCTTTCAGGGCTTGCTGTTGCTGGGCTAATTCAAGCTTCTCTTGCTCCAGTCTTTCCTGCTCCAGTCTTTCCTGCTCTTGCTTTTCTTTCTGTATTCTTTCCTGCTCCAGTTGGGCTTGTTTTAATCTTTCCAGTTTAGCTTGTTCAATAGCAATTTGCTTTGCCTGTTCGTCTTCTTTTTCCTTTTCAGATTCAATTACGACAACCTCCGGATTTGGAGTTGCAGTTTTTTCTTCGTCCAGAAAATCGATTACTTGTTCAGGAGCATCTTCTGTCTGTTCTTCTCCAAACTTCTCATCTATTTCATCGAAATCTACGCCGTCATTTACCACCACCGTTTCAAATTGGGCGAATGGCTTGTTCACGATTTCTTTCAGGATGTTGTCAGGCGTGAAGGTGAGTTTGTCTCTGCCTTCAATGGTGAAGCGCTCGCCCGTGTTCACATTGATGCTTTCACGGTCTTTCGTGGCCTGTACCTTAAAGGTGCCCAGCCATTTTATCTTCACCTGCTTGTCGGCATCGAGTCCCTGGTTGCACACATCAAACATTTTCCGGATGAAGAGTTCTGCTTCCACCTGGCTCAGCCCGCTCTTATCTGCAAGCAGTTTTCCGAGTGTATTTAAACTGAATTTGCTCATTGCTCATCCCCTCCATTCTTTAGTTTTTCCTTGACCGAAGCTACCGGTCGGAAACCCAACACCAACTTAGGCGGCACCAGCTGACGCTTCTTGGTAGTAGGATTAACCACCACTCGCTCCATGCGCTTCTTCACTTCGAAGGTGCCAAAATTGGGGATAGAGACAGCTTCTCCATCCTCAAACTCGGCAATCATAGCGTCTATCGCCTTGCGCACCAACTTCTGGGTGTCTTCCTGCGAATAGCCGGTTTGCTGAGCCAGTTCAGCGATGTATTCCTTATTGTTCATATTTATTTAATATGTAGTCAAAATTTCTAAAACTCCAGGCTATGGGGGAGAGAATGATTATTTCACCACCTTGCCATAGAGGTCAAATTCCTCGCTTGTAGTAATTTCTACCTGATAGAAACTACCCACGCGCAGACGCTTCTCATCGGCACGGATCAGAACCTCAGGGTCTACTTCCGGAGAGCAGAACTCTGTTCGTCCGATGTAGTAATCGCCTTCCTTGCGGTCGATGATAACGGTCATGGTTTTGCCCACCTTATCAGCCTCAACCTCAGAGCTGATGTCTTGCTGCAGAATCATCAGTTCGTCCAGCCGGCGCTGCTTTACCTCGGCAGGCACGTTGTCTTCGTAGTGGGTGGCGCTGTAGGTTCCTTCTTCCTCAGAGTAGGCAAAGGCGCCCATGCGCTCAAATCTCTGTTCGCGTACGAAGTCGAGGAGTTCGTGGAAATCCTCATCTGTCTCGCCTGGAAAACCAACCATCAGCGTAGTGCGGATGTGAATGCCTGGCACGCGTTCGCGGATGGCCTTCAGCAGATTGATGGTTTCCTGCTTCGTTACGTGGCGATGCATGCTGGTGAGCATGTGGTCGCTGATGTGCTGGAGGGCAATGTCGAGATATTTGCATACGTTTGGCTTCTCGCGCATCACGTCCAGAAGATCCATTGGGAACTGGTTCGGATAAGCGTAATGCAGGCGAATCCATTTCACGCCCGGAATATCAGCCATCTCGCTGATGAGTTCGGTAATATGATGCTTGCCGTCAATATCTACGCCGTAGTAGGTGAGTTCCTGAGCGATAATCTGAAACTCCTTCACGCCTTCTGCTACCAGTTCGCGCACCTCCTGCAGAATCTCTTCCTTCGGACGGGAAACGTGCTTGCCGGTGATGATAGGAATGGCGCAGTAGGCACAGTGGCGGTTGCAGCCCTCAGCTATCTTGATGTAGGCATAATGGCGCGGAGTGGTAAGATGACGCTGGCCGTTGCAGGATGAAACTTCCGCCTTGCCGAGTTCCTGCAGAAGCTGCTTGTAGTTGAATTTGCCGTAGAACTTATCCACTTCGGGCATTTCTTCTTCCAGTTCCTTCTGGTAGCGCTGCGAGAGGCAGCCCATTACATAGAGCTTTCTGAGTCGGCCTTCTTCTTTAGCCTGGATAAACTCCAGGATGGTGTCGATGCTTTCCTGCTTTGCATCCTCAATGAATCCGCACGTATTGATGACGGCTATCTCGCCCTGAGGGCGCTTGGAATCGTGAACGCAATGGTAGCCGTTTGCCTCAAACTGCTTCATCAGCAACTCGCTGTCTACGAGATTCTTCGAGCAGCCCAGGGTAATAATATCTATCTGATTTTTCTTCATTTTCTAATTTTTAAAGAGAGAGTCTACGAATTCTGTCTTGTTGAAGAGCTGCAGATCTTCCATTCCTTCGCCCAGTCCGATGTATTTTACAGGCACCTTGAGCTGGTCGCTGATGCCGATGACAACTCCGCCCTTAGCGGTTCCGTCGAGCTTGGTGATGGCGAGCGAGGAGATGTTGGTAACGGCAGAGAACTGCTTAGCCTGCTCGAATGCATTCTGTCCGGTACTTCCGTCGAGCACGAGCATTACCTCGTCTGGTGCTTCAGGCATTACCTTCTTCATCACTTCCTTTATTTTCTTGAGCTCATTCATCAGGTTCACCTTGTTGTGCAGTCGGCCTGCCGTATCGATGAGCACCACGTCGGCGCCGTTTGCCTTGGCGCTCTGCAGGGTGTCGAACGCCACGCTTGCCGGGTCGCTTCCCATCTGCTGTTTCACTACAGGCACACCCACGCGCTCGCCCCAGATGCAAATCTGCTCTACGGCAGCGGCACGGAAGGTGTCGGCAGCTCCCAGAACAACCTTCTTGCCAGCCTTCTTAAACTGGTAAGCCAGCTTGCCGATGGTGGTTGTCTTGCCCACGCCGTTTACGCCTACTACGAGGATAACGTAAGGCTTATGGTCGGCAGGAAGTTCCCAGTCTGCCAGGTCATCGCTGTGATTCTCGGAGAGGAGAATGGCGATTTCCTCGCGCAGAATGCGGTTGAGCTCGCTGGTTGAAACATATTTATCGCGGGCCACACGTTCTTCGATGCGGCGGATAATCTTGACCGTGGTTTCTACACCTACGTCTGAAGTGATGAGTACCTCTTCGAGATCGTCGAGCACATCATCATCGACGGTAGACTTTCCGGCAACGGCGCGCGCCAGTTTGCCAAACACACTCTCCTTGGTTTTTTCAAGTCCCTTATCGAGAGTTTCCTTCTTTTTGTTGCTGAATAATCCGAATAATCCCATAATCTTGTTTATATTTTTTGCAAAGATAACGCAAATGAGCGCAATGAAAGCTTGCTTTCAAATTGCCGAGTGCAGCTTATCTTCTGCAAAGATACTCATTTTTTTTTATTTTATGGCTTTTTCACTTGCTTTTTCGCCCTTTTCAAGAAAAAAAGTAAAGATTTAGAGGGTTTTATGTCATGACAGAAGGTTTTTTACCGATAATGTGGGTTAATAAGGTTTAATAAATTAATGTTGTCTGCTACAAAAACAATTCGCCCTGCAGGGGTCCAGAAGCGATTCTGCTTCTGGACCCCTGCAGGGCGTTCTGTTTATTTCTTCATCATTTCCTTTACGGCTCTTTCGAGCTGGGTATCATGGCCATTGATGAAATCTTCCGGACTGTTGTAAACCTCGATGTCTGGGTTCAGCTGGGTGTTCTCGCCGAACACGCCACGCATGTCGCGGCAGCCTACCTGAGGAATACCGAATACTAGCGTGTTGTCCATCAGCGTTTCCCACCATACGGCTGTCATGGTTCCTGCTACAGGAGCACCGATCAGCTTACCGATTCCGAGTTCCTTGTAAACCCATGGGAAACCGTGACCGTTGCTGTAATCGTTCTCGCAGATCATGACGCAAGATGGCTTCACCCATTTGTTGAATGGATCGCGGCCAACTACCTTACCGTGAGGTACAAACTCCTGATACTGCTTGCCGTTGAGCAGGGTGCAGAGATCATCGTGCAACCAGCCGCCACCATTATGGCGCTCGTCTACGATTACAGCGTCTCTGTTTCGGTTCTTGTCGCTCAGCAGTTCGCTGTAAACGGTGCGGAAACTCTCCGAATCCATCGCCTTAACGTGAACATAAGCGATGCGTCCGCCCGAAATGCTGTCAACGAAAGCGCGGTTGCGGTCTACCCATCGCTTGTAGAGCAGGTTGTTGAGTTTGCCCTGAGAGATAGCCTTCACTGTAACCTCCATCTTCTTACCCTTGGCGTTTCTGATGCCGAGGCGTACATTCTTGCCAACCTTTCCGTCGAGCAATGGGAAGTAGTCCATTCCGGCTTTAATCTCCTCGCCGTCGATGCTCTCGATGATGCTGCCGGCTGTAACGCCCGTATTCTTCACATCGAAAGGACCACGCTTGATAATCTCCTGAATCTTCAGGCCGTCGCCCTGATACTGAGGATCGAAGAATACTCCCAGATTGGCGGTGGTAAGCGCACTGTTCGAAGCGTAGTAGCGGGCTCCTGTATGCGAAGCGTTCAGCTCGCCAAGCATTTCGCTCAACATCTCCTGGAAGTCGAAATTGTTGTTGATATAAGGCAGGAACTTCTCGTAGGTCTTGCGGTAACCTTCCCAGTCAACACCATGAATCTTAGGGTCGTAGAACTTGTCTTTCACCTGTCGCCATATGTGGTCGAAGAGATACTGGCGCTCCTCGGCTGGCTTATAGTTGAAGTTAGCCTCAAAGCTGATGTCCTTGGTGCTGAATCCGCTCAGATCCACCTTCTTGATACTGCTTCCGTTGCAGATGAAGAGGTTCTTCACATCCTTGTCGGTCTGCAGGTTGCCCTGGCCTACGCCCTTCATCACGAGCTTGGTAGAGCCGTCCTTCAGGTCGTGCTGCCAGAGGTCGTAATCATCCTCGAAGGCTGCCTGGTAGTAGAGCTTGTCGCCGTCTTTAGAGAGCACAGCATCGCCCATGTGCGAAGAGTTTGCGGTGAGGCGTACGATTCTGTCACGGCAGTTTTCGATGTCCAGTTCCAGTGGCTTTACCTTTTCCACCTCTATCTTTCCGGTCTTCTTCTGCTTTTCGTCAGCCTTCTTTTTAGCTTCTTCCTTCTTCTCGTCTTCCTTCTTCTCCTTTTCGTCCTTGTTGGCGTCAGCCAGTTCTATCTCTTCCTTGCTCATGTTGAAGCGGTTGTAGGCGTCCAGGTCGAAGAACATGATGTAGGCATCGTCTTCTGCTCCCCAGCTTCCATGACTGCGGTAACCGGCTCTGTCGCTCTGGAAGAGCATTGCCTTGCCGTCGAGCACCCATTTGCCGTTGCTGTCGCTGTAGCCTGAATTGGTCAGGTTGTGAACCTCTTTGCCGTCAGCCTTTACCAGTGCAATATCCTGGTTGTTCCAGCCGCCGTTGCCGATATAGGTTGAAAGGAGCCATTTGCTGTCTGGTGACCATTCGAAAGCGATGTCTCCATCGCTGTAAGAGTAGACGTATTTGCCATCGAGCACGGTGCGGATTTCCTTCGATTTCAGATTGATGATGCGAAGTGCAGCGCGGTCTTCGAAGAAAGCCACTTCCTTGCCGTCAGGAGAGTATTGTGGATATTGTGATGTAACGCCTGTTTTCACCAACTGCTCTTCCTCGATGTCGGTAGCGTAGGTGAAGTTCTTCTCTTTCTCGTTCTTGATCTTAGACTGGTAAATCTGCCATACGCCGTTGCGCTCGGCTGCATAGACCAGGGCTCTGCCGTCTGGCGAGAAACTCAGGTCGCGCTCCTGCTGCGGTGTGTCGGTAATGCGCTTGGTAGTGGTGTATTCTACAGAAGTTACGTATACGTCGCCATGCATCACGAAAGCCACTTCCTTGGCGTCTGGCGAAACGGAAATCTCTGTAGCTCCCCAGCTTTTAATCTGACGTACGAGGCTTGGAGCGTCATTATCTGTTGTAATGGAGATGTTCACCTTCTGAGGCTCTCCACCTTCTTTCACGGTGTAGATTTCGCCATCATATCCGTAGCAGAGCAGGTCGGCGCTGGATGCGGTGAGGAATCTTACCGGATTGCCTTTGTGGTGGGTAATCTGCTTGTCGCTTGAACTGTTGAGGCTGCGGCGGTAGATATTGAATGTGCCGTCCTGCTCGCTCAGATAGAAGAATGATTTCTCGTCTGATGTCCATACTGGCGAGCGGTCTTCGCCGGCAAAGGTAGTCTGCTTGGTAAACTTTCCGTTACTCTTCAGCCAGATGTCGCGTGCGATAGGTGATTTCTGGTGTTTGCGCCAAGGGTCTTCATATCCCTTTTTGTCGTGGTAGAGAATGTCGCCGTTCTTGGCGATGCTGATATTCTCCATGGTGAGGGTAGAGAAGAGTTCCGGTCTTCCGCCCTTGGTGCTTACCTTATATACTTGTGGAAATGTGTTGTCGCCGAAGATGATGCTCTGGGCTGTAGGCTGCAGACTGGCAGAGTAGAGCACATGGTCGTTGTCTGCAAAGGCGATAGGTGTTTCGCTGCCGCTGTTGGTGGTGAGTCGGGTAGGAGCACCGCCTTTTGCATCGATTACGAAGATGTCGAGACTTCCTTCGCGGTTAGACTGAAAGGCAATTTTCTTGCTGTCAGGGCTCCATACAGGATGTGAATCGAAGGCTGCATGGGTTGTGAGCTGTCGTGCTTCACCGCCGTTGACAGAAACACTGTAGAGGTCGCCTTTATAAGCGAAGGCGATGGTAGTGCCATCGGGCGAGATGGCTGGGTAGCGCATCCAGAGCGGATGTTCTTCTGCGCTGGCAGAGAGTGCTGCTGAGAGCAGGGCTACTGAAAAGATTAACTTTTTCATTTGCGTATGTTTTATGTTTGAATATGCGTTATAAAAATCTCTTCTCTTTCGGGGTCAGAATGCTGTTTCTTGCTCCTAACGGATGCAAAGGTAGTTATTTTTTGCGATATTTAAGCATAAAAAAAGAAAAAAGTGAGAAAAAGTTTGGTGTATTCAAAAAATATATGTACCTTTGCAGCCGCAAATAAGAAAAGTGGCTGATTGCGTTATTGGTTAGCTGGTTTGCGTTTTGAAAAGTGTTGGTTCCGTAGCTCAGTTGGATTAGAGCAACAGCCTTCTAAGCTGTGGGTCTTGGGTTCGAACCCCAACGGAATCACTATAATAAGCAAAATGAAACTTATTTGTACAAAAATAGCGTGAGAGAACAATAGTAGTAAGTTACTTATTCATAGGCACTTATCTCTGTTGTTCTTTTTTGTTTTTAAATATATTTTATCACTTATTCCTCTTTTACATACTCTTTTTGTAAATAGCTATTAATCAATATGTTATGGATTTGACGTATTGAGAAATCATCCATGTGTGTTACAAATGTGTTATCAAAAAGCGCTAATGTGTTACCAGAATAGAGAAGTTGAAATCCTTAATGACCGGAAATGACCGTGACCTTAATGACCGGAAAATGGCCCTAAACATTTATTTGTTTTTCTGATGAAACTCCTTTCTTGTCTTTGCCATTGCTTCCGTAGCCCTATCGTGGGTTTCTATCAGCAGTGGACTCTTGTGATATTGCACAATCTTGACCCCGACTGAGTTGTGCCTTTTCTTTTCCTCGATGCATTGAATGATCAAGTCGGAGTTGGCTCTCGCCTTCCTCCCTCGCGACTCGGCAGAGATTGCAAGCGAGCTTGCATCTTTGCTCTCGCTGCTCGTTCGGTTGGCTGATTTAGCCGTTGGAGTCTTGTCAAAGTTCTGAATATAGGCGGCATTGGTCAGGAAGAGAATGTCGGAACCTTCCGGTATTTCCTGCATTACCTTCACCATGAGGGTTAGCATCATGCGGAACTCCGTGGTGTGCAAGTCGCTGATTACATCACGGCTGATGATGTTGCCGTTATGCTCAATCACAACGGCAGCACCACCAGCTCGCTCTTTATGACCATAATCACATGAGCCACCTATCCAAACGTAATATGTAGATGTATCTTGTGTCATAATTATTTTATCTTCAATGTCCGCAGATATTCCTTCTGTTCGGGCGTGATTCTGTAGCTCTCGATGGCCTTCTGGATGGTCTTGTTGTGCGTCCAGGGAGCAAGGCGTTGTTGCTCGATGTAGGGAATCGCCTGGTCCCATTGCTTGGCAAGGGCGGTGGCGAAGAACCAGGCTACCATCATCTTTACGTAATACTCTTCGCTCCTTACTGATGCAGGAATTTCAAGATACTCTGCCTTGAAGTCTTTATCCAGGTAATGAGACATAAGCGCCTCTATTCCAAAACGACAAGTATAAACGTGTGACGATTTACTCCAAGTCTTGATCTTCGCCAATAGCTCCTTCTTGTGTTTGGCAAACACCTTCGGAGACATAATGTCGCAAACAGCCCAGTTGTCCACGAATGGCAGGAAACTGTCTGTAAGACGAATGCATTCCTCGTAGTCCTTTACCTCGGAAATGAGGAGACCGTGAAGCATGTTCTCATCGTAGTATTCGTGAGGAAGCTGCTGAAGGAACTCCTCGCATTCTTTCTCCTTTGTAAATTCTTTTGCGAACTTGCGGAGCACAGGCACACGAATGCCTATGAAACTTTCCATAGGCACTCCCGGTGTCAGTTTCGCATGGAAAGCAGCATACTGCTTATCCTGCATGGTGAACAGTCTTTCTTGAAGTGAAGTCATAAATCTTATTGTTATTTTATCTTGTTATATTCCTCATCGCTTACAGCCTCCTGCCACTCGTTGGATGTGTTCTCGCCAGGTATTTCAAAGGCGAGGTGGGCAAACCAGCTGTCTTTTGCGGCACCATGCCAATGCTTCACGTTGGCAGGAATGTGGATGACTGTGCCGGGGAGGATTTCCTGCGCAGGCTTGCCTTCCTCCTGATACCAGCCACGTCCGGCTACACCTACCAGCATTTGTCCGCCACCCTTTGTGGCGTGGTGCGTATGCCAGTTGTTACGGCAGCCAGGCTCAAAGGTAACGTTGAAGAAAGGTATCTGACTATCAGATATTTGTGCCAGATAACTGTTGCCTTTGAAGTATTTGGCGTAAGCTGTGTTGGGTTCGCCAATAGGGAATATCATCTCGCGCTGGAATGCAGACTTAGCGTCTTCTCCTTTCACATCTTCGTTCCATACCTCCTTTGCCAGATTGAAGGCGGCCCAGGCCTTTGGCCAACCTGCGTAGAAGGCGATGTGAGTAATAATCTCTGCCGCTTCAGTGCGGGTAATTCCGTTATTCTTTGCCGACTGCAAGTGATATTTCAGCGAGTTATCGGTGATTCCTTGGCTGATGAGCGAAGTGATTGTTACTAAACTGCGGTCGCGCAATGAAAGCAGGTCATTGCGGCTCCATACTTCTCCGAAGAGGATGTCGTCGTTGAGGTGGGCGAACTCCGGGGCAAACTCACCCAGCTGGGTGCGCCCTGCTGTCTGTACTATTTTCTTCATTGTATTATTTTTTTTATTCTTATCCATATTTTCAAATTCTTCTCCAGAAAACATCTTCGATGTAAAAAATAATAGTTATTCTATATATGCTTCATTATATTTAAGCAGTTTTGCGGTACTCGCTTGGAGTTTTTCCCGTCTGCGCCTTGAAAAAGCGGACGAAGTGCTGAGAATATTCAAAGCCGAGGCGCTGGCTGACTTGCGTAATGGTTAAGGTTTCATCTACAAGTAGTTGGCGGGCTGCAGAAAGCAGTCGGTCGTTGATCATACTCTTAGCGGTTCTGCCAGTCTCTGTCTTGACTAATTCACCGAAATATTTGGTAGAATAGCAGCATTTGTCGGCAAAGTAGGCTACGGTAGGCAGCCCTTCATGCTCCGCTTTCCGGGCAATGTATTCATCGAGCAGAGAGGTGAATTTCTTTACTACCGAATGGTTTATCTCCTCGCGTGTGATAAACTGTCGGTCGTAGAAGCGCAGGCAGTAGTTTAGCAGCAACTCGATGTTTGAAACGATGAGTTCACGCGAATGTCTATCTATAGGATGCTGAAGTTCCTGCTTAATCATTGAGAGTACATCACGGAAGATGTTTACCTCGGCAGCGGATAGATGTAGTGCTTCGTTGCTTGTATAGTCGAAGAACTCATATCGGGAGATGTTCTTGCCAAGCTGGGTGCGGTTGAGCAACTCGGGATGGAAAGCCAATACCGTATATTTGGCAAGCGGTACTCCTGGAATGGGTTCAACCTTAATCGACTGACCTGGAGCAAACGAGGTGACGGTCATCTCGTCAAAATCATATTCTGTTCTGCCGTATGACAATTTGCAGCCCTTGTTTTCCTTCAGGAAGAGGGCATAAAGTTCGTAGTGATGCACAGCCTCCTGTATCGGAGAGGTGTTCTCTACACGTGCAATGCTTACCAGAGGATGAAGTGTTTTCACCCCAATGTAGTCGTTGAACTCCTGTATTGTATTAAAGAATAATTCCTTCATAATCCTAAGCCTTTTAAAATTCTTGGGTGCAAAGATACGCACATTCTCCTAAAGAGCTTATACCTGGTTTTCGGAAGATTTTACCATTATCGGAGATTTATTCCATTCTTCCATATTTCATCTCCACGCCTTCACATTACTCTTTATTCCTTTCTCATTTTTATCCAATTAATTTAATGATCTGTTTATCCGAAGCGTCAGGCAGGATTTCTTTCAGATGCTCGAAAATCCTCTGATAAGATTCCTGGGGAGTGCGATTGCATTGGCAAGCCTCCCTGCCATAGAAATCTTCGGGAGTATTGAGCAGCGACCAACCCCAGCCATATTCGTGATTGTGCTTGTCACGAGGATAGATGAAATCCTCGGTCACGATGTAAGTCGCCATTTCCAGTCGGGTGAGATAACCGTCAAACTTGCTTCTCATTCCCTTGCCGGTGAAACCGCAGGCTGCCCGAAGTTCTCTTGTGATGAGACTACCGGTAGATTGAAGCGTGCTGAGAATGGCTCCTTCTATTGATTCATCATTAGGGCGAGAGTATTTGCTTCTTCTGTAGTTACAGAAGTCCGGCCACCATTCCTGGCTGATGAATCCAGCCTTCTTGTTAAAGAACTTTCCGTACATACACGGATTTCCTGAACGATTGCGCCCTTCCATTTCCATAGCGGCCAGTCCCAACCGCCTTCAGGAAGTCTTACGTAACCGCAGTCTTCCGCCACGATGTCTTCGGCTGAGAATCCTTCAATGCCACTATCAAGGAGAGGGAGGAAGCCGATCTTCTGGATCAGTTCTATCATGCCTGACGCTGAATATATTTCTGGAAAGTTCATAAGCTTCGTTCTTTATCTTATTATCAATTCATTCAGTTTATCCTCTCTGATAATCTTCGGCTGAGCCTTGCCAGCGAGAATGAGAATCTTTTTACCATTACGATAGATATGAAGCTGTCGTGAGCGAACTACGGCAGTCAACTCCTCATCATTCTGCATGGCTTGCCAGATAGGATAATATACTCCCTCAGGTTCAAACAACTTCTTTTGAAGATGCGAGCAGAGGTTTGTTGTATCAATAGTCATTTATTTTTCCTTTATCGTTTCATTAAATGTATTCCATTGCTTCTCAAATGACAAATCCTTTTCTATCGAATCAAAATAACTGATGTTGAGATTTTTCTCCCAAGGATTCCAGTTGCCGCAAATTCTGCCATCATGGGCGATAACAGGAAAGAAAATGCCATTATTAGTGTATGCAGACGGCATTTGATGTGAATGGATTACTAATTCCCGGCTTTTATAACCAATCAGATATTCATCAAAGGGAGCTATCAGATGAGTCTTTCCTCTTCTGAATCCACGTGTTCGACATGATTCATGCAGGTAGAACTGATAGTCTTTCCATTTTTCAACCCTCAGTTCTGAACCAAGCAACTCAATGCCTCGTTGGCAATCAGAAGTGCTCAGTCCTGACCACCAGACATAATCTTCGAATGTGGCTGGCGAATGGCTCTGAAAATATTTTCTTGCCAGAAGCATCAGCATTTCATCACGTTCCAGCCTGGCTGTTCTTGGAACCTTCTTTTCTGTGAGACTGTATGTCGCCTTTGTAGGAAGAAGATTGCCGCTGCAGAAAGTACCGTTCAATTCGTTAAAGCGAATGTGGTAGGATAGGCGATGTTTGTCCATGATGATGCCCTTTTCGAGCAAAGCTTCGTTCAGGTCTTTGCTTGTTACAGACTGCATCTCATCGGTTTTTTGAACAAATATCTCGTGAATCAGATTGAGCTCAGAATCATCGATGCTGATTTTATTACTCTTCATCCATCCTTTTACAACAGAAGTTGCCTTAGGTGAAATCAGGTCCAGCATCCACCAATAGTCTTCATTTGAAACCAGTTGCCAAGTGCCACGCAGCAGGTGAAGACGGACTATCTTACCCTCATCGTATGCATTCTTGAATGCGAAGGAAGAAGGTTTGCGAGTACGCATCATCACAGCCCATCTTACCATCCGGTAATCCTGGGCTTGTATGGCTCCAAAATGAGACACCACCTTTTGGGGAGTATCAAATTGAGGGCAGATGAGCTGCTGCGAAAGCAGGCGTATTGCTATTGGATTCATTGTTTCTGAGTCGTTAAAATTACGTTGATTATTTCAAAGCCTTGCCGTCGGAGAAAGCGTTGCCGACTTTCTCGCCCAGCTGGATATAGCCGTGATGAATAGGGTCGAAGACAATCAGTTCCATCTTCTCCATGTCTGGATTTCCGTCTTCTGACAGATACTTCTCATCTACAAGAATATTGATGATTTCGGCAACGAGATAATAGCCGGTTTCGCTTTCGTCATACTTCTCCTTGATGCGGCACTCCAGGGTCATCGGGAAATCGGTGAACACAGGAGCGTTGACCATAGTCGCCTTCTCGATGTTCCATCCCGTCTTCTCCATCTTCTTCGGGGCGTTCTTGGCAGAAACAATGCCCACGAAATCAGAAGCCACCATGGTTTTCTTGGTAGCGAAGGCAACGGTAAACTCACCGCCAAGTTTCAGGTTGTCTGTGGTGACGTGATTTCCCATCGAGATCATAATCTCCTTCATGTCCCACTGTCCTGCCCAAGCAGCGTTCATTGCGTTGGCAACTCCTTCCTTATTATATGTGCCGATAATCAGCACAGGCTGTGGTACTACCCACGGCTTTGGTGCAAAACTTTTCATATACTTCGTTATTTATTTTGTTTTTTAATTCATGTGTAAATACGCCATCAGCGCAATCTGTATCAGCAGAATGGCAGGAATGCCGTATTTGAATTTCTTGTGCATCGTCTTATGGTGCCAGACTTTCATTCCAATCCATGCCCCGATGCTTCCTCCAAGAACAGCCAGCAACAAAAGCGTGGCTTCGGAAATGCGCCACTTGGCTTTCTTCGCCTTGTATTTGTCAATGCCGTACACGATGAATGTAACTGCATTGATAGCAAGGAGATAGTAGGCGAGATAACTATGTAAAGTGTTCATACTCATTTTCCTATTGTTACTCCTTTATTCTTTTATGTCAAGAAAGGATCAAGCGTAGCCAGAAGTTCGGCTTTATCTACCACACCGCTTGTGCGCCACAATACTTCTCCGTTTCGGAAGAGCATCAGCGTAGGCACGGATTGGATGCGGTATTGGCTTGCTGTTACGCCGTACTTGTCCACATCCACCTTGATGATTCGGATACGGTCGCCCAACACACTCTTCACCTGCTCCAGAATGGGGTGCATCGCCTTGCAAGGTTGGCACCATGTAGCAAAGAAATCGACCAGAACAAGCTGGCCACTGTTTATTACGTTATTAAATGTCTCCATAATTATTTATCTATTTCCGTGAAACGATTAAAAGTTTTGCCGTCCCTCGTAACTTTCCCGAAGAACATATCTTCCGGTCTTACCCAATAGGCTTGGTCTCCATAGAGAGCCTGATAAACCACCATGCGCTTCTGAGTCTCGGAGTCGAAGGCAGAATGGATGAACTTGTATTCGCCGCCCTTAAAGTGCTGGAACTATCTTTCTTCCTTTGCTGAAAACTCCATCAGCATTTTCTGGGCAAGGGGAGCGTACCAGGTCTTTACCTCCTGCTCTGTAGGCGTATGACCGCCAGGGAAATGGAAGGCTTGGTTGTAATGTTCCAGGAAGAGAGGGGAGAAGTGAGCCAGGGTGTCCTGCTCACCAAAAAGTCCCCACACACGATCCTTATAGTAGGGGTTGCAATAGTCAAACTGCACGGCTTCCAGCTCCGCAAACTCTTCTATCAGCGCCTCGTCAATCACCAGCTGCTGATTACCGTCCCTTCTCGGTGCCTTGTATTCATGTTCGCCGATGCGCTCCTTCAGAAACTCCGTCATCATGAAATACGGATTGCCCAGAAGGGCAGGAATGCCCACCACCGGAGCCAGCATCTGGGCGAGGAAAGAGCCGCAACTGTTGCCCAGAAGCAAGTCGGGCTGCTCCCGGTCGATGATGGAGCGAATCTCCTTCAGTGCCTCCTTTGGGTGCAATGGGAGATCGGGAGTCAGCACCACCGCCGTCCCCTCAAACGCCTCTTTCAAGGCTCTTGCCATCGGACAGCTGCCCGTGGCGAAGAATCCGTGTAGGAATAATATCTTCTTCATGCTCTAATCATTTGACAATGATGCGCCTGTAATCTAGGAGGATAAGCTATGCTTAACTCCTATATTAGGCAATATATCTGCAAAAATACAAAAAATATTCAGAAAAGTGATTATATGGATGGATTTTGTTGGCAGGGCGAACTTGATTTAACCTTATTTTATAAGATAGAGGGATATTTTGATAATCTGAAATCCTTAATGACCTTAATGACCATGACCGGAAATGACCGGAATCTTTGGGGGTTGAAAATGATAATGACCCTTAATGACTTTGACCCTTCATGACCGGATTTCCCGGTAGAACAAAAAATCGACCGCTCTCCTCGTATTGAGGTGAGCGGTCGATTTTCATTTTTATGGCTGAGTCTGCTTATTATAAAAGGTGGACTCCATGTTTTTTATCCCATACAGCTCGTTACTCCGAGCGTAGTAGCGATAGCGGTCAGAATGCTGATGGCTATCTGAAGAATTGTTTTCCAAGTGTTCGCTTTCATTTTTTTGAATGTTGAATGTTGAGTGTTGAATGTTGAATTTTTTGTGGGCGGATAGGCTGGGCTAGGGGGCTAGCGCCCTAGCCAATCTATCCTTGGACTATTCAAGGCCGTCGCCAGTATCGTCCTTGCCGGTAGTACCGCCGGTTGATTCAGAGCCTTGGCCTTCGCTGCCGGTCTGACCGGTGTTTGAACCACCTGGGGTAGAACCGCCTGGCGTATTATCCGGAGTGGTTGGGGCGTTGAGGTCAACGTTGGTCTTACCCTCCTTAATCGCCTTGATAACGGCTGCCTGAGCGCTGCGGCTGGCTACGAGGTTGAACTCGGCGTCATCGCGAAGGTTCTTAAACTCCTGACCTGGCTCCCACTGAACCTTCACGCCGGTGATGTTCTGTGCGGTGAACTTGTCAGCATCCTCAGCACCCTTCGAGGTGAGAAGGAGAGAGAAATCACCGAGATCGCCCAGACGGATTTTCTTGCCCTCAAGCAACATCTCACGCATGCAGTCTACGGCGATGTAGAGGATGGCGCTGATGTCGGCTCTCGAATAGACACTTCCATGTGAAGTGATGTGCTTGGCAAACTTCTCGATGGTCATGATGTCGGTGTACTGTGAGATGGCGAAAGCATTCTGCTTCTCAGTCTTCACGAGTTCCAGGTCCTTTGGGTCAGGGGTTGTACCCTCCTTCTTTGCCTGGTTGATGCGTGACTTCGCCTGGTTGATTTCCAGAAGATTTGCGTTCACGCTACGCATTACGATGCTGTAATTAATCATACTATATTATGCTTTAAAGAGTTTATTAAATCACAATTTCCCAGATGCTTTTTCTTGTCCTTTTCAGAGTCTTCATTGATGACCGGCGCCTGTCATCTTTTGCTCCCTGTCTCGGTCTTCATAGATGACCGCCTTTAGGTACAAAATAGCTTTCTTTCGATTGCTGGTGCAAAGGTACGAAAAAGCGCTGTAGGAAGCAATACTTTTCCGGCAACTTGAATTCAGTTTTCCGGAATCTTGTGAAATGGAGCCTTTCGAGAGTAGGTGAAGAGATTCATGGCAACGGGCTGCATCCGGTCATTAGTGACCGGTCATTATCGGTCATTAAGAAAAATCACTTCCGGTCATTTAGCCCCTATAATATATATTAAATATTTTAATATTATATTATAGCTCTCTTTTTCGCCCCCGAAAACCTTAATGACCGAAAATGACCGGGCATTAATGACCGGATTCTGAGGCTTTAATTAATACTCTTTTATGCTAGTATTGTACCTGTAATTTGCTCTGTATTAATGATTTATAATAAGCCATTATATATTTTTATCTGTGTATAAATGTATAGAAATAAGCTACATAAGTCAGCGCCCTTTTCCTACAATATCGTTGCTTCTTCGCCCCATTTTTCGCCTTCCCTTCGCTCTCATTTCTGCCATAAATGCCCTTTCTTTGGAGCATGAATTGATGTGAGGAAGAGCATTTTTGCGTTTTTCCCTTTGGAAATCTATAAAACCACTTTGATATCAGTTCTTTTGCTTCTTTATATAGAAGAGTAAAAATATCGAACATGGCTATCATAAGTATGTTTTATATCATTATCCTTTGCATAGTTTTTTCCTTTAATATTGCTCTGTTTGGGGCGGTAAGCATTATTTACATAATCAGCTTTTATACTCATTTCCTTGTATAAATGGTTAAAATCCCTAGGTAAGTCTTTTTCTTCATTTTTGTGTTAATATTTATAATAAAATGTAGATGTTTCGCAATTATTTTGTACCTTTGAAGGCAATTCTGCTATAAAAAGCAGGCTATAAATATAAAATTTAAACTTGAATAAACTTATAAACAAATAAACATACATTGAAGACTATGTCTGGATTTGCAATTTACAACTACAATTTCTTACGCATCATAAGACCTAACGAAGAATATCAACTTGAGTTCCCCGACTGGGTAAAAGTAAATGTGCAAGAATCATTTGAAAATCGCCAGCAATTGCTTGAAGAGCTTTTGCTGACTGATTTCGAGAAACCATTCCCGTTTGAGAATGCCAGAAAGAAACCATACTGGCACAAACAAATAGTGAAACCACAAGATAATGTCTATGTAATGCGTGTGGCAAATGTTACAAACGTAACGATTACCGACGAACACCTGATGTCTCAAAAATATGCTGATTATAGAAATTGTCTGGTCATCATCGACAATCGCCCAGGAATCCAACGCATCGCCATAGAGCGAAAATCTACGGCTTTCAGCCATACAAAAACTGTGGCTAATATTCTCGAAGCATCCTTCTGCAAACTGCTGAAGAGTAAACTGTTGAAGGTTGAACTATCTGCGGTTTACAGTTCGAATGTGTTTTGGGATATGCTGAAAAAATACCCTAATGGCTTCAGTAAAGTGACTTTTCATTTCCCTCATCTCAATTTAGATCGTCTGACCAAAGTGATGGATAAATATCTCAAAACGGCCCGTGAGGATTGGGATAGTGATCTTGATTTTACATTCGGTGCAAACGAAGGTGGTGCGGTAAAAATCGATCCGGAAAATTCGCGCCAGACTGCACTTATTGCAGGCGCATCAGGAGCGGGAGCATGGATAAAGATGCTTCCAAATGGTGAAAAAGGAAAGGCTATATTATGCGGCAAAGACCAATTCGTGGTGCGTGAACTCGATTCTGAGGTGTTTAATAATCTGGTAATCGGAGCACAGCCGATTCCTGGCATGGGACAATCTGCTATGGATAAGGTGAAGAGTTTTATGAAGGATATGCCGGATACATTTACTCATTAAGCTGATTAGGGGATGGAAAAGTTTGAACGTTTTTCGGAGGAGAGACTTACCTCCTTACGTGCCCGTTATAGGGGCGATGATTTGTTTAGAACCTGGACATGGATTCTCTGTTTGCTTGAGCAACAACTGAACGGTCTAAATGCTGTAGAAGTATGGAGTGAAACGGAAATGATTCGCCAGAAACTGTCTGCAATCAAGGAACATCGTGATAATGAGGTAGAATTTCTCTATGGCGAACTAAAGAATCGGCATCAGTCAGAAAAAACCGCAGTCATCATTCTTACTGTACTCTTCACTCAAATGTGTGATGCAGAATCCAGTAATGAGGATGATGCTGCTGTGCAAAATCCGAATCGAGCAGTGTGTTCGGTCTTGGCTCATCTTCTGATGAATCCGAAAATAAGATCTTTCACTGAGAAGTTGATCAAGGCATTCAAGCATCGTCGCTACGATAACGAGGGAAATAAGATTATTTTACCCGTAACAGACTATTTGAATGTGAAATCTCCTTTGGAATTGATGGACGAAGAAGCTAAGGTAAAAGTGGAGAGATGGGTAGAAGAGATAGAGAAACTCACACGGGGAATCAGAGGCTTTCTGAACATAGACTGGACTGTTTACGATACTATTTGGAGGAATATTTGTGCTGAACAAGAAATTTCCCTTTTGCTCAAAAAGGAACAACCTCGAAACAATAAATGGGGATTTAATCTGAAACTGGTAGCGAATGTTCTTGGCATATTGCATGTTACTCCTTATGGTGATGGTTTCGTGTTAGCAGGAAGTATCCAAACAATCAGCGATGCTGTAGGAGTGAACGTGAGAGCCTATATTGGAAACCATGCCGATTTTGGATCCAGTAATACTACTTTAACCAAAGAAATGCATGCTAAAATAAAGCAATTCATATTATCTGCAATCGGATAAAAGCAGCTATTACAGATAAAGATAATGAGGGCGTTGATGGAATAGTTCTGTCAGCGCCCTCTTTCTGTCTGATTACCAGCAGATAAGCAGCTGATAAGAAATAGCCTCCTTATTTTTTTATGCGTATTTTTATCTACAGACTAATATTCTTATCTTTGCGCTCGGATTTGAGAATCAGTTTCTCATTTCCGAGTATTTTTATTTTAGTATCAACCTGAGCGGAGGCGGGGAACCTCACAAAGTGATTGAAGATGGCCATCGGTGATCCACGGCTTCTCTCGCAAACCGATCAGGAATCATGGCAGAAAAAAAACATCAGCTTACGGCTCTGGGCATTGCCTATGAAGCCGTCATCAAGCTGGGCTATACGCACAGCAAACTGGCAAGGCTCGACAGCAGCATCAACTATCCTACGCTGAGGAATATCAGAGACGGGAAGGAGATGAAGAAAGCTACGGAGCGGTTCTATCTGAAACTTTTCTTCGACCTTATTAATAAGGAATATGAACGGCGAATGGGCTGTGGGGGCGACGGAGCCGTCAGCCTGCTTATCGTGATGAAAAACATCCTTGAAGCAGAGCTGAAATAAAAAGTGGTGAAAAGATGAGGGGGCATTCTTTCACCAACTATTCCGCCGCATCGAAAGTGTTGCTATCTTTGCACCAGCTTTAGCAAGGTTGGGCGGATTAAAGAAAACCTTAAAGGAAGGTTAGACCTTGCGGTTTATAGATTATGAACGGAATGTTTATGAGAGTGGTGCAGCAGGGTGAGGCTTTCGCTGTACAGAGTCAGAAAAGTGAGAACGGACAGATGATGAAATGCAACATCGTTCTCCAGGAGATGGGCGGCAAGTATGAGAACCAGTATGCTGCGGTAATGCTCGGCAATATTGCCCAGTGTAAGTTCGCTCCGGGAACATTGGTGGCGGTTACGCTCCGATTCACGACTCGTGAGTATAATGGTCAGGTTTACCAAGACATCCTCGTTACAGACATTGAGAAACTTGGCAAGTAATTAATCTTGAATTGAAATAGGTGGCGTGAGAATTGTCCCGGGATAATTTGCGCAAACTGAAACTTACGACACTTCTTTCGTTCATCTTCAATTTTAATTTAAGATTTTATGAATGCAAAGAAAAATAACAAGGTTCAGAACAATGTTCAGAACCAGCAGGTGAATAATAACGGCTGCCAGCATGTGCAGCTCGGTGGAATAGCTTACTATGATGATAAGCAGTATTTCCTCTTCAGTCCTGATTCTGTAAATCAGGGTGTTGTAGAAGCTTTTCGCCGTCATGGTGTGGCTCAGCAAATGCAAGACGGAACATTTGATTTCGTAGCAGTTTCTAAGCCGAAAAGCCAGTCAGAACTGATTAAGAAACTGGCGCATGGTCGGTTGAGCAAGACCAAGGATGGGGCTATTCAGCTCACGCTGAAGGTGTTCTTCCATGAGGGACTCAACATCGCCCAAACGCTGGCTGTTGAGTCAGCAGAAGGGGCTGATGCTTTAGTGGATTATCAATTAAAACGATAAGTAATAAGATAGATGAGTTGTTATTTAATTAAGGTGGAGAACGGGCACAAGGTTGCCCGCTCCATCACTTCGGAAGAGGAGTATAAGCAGCTGCGTGGAAGCAATGAGCAGAAGGCGAATCTTCGCCTGGCTCGTGCCGGAAACGATGCTGCGAAACGGAGACTGGTACAGTTTAATTATTCCGGCCATTATCCGCAAGGCGTGGTGAAGGGAATGAAACTGCCAAGCGGTGCTTTCGGGTTTGATATGGATGAGCCGGAGGCTTTTGCCAAGGCTGCCAAGCTGCTGCTGAAAGAACCGGACAAGTACGGACTGCTGATGCTGGAACGTAGTGCAAGACAGGGCGGACATGCGGTGTTTGAGCGCGAAAAGGGCAAGACGGTTCTGGAGAATCAGGTGAGGATTGCTACAATGCTCAAGTGTGAAATGGATACTTCGGCTCACGACATTAATCGGGTTTATTTCACTACCACATCGGATGACGAAGATCTGCTCTTCCTTTCGCCACGGCTCTTCAAGGATGAATATGATGAGGCTGCCGTGGCAGCTGAAGGGAAGGTTCTGGAAGAGCGTGAAAGATACGGACAGGAGGAACTGCCGGAAGGAGCGCACAAGGCAAACAAGCATTATGAGCCTTGGAAAGAAGAATTCAAGAAGGATTCTCAAGGGGTTTTTAAGGGTCAGGAATTTAAGAATTCGAGAATTTCATCTTCTGCTGCTTCAACTGCTGCTTCAGCTGCTTCTGCTGCTCAGGACAATTATCTTGGGATTCCTTATGGGGAAATCATTAAGAAGTGGTGGCAACTGTATAATGATGGGCAGGAGCCGATGCGCTCCAACCGCAATACGCTGACCTTTGAGCTGGCTGTGAACCTGCGCCACATCTGTGGTTTTGACCGCAATCAGCTGGCTCAGATTATTCCCTGCTACGATGGGTTTCCCGAACAGGAAAAGATGGCTTGCATCAACTCGGCATTGAACGAGAAAATCACGCAAATGCCTAAGCGACTGAAGGATGTGCTGGCTGCGCTGAGACAGGAGAAACTGAAACAGGGGGCTTCAAACGGGAATGCAGATGAAGACAGCGAGGCGCTGGTGAATGCCTTGGACGAAGCTAACGCCAAGGATGATCTGTTCTATTACGATGCTTTACCCAAGATGCCACAAGGCGTGCGTGATTCCATCAGTGCTGTTGGACCGGCTCTGGCAATGCCAGTGATTACAGCCATCTGTCCTACCATCGGAATGCTTGCTACTGGCGTGAAGGTTTCCGTTCACGGCAAGATGAACTCGCTGAACCTTATCTCCTACATCGCCGGTGATTTTGCATCAGGCAAGGGAAGCATCGACCCTGTGGTTGATGCATGGACTTCGGAAGTTAAACAGATGGACAAAATGTATCAGCAGCAGGAGGATGAATGGAGAGCCAAGAAGCGTGCGGCTAAGAACAAGAAGGAGCAACCGGAAGAGCCGAAACTGCCTGTAAGATGTCTGACACTGAACAATACGGTGGCGAATCTTGCAGAACGACTGGCTAATACTGAAGGCAAGCACGCCTTCTCGTTCACTCCGGAAGCTGACACTGTAGCACAGAAGTGGAAATCGGCGATGAGCGACTTTTCCGTCATGTTAAGACAAGCTTACGACGGAACGAGCTATGAGCGCGAGGCAAGAAGTGCAGATGCGGTGAATGTTCATATCGAACATCTTTTGTGGAACGTTGTGATGTGCGGAACGCCAGATGCACTCTATCGAGTAGTGAACAATTATACGGATGGTTTCCAAAGCCGTATTGTCGTGGCGCGAACGCCGGACAACACGTTCACTCCGCTAACAGACAATCTCTTTGTGCTGACCGAAACTCAACGTGAGCACATACGGCAGATAGCTCATCTCTTGCCCCTGATGGAGGGCGAGGTGGTTCTGCCTAAGTTGGAGAATAAGGGCAGGGAGTGGCTGGAACAGATACGATTGGAGACCATGAAAAATGACGACAAGGTGAAAGCCCGCCAGCGTTTCCGTATCTGTCCTACCACGATGAGAATGATGACCTGCATCATGCTCTGTAAGGTGGCCGAGACACTGATTCAGAAACATGGTTTCCAGGGTGCCGAGAAGCAGCTGAAACAGAATCCGCTGCTATGGAAGGAAATGATCGTAAAGACGCAGACACCAACCATGCTCGAAGCCTTCAATATCCTGGCAGATTATCAGTTGGACAATGCACTCTACTTCTTCCGTAGTCGCATAGAGGATGCATTCTCATCCAAGAGTTATTGCGGTCAGACAACTTATGATCGTTCCCGACGCGGCAAAAATGATTCCATCTTCGAGCGGCTTGACGTTACTTTCTCCTTCGAGCAGGCATTGCAGCAAAGTATTGCGGTAAAAGGAGCAAACGTTACTCGGGAGGTTGTTAGACAGATGTTGAAAAACTGGAAGCGACAGGGCTTGATAGGTGTGCTGCCCGATATGCGTTACCAGAAGGTTCAACCTACTGTATAATAGAGGTTCAAAATAAGTGACTATTAATACATCCGGTCATTAACGGTCACGGTCATTTTCGGTCATTAAGGATTTTCAGTAACGAAATCCTTAATGGCCCTATCAATAAATCAATTTTATTATTAGATATTTATGGAAATAATCATTTATCGCCGTCGCTTTACCCGATGGGGAGTAGATGGCACATTAGTAATAAAGGGTACGAAAGTTTGTAATACCATAGAACATCCTGAGCGTTATTTGCCTGCAGGAGACTATGAGATAGCTTTTGTTTCTATAGCTAATAAGAGTAGGAAAATGCCTGTTATCCTGAGGAAGGGACAGGCTGTTTGGGAAGTGGGCATCAATTCTCCTTGTCTCAAGCCCGGAAATGGTCCGATGACGCTGAAATATGGATGCATCATTCTGGGTAAGGCTGTAGCCTCTGGGCTGGTGATTCATTCTCAGGAATACTTCGACCGACTTTGTGAACGATTAAGGAAGGCTTCTAAAAAGATGGAGTGTATCAAGTTACGTATCATAGATTGGGGTAGTGATGATATCTCGATAGCATTTTAGGATTTCCACCCTAACATTCATTCATTTAAAATAGTAATATCATGCGTAAGATAAAGGAAATCATCATTCATTGCAGTGCGACCAAGGAAGGTCGCAACTTCACCGTAGCGGATATTGACCGCTGGCACCGCGAGCGCGGAATGCGCTGCATAGGTTATCATTTCGTGATTTATCGTGACGGCAGCATTCATGTAGGCCGTGCGATAGAGGAGGTTGGCGCCCATTGCAAGGGCCATAATTCCATCAGTATAGGCGTCTGCTACATCGGCGGCTTATCGAAGAAAGGCAAGCCGAAGGATACAAGAACCCGAGACCAGAAAGCGGCAATGCGCTCGCTCATCGAGCAGCTGAAGGAGGAATATCCATTAGCCACGATTCATGGTCATAATGAATTTGCCAACAAAGCCTGTCCCTGCTTTAATGTGAAGAAGGAGTGGGGCTAACAGATAGGGAACGCGCTGCGTTCCCTATTTATACTTATTACCTGATGCGCCATACGTAGAACATTACATCAGGTCACACTTCTCCCCAGTGTTCTTCTCAACCTTCTCGCCATCTTTCAGGATGCGAGCCTTATAGCCAAACTTCTCAAAACCTTTCTGGAGCTTCTCTGGGGTTGTCTTGCCGGCATTATACAGTACTGTGACTGTCTGGTCTGGCACAGAAGTCTCAATGCTCTTGATACCCTTCTCAAAGCGAAGGTTGCTCTTGATCTTATTCTCACAAGCCTCACAGTGCATCTGTGGGGTTGTGGTGAACACTATGGTCTTGATGTCCTTGGCAAAGGTTACCATTGCCACCATCATCATTGTGAACATTACTAAAATCTTCTTCATAACTTTTCTATTTGCTTTAATCATTCAACTTTAAACATTTTCAATTAAAAGTGTACTCTCACTCCTGCGTAGAACATCCTGCCCTCTACAGGTCCCCAAACCAAGGTTGGCTCGAAATCGCTTCCCCATGGGTTGCTGGCACCATAGATAGGAGTTTTCTGCTTGAAACCAGTCAGGTTCTCGCCTCCCACATAGATACTCCAATGGCGGAACCATCTCGTAACCTGCGCACTCACTTGCTCGAAGCTATGGAAACGAGGAGACCATGACTGGCTTCCATCTGCCAACTGGTAAGGCTCAGGATTGCTGCCTCCACCATTTAACTGCACGGTGGCATCAAATTGCCAAAGACCAAGTGGAGTCTTATAAGAAGCCGTGAAGAGCGCCTTATACTTGCTGGTCAATGGCTTTTCTTTCAAGGTTTTGCCATAATCGTAGGTACACTTCACATCGTTCAGACGATAAGCCGCTGTTATCTCCAAGCCCTTCAGCAATGGATAAGAGGCATCTATCTGGAAGGTGTGGGAATAAGACTTACCCATCAAATTGTAGATGGAGATAAGCCCCTTGTTGGCATCATAATCCACCACCGCTTGATTCTTGAAGTCGGTATAGTAATACTCGGCGTTCAGTTTCAGTGTCTTGCCAAACATCGGGATGTAGAAAGCGGTACTCATACCATAGTTCCAAGCCTCCTCTTGCTTAAGTCTATCACCCGTAATCTGAAACTCCCTGCCGCTCGCCAAGAGATAGTTGTACTCTGCCAAGCCAAATACCGTGCGATAGCCCTTACCTGCTGACAAGCGGATGCTGATGGCATCGACAGGCGAATACTTCACGTGGAAACGAGGGGTGAAGAAATTGCCATAGATAGAACTATGGTCGAAACGGACACCTGCCATCGCTGTCAACTTCGTGCCTAACGTATAGGTATATTGGGCGTATGCTCCAGGAGTCGTCTCCTTCTCGTTCATTCTCTGCATCTCCGACAAAAGATAAGGAGAGTCTTCTTGCCCTACTGCCGGTCTTGGAGAAACATTCACATTGGCGCGCTGTCCCAGGTAATCATGGTTGACGCTCAAACCTACCGACAAATTGTGCTGATGAGTAAAATTGGTCTCAAATATCAGTGAGCCATAGAGATTCTTCTCATTGAGGTTGTAGAACCTGTTGCCATACTGGGCATCGAGCTGGTGCATCGAAGCCGAGGACATGAAGGCAATATTGGTACCATGCTCGTGATTGAGGATGAAGGCATGTTTCATATAACCCTCATAGCGGTTGGTATGGAGCTTGATTCGATAAATATCATCACTATGAACATGCGTCTCATCCTGCCCACTGGTACGAATCTCCTTCAAAGCCCCAAGTCCACCATGAAAGATGTAGTGCTTGCCTTTATACAGCCAACGGTTCTGTACATTATATTGTTCTCTGCCTGGCATATCATAGAAACCATCGCCATTGTCATCATGGTTTTTGAGGATATTCTCATGATGCAACAATATCTCCGTTGCCCACTTATCCGACAGATGAACATTGGCATCGGCGTTTGCTTCGATTCGGCTCTTGGTATCACCAAAGAGGTTTACCTCCACCTGTTGCTCATCCTCTGGCTTCAAGTAATCCACATTGATTTGACCTGTAATCGACTCATAGCCATTCTTCACCGAAGCACTACCCTTGGATACTTGAATGCCTTTCATCCAAGGTCCCGGCACATAGCCCAGGGCGTATGGGATGGCTGCACCACGGAAATTCGGCAGATTCTCGGTGAGCATCTGTACGTAAGTGCCCGAAAGACCGAGGAGTTTGATTTGTCTTGCGCCCGTCGTGGCATCATTATAAGCCACATCCACCGATGGATTGGTCGTAAAACTCTCGCCCAGGTTGCAACAAGCCGCCTTGAAGAGCTCATCCTTGTTCACGGCGATGCCATTCACGGCACCAGCCAATCGGGAAGTGCCCGACTTGCGAGCCACCACCTTCACCTCATGCAAGGTCTCGTCCTTGAAAATGGAATCCTGAGAGGAGGAATCTACAGAGTTATTTTCTACAGAATTATTATATGATGATGACAGAGACACAACCTCTGTCTTATTATTTTTTGCATAAGTCTCAGCACCAATAACCAGCAAGGCACTGAGCAATATATATCTTGAATACATAAATATATTTCCTTTTATCCGAATCTTAAATCTTCGCTCCGGATGATTTTACCTTTTTTATATATGTATGCAACCCTAAGTTTTTACTGATAGGGATAGGCATACGACAATCTTGGCTGCAAAAGTACCAAAAAACTTTTGCAACCTATTTGCAAATATGGAAAAATCAAATAATCAGGAAGTTAAGGAGGGCAAGATAAGCCCTTGGAGGCGAATGCGGAACATTCTGATTCCAATATCTTGCCTTTTGAATGCTACAGATAACAGGACGAGGCAACGTCTGCCAAAGGGCTGGCGCGATGCCTGCAAACATTGGTGCTGCATCGAAATCCAAGTGTTGGATAGAGACCGTAGGCGACAGTTTTACCAGCTCCACTTTCATGCAATGCTTGTTCACCTGTGTGCCCAGCTTACCTTGGCAACAGTCATAGTGCATGCTACGTTTCACGCAACAGTCAGTCACCATACCCACCATCACCTTGTCATAGTGAAGGCAGTGCATGACGGTAGTACCCACGCTCAAGTAAACCACCATGAGCGAGAGCATCAAAGCCATCAATATGTTGAGCGAACGTTTCATACCTATTTTTTTACACCTTTCTTTTCTCAAGTTGCAAAATTAAGCATTTTCATCAAAACAAAAACTTAATACCCCTATAATTTAATAACCTTTAACAGCTCTTGAATGAGCATGAATGACCCCACACTTTCTGTTAATCTTTACTATATTCCTGCGAGAAAACTTGCAGGATAAAGAGAATATGAGTAACTTTGCACACGAATTTCTGAAACTATTGTCTTACAAAGACATAAAATAAGAGAGAAACTATTTTTTAAGGATAATATTGACTCATAAGAACAAATGAAAAAAGGACTATTTGCACTCGCGCTGGGTACCTTTACCTTAGGCATCGCTGAATTCATCATCGAGGGCATCATCACAGACATCGCTCACAACATGAACGTTTCCATCCCGGAAGCAGGACATCTCATCTCCATCTATGCACTCGGCGTCTGCGCCGGAGCTTTCTCGTTGATTCTCATGCATAAATACAGACCCAAGAATATTCTGATGTTCCTGGCTTCGCTCATCACCTTCGGAGCTGTCCTCGCCTCAGTAGCACCTAACTACTGGCTCTTGCTCTGCGCCCGCTTTATAGAAGGTCTGCCTCATGGCGCCTACTTCGGAACGGGTACCATCGTGGCGGTGAAGATTGCCAAAGAGGGTAAGGGAACCAATGCCGTGGCGATGATGTGTGCAGGTATGCCGGTGGCCAACCTGCTGGGTGTGCCGGTGGGAACCTTCCTGAGTCACATGTTCAGCTGGCGAGTACCTTTTGTCAGCTGTATCGTGCTCGGACTCATCACCTTATACATGATTCACAGATGGGTTCCGGATGTAGAAGCACTGCCAAACAACGGTATGAAGGCACAGTTCCATTTCCTCCGCAACAAGGCTCCGTGGCTCATCATCGCCGCCACCTTCCTGGGCAATGGCGGCATTCTCTGCTGGTTCAGTTATATCTCGCCGCTGCTTCAGATGGAGGGCGGATTCTGCGCAGCCAGCATCTCTCTGCTGATGATTCTTGCAGGCGGCGGAATGGTAGTAGGCAATCAGGTGAGTGCCTTGCTTGCCGACCGCTTCAAGCCGGGCCGCTTTACCTGTTATCTCCAGTTTCTGGCGGCGGCTGCACTTCTGCTCACCTTCTTCCTCGCCCCTTTCGGCTGGGTATCAGTGGTGCTGATGTTCATCTGCTGCGCCTGTCTTTTTGGCATCGGATCGCCTGAGCAATTCCTCATCGTGAAGCATGCCAAGGGTGGCGAAATGCTGGGCGGCTGCTGCATTCAGGGCGCCTTCAATCTGGGTAACGCCATGGGAGCTTTCCTCGGTGGTATTCCTGTTGCTATGGGATTAGGATACAACTTCCCTGCCCTTATCGGTGTGCCGATGGCATTGGCAGGAGCCATCTGTCTGCTGATTTTCCATAAGAAATATGAATAAAAATGCGATAATCCGAAATAAATGATTATCTTTGCAAACGAATTTCAAATAAACAAAGAAACATGATGAAAATTAACAAGACTTTCCTTACCCTGGGCTTGGCCGCAACACTCTTGCAGATGCCAGCCTCATCGTTCGCACAGACTGCGGGCGGTAACCGTCAGAATCCTCTTTTAACAAAGAGCAGTCTTCCATTCGGTGCTCCTGACTTCAGCAAGATTCAGGAGAGCGATTACCTGCCAGCCATCGAAGCGGCTATCAGGGAGCAGCGTGCCAACATCCAGAAGATTGTAAACAACAAGAAGAAGCCTAACTTCCAGAACACCATCCTCGCCTATGAGGAGAGCGGTGCGCTGCTCGAAAAGGTGACTAACATCTTCTTCGGTCTCACCAGTGCCCACAAGACTCCGGGCATCGCCGAAACCGAAAAGAAGGCTACCCCATTGCTGACCGAACTCGACAATGAGATTTCGTTCAACAAGAAACTCTTCGAGCGCATCAAGTATGTTTACGATAATGAATATAAGAAGCTCAAGGGCGAAGACAAGCGCCTTACTGAGGTTATCTATAAGAGTTTTGTACGTTCAGGTGCCCTCCTTTCTGCCGAGAAGATGGAGCGCATGAAGCAGATCAACTCCCGCATCTCTGAGTTGCAGCAGGAATGGGGCAATCTTCTTCCTGCCGCTACCAACAACGCCGTGGTTTGGGTGAACAGCAAGGAAGAACTCGCCGGATTGAGCGATGCAGACATTGCACAATGCAAGAAAGATGCTGAGAGCCGCGGAGGCAAGGCGCCTTACTGCATCGTCATCATCAACACCACCCAGCAGCCTATCCTCACCAATCTCCAGAACCGCGAACTGCGCAAGAAGGTGTATATGGCAAGCATCCACCGTGCCGACGGAACCAATCCTGATTTCAACACCTTCCCTATCGTAACCGAGATTGCCAAGTTGCGTGCCGAGAAGGGCAAGCTGATGGGATATGACAACTATGCCGACTATTCGCTCGAAAAGACGATGGCTAAGAACAGCAAGAATGTGGATGATTTCCTGAAGCAGCTCATCAAGGAATATGCTCCTAAGGCTGATGCTGAAACCAAGGCGATAGAAGCGTATGCACAGAAGACTGAAGGCAAGGACTTCAAGCTGCAGCCATACGACCGCTTCTATTATTCTGCGAAGATGAAGAAGGAGATGCTCAACATTACCGATGATGAGATCAAGCCATACTTCAACATCGACAGCGTACAGGTGAACGGTGTGTTCTATGCCGCCCATCGTGTATACGGACTGAACTTCAAGCAGCGCAAGGATATCCCAACCTATCACCCAGACATGAAGGTATTCGAGGTGAGCGATAAGAACGGCAAGCCAATCGCCCTCTTCTACAGCGATTACTTCCGCCGTCCTACCAAGCGTGGCGGTGCATGGATGAGCGCCTTTGCCAAGCAGAGCAAGCAGCGCGGCCAGTTGCCTATCATATATAATGTATGCAACAACGCCAAGGCACCGGAGGGTCAGCCATCTCTCATCACATGGGATGAGGTTACTACCCTGTTCCATGAGTTCGGTCATGCACTTCACGGAATCCTTTCCGACTGCAAGTACAATACCCTTTCAGGAACAGCCGTTGCCCGCGATTTCGTAGAGATGCCATCCCAGTTTAACGAATCGTTTGCTTCTATTCCGGAAATATTCGACCATTACGCCCGTCATACCGAGACCGGTGCTGCGATGCCAGCCGATCTGAAAGAGCGCATGCTGAAGAGCATCAGCTTCCAGACCGCTTATTCACTGGGCGAGAATCTGGCTGCAACCTGTCTTGACCTTGCCTGGCACAAGATTAGCGAAGAAGAGGTGCCTTCACCTTATATGGCAGGTGCCTTCGAGAAGGAAGAGCTCCACAACATCGGTTTGCTCAACACCCAGATTCCTCCTCGCTACAGCACATCATACTTCAACCACGTATGGGGCGGCGGTTATGCTGCAGGCTATTACAGCTATCTCTGGACAGAGGTGCTGGCTGTGAACATCGCCGACTACTTTGCAAAGCATGGTGCCTTAGATCCAGCCGTTGGTCAGGCATTCCGCGATAAGATTCTGAGCCGTGGCAACACCAAGGACCAGATGGAAATGTTTACCGACTTTACTGGTATGGAGAAGCCAGATGCTTCCGGATTTCTGAAAGCAAGAGGTTTGTAATGCATAAAATTACGATATGAAACAGGTAGAGGGTGTGCCATAAGTTAATGACACACCCTCTTTCTTTATCCTTTAATAGCCTGAGGTGTCCAGCTCTTCAGGAATCTGAGCACCTTTTCTTCGTTATATCCCTTACCTTCTTCCAGAAAACTGGAATCCTGGATATGGAGAACCTTTCCGGTTTCATCGAGCACCACAAAGACCGGGAATCCGAAACGCTGAGGATTGTTCAGTCGCTTCATCAGTTGCTCAGCCTTTTTCACCGCCGCATCACCGGCAGTTTTTCTGCGATTGTAGTTCACATGAATATATTCGAAATGATCATTCACCATCTTGTTGACCGCAACATTTTTCTCCACAAAATCGGCAAACTTCAAGCACCATGGACACCAGTTACCACCTACCTGACAGATAACAAACTTGCCATTCTTTCTAGCTTTAGCCAAAGCCTCATCAATCTGAGCCATCGGATCGATGCTTTCATTATACACCTTCTTGAGAGCAGTCTGCACCTGAGCAGGTTTCAATGCTCCAGCCTGGTCGAGCGAATCCAGTTTCTTCATCATCTCCTCCGCCTTCACGGTAGAGAATGCAATCTTACCTTCCGGATTGATAAGATAAGAGGTAGGAATCCATGAGATGTGATAATCCTTGGAAATCTTTGTTTCCTTCCATTTCTTAAACTCACAGTATTGCAACCAGGTATACTGATTATCGCCCAGATATTTCTTCATCTTCGCCTCATCGGTATCAAAAGAAACACCCACTACCTGGATCTTGGTATTGTATTTGTCATAGATAGCCTTCACCATCGGCATGTCTCTTCTGCAGTCAGGACACCAGGAAGCCCAGAAATCGAGCACGGTCCAGACACCCGGAACCGTCTTTCCGTCTTTATCCTTCTGAGTCTTCTTATCTGAGAGCTGGAAGATTTTCTTACCCGTCTTACTGTCAGTAATCGTGAAATCGGGAGCCTCGGTGCCTACAGGCAGCAAGTCAAGCGAAGTCTGTGCTCTACCGACGACAGCCGTCGTCAGGAGCAAAAAGAATAATAGTTTCTTCATACAATTTTTCTGTTTTGTCTGTTACTTCAAAATATATATACTTCAACCTACAAAATTACATCATTTTCCAGTATCAAGTCCATAAAGCAAGATTTTATTACAGAAAATTAACCATAAAAGACTAGAACTGATAATAAATGAACGGCTGTACACTCTCCTGAGAAACCTCAACTACCATCTGCAGACAGATGATGAAGAGCAGCAGTTTGGTCACCCAAGGCAGAAGTATGAACCGCGCCTGAAGACGGTGATACTGGCGCTCGGTAAAGAGATAGCTCAGCATGACACCTATGATGCAAAGCGTCCAGGCAGGACGGGCATGGAAGAAAGGCACCAGATAATCGATACTGAAATCATTTGCCACCTTATCACACATCTTCCCCAACACCCCCAAATCCTTAGCACGGAAGAACGACCAAGCAAAGCATATATATAAATAGGTGATGAGCCAGCTGAGGGAATTGCCAGCCAGCGTACGAGGAAAGCTTATGCCCAACTGACGGCTGAAGAACTTATGCACCACAAGTCCGAAACCATGAAGAGCACCCCAGATAACGAACATCCAGGAAGAGCCATGCCATAAGCCTGCCACCAGCATGGTGAGGAAGTTGTTGAAATACATGCGCACCTTTCCCTTCCGGTTTCCACCCAGCGGAATATACACATAATCGCGGAACCAGAAGGAAAGTGAGATGTGCCAGCGATGCCAAAACTCGGTAACCGAGAGTGAGCAGTAAGGGAAATAGAAGTTGTCGGGTAGATAGAAACCCAGGATGGCTGCCACACCGATACTCATATCGCTGTATCCCGAGAAATCGAGGAAGATCTGGACAGGGTATCCGAAGAGTGCTGCCAGATTCTCGAAACCCGAGAAGGTTTGCGGCGCATCAAACACCCAGTTGTTGAACTGTGCGATATAATCGCTCAGCATATTCTTTTTGACCAGTCCCAGCATGATGAGAAAGAGTCCCGTCCACAGCATTCTACTGGAAGCCTGTTCGTTTCGTTTCAGTCTGGGTATCAGATTGGCGGCACGGGTGATAGGACCCGCCATCAGCAGCGGAAAGAAGGTGAGATAGAAGCAATATTCCAGGAGCGTTACCTCCATGTCGAACTTACGCTTATAGGTATCTACCGCATAGCTGATAGCTTGGAAGGTATAGAACGAGATACCTATAGGCAGAGCGATAGACTTCAGGGAGAAGTTGGTGCTGAACATCTCGTTGACTACATCGCCAATGATGAAATTGGTATATTTGAAATAGCACAGCAGAGTCAGGTCTACAAGCACCACGAAGGTGAGCAGCGCCTTGCGCGCCTTCCCCTCATGCAGTCTCATTTCCTGGGTTACGGCATAATTGATGCAAGCCGTAAGCGGCAGCATCCACATCACCATCCCGTTCACCTTATAGGCAAAAAAAAGGCTGAAGCAGATGACATACATCATCATGGCTGTGCGCGAATAGCTCTTGAGCAGAGTATAAATGGCAAGGAAGAAGATGAAGAGCAGCGCAAACGGAATGCTGCCCATCATCAGCGGAGAATCTGCCTGATAAACAAACAGCCGCTCTATCCAATGCCACAAGGCACTTATTTCGAATGTTGAATAATTCATTTGTCTGTTCTGAAGATATTATTTATTGAACTCTTTCTTATATGGAGTCTTTATGGGTTACATGCTTTACCGCTGGAACCGTCTTGTCAGCAGCCGGAGACGTTTTTCCTGCAGTTGCAGGTTCCTTGGTTGCAGCAGAACTTTCTGGGGTTTCAGGCACAGTTTCCTCAACAGGCATAGAAAGAGAATCCTTCTTCACAGCCGTACTGTCAGCCCTGTGTTTTGTTCCAGGAGGCAAGATGGTAATCTGTCTGTATCTGCGGTCACGCTTATCCGGCATTTCCAATCGGAACGGATGCACACAATGACCGCTATTCATCCACTCTACAATCTTATCCATCCACATGGCAGATGAAGTCATAGTCGGATGCCGGCCGTCTTTCTGGCGTTCGAAGGTAAGTTTGTAACTAGGATAATAGCCTCGTGGTCCCATTACCTCACGGAGGAGTTTGTTATATCCATTATCCTCACACCAGTTTGGCGGACCGATCCATATCGTCGGAATATTACCAATCTTGCTCAGGATGGCACGGATGCGTTTTTCACATCCCTTCATATCAGACGTATATAGTTCGTTACTGCCCAGACTTACAAAGACATAGGTAGGTTTGATACGTTGGATATAATGCTGCAGGGTATCGGTAGTAGCCCAGTTTCTGGTGTCCGAACTCACCCAGGTAATACAGGTGAGCTTATGACCGTTCTTGTTGGCATAATCAGCCAGTCGCAGACCTAGATATTCCGACATCGAGTCGCCGAAGATCAGTACTCGCTGCGCCGCCGTATCCACGGGTTCCTTTATCATGCTGTCAGCCTTTTCCTCTTCAGCGAGTTCTGCCTCGCTTTTACCGGTGAGCGCATCCATTCCAATCTGTTTCAGCGGAATGTTTTCAGCCACTTGCTCTGGAATAAAGGCATAAGCCAGCAGTCCTCCAATGGCTACTGCCAGCAGGGCTATCATTTTCCAGGTTTCTTTCATTTTGTATCTTTAATGAGTTTTAGTTATTCTTTTTCTTATACATTCGCCCGACATTACAGCTGAAAGGGAGTGAGCACATTGAGCAACTTTCCGAAATCGGCCTTCGAGATGCGCCTTCCTCTCAAGCTGCGCACCTGCGGATAGTCTTCGAAATAGTTCTCCATCGTAGTATACCACTGATGAGAAACCACTTCCCTGACCGTCTTCAGTTGATTTTCGATGCGACGGGCAAAACTCGGATTCACTCTCGAGAGATAATGTCTTCCATCATTCATCTCGATGGCAAGCATCAGATAAATTTGCGGTCCCTTCTTCTCTTTCCTGCTTTTTACAGTTTCACTTACTTTCCAGCCCTTAGTGGATGTCGATACTCTGATATCCCAGCCATACTGGCTGTTGAGCTTATCCATCAGTCCCTTGAACACAATCCCGTGAGCCGAGGTATCTTTCAGTCCCGTATAACCGATGATGTAATGTATCATCTCGTGGAGCAAGACACTCTTTGCCTGCTTGTCGGTCATATCATAATAAGTAGACATGGAGAGCTTGAAATCGTAGAGCTTGGTGCGTCCCCATCTGGAGGCCCGCTTATAGGCAAGTTGCCCCAACCGAGTCTTGGCATGAGTAAGTCCGAGTTCAGGAACAGGCAGTTTTCCCCCGAAATATTCCTGGTCGAAACGCCTGAACCACTCCTCCATCCATTCTATTGTAACAATCATGTATGTATATTTATTCAATAATTATTCAGTTCTGTATATCAGATACTACAAAACGTTTGCAAAGATACAACTTTTTCTTTGTTTCTTTCAATATTTATCGAAAAATGCGTAACTTTGCACGCAAATTTACAACAAAAATGAACAAGACAGCACAGCATATCATAGATATTAGGAATGTGTCGAAAAGATTTGGCGAGAAAACAGCCCTCAACAACATCAATCTCTATGTGAGAAAGGGCGAATTTATGACCATTCTGGGTCCTTCGGGATGCGGAAAAACGACATTATTGAGACTTTTGGCAGGGTTTGAAACCGCCAGCGAAGGCATCATCACCATCGCCGGCAACGATATTACTAACCTTCCTCCTTACAAGCGAAATGTGAACACGGTATTCCAGAAATACGCTCTGTTCCCTCATCTCAACGTTTACGACAATATCGCCTTCGGTTTGAAGCTCAAGCACACACCGAAGGAAGAGATTTTGCCGAAGGTAAAACGTGCCCTGAAGATGGTAAACATGAGTGATTATGAATATCGTGATGTCAACTCGCTTTCGGGCGGTCAGCAGCAGCGTATCGCCATCGCCCGTGCCATTGTCAACGAACCTGAAGTTCTTCTCCTGGATGAACCGCTTGCAGCACTCGACCTCAAGATGCGTAAAGACATGCAGCTGGAATTGAAGCAGATGCACGAACGCCTGGGCATTACCTTCGTATACGTAACTCACGACCAGGAAGAAGCCCTCACCCTGAGCAATACCATCGTGGTGATGAGCGAGGGAGAGATACAGCAGATAGGTACACCTACCGATATCTACAACGAACCAGCCAATGCTTTCGTAGCCGACTTTATCGGCGAGAGCAATATTCTCTGCGGAACAATGGTCCACGACTGTCTGGTGAATGTGGCAGGTACTGAACTGCCTTGTGTAGACAAGGGCTTCGGCTGCAACCAGGAAGTGGATGTCGTGATACGTCCTGAGGATATAGAAGTTTCCACCGATACCACCCACGCCCAGTTTGTGGGCAAGATAACCTCTTCTATCTTCAAGGGAGTACACTACGAGATGCTGGCAGAAACCGAGAAGGGCAATGAATTTCTCATCCAGAACTACAAGCATTTCGAAGTAGACCAGACGATAGGAATGAGCGTGATACCCGACAATATTCACATCATGAAGAAGGAGCGCATCACCAATACCTTCGATGCAAAGGTAAACGGCGACGGAACAATAGAATTCCTGGGATGCGAATACCAGATGGAGATTCCGGAAGAAATAAAGGACAAGATTCAGACCGATGAAAACGGAAACGAAACCATCCGGGTGAACGTGCCTTTCAACAAGATAGAACTCTTCGACAACGAGAGCGAAGGAACCTTTACAGGCAACATCAGCTTCATTCTCTACAAGGGCGACCACTATCATCTCACCATAGATACCGACTGGGGCGAGAAGCTCTATGTAGATACACAGGATGTATGGGATTTAGGCGATCATGTGGCTATCACCATTCCTCAGGAGAATATTTCGTTTGAATAAAAATTATTAATTCCTAATTATCAATTATAAATTGAACATTATCAAGTTTATCTCTTCGCGACAAAGCTGGTCGATACCTTACGCCATCTTTGCAGCGATATTTGTGGTACTGCCATTGCTTCTCATCGTAGTGTTCGCATTTACCGATGAGAACGGAGCCCTGACGCTCTACAACTTCCAGAAGTTCCTGGCACACCCCGAAGCCATCAACACCTTTGTGTATTCGATAGGCATCGCCATTCTCAACACCCTGCTTTGCATTCTGCTGGGCTATCCGGCCGCCTATATTCTGACACAAACCAGAATGAAGTATGCCAACACCATCGTCATGCTCTTCATTCTGCCGATGTGGATAAACATCCTGGTGCGCACACTTGCCACCGTGGCCCTCTTCGATTTTGCCGACCTTCCGCTGGGTGAGGGCGCCCTCCTGTTCGGTATGGTCTACAACTTCATCCCATTCATGATTTACCCCATCTACAACACCCTGCAGAAGATGGACCGCAGCTATATCGAAGCAGCCGAAGACCTGGGAGCATCGCCTTGGCAGCAGTTCTTCAAGGTCATCCTGCCCCTCTCCATGCCGGGCGTAGCAAGTGGCATCCTGATGGTATTCATGCCAACCATCTCTACCTTCGCTATCTCCGAACTGCTGACGATGAACAACATCAAGCTCTTCGGTACCACCATCCAGGAGAACATCAACAATTCGATGTGGAACTACGGTGCAGCCCTCTCGCTCATCATGCTTTTCCTCATCGGCGCCTCCACCCTCATCGCAGGTGATGGCAGTAAACAGGAAGGAGGTATCAGATGATGCAGTCATTATTCAGTAAGGATATGATGAAGAAAGTATTCTGTCAGGGCTATCTCTGGTTGCTCCTGCTGCTACTCTACTCCCCTATCTTCATCATCATTATCTTCTCGTTTACCGAAGCGAAGGTGATGGGCAACTGGACGGGTTTCTCGCTACAGCTCTATAAGAATCTCTTTGCCGAAGGTACACACCATTCGCTCACAGCGGCACTGGTCAATACCGTAACCATCGCCCTGATTACCGCAACCGTATCCACGCTCTTCGGAACCCTGACAGCCATCAGCATCTACAACCTGCGCAACCGCTATGCACGTAATGCCATACAGTTTGTCAACAACATTCCGATACTCAACGGCGACATCATCATCGGTATCTCGCTCTTCCTGCTCTTCATCACGCTGGGCATTCCGCAGGGGTATACTACCGTGGTACTCTCGCATATTACCTTCTGTCTGCCATACGTTATTCTGAGTGTGATGCCAAGACTGAAGCAGATGAATCCGAACCTCTATGAGGCGGCACTCGATCTGGGCGCCTCTCCGATGCAGGCACTTCGCAAGGTCATCATCCCAGAGATATTGCCGGGTATGATTTCCGGTTTCATGCTTGCCGTCACGATGAGTATCGATGACTTCGCCGTCACCATCTTCACGATAGGTAACGAAGGTCTGGAAACCCTCTCCACATTCATCTATGCCGATGCAAGAAAGGGAGGACTAACTCCAGAACTTCGTCCGCTGAGTACCATCATCTTCGCACTGGTACTGGTGATGCTGATTATCATCAACAAACGTTCTGAGAAAAATAAGAAGAAATGAGAATGAAGAACAAGATATTATTAGGAGTCAGTGGAGTAAAAGGAGTTAAGACCATCGTCTTTCTCTTTCTTAGCCTGCTGATGATTCTGCCGCTCTCTTCCTGTTACAACAAAGAGAACCGCGAGGAGATTCTGAAGGTTTACAACTGGGCTGATTATATAGATGAAGACGTTCTTGCCAACTTCCCGAAATGGTATGAACAGCAGACCGGCAAGAAGATCCGAGTTATCTACCAGACCTTCGACATCAATGAGGTGATGCTTACCAAGATAGAGCGAGGTCATGAAGACTACGACGTGGTATGCCCGTCAGAATATATCATCGAGCGCATGCTCCGCAAAGACCTTCTCCTACCTATCGACACCGCCTTCGGCAAGACGCCCAACTATATCAGCAACGTATCACCATACATTGTTGAGCAGATAGATGCCACCTCCAACAATGGCCGCATCGCCCACCATTATGCCGTGCCTTACATGTGGGGAACCTGTGGCATCCTATATAATAAGGTGCACGTACCTATAAATGATGCACAAACCTGGGGAACTTTATGGAACAGAAAATATCAGGGCAAACTCCTGATGAAGGATTCCTACCGCGACTCCTATGGCACCGCCCTCATCTGGGCACACCGCAAAGACCTGGAAGCAGGCAAGGTGACCATACCACAGCTGATGAACGACTATTCACCCGCTGCCGTAGCCACAGTAGAGAAAGAGCTGAAAGCTCTGAAGCCAAACATTGAAGGATGGGAAGCCGACTTCGGCAAGGAGACCATGACCAAAGGCAAAGCCTATCTCAACATGACCTGGAGCGGTGATGCCGTCTGGGCTATTGAAGAAGCCGGGAAAGTGGGTGTAGAACTGGGATATGAGGTACCGAAAGAAGGAAGCAATGTATGGTTCGACGGTTGGGTAATCCCTAAATATTCCCGCAATCCGAAGGCTGCCGCCTATTTCATCAACTATCTCTGTCAGGAAGACGTGGCACTCGCTAATATGGAGACTACAGGATATGTGAGCAGCGTGGCAGGCAAGAAAGTATTAGAAGCTATGAGCGATACTGAGGCTTATCCCCAACCTGTAAATCTGGCCTACTTCTTTGGCGAGGAAGGCAGGAATGCCCATCTCAACCCTATCATGTATCCAGACAGCAGCATAGTAGCCCGATGCGCCATGATTCATGATGCCGGCGATCATACTCCCGAGGTATTGGATATGTGGTCGAAGGTGAAGGGAGACAATCTGGGCGGCGGCATCGTTATCTTCCTGCTGGCCGTAGTCCTTGCCCTCACGGTATTCGTTGCCATCAAGAAATATGAGCATTACAAGCACAGAAGGCTGTCAAGAAAACACCGCAGAAGACATGTGGTAAAGGTAAAAGGGTAAAAAGGTAAAAAAGTAAAAGGGGGAAGAGAGGGGAAAACCTATTTTATAGGGGAAAATGAACTTTTTTTGAAGGAAAAGAGAAAAAAGTGCCGAAAAAATTTGGTAATATCAAATAAAAGCATTACCTTTGCACTCGCTTTTGAGATATAAAGCTTTTGGGTAGTTACCAGAGTGGCCAAATGGGGCAGACTGTAAATCTGCTGGCTATGCCTTCGGTGGTTCGAATCCATCACTACCCACTTTTCCCAAAAAATAACTCAAAAATTTAAGAGTCCGACTTTCGAGAGAGAGCCGGACTTTTTCTTTTCATATAAATCCTGAACAAAAGAAGAAGAGTAATATTACTCTCCTTCTACCTGCGTCTTTGGCCAGTTCACGAGATAGAGCATCTCTGTGGCTCGTGTAAATGCAGTATAGAGCCAGTGGATATAATCGGGAGTAAGCATTTCATCCGTCATATAGCCCTGGTCTACATAGACATGCGACCACTGTCCACCCTGCGCTTTATGACAGGTAACAGCATAGGCAAACTTCACTTGCAGAGCATTGAAATATGGGTCTTGCCGGATTGCCTTCATACGGTCTGCCTTCAGTGGTATATCCTGATAATCTTCCTCTATCTTACGGAAAAGCTGCTCTTGCTGATCATGGGTCAAAGCAGAAGCCTCACTCGTCAAGGTATCCAGCAATACCGTAGTCTCCAGTTCATAATTATCATAATCGGGAAATTTCAACAGAAGGGTGGCAAAATGAAAACCATAGAGTTCGATGCGACGACTCACCTTCATCACCTTCGCCCTATCTCCATTAGCCAGGAAAGCAGGAATCTCATGACTTGAAACTTCGTTACTTTGAACTGTATGATTAGCTAAAGTATTAAATTTTCCACTCTTCACTTTTCGTTCTTCACTTAATTGCCTTTCCTTTATCTTCTTTCTTTCTTCCCCCATCCAATAATAATTGTTCTTCACAATCATCAGCATGTCGCCACTCTCCAGTTCCTCTTCCCTATCAAGCACCATGTTGCGGATGCCCTGGTTGAAGATGTTGGCGCGCTTGTTGCTACGAGTCACAACAATGGTATCGTCCAGTCCTACATGATGATAACTGTCGCCAAGAGCCTCGATGAGTTCTGCACCCGGCATCTCCCTGATATCCGAGAAACCGGAGAAACGGATTTTAGGCAGTTGGGTAATGTCATCGTGGGTAATCATCTGACGGATGCGGGTAGCATTAAAGAGAATACCCGACTGCTGACTCTGGCGGACTACCTCGTTCAAATCGCACTCATAAACCGACAGTCCATATCCCTGGAGCATCGCAGCAGAAAGGGCTGGTGATTCTTCCTCACCAACAGGAGGCAACTGTGCCTTATCGCCAATCAGCAAGAGGCGGTCGTTACGTCCCTGATACACAAAATGAATCAGATCATCTAGCAGACAACCGCTGCCAAAGGTGGTTCCGCCCAATCCCAGATTGGCAATCATCGAAGCCTCATCCACCATAAAAAGCGTATCAGTATAGAGATTATCATTGAGATTGAACTGTCCATCCACTCCGGCAAACGCCTTTTCTCGATAGATGCGGCGATGAATGGTATAGGCAGGCATCCCGCTGTTCAGAGAGAAAACCTTAGCCGCCCTACCCGTAGGAGCAAGGAGCATCACCTTCTGGCGAACAGCACGGAGCGTACGGACGATAGCACCCGAGAGCGACGTCTTACCGGTACCCGCACTACCCCGGAGAATCATCACAGCATGAGGATTACTATCCGTCATAAACTGCACGAAAACATCGAGCGCCTGAGCCTGTTCTGAGGTTGGCGGAAAGCCAAATTGCTGTAATATCTGATATTTTAACTCTTCAATGTTCATATTTCGAAAACTTTTAGTATCTTTGCAGAAAATTTACTGCACCTATTTGCTGTGCAAAAGTAATAATACTTTTTGAAATGAGAAAAAGAATAAAGAATAATTATATTTTGGGAGCATGCGTCATCATCATGATGCTACTCTGTATTCTGAGTGTAAGCCAGCCCATCCGCTTCCAGAAGGCCATGGCTAGCAGAGAAGCAGAGGTGAAGGAGAAACTGATGCAGATACGTCAGGCTGAAGAGAAATACAAGGCGAAACACGGCGTATATACAGGAGATTTTCCGACACTGGTAAAAGGCAAGTACTTACAGGAAGATGCTCAATACATTCCCTATGCCGACGGTAAGAAGTTTACACTTGCTGCCACGGTTATCGTAGGAAAAAGCGGTAAGCAGATTCCGGTGATGGAATGTGGGGCCGGTTATGAAACCTTCCTCGACGGACTTGATGAAGGTTCCATCCAGCAGAAGATAGAGGAGGCCAACTATGCCGGCAACTATCCCGGACTCAAGATAGGCGATTTAACGACAGATAATAACAACGCAGGTAATTGGTAACAGATATGCAAATAAAAGGTAACAACATTCAGCAAGCACGACTCACCATCCGCGTGAGCAGAAACACCCTCAGTTTTTCGGTAGTTGACCGTGAAGCTGAGCATCAGCTCATCTATGAACCTTATACTGTAAAGAGTGGTGTTTCGATGGCAGCCAACTTGCGTCAGGCTTTCAAGGAGAGTACTCTCCTGCAGCGGGGATACCAGAAGGTACGCGTATATCTCGATTCGCCTATCCTGCTGGTTCCTATCGAAGAATTTCATGAAGAGGATATCGATGTGCTCTATCAGCATGCCTTCAACAGCCATAACAGCGATGCCATTCTCTACAGAGTGCAGCCGGAACTGAATGCGGTAGCGGTATTCCCTATCAACAAGGATTTGAAGATGGTGGTAGAAGACAACTTTAAGGATGTTCGCTTCACACCTATCATGCAACCGATGTGGCACTATCTGCATCATCGCAGTTTCACCGGCATTCACCGCAAGCTCTATGTTTATTTCCACGACAAGAAACTGGACGTTTTCGGTTTCGAGAAGAACCGTTTCAAATTTTTCAACTCGTTCAATGCCGAGCATGCCAAGGATGCCCTCTATTTCATTCTCTATGTATGGAAGCAGTTAGGATTCAACCAGATGCAGGATGAGTTGCATGTATCAGGCAATGTTCCGGACAAGGACTGGTTCCTCTACAACACGAAACTCTACATCAAGAAGACCTTCATTCTGAACCCTGCCGCCGAATTCAACCGTGCGCCCATCACAGAGATTAAAGGTCTGCCATTCGATTTGATGGCACTGTACCTAAGTAAGTAAGACAAGAGTTGATAGTTAAAAGTTGATAGTTAAGAATTCAACAGAATAGCTTATCATAAAGTTCAATGTTCAACATTCAAAGTTCAAAGTAAATATGAGAATCATAACAGGACAATATAAGGGACGCCATTTCGACATTCCACGTTCGTTTAAGGCGCGTCCGACAACAGATTTTGCAAAGGAGAACATCTTTAATGTTCTGCAGGGATATATTGATTTCGAAGATACCTCTGCCCTCGACCTTTTTGCCGGTACGGGCAGCATTTCGCTCGAACTGGTATCACGAGGCTGCAGCCGGGTAGTCAGCGTAGAGGCCGACCGCGATCATGCCAACTTCATACGCCAATGTTTTCAGAAGTTAGGCGAAGACAAGGATATTCTGATTCGTGGTGATGTATTCCGTTTTCTGAAGACCTGCAAGCAGAAGTTTGACTTTATCTTTGCCGATCCTCCATACGCTCTGAAGGAGTTGCCGCAGATTCCAGACCTCGTTCTGAATGGCGACTATCTCAACGAAGGAGGCATCTTCGTCTTTGAGCATGGCAAAGACTATGATTTCTCCGAGCATCCACGATTCCTGGAACACAGAAGTTACGGAAGCGTAAACTTCTCAATATTCAGATAGAAAAAATCCCCGTTTGCACCAGACAAGATGCAAACGGGGATTTATTCGTTACAGCAGCGGCGAGAGCAATCTTACCGTACTCTCGAAAAGGCGCTGCAGGAACGGACGTTTTACGAAATAAGATACATCATCTACCAGGATGCTCTTCGCCTCATCCCGCAGATAGACAGCCTTCACGCGCTGTGCCATCCCCTCATCAAAGAAGAACGCATTCGCTTCGAAATTATTCTCAAAACTTCGGAAGTCAATATTCGTACTGCCTATCGTACAGAGATCATCATCGCTCACCAGCAATTTACTATGATTAAAGCCTGCCGTATAGAGATAAACCTTTACGCCAGCCTCTATCGCTTCCATCACATACGAACGTGATGCCCACTCTACCAGTTTGGCATCAGCATGACGAGGCAACATCAGACGGATATCCACACCCGCCAGAGCTGCTGTTCTCATGGCAAACAATACAGGTTCGGTTGGCAGGAAATAAGGCGTTTCCATATACACATACTTCCGGGCCTGAAGCAGGATGCGGACATAGCCCTGCATGATATCAGGCCAAGGACTGATAGGACTGCTCGTAACTATCTGTACGAGACAATTGTTGTGGATATGCACACTGACCGGTGGATAATACTGGCGATTGGTAACCAACGTACGGTCTACGAAATACCAGTCTACCAGAAAGGCTCTCTGAATGGCGTAAACGCCACCGCCCTCAATACGGAGATGCGTATCGCGCCAAGCCTGTTTCTTATCACCCTTCACATAGCGCAGAGCTATATTCATGCCGCCGATAAAGCCCACTTTACCATCTATGACACAGAGTTTGCGGTGGTTACGATAGTTTACCTTACTCGTAAAAGCCGGAAAGCGGACTGGCATGAACGAATGTACATCAATGCCTGCATCACGCATACGTTCAAAGAATTCATCCTTCACCTTCCAGCAGCCTACATCATCATAAATCAGTCGCACCTCCACTCCCTGCTCCGCCTTATCAATCAAGGCATCAGCTATCAGATATCCCAAGGCATCGGCTTCAAAGATATAGGTATCGAGATGAATATGATGCTTTGCCTGTCCTATATTATATAATAAGGTGAGGAAGAAATCATAGCCATCAGTATAAATATCCACCTGATTATCTTTAAAAGGCAGCGCCCAACTCTGGTTGGCAAAGAGATTCATCAGCGGTTTATTACTGTCTGGCAGGTGAAGATTCTCCTGCTCAACGAACTCGAGCATGGAGCGCTTGGTGAGCTGGTCCATACTGCGGTCGCTGATAAGCCGTTCCTTGCGGGTATTCTGTCCGAAGAAAAAATAGAAGATAATACCCACAAAGGGGATGAAGAAGAAGACCAATATCCATGCCATCGTCTTGGCGGGCTGACGATTGTCCATCAAGACGGTGATGATAGCCGGAACGGTTATCACGACATAAAGCAACAGATATATCCAGTGAAAATAAATCATATAGCATTTCTCCTTTTAAATCTCTAATACTTCATTACAGAGTTCCTCCCCACAGAACAGGAGTTCCGGTTAATTGAAGATATTGTTTGCCTGACTCGCCAGAAGCGTGTTCATCTGCTTGAGTTTCATAAACTCCTGCAGCAGTTCACGATTGGTCGGATTCCTGGCAAACTCCTGCTGTACCTCAATAATACGCTGAGCAATATAATGAGTGCGGAAACTCAAGATGTCTTTAAAGACAAACTGACGGAGCTTATCGGCGCTCATCTTCATCTGCAGACTAGCCGTAGATACCTCCTGGTCACCTGTAGGCAAACCTGCCAACCTGCTGATTTCCGGATTCGGATGATTGGCAAAATAAGTTTCGGCGACAAAATCATCTTCTTTTTCGAGATGTTCCACAGCCTCCTGCATAATCTGATTATATAAATCATTATGAAACTTAAAGCCATCTCCACCCAAATCAAGACTGATATACTGGGCCACAGCTACCTCCACATCATTTCCGTCTACATCCTGTACTGTGATGAGCTGGTCGCCATGATGAATAATCAACTGTACCAGAAGTCCTTCTACTTCCAGAAGTTTATCCAGTGGGGTAACCGCTCTCATAGCTGATTGCACCTGCTGCGCTGCCGCTACAGGCGAATCTTTCAATCCCGCTGCACGTCGCTCTGCCTTTACCTGCTCACTCATACCGTTGCGCACAAAATTGTTCAAGGCATTCACGATAATTGCCTCGTTCACGCCCAAACGGTGAGAACAGTCAGTGATATAAGAAGCGCGCGTTATCTGATTCTTGATTTTCGAGATGCTCTCTACAATCGAATTGATAGCCTGGCTTCGCTTTACAGGGTCTGTCACGCCACGCAGCAGAATATCGGTCTTAAACTGTATGAAGTCGGTCTGATTCTCCTGAATATATCTTCTGAATTCCTCTGCCGAATGACTGCGGGCGAAACTGTCAGGGTCATTACCGTCAGGGAGGAAGAGAACCTTTACGTTCATCTCTTCTTCAAGCAGCATATCGGTACCTCTCAGCGCAGCATGAATACCCGCATTATCGCCGTCATAGAGAAGAACGATGTTACTGGTAAAGCGGTGCAGCAATCTGATCTGATGCACGCTCAGCGCTGTACCCGAGTTGGCCACTACATTTTCGATGCCACACTGATGCATCGAGATAACATCGGTATATCCTTCCACCATAAAGACACAATTCTCCTTGGCTATCGCCTTCTTGGCCTGATAGAGTCCATAGAGTTCGCGCTCCTTATGATAGATAACGCTATCAGGCGAGTTGACATATTTCTGGCTGATGCCCTTGGTTCTGCTGTCGAGCACTCGTCCGCCAAAAGCTACCACCTTGCCGCTCACGCTGAGCCAAGGGAAGATGGCTCTGCCCGAGAAACGGTCAAGAATCTTATCCTCACCCGACTTATTGCCGGCTTCGTCCTTATCCACCTTGAAGCAGAGTCCCGTATCAACCAAATATTTCGGATTATAGCCAGCCGCCTTAGCCGCCTCAGCAAGAGCAGTACGCTTAGGGAGCGCAAAACCCAACTGGAATTTTCTGATGATATCATCTCTGAAACCTCTTCCTCGGAAATAAGCCATACCGATAGCGATACCATCCACATCATGCAGGAGAATATCCTGAAAATATTTCGCCGCCCAATCGTTGACGATAAACATGGATTCTCTTTCGCTCTCGCGCTGTTTTTCTTCATTGGTCAGTTCACGCTCTTGAATTTCTATTTTATATTTCTTGGCGAGCCAGCGAAGGGCATCTGGATAGGTCATCTGTTCCAGTTCCATCAGAAAGTTGATTGCATTGCCTCCCTTTCCACAGGTAAAGCAATGACAGATACCTCTTGTTGGAGATACGGAGAAAGATGGATTGGAATCGTTATGAAAAGGACACAAGCCGACATAATTGATGCCACGCTTCTTGAGCGTAACAAATTCAGATACCACCTCTTCTATCTTGGTGGCATCCATAATTTTTGCTATCGTCGGTCTGTCTATCATTATATATATTCTTTTTTCTGTTTTTACTATGCAAAATTACTATTTTTCTTTGAAAACACAAAGAGAAACGGACAGAAAAGTAAAAATGAAACATATTAAAAACTAAAGATTACATAAAATAAAGTATATCCGGATAGTTTTGGCTACCTTTGCAACCGGCAAAAACACATTGCTGACAATCGGAAAATAACAACAAAATAAATATGAAACTAAACAACATCAAGCGAACATTCCTGGCTGGCGCTGCCCTGCTCTCAACAATCAGCATGAGCGCAGCCGACAGATTTGTAGATTTCAAGCAAGGAGACTTGCTGCTGAATGCCAATAACCGGGTAGAAATCTACATGGACACCAACGACTGCAAAGGAGTGAACTATGCTGCTCATGCCCTACTGAAAGATATCAAAAGTGTGAGTGGAGCCACAGCCACCCTCACTTCGGATGCCGGTTTTCTGAAAAAAGCCGACACAGCCCGACCAGCTATCCTCGTAGGCACCATCGGCCATTCTGCAGCCATCGACCAACTGGTGAAACAGAAGCGCATCAACGGAAACCTACTGAAGGGCAAACGTGAAAAGTTTATCATCACGCTCACAGATGGTCAGCTCGTCATTGCTGGCAGCGACCGCCGAGGCACCATCTACGGCATCTACGAACTCTCGCAGCAGATGGGCGTATCGCCTTGGTATGACTGGGCAGACGTGCCTGTAGAGCACCACGATTCTATTTTCGTAAACAAGGGTATCTATACAGATGGCGAACCTGCCGTACGTTATCGCGGCATCTTCCTCAACGATGAGGCACCTTGCCTAACGTCATGGGTAAAGAACACCTACGGCACAGGATATGGCGACCACCGTTTCTATCAGCGCGTTTTCGAACTGGTATTGCGACTGAGAGGTAACATGATGTGGCCTGCCATGTGGGGCTGGGCTTTCTACGCAGATGACCCTGAAAACGAGAAGACGGCAGATGAAATGGGCGTAGTGATGAGTACTTCCCATCATGAGCCGATGGCCCGCAACCACCAGGAATACGCCCGCAACCGAAAGGGATGGGGACCATGGAACTATCAGAAGAACAAGACAAACTTGCAGAAGTTCTTCCGTGAAGGCATTGAGCGAATGAAAGGAACAGAACAGATTGTAACCATCGGAATGCGCGGCGACGGCGATGAAGCGATGAGCGAAGAGGCAGATACGAAGCTGATGACCAACATCATCAACGACCAGCGCAAGATTATCGCTGACGTAACCGGCAGGAAGGCAAGCGAAACCCCACAGGTTTGGGCACTATATAAAGAGGTAATGGATTACTACGACAAGGGCATGAAGGTACCTGATGACGTAACCCTCCTGCTCTGCGATGACAACTGGGGTAACGTGCGCCGTGTGCCGAATGCCAAGGAACGCAAGCACAAAGGCGGTTGGGGCTTATACTATCACGTAGATTACGTAGGTGCTCCAAGAAACTCAAAGATGCTCAACGTTACTCCTGTGCAGAATCCTTGGGAGCAGTTGACGCTTGCTTACGAGAATGGCATCGACCGTCTCTGGATTCTCAATGTGGGCGACCTCAAGCCGATGGAATATCCTATCAGCCAGTTTATGGACATGGCTTGGAATCCACGTAAATACGATGTAAACAACATCACCCGTCATACCCGCGACTGGTGCGCACAGCAGTTTGGTGAATCGCAAGCTGATGAAGCAGCCCGCATTCTTAACCTCATCTGCAAGTACAACGGCCGCTGCACCCCTGAGATGCTCGACAAGAACACCTACAGTCTGGAAAACGGAGAATGGCAGGAGGTAGTAAACCAGTATCTGCAGCTCGAAGCCGATGCGCTGCGCCAGTACAACTGTCTGCCGGCATCCTATCACGACGCCTATCGTCAGATCATCCTCTTCCCTATCGAGATGATGAGCAATCTGCACCAGATGTACTTTGCCCAGGCACAGAACCATGCCCTCTACAAGCAGGGCAATCCGAAGGCGAATGTATGGGCTGATGAATGCGAGCGCTTCTTCAAGCGCGATTCCCTCATCTGCGACTATTACAATCATAAGATGGCTGGCGGCAAGTGGAACGGAATGATGACCCAGAAGCATATCGGCTATAAGAGTTGGAATGATGATTTCGAGAAGGATACCTGTCCGGAGCTCTTCCGGGTAAGCTCCAAGGATGGAGTGATTATCAGCGAAAACAACGGCGTGGTAGAAATCGAAGCTCCTTACTATAGCAGCAAGACGGATGCTGCCGAGGCAAAATGGACAGAGATTCCATTCATGGGCAAAAGTGTAGCCGGTGTCACCCTGATGCCATACACCAAAAGCGTAAAAGGAGCCAGCCTCACCTACAGGTTCAAGATGAACGCTCTGGCACGCCAAGGCGCATCATCTGCTACTGACAGCAAGAAGGTACGCATACATATTATCACCAAATCTACCCTTGATTATCAGAACAAGGGCGGCATGACTTATGGCGTAAGCGTAGATGGAGCCGAGCCGGTCGTCGTCAACTTAAATCATAATCTGAACGAGAAGCCGGAGAATATCTACAACATCTACTATCCTACGGTAGCCTCCCGCATCATCGACAAGGTGATAGAAATAGAACTGCCCGTTACAGGCGATGGCATCCATACCCTTACTCTCACGCCAAACGATCCTGCCATTATTTTCGAGAAGATTGTGATAGATGGAAGAGAAGGTAAACAGAGAGTCAAGGTGATATAATCTGCCGGATAAAAGCATTAATATAATATAAATCTCCCAACATTTCAGATAGAAAAGTTGGGAGATTTCATTTTTTCTCGTACCTTTGCAGTATATGTTAAATTAATACTGAAATTATGTTTAGTGGAATCGTAGAAGAAATGGCTACCGTCGTAGCTATCAGACATGATAAGGAGAACATCGACTTTACGTTGAAGTGCTCTTTCGTTGATGAACTCGGCATCGATCAGAGCGTGGCTCATAATGGTGTGTGCCTCACCGTAGTGGAAATAAAAGATGGCACGTATATCGTTACCGCCATGAAGGAAACCCTGGACCGCAGCAACCTGGGACTGCTCAAGGTAGGCGACAAGGTGAACGTAGAGCGTTCTATGGTGATGAACGGCCGTCTGGATGGTCATATCGTACAGGGACATGTGGACGAGACTGCCAAATGTATCGCTATGAAAGACGCTGATGGCTCTACTTATTTTACTTTCGAATATGAGCTCAATAAGGAAATGGCAAGAAAAGGCTATTTCACGGTGGACAAGGGCAGCGTTACCGTTAACGGCGTTTCGCTCACCGTCTGTGATCCTACAGACAACACATTTACCGTTGCTATCATTCCTTATACCAGAGAGAATACCAACTTCTGCGACATCGAAGTGGGAACGGTAGTAAATATAGAATTCGACATTTTGGGCAAATATATCGCTCGACTCAAGAGCTTTGAATAAGCCGGAAAAGTTAAGTACGGACGTTCTAAAAAACATGCACATTTCTTGCGTTTTGCGCACAAAGCAAGACTAAATGGGCATTTTTTTAATAAAATATTTGCGTAAGCCATAAAAAAGTGTTACTTTTGCCCCTGTGTTTTGTCCCAAATTGAACATTGGACAGTAACTTATTAGACGATAGCAAGTCTGACAATCGCACTAGACGACGTACAACTTGAGTACTGAGCACTAACAAACTTAGGAAATTATAACAATAACCATTTTTAAAAATATGAGTTTAAAAATCGTAGTACTTGCCAAGCAAGTACCTGACACAAGAAATGTGGGTAAGGATGCGATGACCGCCGAAGGCACAGTAAATCGCGCTGCCCTTCCTGCAATCTTCAATCCTGAAGATTTGAACGCATTGGAGCAGGCTCTCCGATTGAAAGAGCAGAATCCAGGTTCTACAGTTGGTATTTTGACTATGGGTCCTCCACGTGCTGGCGAAATCATCCGCCAGGGTCTTTATCGTGGTGCTGATACGGGTTGGTTGCTTACCGACCGTCTCTTTGCCGGTGCTGACACATTGGCTACTTCCTATGCCCTTGCTACTGGTATCCAGAAGATTGGTGACGTTGACATCGTAATCGGTGGTCGCCAGGCTATCGATGGTGATACAGCTCAGGTAGGACCGCAGGTGGCTCAGAAGTTGGGATTGAACCAGGTAACCTACGCAGAGGAAATCCTCAAGGTAGAGGATGGCAAGGCTACTATACGCCGCCTCATTGATGGTGGTGTGGAGACTGTTGAGGCTCCATTGCCATTGGTTATCACCGTAAACGGAAGTGCTGCTCCATGTCGCCCATGCAACGTGAAGCTCGTAATGAAATATAAATACGCTACCTGCCCTATGGAGCGCAAGGGTGATGAGCCTTGGGCCAACCTCTATGAAGAGCGCCCTTACCTCACTCTGAACCAGTGGAGTGTTGCTGATGTTGACGGCGACCCTGCACAGTGCGGTTTGAGCGGTTCACCTACCAAGGTGAAGGCCGTGAAGAACATCGTGTTCCAGGCTAAGGAAAGCAAGACCTTGACCAGCAGCGATGAAGACATCGACGGACTGATGAAGGAATTGTTGAACGAAAGTATTATCGGATAATTTTGAAAAAACAATGAACAACGTATTTGTATATTGCGAGGTAGAAGGCACAACCGTTGCCGAGGTATCTCAGGAATTGCTCACCAAGGGTCGTAAGCTCGCTAACCAGCAGGGCGTGGAGCTCCATGCTATCGTGGCTGGTACCGGCATCAAGGGTCAGGTAGAGGATCAGATTCTCCCTTATGGTGTAGATAAATTATTTGTTTTCGATGCTGAGGGATTGTTCCCATATACTTCAGCTCCTCATACAGACATTCTCGTCAACCTCTTCAAGGAGGAGAAGCCTCAGATTGCATTGATGGGTGCTACCGTTATCGGTCGCGACCTCGGTCCTCGTGTTTCTTCTTCATTGACCAGCGGTCTTACTGCCGACTGTACAGAACTTGAAATCGGTGATTACGACGATAAGAAGAGCGGCAAACACTATGAGGGTCTGCTCTATCAGATTCGTCCTGCCTTCGGTGGTAACATCGTAGCTACTATCGTAAACCCAGACCACCGTCCACAAATGGCTACAGTCCGCTCTGGCGTGATGCAGAAGAGCATCTACGAGGGTGAGTGCAAGAAGGAAGTAGCTTACCCTGAGGTAAGCAAGTATGTTCCTGCTGAAGACTTCGTAGTAAAGGTACTCGACCACCACGTAGAGGCTGCCAAGCACAACCTGAAGGGTTCTGCCATCGTCGTAGCCGGCGGTTATGGCGTAGGAAGCAAGGAAGGCTTCGACCAGCTCTTCGAATTGGCTCATCTCCTCCATGGTGAGGTAGGTGCTTCCCGTGCTGCAGTAGATGCAGGTTGGGTAGATCACGACCGTCAGATTGGTCAGACTGGTGTTACCGTTCATCCTAAGGTATATATCGCTTGCGGAATCTCTGGTCAGATTCAGCACATCGCAGGTATGCAGGATTCAGGCATCATCATCTCTGTAAACAACGATCCTGATGCTCCAATCAACAAGATTGCCGATTACGTTATCAACGGCAATGTTGAGGATGTGGTTCCTAAGCTCATCAAGTACTACAAGCAGAATTCTAAGTAATCTGCATTACACATTATTTAAATAAGAAAAGCAAAATGGCTAATTATTATACAGACCATCCTGAGATAGAGTTCCACTTGAATCATCCGCTTATGAAGCGTGTTGTGGACTTGAAGGAAAGAAATTATGTAGAAAAAGACCAGTTTGAAGATGCTCCTGTCAACTACGAGGATGCCATCGAGAACTACAAGCGATTGCTGGATATTACCGGCGATGTAGCTGCTAACATCATCGAACCAAACTCTGAGGATGTTGACCTCGAAGGTCCACACTTGGAGAATGGCCGCATGATCTATGCCAGCAAGACATTCGAGAACCTCGATGCTACCCGCAAGGCTGGCCTCTGGGGCTTGTCTATGCCTCGCCGTTACGGCGGCTTGAACCTGCCTAACGCCATCTTCTCTATGGCTTCTGAAATCATTGCTGCTGCCGATGCCGGTTTCCAGAACATCTGGTCTCTCCAGAGCTGTATCGATACACTCTATGAGTTCGGTTCTGAGGAGCAGCGCCAGAAGTACATCCCTCGCATCTGCGCTGGCGAGACCATGAGTATGGACTTGACTGAGCCTGATGCAGGTTCTGACTTGCAGCGCGTAATGCTGAAGGCTACACAGGATGAGGACGGCACATGGCGTCTGAACGGTGTGAAGCGTTTCATCACCAATGGTGACTCAGACATCCACCTGGTTCTGGCTCGTTCTGAAGAAGGCACCAAGGATGGTCGTGGTCTTTCTATGTTCATCTACGACAAGCGTGATGGCGGCGTAACCGTTCGTCACATCGAGCACAAGTTGGGTATTCACGGTTCTCCTACCTGCGAGTTGGTTTACAAGAATGCCAAGGCTGAGCTTTGCGGTAACACCCGTCTCGGATTGATTAAGTACGTAATGGCTTTGATGAACGGTGCCCGTCTGGGTATCGCAGCTCAGAGTGTAGGTGTTGAGCAGGAGGCTTACAACGAGGGCCTGGCTTATGCCAAGGAGCGTGCTCAGTTTGGAGAGAAGATCATCAACTTCCCAGCTATATACGACATGCTTTCAAGAATGAAGGCTAAGTTGGATGCAGGCCGTTCACTCCTCTACTGCTGCGCTCGCTACGTAGATATCTACAAAGCTTTGGAAGACATCGCCCGCGACACTAAGCTCACTCCAGAGGAGCGTCAGGAAATGAAGAAATACACCCGCTTGGCTGATGCATTTACTCCATTGGCTAAGGGTATGAACTCAGAGTATGCCAACCAGAATGCATACGATGCCATCAGCATTCACGGTGGTTCTGGTTTCATCATGGAGTACAAGTGCCAGCGCCTGTTCCGTGATGCCCGCATCTTCTCTATCTACGAGGGAACCACCCAGCTTCAGGTAGTAGCAGCTATCCGCTACATCACCAACGGCACTTATCTCAGCATCATCAAGGAGATGTTGGAGAATGAGGTATCAGATGACTTGAAGTCATTGAAGGAGCGTGTAGCTAAACTCGTAGAACTTTACGAGGCAGCCATCAACAAGGTGAAGGAAGCAAACGATCAGGCAGTTCACGACTTCCTGGCTCGCCGTCTCTACAACATGACTGGCGACATCGTAATGTCTCTTCTCATCCTCGACGATGCTACCAAGGCACCAGAGATGTTCCAGAAGAGTGCCAATGTTTATGTTCGCATGGCAGAGGAGGAAGTTCTCGGTCATTCAGCATACATCCAGAACTTCAAGGCAGAAGACTTGGAGAGCTTCAAGGCATAAGATTATCATTACAAATATTATATAAAAAGTCCGTGGGAATTTGCTTTCCTACGGACTTTTTCATTTTATTTTTTCTTCTTTGTATTACTTCGAGTCATTGTTGGGTCTGCCACAAATTTTTGCTGCGGATGTCTTACCGTAAACTTATTCGCTTCATGGTTCGACCTAAAAGTTGGTGTATAGTCGTACAACTAAAGAGGGTTGCCACTAGGCTCAGCAGACCTTCCGACTGCAGTCAGCAGACCTGCTGACTAGGCTCAGCAGAGCTGCTGAATGCAGTCGGAATCTTCTAGAAACAGGCTTCGTATACTTAATATATTAGTTCATTGAATCTGATTAAACGCCTTTCGTTACTTACCCAGTCGTCTCGGTGCGTTTATTCAGTCATATTAGGCTTTAGCAGTAAACAATAATCTCTTTTTATAATCACAGCCATTCCCGAAAAGTGAAACAAATAACCAAAATCGGAAATAGGGATTTTCCCTTCTACTTTAGGGAATCCTTCTCTTTTTATTTCAAAAGAAAGCTGTACTTTTGCAACCATAAAACAATATAATAACTTATAAAAACAGTTTAGCTTATGAAAAGGAATGATTGGATGGCGCTCATCGCCACAACCATATTGATGTTTGCCGTATGCCTCTCGGCTTCGGCTAAAGGAAAAAGAAACGTAGAGCGCGGAATGACCAAACAAGAAGTGATTGCCATCTTGGGAGAGCCTAAGCTCACCAGTTTCGACATGTTTGGGGACAAATGGGAATATGCCAAATATAATAATCTGTTTGGAGATTCCAAGTACATCACGGTCTTCTTCGACAGAAACGGAAAGGTTGTGCAATACGATACAAGAATCATAGAACCCAACAGCCAGACATCGAATGTACAGCAGTCACACCCAACTCCACCCCTCTACGATGGAAGATGTGATCCAGATGGCAGAATGGATTACGGCTATTGTCTCGATGATGCTTCCTTCTCCAAACTATATAATAAGGTGAAGAAGGCAAGCTTTGATGACAACAAGTTCGACCTGATAGAAGTGGCTAGCCTCGGCTGTTACTATTCTTGTGCCCAAGCCGTCAGCATGATGAATATATTCACTTTTGGTGACAGCAAGATGAAAGCCCTCAGACTGATGGCGCCCCATATCATAGATTTGCAGAATGCCACTATCATCTATCAGCAATTCAGTTTTGAAAGCGAAAAGCAAGAGGTAGGAGAAATATTAAGAAGCAGCAGAATATCTCCTCAAAACTTGCATATTCAATGAAAAAGCATTAATTTTGCACTCAAAAATTGCAAAATAAATGAATACAAAGATATTATCAAAAGACAAAGACCCGATGGGTGCCGCTATGCGTGATTATCAGAAATCGGGAAGAGCAGGAAGATTACGTGTGCTCTCTTCTATGTTCGAAGAGGACGAAATGCCGGTGAAACATCTCTTCAGAAAAGTTGAGGAGATGCCGATGCTGGAGCAGAAGGCCTTGCAACTCACAAAAGGGCGTGTACTGGATATCGGAGCCGGCAGCGGCTGCCATACGCTCGCCTTGCAGGAGAAGGGCTTGGAGGTAAAAGCCATTGATATTTCTCCTCTGAGCTGCGAAGCGATGGAACTGAGAGGAGTAAAGGATGCGGAATGCATCAATCTTTTCGATGAACATCTGGAAACAGGCTTTGATACCATCCTCCTCCTGATGAACGGCACTGGCATTGCTGGGAAAATAGAAAACCTCCCTACCCTCTTCAACCGTCTCAAGGCTTTGCTCAACAAGGGCGGACAGATTCTTATCGATTCCTCCGACCTCAAATATATCTACGAAAATGAAGACGGAAGTTTCGACATCAATCTGAATGGTGCCTACTATGGTGAAGTGGATTATCAGATGATTTACAAAGACATTAAGGGAGACTGTTTCGACTGGCTCTACGTAGATTTCCCATTGCTCAAATCCATCGCCGAAACCTGCGGTCTGCATGGCGAACTCGTGGCAGAAGGCGAACATTACGACTATCTGGCTAGGATTTTCTAAGCATATAAAGATAAAAGGAGTTAAGATGATGGTCTTAACTCCTTTTTATCTTTTCTTTCTATTTAATCGTCGAAATCGTGACGTCTGAGAAATCATTCATATAATCCAGAATCTCCAGCGTATGGAACCCCCGTTTGGCTTTTATTTCAATGCTCGCCTCCACAAATTCTTCCTTAGAAAATCTCCGTTCTTTCAGTTCGTAAGAATGAACTTCCATGCCTTTCTGTTTGATTTTACTGATGAATTCCTTCACGCTGTCCCTTGATGGAGCAGAGAAATTCAGTTCGATGGTAGAGGTTCCCAACTGCGGTATCAGATAATTCAACACCTCCAGTCCCATCAACACCATCATCGTAGTAATAGCTGCAGCCACATACATACCCGTACCGCACGCCAGACCGATGGCTGCCGTCACCCACAAGCCTGCAGCCGTAGTCAAGCCCCTGACCACATTCTTCTGGAAGATAATGGTACCAGCGCCCAGGAATCCGATACCCGAAACCACTTGGGCAGCAACGCGCGAGGAATCCTTCAGATCAAAACCAAATCCATACTGGGAAACAACACAGAAAAGTGCACTACCCAGGGCTACCAGAAAGTGAGTTCGGAACCCCGCCTCCTTGGCACGGTATTCTCTTTCGATACCTATCGCTCCTCCCAAAATGAGAGCTAGAGACAGGCGAACAGTCAGGTCTATATAGGTTGCATCCATAAATATCCTTTCTTTTTAAAAGATGAAAGAAGCATCACAAAATGCCTCTATTTGATGTTATCAATGCAAATATACAACTTTTCTTTGAAAGAAAGGCGAGAATTTCAAAAAAATAATGTATCTTTGCAACTGTTAGTGCCTATTTCGGCAATTTATTCACAAATACACATTTATTTATATACATGGCAACAGTTGACGACAAGAAGATCATCTTCTCAATGGTGGGCGTATCTAAGATTATCCCACAAAACCAGAAACAGATTCTGAAGAACATCTACCTATCGTTCTTCTACGGAGCAAAAATCGGTATCATCGGTTTGAACGGTGCCGGTAAATCTACGTTGATGAAAATCATCGCAGGACTTGAGCAACCTACCCAGGGTGAGGTGGTTTGGAGCCCAGGCTACTCTGTGGGCTACTTGCCTCAGGATCCTCCGCTCGACGAGAACAAGACCGTGAAGGAAAACGTGATGGAGGGTGTGCAGAAAATCTATGATGCACTCGCAGAATACGAGGACATCAACAATAAGTTCGGTCTCGAAGAATATTACGGAGACCCTGATAAGATGGACAAGCTGATGCAGCGTCAGGCTGAGGTGCAGGATATCATTGATGCTACCGATGCCTGGAACATCGACTCCAAGCTGGAGCGTGCGATGGCTGCCCTGCATTGTCCTCCTGGCGATTGGTCTGTTACCAATCTCTCGGGTGGTGAGCGCCGCCGTGTGGCTCTCTGCCGCCTGCTCCTGCAGAAGCCGGACGTGCTCCTGCTCGATGAGCCTACCAACCACCTGGATGCAGAGAGCATCGACTGGCTGGAGCAGCACCTGCAGCAGTATGAGGGCACCGTAATCGCTGTAACCCACGACCGCTACTTCCTCGACGATGTGAGCGAGTGGATCCTGGAGTTGGACCGTGGCGAGGGTATTCCATGGAAGGGCAACTACTCTTCATGGCTCGACCAGAAGACCAAGCGAATGATTCAGGAGGAGAAGACTGCCTCTAAGCGCCGCAAGACATTGGAGCGCGAGTTGGAATGGGTTCGCATGGCGCCTAAGGCCCGTCAGGCTAAGGGTAAGGCTCGTCTGAACTCTTACGAGCAGATGCTCAACCAGGAGCAGAAGGAGCGCGAGGAGAAGCTGGAAATCTTCATCCCTAACGGTCCTCGTCTGGGTAACAAGGTTATCGAGGCTCAGCATGTAAAGAAGGCATTCGGTGAAAAGGTTCTCTTCAACGACCTCAACTTCATGCTTCCTCCTAACGGCATCGTGGGTGTGATTGGTCCTAACGGAGCCGGCAAGACTACCCTCTTCCGCCTCATCATGGGATTGGATCAGGCTGATGGCGGAACATTCGAGGTGGGTGAGACCGTGAAGCTGGCTTATGTTGACCAGCAGCACAAGGACATCGACCCTCAGAAGACTGTTTACGAGGTGATTTCTCAGGGCAACGAGACCTTGCGTCTGGGTGGCAGAGATGTGAATGCACGTGCTTACATCAGCCGCTTCAACTTCTCAGGCACCGACCAGAGCAAGCTCTGCAGTGTTCTCTCGGGTGGTGAGCGCAACCGTCTGCAGTTGGCATTGGCATTGAAGCAGGAGGGCAACGTATTGCTCCTCGATGAGCCAACCAACGATATCGACGTGAACACGCTGCGTGCATTGGAGGAAGGTTTGGAAGCATTTGCCGGTTGTGCAGTGGTAATCAGCCACGACCGCTGGTTCCTCGACCGTATCTGTACCCACATTCTTGCCTTCGAGGGCAATGGTGAGGTCTTCTTCTTCGAGGGCAGCTATTCTGAGTATGAAATCAACAAGGCGCGCCGCCTGGGCGATACAGAAATCAAGAAGGGTCGCTATCGCAAGTTGATGGAGGAATAAAGATTCGAAAAAGATAAAGAAGAACTCGGTTCTGAAACAATAAAAAACAAAAGAAAAGGTGTGTCTTTGCCTTAAGACACACCTTTTTTGTTTCTATGCAGCCGTTTTCAAAAGCTTTACCAGATGCAACCAGGACGTTCAGGAAACTGCGTCGCGACGTATCTGGCTGTACGTCGGGACATAACGATTATTACGTCGGGACGTATCAGATGCTACGTCGGGACATAATTTCTTCTATGTCGTCAGTTAAATTGCAAAAAAACAAATGAAAAAGCCAAGCATTGAACCGAAAAAAAGGATTTTTGCTCAATGCTCTCTTAGTTTTCACCCCAAAATCCCTCTAAAACACCTATATTTCGCTGTTGTAATCAAAGTGATAACCTATCAATATGGCAATTCTTTGGCGCAAAAAAATATATATAAAACAGCATGCCCGACACAAAAAAAAGGGGAAGCGCCGAAACGACACTTCCCCATGGATTGGATGAATCATATAATCATCTGTCTCGCGACATTTTATTCTGTGTATGCAGTCTTGTAGGCAGAGTCAAAGAACATAGCGCAAGAACCTACGCCAGTCTCATACTCATGCTGCTTCTGACCAGCTCTGTCATACTCCACTACATAGCCGTTACCATTATAGTCGGGATTGCCTTTATCGCCCAATCTATAAGAGAGCACGAAGATATGACCATTCAATGGGTCGGCGAAGATACCGCATGGGCTCACAGGCATCTCTGAGAGCGTCATCGTCTGTGCTTGCGTACTTCCTGCTACGAGCACACTCACGCTAGGAGTGCTGCCAAAAGGTGCATTGAGCACATAGAAATAATAAGGAGGAACCACATCCATACGTGTTGTAACACCAGGGGTTACGCATACAGCATAGTTGCCATCTGCCACCTTCTGCGACTTGCCCTCGGTGAAACTCACTGCACGTAGGGCATTTTCGCCAGTGGCCGCATAGTCAGGAGCAGGTCCATATACAGGGTTGTCGAGAACATACAAAACATTAGATGCACAATAGATGCTGGTAGGATTGTTCACGCCCTCGATATTCTTAGTCTCTACATTGTCGTTGGAAAGATTGATGCAAGAGATGTTGCCACCACCAGCACCATAGTTACTGTTGGCAACGTAGAGATTGCCATTACCGATGACCAAGCCCTCAGGATAGCTGCCCACCTGCCACTTCTTCTGAAGAGCAAAGCTTGTGGTGTCCACGGCTGCTACATAGCCACCGTATGTGGTGAAATAGACCTTGCCTCCGTCGGCGATGATATGGCGAGGATGGACGCCCTCGGCATTGCCCAGCAACTCTGTGGTTTTGATTTGCTTGATACTCCGCTTGGTTTTCTTGTCGATTACCTCGATGGTGTTGCTCTGGTCTACGGCGAGATAAATCTTGTTGCCATATACGATGCCGTCGTTGGCAGTATCACCGAGCGGACGACCATTAGCCGCCTTGAATACTTTCTGTGTGGCTGTGCTTGAAGCATAGTCGATAGCTGTGAGAGAGCTCTCAATTTTGTTATACATGTTACCTGAATTCACGACATAAGCGCCCGTGCTGTACTCCTGGAGATAAGTCTCAGGACCATCGTTGTCGTCGCTACATGATGTCATCACTGCAGTCCCCATCAAGAGCACCGCCAAACCTAATAAATACTTTTTCATTGTCTTTTTCTGTTTATATTTGAATCTAATTTGTTACTATCTAGAAGTTATACCCGATGCTTAACATCCAGCTGCGGCGAGGCATCGGATAATGTCCCACGAGTTCATACTGCTCCGACAGCAGGTTCTTCACATCCATCCTGACCTTCACACCTCTCAGGGATTTCCCCAAAAGAGTCAGTCCGTCCAGCTGACGATAGAGCGTCAACCCCATGTCCCAGTAACCACCCACTTCGGTGCCGTCATAGTGCTCATTGTTGGCCCATCGCTTGCTCATTCCTTGTCCATGGAGCGAGACATTCACCCAGGGATTCTCCCACCCCAAGGCAATACTGCCCGAGTGCAAAGGGATATAGGCTACTTGATTGCCATAATATTTGGACGAGCGGTCGGTATGGTTCACCACGTGCTGGTAGCTATACGACCCTTGCAGCGAGAGTTGCTGCCCCGGAGCCATCTGCCAGGTGCCACGCAAAGAGGCATCCGCGCCAACGACATCAACCCGTGCCAAGTTCACAGTACGCCAAACGAACATATTGTAAGGAACGCCCACAATCTTGTCGGTCACCCGATTGCAGTAGCCGTCCAGCGTTGCTTGAACATTCCATTCCTTGTAACGTAGGGATTCGCCGTTTCCCCCACCTCCTGAAGAAGTTTTTTTCCACGTAAGCCCGACATTCAACTGTCGGGTTTTCTCAGGCTTCAGATCTGAACTTCCATAATGGAAGAAATAGTTCTCGTTGAAAGTAGGAACCCGGAAGATGTCCTTGTACGAAGCCCTGAGATAAAGCTCATCGCTGGCAGTACCATTCCCCAGGAGCCGATAAGAAAGCGAAAGCGATGGCGAAAGCCGGCGTGCATCCTTGGCAGCCTGTCCTGCTTGGGTAGGATTGGCGCTGCCTTGCAGAGTCTCTATCTTGCGCCCCACGCTGTTGAGGTAAACCGAAGCCAATATTCTGGCAAGAGCTACCCATCTTCCCTTCGCATATCGGGCGGAGAGCGACTGCAGGATGCCATGTCGATGAGGTCGCAGGTCGGTGGCGAGAGTGCTGTTGAGCGAGTTCATCATCCAGTCGGCAGAGTAATCCACCGCCCAGCCGTCCCCCGGCATCCACATCAGTGCTGCCGAAGTATAATATTCCCTCTGCCAGTAGGTAGCATCATTGCGCCGATTTGCCACGAGCGTGTCCTGATAGGCAGAGTTCGCCCAGTTCATCTTGGCTTGCACCTTCAGCATCCAATGGTCATCGAGACTTCTGGCTTGCCACCTCGCCTGAGCAAAGGCGTTGCGGTCGTGCAACTGTTCGGCAGTTACATTGGTATAATATCTCACGATGCCAGGCAACTGTCGGTCGTTGTCATAATAGTAAATCTTTGCCCACAATTGGTTCCGGCTCATACCATCGGCTCGTCTGCCCATCATCCAGTGCATATTCAGTTCGCCATGCCCCGAGTTCATACGACTGTTGGTTCTTCGCTCATGGGTAGTATATTTACCATTGTGCAAAATGAAAGGATAGTCGTTTTCGGCATAGGTGTACTCACCCATCGCCTGGAGAGTGAACCTATCTGACAATCTCTGCACATAGCGCAGATAAGGCGAGACATATCCGAAGGACCCCACCTGCAACTGAGTAGAGAGGTGAGGCTGCTGGTCGATGGGAATCTCGCTCATAGTCTCGATGGCAAGCAAAGCTGCCACCGAGGCTTGCCGGGCCGAAATGAAAATGTCGTCGTTGTCACCAATGGTGAGTCGCAATGTCTGCACTTGGTCGAGCGAATAACGGGACACATCAATTTCGCCGCCCTGACATTCGCTGAGCAGCACACCATCGTAACTCACGCCCGTGTGTCCCGCTCCGAATCCACGCACAGCTACCGTCTTCATTCCTCCAGCTCCACCATAGTCGCGCAGATTGATGCCTGGCATGCGGTGCAAAGCGTCGGCCATATCCGTAACGCCAAGCCTTAACATATCCCCATTGTCCAAAAGCTGGAGAGGCGATGTGCTCGTAAGTATCCGGTGCTGCCGAGCATTCACTTTTACTTCCTGCAAGTGCTCGGTACGAATGGAATCTTGCCCCAGACCCACTTGTGCATACAACAGTAGCAAGCCACCGAGACAAAATATCCTCAATGCCTTCATTCATTCTATTTTTTATATTATTATCTGTGTCTCCATCACGAACCCATCCCACGGGGTTGGATAGAATCATCGGAATCTCTTATCCTAAAGACACTCTTTCATCATATTGTTTCCGATGGCAACGGCAGGTCTTCTGACTTGCGTCCTCCCCGCATCTCACTCTATGTAAACATAAAAAGATGCAAAACTCATGGCAAGCGGTCTTCCCGAAAAAATGTCAGTGACCATGGTGCTTGCCGCAATAAGACGCTTACAGCAGCGGGACTGTCCGGGCTTCTCACCCGATTCCCTTTTAATCACTACGCACTCATCCTGCCTGAGGCGGCAGAAGGTGGCAGCGAACCAATTGCGGGTGCAAAGGTACTATAAAAAAATGAATAAAAAGATAACTTTATCCGCTTTTTTATTCCAGCAAGGATAAAATTATCTTTTTATTCAGAGTTCAGTTTATTCTTTTACGATTTCCAGGAGTTCTGCTAAATCATCGATGATCCATTCGGCAGAGGCGAGCTGTTGGCGGGTACCGTTGCCATAAGTCACGGCACAGACCTTGCAGCCGGCATGATGTGCCATATCTACATCGAAGTTCATATCGCCCACCACGAGAGTTTCATCTGCCGTTCCCTTCATCTCCTTCAATGCCTTGAAGACCATATCAGGTGCTGGCTTCGCATGCTCCACATCATCGCCCGCCACAATGGAAGAGAAAATATCCTCCAACTGCATCTGTTTCACATATCCATCCAACGAGCAATGGTTTCTGCTACTTGCCATTCCCAACACAAAACCGCGATGATGCAACTCCCTGAGCGTTTCTATCACATGAGGAAACGGCTTTACGATCATCGTTTGCTTGTTTTCCAGGAATATCTCGCGATAGGTTGCTGCGCATTCCATTCCCTCCTCAGCACTCATTCCGAAGAGCGAAACGAAGGCCTCATCCAATCGAAGACCGATGGTCTTGGCACAAGCCTCCTCCGATTTCACTTCCAGCTTTCTTGCACGCATCGTATCCTGCAGAGTCTTCACAATGAGACTCTGCGAATCGCCGATGGTTCCATCAAAATCAAAAATTATATACTTCATTATTCCTACCTTATTTGAAAACGGTCACAAAGGTACAGATTATAACTGAAACTACAAAGCAAATTGCTCACGAATTGCCTTTATTATGTTATTACGAGCCACTTCTGGCTTCATCGCCTCATCCAATGGCATTTCTTCAGGAGTAACCTGAACAACTCTATCAAATCCTGCATCCAGCATAGCCTTTCTATCGCTAACTCCGCCCGATACTAGCCATATTTTCTGATTGGTAACATGCTCAAGAATTCTTTGCGGCAGTTTCCCCATCAAGGTCTGACGGTCGCTATGACCTTCGCCCGTAATCACGAGATCAGCATTCTGAATGAGCACATCAACCTCTATTTTCTCTAAAAGCAGTTCAGCCCCTGGACGAGCCTCTGCATTGAAATATTGCAGGAATACATAACCCAGTCCTCCGGCCGCACCAGCCCCAGGAGCCTCACTCCTATCATATCCGAAATGCTTGGCGCTTACCTCGGCAAACTTCCTCGCCCTATCATCCAACATCTGCACCATCTTAGCATCAGCTCCCTTCTGAGGGGCAAAGACATGAGCCGCCCCGTTTTCGCCGCAAAGCGGGTTGGTAACATCTGAAGCCAGCACAAAACTGCATTCCTGTCGGATTTTCTTCCAGTCGTCGCCCATCGCCTTAAGCATTCCAATGCCGCAATCGGATGTGGCGCTGCCGCCCAAGCCCACGATGAAACGGCGCACGCCCCGGCGATAAGCATTCATAATCATCTCGCCCACGCCCCAGGAAGTAGCCTTCATCGGGTTGCGCTGTTCAGGCTCAATCAGAGCCAGTCCGGCAGTCTGCGCAATCTCGATAATCCCTGTATCATCCACGATTCCGTATTCCGCCTCAATCCATCTCATCAGCGCATCATGGGCATGAATCTTCACTCGCTCTCCCTTCATCGCCGAAAGAAAAGCATCGAGCATTCCCTCTCCCCCATCACTCATTTCCAGGGTAATGATTTCGGGAGAAGCAGCATCCGCATTCCATTCCTTCACTCCCGAAGCAATCGCCTCATTCACCTCTCTGCTCGAAAGGCAACCCTTATAAGAGTCACAAGCTATTATTATCTTCTTATATCCAGCCCCATCCATCAGTCTGAGACCATCATTTTTCCTATCCATATCCTATTTATATTATATCATTCCAAGAATAATCGCCTATCAAGCGATTCCCCTTTCAGCCCGCAAAATTAGCCATTATTCCTGAAACCACAAACCTTTTTGGGAAAAACTTTCAAAAACAGATGCTTCAGATAAGAGCTTTTCTCGTTTCATATACTCTATTCAAGTTTCTTTACTTCAAAATATTGACATATCCCTTATTCTGTACCAATTCAGAATTTAAATCGATGCATTTCTGAGGAATCGGGAAGACTGTGGTGTAGCCGGAGGATTCACCCTGAAGAGGCGTACGGAGATCGTAGGCACCGGTGAATTTGCCGAAACGGATGAGATCCTGACGACGCCATCCTTCCCATACCAACTCCAGCAACCGCTCTTCCAGAATGTTATCGAGCGTAGCCTTACGGTAAGGCATTCCCACACGGGCACGAATCCTATTCAACTCCTCATCACCATTCTCTCCGTTTCGGACCTTTGCCTCTGCCTTCATCAATAAAGCATCTGCATAGCGGAAAAGAACTATGTCGTTACTCTGCAACTTGCCGTCCATATAAGAGGTTCTATCCACCTCATACTTCGCCATTCTCGCTCCAGCCGTCTTGACAAACTTACTGTTGGTCAGGTTTTGAGCCACTTCAAAAGGCTGATACTCCAACGGCTTTCCATTATCCATCAGCAGTTCATGACCATCTACCTTTACCACTCCCGCCACAAAGTTCATCTTGCAACGGGCATCTTCATCAGCCTCGCCATAATGATTGGCTTTCATCGTAGAAATCGTGGCACAGGTACCATTCTCACTTCCCCATCCCAAGACACCGCCATGCGTATAATGGTAAGAGCGGAAGAGATAATGGAACTGGTTGGTATAGATATTCTTATCCATCGGAATCGTGAAGATATTCTCCTTCGATGTCTCATTATGCGTAGAGAAATTGAATGAATCATCCGACTCCAGGACATAGCCTTCTGCTGCCAGTTTATCACAATAATAAATGCAGGTTTCCCAGGCATTCAACTTCCTGCAGTCCACCTTATCGCCATTACGCAAAGAGGCATCAGAAGCCGGCACAGAGAAATGAATGTCACTTCCCTTCGGACGGCTCGCATAACCCTGGGTCCAGTCATCATACATATAGATTTCTGCATTCAAAGCCAATTTCGCCAACAGAAAGTTGACTACCGGCTGGGTGATGCGACCATAATAATTGCCTTCCTTATTGCTGTGCTGGTCGGGAAGTGAAGGCAATACCTGCTGCAACTCCTGAAAGACAAACTGGAAGATAGAACTGCGATCTGTCTGACCTTGGAACAGGCTGGAATGGAGCTGTTCTGCACTGGAAAGGACCAATGGGACCCGACCGAACATGTCCATAGCATAGTAATAGAACATAGCCCGGATGGCTCTTATCTCAGCCCGATATTCCTCCTGCTGTGCGGCAGAAAGCAGGGCCGACTTGTTGCTGATAATATCCAAAGACTTATTAGCCAGCACGATAACCTTATAAAGGTACTTCCACGTATCATAAAGAGACTGGTCATCGGCACTCCACCGATGCTGGTACATGGCATTCCAGAGGCCACCATCATACCAGTCGCCGCCTCGAATCGGAATCATCGCCTCATCGGTGGTCAGCGTATTATAATCGTAAATGCCACGGCAGGTGCCCTGGATGCCCTCACTCTCGTTAGCTCCACCTATATAATTATAGAGAGAAGCCACGGCATTGATATAAATATCAGATGCAGAACCATAGATGGCATCCTCGTCCAACTGATCCTTAGGATGTTCGTCCAGGCAGGATGTCATAGACAATGCCGCCAGCAGCAGAAATAAAAATCTATATCGTTTCATAACTTTCTGATTTTAGAATTGAACACTTAAACCCAATGAGAAGGTTCTGTAAACAGGATAAGTCCGCTTATCATCAATACCCATCGTACTGTTCACCACGTAGCTGTTAATCATCGGAGTCAAGCCGCTGTAACTGCTGATGGTGGCAAGATTGTTGACACTCGCCGAAACTCTGAGCGACTGCACCACGCCCTTTCGGATAGGGATATCATAGCCCAGCGTGAGATTCTCTAAGTTGAGATAATCGCCCTTCTCCAGCCAATAATCAGAAACATTCTGGTCAACGATATTCTTCTCAGGAGCTCCCTTCAGCACATTATAATCCGGGAAACTCGACATATTGGTGTAGGCTAAGCCCGTACCATTGAATATCTTATGTCCGAAGGCTCCGTTCATCTGCAATGAAAGATACCAGTCGCGATAACGGAAACTGATATTGGAACCCAACGTTACTTTAGGAGTAGCCTGACCGGCAATATATCTGTCACCGCCATCACTCAAATCTACGGTTCCGTTCTTGTCCAAATCTTCGATATCATAGCGGTAATGCCCATTTCCATCTTCTATAATTCCCTTGCAATGAGGAAGATAGAATACCCCCAAAGGCTGACCAACTATCTGATAGACCACATTGTTGTAACCACCATGCTGACCGGCACCCGACAAGGCACCCATCGCAGTAATATCGGCTGCCGACATCTGCATTCCGTCATATTCACCACTCAGCGAGAGAAGTTTGTTCTTCTGCCAGGAGAGATTCATATTGATATTCAGTTCCATGTCCTTCTTCTGGATAGGAGTGAAGGAAACGCCGACCTCCAAACCCTGGTTGCTCATAGAACCCAGGTTTGCCAACAGTTTATCATAGGCAAAAGGCGGAACCGGCACATCATAGGCATAGAGCATGTCGGTGGTCTTGGAATAGTAATATTCTGCCGTCAGAACCAGCCGGTTGTTCCACAATCCCAAATCAGCTCCGATATTCCAGGTAGCGCGGGTTTCCCACTTCAGATCAGGATTGTTATTGCTAATCATTCCCATCGTAACCGTAGGAGAACTGTTCACCGAAACAATACCATTCTGCCGTACCGTATTCAAAGTGGTATAAGAAGATATTCCGCCAAGATTACCTGAGCGTCCATAGCCCGTACGCAGTTTCAGCATGGTAATTTCCTTGAGAGAACGGAGCCATTTCTCCTGCTTCATATCCCAGGAAAGAGAGACGGATGGGAAGAAACCCCAGGTATGGTCATTGCCCACCATCGAAGAACCATCGCCACGCATGGAAACCGAAAGACTATACTTATTATATAAGGTGTAGTCGACATTGCCCATCACAGAAACCAGGGTCGGATCTTCGTACTTGCTGTCTGTCCCACCGAAAGGCCGTGATGCAGCAGCACCTATATTATGGTAATACATGTCGTTGTTGGTGATTCCCTTCGCAGAAGTCCAGAATCCCGTTCGAATATCCTTCTGATATTCTGCACCCACCATTGCCTTCAGATTGTGGATTCCCCACGAATGCTGATAGTTAAACGATACATTGGCAAGCCAGTCCTCGCTCTTGAACTCCCCACGATAGAGATTGCCCTGCGCCCAAAGCCAGGTAGGACAGAACTGGTTGTTCTCGTTGGAAGCATAACTGTATGCTCCGAAAGCAGAAACACTCAGAGAATTTGTCATATCATAGTTCAACTTCAGATGAGCATTGAAGTTCATATTCTTCGTATCATCACGCTCCTTGAGCACGGCACCGGGAGGATTCACCTGAGATGCAGCCCCATTCTTCACCCAACTGCCGTTCAGCTTATCATAAGGATAAGTAGGATTCATGGCATCGGCAGAATAGAAAAGCATCTGACTGTCGAAGATATCATTGTTCTTGAAAGACGAACCGAACACGCCGAAATCTCCCGTCAGTTTATCGCCAAATGCCTTCTGGGTGACATCAATCTTAGCCACCAGATTACGATAGCCCTTGCTCCGAATAATCGTGTTATGGTCGATATAGCCAAAAGAAGCGCGGTAGTTGCTCTGCGGAGTGCCACCGCTGAAGGCCAGATAATGGTTCTGGATATTTCCGGTTCGGGTAATCGCCTTGCGGAAATTGGTATCATATCCCTTATTGTTATACTCCAGCCCATACTTCTGTGCAGCAGCTATGTATTCGGCGGCATTGAGCATCTCCATACTTTTGTACATCGCCTCTATACCATAGTTTCCCTCGTAAGAAATCTGAAATCCCTTACCCGTACCCTTCTTGGTCTTTACCTGGATAACGCCCGAAGCACCACGGGAACCATAGAGTGCCGTTTCGCTGGCATTCTTCAGTACTGTAAAGCTCTCGATATCGGCGGGATAGATTGTAGCAAGCGTCGCCACATCAGAAGTAACACCATCAATAATCACCAGAGGATCATTGCCGCCCATTATAGAAGTTGTACCGCGAACCCGGACGGAGTTCAACATAGCAATACGGTCAAGACCATTGGTAGTGACGTTAACACCTGCCGTCTGTCCGCTCAAGGCATCCAGGGCATTATTGAGCACACCCTTCTTCAGAAGTTCAGGCTCCACTACACTCACCGAACCTGATAAGCGCAAGGAGTCTAGGCCTTCGATGTTCACAGACTGAGCACAGAGGGTTTGGGGTGCAAGAATCATCGCACCCATCGCATAAAATATGGTTTTTAAGTTCTGTTCCATAACTATTTCATCGTTTAGTCAAGGTTCAAATCGATTTTCGATTGCAAATATAATAAAAAAGAGTGATTCAAAGTCCATTTCTTTGAAAAAACTTCAAAAAAACCGCAGGCTTAAGAGTTAAGACAGAAGAAAAGCTCGCCAAGACGTTCAAAATCTTAGCGAGCTTTCTCTTTTTATATCAGCATTTTATTTCACTTTCACTTCTATCACATTCTTCGCAGCCTCAGCACTCGAACCACCTACGAATATCTGATATTTGCCGGGAACCACACGCATGGTATTGGTCTGGGAATCCCAACCCTCGAAACTCTGGCGAGGCAGACTGATGGTTACCTGCTGCTGTGCGCTGGCAGAAAGCGACATCGCCATCAGCATCGCCATAAAAAATAGTTGTTTCTTCATTGATCTTATATTATTTATTCGATTTATGCTTTGATTTTTAAGTTGGTGACAAAGTTACACTTTTTTGTTGAGATAACCGCATCATCTGGCAGAAAAGTTTAAAATATTTATCCTTTCGTGCCAACATTACCACTTTCAGTCCGCTGGCACATAAGTTGCAAAAACAGAGAGTGAAAGCTGAAGCTAAAAGATAAAGGAGTTCGGAAGAACAACGGAGTTTCGAGGCGAAAGCAAAAAAATAACAAGAATATTAACAAACAGAAATCCCGACGGAACCGTAAGGAACCGAGAGGACGAGTAAAATAAAATTTGGAGGTTTTAATTATGTTGTTAGCACGTAGAAATAATGATTCAGATTGGTTGAGTAACTTCTTTGATGATACTTTATTCAATACCGAAGTAATGTCACGTATGAATGCTACTGCTCCTGCCATTAACATCAAGGAGACAGATAAGAATTACATCATGGAGGTTGCAGCTCCTGGCTTGAAGAAAGAGTGGGTTCGTGTAAACATCGATAACGATGGTAATCTGAACATCGCCATCGAGAACAAGATGGAACACAAGGATGAAGACAAGCACGAGCACTATCTGCGTCGCGAATTCTCTTACAGCAACTACCAGCAGTGTTATACGCTGCCTGAGGATGCTGATCGTGAGAAGATTTCAGCAAAGGTAGCTGATGGTATACTCGAGGTCGAGATTCCAAAGCTTACTCCTAAGGAGGAAGCTAAGACTACAAAGAACATCGAAGTCAAATAATCATCTCCCATAAATGATGGAGGCAGATTCCAAAGTAATTTGGAACCTGCCTTTTTTTGTGCCCTTACCTGAACCATCGCATTTTTCATCTACCTTATTATCATGATTTTTATCCATCCATCGGGATATTTCTTCCATAAATCTTGCGGGGTTCATAATTAATATGTAATTTTGCAGGCAGAAGAGCAGATATCAAAGTTTCTGCTTATCCGTAACGGAGAAGATATGGGCTATCATTTCCTGTTGCCCATACGCTACGTAATATGTATATTTATAAACAAGCAAGTTGATATTTATTCACTTGCGAAACTTCAGATTAAAGATTAAGATTATGGCAAAGCAAAGACAGCGTCTGGTAGAAGTGCCGTTCAACAAGACGGATTGCGGCGTAGATTTCTACATCAACACAGCTTATGGCGGCGAGTGCCCTTGGGTGCTTACGGAGCATGAAGTGTTCAAGACCGACTTCTTCGAAATATTTTTCATCAAGAAAGCTAATGGATACGTTCTGATAGACTACAGGAAGATAAACCTGAAAGATGGTATGGTGCTCTTTGTGAAGCCACACCAGCAGCAGGAATGGCACATTGATGAGGCGGCTCTCGAGTACGAATTTCTGATATTCCGTGAAGATTTTATGCGAACCTTCATTGCCGACAAATTCTTTGTCTATCGTCTGCAATACTGCCAGCAGACCGAAACACCGCCCTATTTGATGTGTTCGGGAAATGAATGCGAAGAATATCAGCGGCTGCTCAAGAAAATACGGGCAGAGCTTCGGCAGCCTCAAGCCGACAGCTACCACATCATCGTCAGCGTACTCTACTATCTGCTGGCAATTATGAATCGCCATTACACCCTTGAGTATCAATTGCCTCTGGCTGCTCCTAAGAATTATTATGCCTTTCAGTTTGTGGAATTGATGGAAACCCACATCCGGAAGTTGCAACGTGTGCAGGACTACGCCTCACTGCTCAAGATTAGCCGCATCACCCTGAACCATAGCGTGATGGCGCAGTATGGAGTATCGGCTACCTATCTGCTGAAACAGCGACTGCTGGCAGAAATCAAAAACGAACTTCTGTTCACCGACAAATCTATAAGTGAGATAGCCTATGCTTTCAACTTCTCCGAACCACCCCACCTGATGCGTTTTTTCAAGCAGCAGACGGGCAAGACATGCAGAGAATTCCAAGAGGACTATAAGAATGGTGTGTATGAATGAGAATGATTTATATTCATAAAATAATAAATCCCGGCAGGAGATAGCATTCAGCTATTCTCTTGCTGGGATTTTTAGCAATATAGCTTAGCCCCTACCTGTTGGCGGAACTAATTTAATGATGATGCTCTTCTCCGTAGCCACCGGTGTCGATGTGGTTGTGGCGATTATGCTCACGACTGTCGGATTTTCCGAAGGTATAGGTGATGGCCAGACGTAATGTGCGACCTCCCGACCATTTGCGGATTGACTGCGTGTAGCCGTTCCCATAAAGGACATTGTTCGTCTCTTTTGAGTTGAAAATATCCTTGCAGAGAAGCGATATACCCCAAGAACCGATATTTTTGCGTACCCCGGCTTCGACATCCCAATCGGGTTCCAGCGTCCCCTGCGCGGTGATACGGCGCGAATTATAACGGCCTGTGGCCTGGAAAGTCATGTTCCACGGCAGACGTACCGATGCCATACAGCGCACATCCCACACAAAACGGTTCTGTTTGTCACCATGTACGGCATAGAAGCTGTCGTGCAACGGATAGTCTGCACTCCAAGCCTTGAGATGACTATTGTAAAGGTTCAATGTGGTGGTGAGTGTCAGCCGTCTGAACAGCAGGTTACGGGATATAATCTCCACTCCAGAGTTTACCATGTTGCCCACGTTGGCGTGACCGTAATACATCGTGTTTACATTGGGGTCTGAAGCCATAGGCGCGAGAAAGCTGACATGGCTTATCATATCGTTGTTGGTACGTAGATAGCCTGACACGGAAAGCATGTGTCCAGTCCAATTCTTGATGTACGACAGTTCCACGGCATTGCTGTACTCGGGCAAGATAAGCGGGTTTCCAAGATGAACTTCCGAAGGGTCAGAAATATTCTCAAAAGTATTGAGCTGGGGACCGAAAGGACGGCGTATGCGGCTGGAATAGTTCAACTTCAGCTCATTGTTGCCAAGAAAAGACCAGCCTATTGAAGCCGATGGGAATAGCGCGAAATAATTTTTCTTGAAGAGAGCAACGTCCGCATCTGTCTGGCCGTAGCCCAAAAAACGTGTCCGTATCTGCCACATTTCTCCACGAAGTCCGGCAGAGAAGGTCAGGTGTTCATAGCTACCGGAAAAGTTTACATACAGGGCAGAAATGTCCGTGTCGTATTTGAAACGATTATAGAGCTCGTCAAGAGGTAAAAGGCCGTTCTCGTCAGGACCTCCTGCATACGATGACGGACTGTTCTCGTGGTTGTAGTTGCCCTTATAGCCAGCTTCTAAGCGCAGCCACGGCAATGCCTGTAATGAATAATCAAGCGCTGCTTCCCAGTTGCTGATTTTTACATCCTGATGCTGGCTTTACCAGATGGATTCCTCCGTGCCGTCATCCCAAGTCTCATTTTCCTGAAACAGGTTGTCATTGGGACCCCTCCATATATTATAGCTCACGTTCATGTCGATAAAATGGTTGGGATTGAACGTGTGCTTGTAACCAAGCATGACGTTTGCACCACGAGTATCGCCACTTTCACGCATATTATTGACATTGCCGACCCATTGCCCCGGCACATTGCTAAGGTGAGTGGTTGTCGTACATCCCCATTTGTGTCCGAGCATTCCGATTGCGCTCAGGTAAACTTCATTCTTGTCATCAGGTCTGAAATTCGTACCCAGACGAAGGAACATGCTGTTTTCATGCTTCTTGCTATCGCCGTCTGAGTTGAGATACGTTCCATTGTCATAACTGCGGCGCGATGCCGTGCCTCCGGGTACATGTTGGGTTTTAAGTCCGATTCCAGCGAATGATTCAAACTTGCCTTCGTTGTAATTGAAATTAAGATTCACGTTTGCCGTCCCGCGTGTATCCACATTAGCCTCGGCGTTGCCAAAGTAACCATGACGGTGATCTTCCTTCAACCGTATATTGATGATTCCGGCAGTTCCCTCCGTGCTATGCTTGGAAGACGGATTCGGCATGACCTCAATGCTCGCTATGGCTTCAGCAGGAAGCTGACGAAGTATTTGGGCACGGTTGTCATCGTTCATCCCCATCTTTTTGCCATTTATCCACACAAGTACATCGGCATTGCCACGCAATGATATTTCTCCCTCGCTGTTTACATCAACCGACGGGACAGCGGCAAGAAGTTCATCGGCAGATGCACCAGTGGCGTTTATGTTTGAGCTTACATTGAAAATCCTGCGCTCCGCATTGACCGACAACTGGCTTTTCTGCCCGGTGACGACTACTTCCTGAAGCAACTTGGTGTCCTCTGCAAGTTCTATTTTTCCAAGATTTATCTCCGAATTCCCTATTGTGATTTCACGTTCCTGTGTGACATTACCTATCATGCTGACACGGACAATATATTTTCCCGAAGGTGCATTGGGGATAATAAACACTCCGTTCTCATCGGTTGTGGTGCCAATAGGCAGTGGCGCACCTGTTTCCGCTTTCACAAGAACGACTGTAGCGAAGTCAAGAGGTTCGGATGTCGTCTTATTAAAAACTGTACCTGTGATGTTGCCATCGGCATACGCACTTCCTGAAATCATCAGGAAGGCTGTTGCTAAGGAAATCGATATTTTTTTTCTCATATTCTTTTATAATTTTGTTTTCTGGGTGCAAAATTACGCAATCTCCAATGCAACCCATTTGCAAAGATGAATCGGAGGCTTCATCCTTAGAAATAACTTCCGCAAATATCGTCTTGAACGCTTGTTGTTCTATCTGCAAAGATAATCATCGGTATTGATGTTGAAATCTACACCACATTCCGTTTTGCTGAAAGGAACTTGTATAAGTTCTTGGGGGGTGACTCTCTAATTTCATGCAACAAATGTACGAATAATTAATGATTTATCAAAATGGTAGAACATATATTATTAATGGTAGAATGTGTCTCTGTTTTTTGCACTACCTTTGCACTCGTAATCAAAACAAATAGCATTATGAAAGAAATTAAAATTGTAGAAAAAGGTGAGAACTTCACCACGGTGAACGTAGGTAAGTTGAATGAAATTAAGGAATATGAGTTGGCTATGGGCAATTTCTCTATCCCGGGAAAGATGTTTGCCGGACATGCACTACAAGCAACAGGCGCAGAATTGTCTTTCCAAAGTCTTGCAGCTGGGCAGGATTATGGCACACGCCATACCCATAAAACCCACGAAGAGCTTTATTTCATTCTTAAAGGTGAAGGCATTTTCGATGTAGACGGCAAACGATTTCCCGTTTCAGAAGGAAGCATCGTGAGAATTGCGCCCAATGGCAAACGTGCTTTCAAGAACACAGGCAGCAGCGAAATGCTCGTGCTTTGCGTACAATATAAGGCAAATTCGTTCTCTGATGATGATGAACCTCTGAAGGATGGTATTATGTTGGAAGCCAATGTTAAACTTTAATTTTAATAAACAATGAATATCCAGCAAGTAAGAAACGCAACGATAATCGTTGAATATGGGAGAAAGAAAATTCTGGTCGACCCCATGTTGGGAAAGAAAGGCAGCATGCCTCCTTTCCCCTTTAGTAGAAATCAACACCTGCGCAACCCACTTCATGAACTACCTTTTCCTGTAGAAGAGATGCTAAAAGGTGTGGATGCGGTGTTGCTTACGCATCTACACGATGACCATATCGATGAGGCAGCCTATGAAATGATACCTAAAGATATGCGATTTTTAGTGCAAGACGAAAACAATCGGCAGGTGGTGATGTCGCATGGATTTAATCATGTGGAAGTTGTCGGCGACAATACAAGGGTTGGGGAAGTGAGCATACAAAAGGCCGAAAGCCAGCATGGTAATTTCATCATGAAGTATCCTGCCGGACATACAGCGGGTTATGTATTCACTCATCCACAAGAAAAGACGCTCTATCACGCCGGAGATACCATCTGGTATGCTGGTGTGAAGCGCAATTTGAAGCGTTTTCGCCCCAAGGTTATCACCCTTAATGCAGGTGGCAATAGCTTTCGCTTGGGTGGACGCGTTATTATGAACGATGAAGATGTGGTAAAAGTTGCTGCAGCTGCACCTGATGCAAAGTTATTTGTGACGCATCTTGAAGGCGTGAACCATAATAGCGTGACGCGTGAAATGGTGAGAAAGCGTGCGGAAGTGGCAGGAATTTTAAACCGCGTCTTTATTCCTGAAGACGGTGAAACGGTAGAGTATTTATAAAGAATAAAGGAAGAAATATGGTAAATACACTCATTAAAACGAAAGAGGTGCGTGGCATCATGACCAAGTCCAACCTCCCTGTTGGTGGCTATTCGGTGAATCCATACGTGGGTTGCACCCATGCTTGCAAGTATTGTTACGCCTCATTCATGAAGCGCTTCACAGGACATAAAGAAGAATGGGGCACTTTCTTAGACGTGAAGCATTGGCCTGCAATCGAGAATCCGAAGAAATATGCCGGACAACGGGTGGTTATTGGATCAGTGACCGATGGGTATAATCCCGAAGAAGCAACGTTCCGCAGGACACGTAAACTGCTTGAAGAGCTCAAAGACAGCGATGCAGAAATACTCATTTGTACAAAGAGCGATCTCGTGTTGCGCGACCTTGACCTGCTTCGGCAAATGAAAAAAGTCACCGTATCGTGGTCAATCAACACGCTTGATGAGACATTTCGTGCCGACATGGACAAGGCCGTGAGCATAGAGCGGCGCATCGCAGCCATGCGAAAGGTCTACGAGGCGGGCATCCGAACCGTTTGTTTTGTGTCGCCCATCTTCCCTGGCATCACCAATTTCAAAGCTATTTTTCATAAAGTGAAAGATATTTGCGACCTCTTTTGGCTTGAGAACCTCAATCTGCGGGGTGGTTTTAAGGCCAACATTATGGGGTATATCAAATCATACTATCCCCATTTGTTCCCACTTTATGAAGAAATCTATTTGCATAAAGACCGAACATATTGGAAGCAATTGGAGCAAGAGGCTGCGAAAATGGCGCAGGAGGCTCAATGTAAGTATGTGGATAATGAATTGCCTTACGAACGAAGTCCCAAAGGACATCCCTCGATAGTGAATTATCTTTATCACGAAGAAATCAGAGGGTCAGGAAATACGGGTAAAAGGAATGTTATGCAATAAAACAGATGCGTATCTCTATTGTTGATAGACTAACTACTTATAAGGCTTTCGGTATACTTGAAGGCCTCAAAAACATAGTTGTGTGTAGTTAGACAGTAGTAATAACCATTCCTACTTTCTGACTACAATACCAACCCTTTCTCTTTCACTGTATTATCTTTCCTTGTAGTTATGTAGTAAGATAATATCGGTGAAAGAGAAAAGCATATCAATTGATACTGCCACTTCCATATAGGAATATCTGCTCCCTCACAGGTATAGGGCGTTGCAGTTCGCGACAGATGTATTTTCTGAACAAGTGCACTTCCTTGATGTCTATACCGATATGGCTTTCTTTCTCCCTGATGAGCATATCCAATCTTTCGATGAGCCTGCATCGTGCCTGCACACTGCCAACCTTCCGTTAATCTCCACCGCCTCACGGCTCTTGCCGTCCATCCTGCGCTCAGCATTGACCGACAACAGGCTTTTCTGCCCGGTGACGACCACTTTCTGAAGCAACTTGGTGTCCTCTGCAAGTTCTATTTTTCCAAGATTTATCTCCGAATCCCCTATTGTGATTTCACGTTCCTGTGTGACACTTTGAACATTTCGGGCAAATACCCTTTATCATATAATTGATGGCATGCGGATAAAAACCTTCGGGTATATTTACCAGAGGGATACGCTCCGATTCAAAACAATATGTCTGCTTGCACCGCTCGCAATAGAAGTGAACATGCTGGTCGGAAATGGTGTGATGTGTGTTGCCATTACACAACTCATATTTGAAAGAGCGGCTGCCATCCTCTATCACATGCACTATTTCTTTTTCAGAAAAAAGTTCAAGCACTCTGAAAATACTCGCTTTCTCCATTGAAAAATCCAACAGGATTTCCAAATCGGCAAGGCTGAGCGGATGGGATACCTTCATCAACTCTTTAGCGACAAGGATACGGTTGGAAGTGGGCTTAACCCCTTTTCTATTTAAGAAATTTTCTATGTCTATACTATTCATTTTTTACGATTTATCTCAATATATTTTTTTTGAGTACAAAGGTAAACAGTTCAGCTCACTTATTAAGTACCAATATTTCATATAATACTACCATTTTGATTACCAGATTGTTTATTTGGTATAGGGCAAGACATGCAGAGAATTCCAAGAGGACTATAAGAATGGGGTATATGAATGAGAATGATTTATCATTTTGGTAGTTTTTGGTGGCTTTCTAGTATCTGATACATCTGTATTTTTTCATACTTTTGCAGTCGAAATAATGAAGGTAAATATGAAATTAAAATTCGCATAAGCATGCTAGAATTTATGGCACAGATAGAAATACTGAAAAAAAAGATTCAGGAGGCAGAAGCCATCATCGTGGGTGGTGCCTCTGGATTGTCGGCAGCAGCAGGTTTCCGCTTTTACTATATGAACGATGCCACATTCAAACAGATAGCCGGACAGTTGGGCGAGAAATATCATGCTGATGGTTTTTTCCCACTGTTTTATCATCCGCAAATCAAGAAAAGGGAGCTATGGGCAGCATTGCTCCGCGAGTACAAATACTTGTATGAGTGTCATACGGGTGAGCCATACGAGAATCTGGCTGAACTACTCGAAGGCAAGAACTATTATATTGCCACCACCAATCAGGATGCGCAGTTTTTCCGCACCTTCCCTGCCGAGAAGATTACTCGCATTCAGGGAGATTTCCGCTACTGGCAGTGTAAACATACTTGTACAGACGAGATTTATCCCAACAAAGAAAAGGTATATGAGTTGCTGGACAAGATAGAAGGTGACAGACTGCCCGACGACCTGATTCCCCGTTGTTCACATTGCGGTACGGAGATGGTTCCATGGTGGCGCAGTCGCGAGTTTCTGGAGGGCAGCTATTACCGAAAAGAGATGCAACGTTATATGGATTTTCTCAAGAAGAACATGAACAAGAAAGTGCTTTTTCTCGAACTTGGTGTGGGTATGATGACTCCAATGTTTATCAAGGAGCCATTTATGAACATGGTATATCGCTGGCCCAATGCCACTTATGCAGTCATCAATCCAAAAGATGCCTATGTTCCAAAGGAGATTGCCAAAAAGAGTATTGCCATTAAGGAAGATATCGCTGTGACATTAAAGAAACTGTTAGGCAAACCGGCAGATCATATCGTATCAGATACAAGTTTCGAACCAGGAAGAATATATTAAATATGAATGCAAATATCACTCTAGCCCAAGAATGGATTGCCCAGGCAGATGCCATTCTCATAGGAGCCAGCAACGGACTCTCTATCGCCGAGGGCTATCATATCTTTGCCAACAACGAGATGTTTCGAAGGCAGTTTGGCGACATGCAGCAGCAATATGGTTTCAGAAATATTGTGGAAGGTCTTTACTTTCAGTATCCTACTGCTGAAGCACGCTTAGAGTTCCACAGACGATTGGTAAAGTTTTGGGTAGAAGATTACCAACCTTCACAGGTAATGCATAACCTCATGAAAGTGATTGGCCAAAAGGATTACTTCATCCTTACCAGCAATGGCGACTTGCATCTGGAGAAATCAGGGTTTGATGAAAAACGCATCTTCGAGATAGAAGGTGTCATGACCGACCTTTTTGCAGCACCAGACCCCAAGAAAAAAACACTCTTCCATCACTTTCTTACAAAATATTCTGGCAAAAAACTCGTTATCTTAGAGTTGGGTATTGGTTCGCGCAACCGACTCATCAAGCTACCTATCATGCAGCTGGCTTATCGTGAGCCGAATGCTAAATATATCACGCTCAACATGCCTCAAGAGCTCTATATTCCTGAGGAGATAGCAGAAAAGAGCGTGGGCATTGCTGGCGATATAGCCCAGTCGCTCAAAGAATTGAATACAAATGATTAGAACACTGAGCCCACTTTAAAATGCAAGAAATAAGAATAGGATTTAAAATAGAACAAAAATGAAGAAAACAATTCCAGTAATAGGCATGGCTTGCAGCGTATGCTCTGCCAATGTTGAAAAGAAACTGCAGTCGCTAGAAGGCATCAACTCCGCCTCGGTTTCCCTGGCGAGCCGAACTGCCCTGGTAGATTATGACCCCGACATTATTTCTCTGGAAGATATGAAACGGGAAATCAGCAACGCCGGCTACGACCTCGTTATCGAAAACGACAGAAGCGTGGAGGAAATCAACCGCCGTGAGTTCACCCTCCTGCGCCGCCGAACCCTCGCTTCCTGGCTCTTCGCCATCCTGACCATGTGTTTCTCCATGGGCTGGATTTCCCTGGGCATGGAACAGAATATGATTTCAGATGGCGTTGCCTCGGCTCATCACTCGAGTTCCTTCGCCAACCAGATCTGTCTGCTCCTGGCACTCGCCAACCTACTCTACTGCGGCAAACAGTTTTATGTTTCCGCCTGGAAGCAGCTCCTGCATCATACGGCAAACATGGATTCGCTCGTAGCACTCAGCACCCTCATCGCCTTCCTCTTCAGCACCTTCAACACCTTCTTCGGAGAAATGGTATGGGGAGCGAGAGGCATAGAATGGCACACTTATTTCGATGCTTCCGTAATGATTATCACCTTCGTGCTGACCGGCAGATGCCTGGAAGAAAAGGCAAAGGACAGTACGGCGAGCAGCATTCGACAACTGATGGGAATGCAGCCGAAAACCGCCCGACTGGTGACTTACGAGAAGATAGAAGGCACCAACGACTACAAGATGGAGGAAGTTCCGATTTCCACCATTCAGATAGGCGACATGATAGAGGTAAGAGCCGGCGAGAAGATTCCGGTAGATGGCGTGGTTACCCAGGCAGAGAGTTTCATGACTCCCGATGCTGCCTATGTAGATGAAGCGATGATAAGCGGCGAACCGACTCCGGCGATGAAAAAGGCAGGCGACAACGTGCTGGCTGGCACCATTCCGAGTCAGGGAAAGCTCCGCATGAGAGCCAAGCAGATTGGCGAGAACACCGCCCTGGCGCACATCATTCGAATGGTTCAGGAGGCGCAGGGCAGTAAGGCACCCGTGCAGCGCATCGTGGATAAGGCGGCTCTGATCTTCGTTCCAGCCGTGACAGCCATCGCCCTCATCACCTTTTTAATATGGTGGCTAATAGGCGGCAACACAGCTCTTCCACAGGCCATACTTTCAGCCGTAGCCGTATTGGTCATCGCCTGTCCTTGCGCCATGGGCTTAGCCACTCCTACCGCCCTGATGGTGGGCATCGGCAAGGCGGCGCAGAAGCAGATTCTTATCAAGGATGCGTCGGCGCTGGAGAATCTCCACAAGATCAATGCCCTCGTAATCGACAAGACCGGCACTCTCACCATTCCTAACCAGAACATCGATTTCACCAAGCAGGAGGATTTGGATCTGGAGACAAGAGAGACCCTCAAGCCTCATGCCCAGGAAGCAATGAAGCAGTTGCAGAAAAGGGGAATAGAGGTCTATATGATGAGTGGCGACAAGGAGGAAGCGGCTCACTACTGGGCAGAGAAAGCCAGCATCAAGCATTACCAGAGCAAGGTGCTGCCTGGCGACAAGCAGGCTTTGGTAAAGAAACTTCAGGACGAAGGCAAGCAGGTAGCGATGGTGGGCGACGGAATCAACGACACCCAGGCCCTGGCCCTTGCCAACGTGAGTATGGCGATAGGAAAGGGAACGGATGTGGCGATGGATGTGGCGCAAATTACGCTGATGAGCGATGACCTCTTGGCGCTTCCGGAAGCCGTAAAACTGAGCAAGAAGACGGTTCACATGATTTGGCAGAATCTCTTCTGGGCGTTCATCTACAACATCATCTGCATCCCGTTGGCAGCCGGCGTCATTCATATCTTCGGCATTGATTTCCAAATAACCCCGATGTGGGCAAGTGCCCTGATGGCCTTCTCCAGCGTAAGCGTAGTGCTTAATTCACTGAGACTGAGATTGGCGTAAAATGATAGAAAATGGCAGGTTCCTGATGCATTAATTGGAAGCCTGCCATTATTTTATCCCCTACTTAAATACACTTTTCCTATGAAAACAAGGGGCGAAAAATACACTTTTTCTCTAAAAATAGGGACCGAAGACTACACTTTTCCAAAAGAAACAGGATTTTAGCCTTAATAGGACATGGATTTCACCCCATAGCCTCCCCTTCTACCTTGCAGCTGTCGAACCCCATCTCCTTGGCTTTGTCAGGACCGAAGGTAAAGTAGATGGCTTCGCCCTCATCACAAACCTCGCCTTTGGAGTTCTCCAGAGTCAGGTGGATGGTGACGATGTTGCGGCGCTGACTGGCGATGTGACCACGCACCGTAATCTGCGAATCGGTGGTCATCACAGGCTTCTTGTACTTCACGTTGAGCTGCATCGTCACACCCGTGGTCTGCAGTTTTCGGTTGATAACCCAGCCTGCCACTTCATCCATCAGCATACTGATGATTCCGCCATGCAGGGTATTGATCCAGCCCTGGTAATTCTCGCCGGGATTCCAGATGGTAAGCACATCCTCACCCTCTTCCCAAAACTCAAGATGCAATCCTACAGGATTGTTTGGGGCACAGCAAACGCAGTTGTAACCCTTCTTGTTCAAATATTGATTTAATATCTTCTTCATTTTCTAACTTTTTTAAACAATGCAAAGGTACGAATAATATCTGATAAGACAAAGTTTTTAAAAAATATTATTGTTGGTAGCCGTTTAATACCTAAAAATAAGAACAGAACAGAACCTTCCATCCATATAAGAGAACCACAATACCTATAAATGGGGATAACAAAGAGCACTTGCCTATTTAGACTAAATAAAAATACTAATTATTAAGTATTGCAGGATTTTAAAATATCAAGTATCTTTGCAGCGTGAATTAGAAAGATGCTCGCAGACAGCGGGCAAGTGAACAAGAAATTATACAAAACATTAAGAAATGAAGAGAATTATTTTTATCCTTAATTCCGCAACACTATAATTTAACTTTATTTATAAGTTCCTGAGCAAC
>OBWQ01000018.1_pt1 | contig 169513 bp, 193 predicted proteins | sample 1476511 | NCBI WGS metagenome assembly OBWQ01 (sample SAMEA2580126, study PRJEB22360) | human gut metagenome | biome: human gut; feature: human-associated habitat; material: faeces | place: Denmark | collected 2008/2010
CGACTCATAAATCTACCCTTAATCGTGTATTGGATGATAGTTGCGGATTTTAGGTATATAATATCTATGGAAAGAACATGGCGCTGGTTTGGCAAGAAAGATAAGATTACGCTTGCACAGTTGAAGCAGATTGGTGTTGAGGGCATTGTTACCGCATTGCACGATGTTCCTCTGGGCGAAGTTTGGACACGTGAGAAGATTCATGAACTCAAGGAGTACATCGAGTCTTATGGTATGAAATGGAGCGTGGTAGAGTCTTTGCCTGTGGTTGAAACCCTGAAATATGGCGGTCCTGACCGTGATCATCAGATTGAGGTTTACAAGGAAAGTCTCCGCAACCTGGGCGAGGAAGGCATCAAATGCATCTGCTACAACTTTATGCCTGTTTTGGACTGGGCTCGTACCGATTTGGCACACGAGAATCCTAACGGAGCCAACAACCTCTATATGAGCTGGGGTGAGTTTGCCTACTTTGACATCTATATCCTGCAGCGTGAAGGCGCTCGTGAGGATTGGGCTGAGTTCTCTAAGGAGCACAAGTGGGGCAGAGACCTCGTGGCTGAGGCTGATGAAATCAAGAAGACTTCTACACCAGAGCAGGATCATGCCTTGGTAGAGAACATCATCATCAAGACCCAGGGCTTTGTATCCGGTAACTTCAGCGAGGGCGATTCAGCTCCTGTCCAGAAGTTCCGCGACCTGTTGAAGCTTTATGATGGTATCGACAAGAAGAAGTTGCAGGAGAACATGAAGTACTGGCTGGAGGCTATCATGCCTATCTGCGATGAGTACGATATCAATATGTGTGTTCACCCAGACGATCCTCCTTATCCTGTATTCGGTTTGCCAAGAATCATCGGTCGTGCCGAGGATATCCAGTGGATGTTGGATGCAGTGCCAAACAAGCACAATGGTTTGACTTTCTGTGCAGGTTCATTCTCTGCCGGCGAGCACAACGACTGTGTGGCGATGGCGAAGCAGTTTGCCGACCGTACTCACTTTGTTCATCTGCGCTCTTGCTACATTTTCCCTAACGGCAACTTTACAGAGGCTTCTCACTTGGGTGGTCGCGGCCATCTCATTGAACTTTGCCGCATCTTCGAGAAGGCTGAGCAGGAAGGCAAGTGCAATTCCGGCCGTCGTCTGCCAATGCGAGTAGACCACGGTATGACCTTCACTGATGAGCCTGGTGGCGTATTCGATGAGAGCAATCATGGTCACAATGCCGGTTACACTCTCCTCGGCCGTATGTTTGCCATGGGTCAGATTCAGGGTGTCATCGCAACAGTAGATGATGAACTGGGCATTGAGTATAAGCAGCCGGGATTCTATGATTAGTTGATAGTTTATAGGCTATTAAGTGATTTGAAATTCACTTCCTCAACATACTTCACCAGCGAATCCTTGCCGTTATGCAGATAGAAGTCTACACGAACTACGTGGTTGATGTCGGCATTGCCCTTCACCTTTATGTGTCGGGTCTTGCTGTACATCATCGTGTCGCGGCGTGAAGGATAGGATACGAGCTCGATGAGGTCTTTGGTAGAATTGCTGCCCACATAATAGATGCCTACACTGTCTTTTCCGTTCTTGATGGCAGCAATCTTCGCCATCTTCTTGGCATGAGCCGCAGAGGTATCTATCGGGTAAAACTCGCTGGCAGCTACCGTGTCGCCGTCATGCTGGTCGGGTGCAAACTTGCAGCTGGTACCCATCGTAGTGATAAAGGATGTAGCAGCCAGGGCTGCCACAAAGTATAATATTTTCTTCATTGTTATTTCCTTTCTTTTCTTTAAAGAATCCTGTTTTGTTCGCAAAATGCGTTATCGGCTGCAAAAGTACAAAAAATAACTCGAAAAGCCATACCTTTTTTATCTTTTTCCTTTTAATACTTCGGATGGAGAGACGCGTGCTGAAGCTGGGCGGAAGGAGTTGTGGGGATGGCATGGAAGGAGCGGTATGGAAGGAGTTGGAAGGTATGGTAGATATGGATGGAATGGATGGAATGGATGGAATTCCGTGCAAAGATACAACTTTTCTCTGATACTGCCAAGTTTGGGGGTGTGATAAGGAAATGTTTGAACTATGCTTTCAGATTGAAAGTAGTTAAACTTCCTTACTCATAGTTTTGCGGGTGACAACTCATAGTTTTACGGGTAGCAACTCATAGCTTTGTTCTCTTAAAGTATAGAGTTAAGCAGTAAATCAGGTGTTTACGAGGATTATGATGTTTTTACTGCAATGACTCAGTTCCTCAATAACTCAGTTCCTCAGTTTTTCTCTGACCCTTCACTTTTGTCTTTATTTAGAAGTTTATTATATATATAAATATATTTATATATATAATAATATATAATATATAACAATTTAAAACAACTTTGAACTATAAGGGCTATATACCCCCTAGGAAAAAACTGAGGAACTGAGTTATTGAGGAACTGAGTCAATGATAGAGACTTAGAATCTTACTCTTGATACTGTTGAATATGTGCTTATATTAAAAGATAAGTATCAGATTATCAGATAAATAAAACACTTGACGCCCTAAAATAGGGCGTCAAGTGTTTATTGTGATACCCATACCCCCTAAAACAGGGGGCATGGGTATGAAAAGAATTTCGTTACATTGAACTTTCAAATCGTAACTTGATAAAATCTGGCTGATTTACATCTCAACCACTACTTCATGCTTGCCTTCAGAGCAAGGAATGATGGTGCCTGAGATAGGAGTGCCATCCACTGTAATCTGCTTCACGCCCTTCTGGTTTCCGCTAGGATTCTTTACTGTGATATGGTATTCGCCACCACGGAACTTGCGGGTTACCTCATACTCCTTAGCGGTGCTTGGGAGACAAGGATCGATGAGCAAACCTTCATAATCTGGCTTGATGCCGAGGATGAATTCTGATACTGTATACCACATCCATGCCGCTGTACCGGTGAGCCAGGAGTTCTTTCCTTCGCCCGGTTTGGCTGCATCCTTACCGGCTACCATCTGGCAGTTTACGTAAGGCTCTACCTTGTGAAGTGTCTGATATTTTTCCTCTACATAGCTAGGCAGAATCTTGGTATAATGGTTCCAGGCATCGTTGCCTCGACCGGCTACAGTCTCTCCGATGATGACCCAAGGATTGTTGTGGCAGAAGATACCGGCGTTCTCCTTGTAGCCTTCAGGATAAGAAGAAATCTCACCCATTTCTACATGATAGGTGGTGTAAGCTGGGTTGTTCAGCACCAGTCCGTGCTCGCATTCCAGTCGTTTCTTACTGCTGTCCAGTGCTTTATCGCAGAGTCCTTCTTCCAGACCGATACCAGCCATCGTACACCAGCCCTGGCTCTCAATGAAGATTTTGCCTTCCTCGTTCTCATCACTACCAATCTTGTTGCCGAAGAAATCGTAAGCGCGGAGGAACCATTCTCCGTCCCATCCATGCTGCTTCACAGCCTCGTTCATCTCATCTACAGCCTGCTGCATGCGCTCGGCTTCTGTCAAATAATCTTCCTCTGCAAGACCGGCTATTTCGCCCTCCTTGCTTTCCAAAGCTTCCTTGGCAAGCTGCTTGCACAGAGCCACATAATCCTTGCCGGTAACCACGAACAGACCGGCTATCATCAGACTCTCTGCCTTGCTTCCTTCGCCCTTGTTTTCGGTGGTCTGGAAACTCTCGTTAGGGTCCCAGGAGAAGCAGTTCAGGTTCAGACAGTCGTTCCAGTCGGCTCTGCCGATGAGTGGAAGCTTATGCGGACCCAGGTTGTTGATAACATGGTTCATCGAAATCTTGAGGTGCTCGAAGAGGCTTACTTCTGTGCCTGGCTGGTTGTCGAAAGGCACCTGCTCAGCGAGGATAGAGAAGTCGCCCGTCTCCTTGATATAGGCTACGGTACCGAAGATGAGCCAGCATGGGTCGTCGTTGAAACCGCCACCGATATCGTTGTTGCCGCGCTTGGTGAGCGGCTGATACTGGTGGTAGCAGCCACCGTCTGGGAACTGGGTGCTGGCGATATCGATGATGCGCTGGCGTGCACGGGTAGGTATCTGATGAACGAAACCTACGAGGTCCTGGTTGGAATCGCGGAAGCCCATGCCTCGACCGATGCCGCTCTCGAAGAAACTTGCCGAACGCGACATACAGAAGGTGATCATGCACTGATACTGGTTCCAGATGTTCACCATACGGTCTAACTTGTCGTTGCCGCTCTTCACGGTGAAGATGTTCAGCAGGTTATCCCAGTACTGGTTGAGTTCTGCGAAGGCAGCATCCACCTTTTCGGTGGTATCAAACTTGGCGATAAGCTGATGAGCTTTCTCCTTGTTGATTACCTTCTTGGCGCTGAACTTCTTGTCCTGCTCGTTCTCCACATAGCCCAGCAGGAAGATGAGGTCACGGCTCTCGCCTGGCTGCAGGGTAACCTCGATATAATGAGATGCGATAGGGCTCCAGCCGTGGGCAAAACTGTTGCGTGGCTTGCCTTCCATCACAGCCTCAGGCTCGGCAAACTCGTTGTAGAGTCCGATGAAGCTCTCGCGGTCGGTATCGTAGCCCTGAATCTCGGTATTCACTGTGTAGAAAGCATAGTGGTTGCGGCGCTCACGGTATTCGGTCTTGTGATAGATGGTAGAACCCTCTACCTCCACCTCGCCCGTAGAGAAGTTGCGCTGGAAGTTCTCCATGTCGGTAGCAGCATTCCAGAGGCACCACTCTGCAAAGGAGAACACTTTGAGGGTCTTCACCTCCTCAGTCTGGTTCTTCAGCGTCATCTTCTGCACCTCAGCCCATGTATGGAGGGGTACGAAGAAGAGCACACTCGCCTCTACGCCGTTCTTGCTGCCCGTGATGCGGGTATAGTTCATGCCGTGGCGGCACTCGTAGCTGTCGAGCGGTGTCTTGCAAGGTTTCCATCCCGGGTTCCATACGGTATCGCCATCTTTGATATAGAAATAGCGACCGCCGTTATCCATCGGCACACCATTGTAGCGATAACGGGTGATGCGACGGAACTTGGCATCCTTGTAGAAGGAATAACCACCTGCTGTGTTTGAGATGAGCGAGAAGAAATCCTCGTTACCCAAATAATTGATCCAAGGCCATGGGGTCTTTGGGTCAGTAATCACGTATTCGCGATTGGCGTCATCAAAATGACCATACTTTTTTTCTGCCATTGTTTTTTTAATGTTATTTCTTGGTAAAATATACTATTTTGGTGCAAAGATAGTAAAAAGTTTAAGTTTCGGGGTTAGAAAACAGTTTTTTTTTGTATTTTTGCAATGAAAAGTTTGATGATTATCATCATTCTATAAACATTTTATACAATTGGCTTATGAAAAGAAACATTTTATCACTTCTGATAGCCCTCTTTGCTACGATGCAGGTAGCAGCTCAGACATACGACAACTTGTGGAAGCAAGCTGAAATCAATGCTCAGAAGGACCAGCCTAAGAGCGAAATCGCGGTGATGAAGAAAATCATCGCCAAGGCTTCGGCTGCCAAAGATTACGGGCAGCTGCTGGCGGCTGAGATAAGACAGATGACACTCTGGAAAGAGATTTCGGCTGACTCGCTGACACCTAACGTGAAGCGGATGGAAGCAGAGGTGCTGAAGGTAAACGACCCCGCATTGAAGGCGGTGAGATATGCCGTGCTGGGCAAGGTGTACCGTGATATGAACGAAAAGAAAAGCCAGGAGTTCTTCAAGAAGGCCTTGGGACAGTCTGAACTTCTTGCCCGACATACATCTGCAGAGTATGTTCCATTGACGCTGAAGGGCGTGGATGGCAGTTCCTTTAACAACGATCTGCTGCATCTCATCGGATTCGAGGCAGACAGCAAGGAGGCGTATCTGCAGCTGTACACCTATTATAATAAGGTGGGCAATCGGGGTGCGGCTTGTCTCTGTGCCTATAAGCTCATCGAGAAATACCGCCAGGACGACGTGAGAGAGGTGAAGAAATCGAAGTATCTGCAGACCATCGACTCGCTCATCCAGATTTATCAGGATATTCCGGAGGCAGGCGAACTTGCCGTGGAGCATTTCCGCTTCATGGAAGGTGCTACCGATGCCAAACCGCAAGATAAGCTCAACTATATCAACTATGCGCTGAGCCGCTGGGGTGAATGGTCGAGAATGAACGAACTGAGAAATGCGCAGAAGCGACTTACCGAACCGATGTTCCGGGTGAAGGATATGCCGCAGGTATTGCGACCTGGGGAGAAGGTTTGGGTGCAGCTGGATGTGCGTAATCTCCAGAACCTGAAAATCAGCATCTCCCGCCTCAATATCACGGCGGATAATGAATATGATGCGCAGGATGAGGCTACCTATAAGATGCTCCTGAAGAAGACTACGAAGCTGCATCAGAAGGATTTCAGCCGCAACTACTACGGTCGGCCGGATTATGAAACGGTGAAGGATTCCATCGAAATCGGTGGCAATCTGCCACTGGGTGCCTATCTGATGGAGGTGACTTCGGATAATACCGGCATCGCTCCGCAGCGAGAACTCTTCTATGTCAGCAATCTGGCGGTGATGATTCAGCAGTTGCCTGATGACAAACATCGCTATGTGGTGGTGAATGCTACCGACGGACAGCCTGTACCGGGTGCGAAAATCATGCTCTATGACAGGGATTATGATGTGAAGACGGGCAAGTGGAAGAGACTGGTTCATGCCCGCTTGACTACCGATGAGAACGGCGAGGCTTACTTCAAGAATGTGGATGGAAACGTCTTGATTTCCACCAGCAATGACAAGTTTACGCCTGCCAAGGATATCTATCTTTCTCGCACCCGCTATTACGAACGGAAGGATGACAAGATTAAACATCAGCTGTTTACCGACCGCAGCATCTATCGCCCGGGTCAGACCGTGCATGCTTCAGCCATTTCCTACATCGTGAAGAAGGGCTTGGATGCCAGTGTGCCTGGCAAGAGCATGGAACTGAATTTTATCCTGCGAGATGCTAACTGGAAGCAGGTGGCTGAGCTGAAGGCTACTACCGATGAATACGGTACGGCTTCCGTAGATTTCGAACTCCCGAAGGAGGGAAAGACGGGACTGTATTCCATCTCCGTGAATGGAACGGTAACAAAATATGTAAGAGTGGAGGAGTACAAGCGTCCAACCTTCGAGATTACCTTCCCGAAGGTGAACGAGAAATATAACTGGGGCGATACTGTAGTGGTGAAGGCTACAGCCAAGACCTACTCTGGTGTGCCTGTGCAGGGTGCCAAGGTGGAGTATCAGGTGACTCGCAGAAACCAGCTTTGGTGGTGGGGCGCAGGCTCTGCCGGACAGCTGGTAAAGACAGACAGTTGCGTGACTCGTGAGGACGGAACCTTCGATGTGGAAATTCCGCTGGAGGCTTCCTTGTCAGGAAAAGACGAGGCTGATATGAGCGAGTTCATGCGCATCGCCCGTTTCTTCAACTTCGAGGTCTCAGCCATCGTTACCGACATCAGCGGCGAGAGCCACGAGGGCGTGATGAGTCTGCCTCTGGGCACCAAGCCAACCATCCTCACGGTGAATCTTCCTAAGCGTATCGAAACAGACAGTCTGAAGACGGTGACCTTCGCTTACCGCAATGCCAGTGGTATGCCGATTTCTAGTAGGTTGAAATATCGCATTGATAAGGGCGAATGGAAGGATGCCGAGGCGAATGCACCGGTTTCTATCAAGGAATATGCTTCTTCCTCTGCCTCTTCTTCCCTCGTTTGGAAATCTGGCGTTCATCAGTTGGAGGCAATCTGCGGACAGGATACCCTGCAGCAGAAGTTCACGCTCTTCAGCATGAAGGATACCCATCCGGTGGAGCCAACCACCGAATGGTATTATCAGACGGCGAAGACTTTCCCTCGTGATGGCAAGCCGGTCTATATTCAGGTGGGCTCTTCGGAGAACGGAGCGCACATCGTATATTCCATCATCGCCGGCAACAAACTGCTGGAGAAGGGTGCCTGGGAGTTGGGCGACAGCATCGTGACCCTGCCTTTCACCTACAAGGAGGAATATGCGTCGGGCATCGTACTGAACTATAGTTTCGTGAAGCAAGGTAAGTGCTATACCCGAATGATGAGCATCGCCCGTCCTTTGCCTGAGAAGAAACTGGATATCGCCTGGAAGACCTTCCGCAACCGTCTGACCCCTGGACAGAAGGAGGAGTGGACGCTGAAGATTACCACCCCTGACGGCAAGCCAGCCAAGGCGCAGCTGATGAGCGTACTCTATGACAAGTCGCTCGACCAGATAGCCCCGCATTCCTGGAAAATGTCGCTCGGATTCAGCCAATGGTTGCCAAGCTGCTACTGGACGAGTAATCTGTGGTATTATAAGATGGATTTATTGGGTGTTTATCCTACTAAATATTTTGACCAGAAACAACTGGATGTAGATAAGTTTGATGGCAAATACTTTAGCTATTATGCTTATATGCAAGCGGTGGAGCTGAGCAAGTTGGAACGTTCTTCTGGCGGAACCGTTGAGTCTGTTCGTATACAAAAAGACGAGGTGGTTCGAGAAGAAGCGAAAGGCATCTGGATTCGCAGCTCTAAAATGACCCGTGTCGGAGCGGCTGCTCCATCTGCCAACAAGGTTTTTGATGTAGTAGAGGAGATGCCGCAGTTTGCCGGTGGTTCTGGCTCAGATGCAGGACAATTCCTCGACAAGGTGCAGGTGCGTGAGAATATGAACGAGACCGCCTTCTTCTATCCTGCCTTGGAGAGCGACAACAATGGCAACGTTGCCATCAGGTTTACCCTACCAGAGAGCGTGACTACCTGGAAGTTCATGGGCTTGGCTCATGACAAGGAGATGCGCAACGGTTTGCTGGTGGATGAGGCTGTGGCTCAGAAGACCGTGATGGTGCAGCCTAACATGCCTCGCTTCCTGCGTGAGGGCGATAAGAGCACCATCGTGGTGAAACTCTTCAATACTTCCGACAAGAAGGTGAGCGGCAACACCCGTATGCAGATTCTTGACCCGGAGACCAACAAGGTGGTTTGGCAGAAGACGCAGAATTACAGCATTGATGCCGAGGGCTCTGCTACCATCTCCTTTGATGTCCAGGGACTGAAAGAAGGCGTATATATTAATAAGGTGGTGGCTGCCGGTAATGGCTACAGCGATGGTGAACAGCACTATCTGCCGGTTTTGAGCAACCGTGAACTCGTGGTGAACACCCTGCCTATCACCCTGCATCAGAAGGGTGAGCAGAACTTCGACCTGAGCAAACTCTTTCTGAACAAGGAGGGCAAGCAGGCGAAGGGCGCTGAAGAGGCAAAGGTAACCATCGAGTACACCAATAACCCAAGTTGGCTGATGGTGAAGGCGCTGCCAGCCATCAGTAATCCGGATGAGGAGGACGCCATCTCGCTGATGTCTGCCATCTATGCCAATACTATCACAAACCATGTACAGAAGCATCTCTCGCTGGAAAATCTCACTCAGGAGAGCATCCGCCTGCAGAATCAGGTGGAGAAGCTGAAGAAGTTGCAGAACCCTAACGGTTCCTTCTCCTGGTGGAAGGGAATGAAGGGCAGCCGGTATATGACTACATCGGTAGCCGAAATGATGGTTCGATTGAATGCCATCGCAGGTGTGCAGAAATCAACCGCCCGGATGCTGACTTCCGCCATCGATTATCTCTCCTGGCAGACAGCACAGGAAGTAAGAGAAATGAAGAAGCAGGAGGAGAAAAAGCAGAAGGTGAATCCTAGCGAACAGGCGCTGCATTATCTCTACATCCTTTCGGTGGATGGCAGAAAGATGAAGCAGAATCTGGAGCAGGATAAGGCTTATCTCTTGGACAAGATGTCGAAGATGACCGGTGATTTCTCCATCTATGGCAAGGCGCGTGCTGCCGTGGTACTCGCCAGAAACAGCCAGCAGAATGCTGCTTACCGCGAGAAGGCAGGCGAATATCTGCAGAGCGTGAACGAATATGCCGTTTACCGCGAGGAGATGGGCCGCTACTACGATACCCGCAAGGCACTCTACAGCTGGAGAAACTATAAGATTCCTACCCAGGTATCCGTGATAGAGGCGATGCAGATGCTGAAGCCGAACGACAAGCAGACCATCGAGGAACTGCAGCGCTGGCTCCTGATGTCGAAACGCACCCAGGTTTGGGATACGCCGGTGAACACCGTGGATGCCGTCTACGCCTTTATGAAGGGCAATGAGAGCAACTGGAGCAGGAAGGCTGAGAATGCTGTGCTGAAACTGGATGGCAAGCTGCTGCCGATGCCGCAGGATTCCACTACTTTGGGCTATGTGACGACCGAAAGACCGGGCAAGGCATCTAAGCTGAGCATCGACAAAAAGAGCGATTATACCAGCTGGGGAGCTGTCTATGCAGAGTTTAAGCAGCCTATCAGCGAAATCGGTTCCATGGAGTCGGGCATCAAGGTGCACCGTGTCATCGTTCCAGCCGAATCTGAGAGCAAGGGCAATGCGCAGGTAGGCGAGAAGGTGAAGGTAACGCTCATCATCACCGCCGACCGCGACTACGACTTTGTGCAGATTACGGATAAGCGTGCGGCATGCCTGGAGCCGGTTAACCAGTTGAGCGGTTATCAGTGGAGCATAGGCTGCTATGTTTCTCCAAGAGACCATGCAACAAATTTCTATTTCGATCGTTTATCTAAAGGTAAGCACATCGTAGAAATGGAGTATTACGTGGATAGAAAGGGCGACTATCAGAGCGGAACTTGCATCGCTGAGTGTACCTACAGTCCGGAATTTGGTGGTCGCACAGAGACCTATGAATTGAAAGTTAATAATTGATAGTTAAAAGTTTATAGATTGATAATTTAAAATAGAATAGTATGAAACGGATGAATATATGGATGCTCTCAGCGCTGTTGGCGCTGCCTGCATCAGCACAGAAGATTACAACCCAGCACGAGGTGGTAGACTGCGGACAGGTGGTGTTCCACAAGCCTGTAACTGCCGAATTCGTGCTGAAGAATGACGGGCACAAGCCGTTGGTTATCAACAATGTATTGAAAAGTTGCGGATGTACGGAGGTAGATTATCCGAAGACGAGCATAGCTGCCGGCGAAAGTTTCGTCATCAAGGCGGTATACGATGCCAAGCAGATGGGTACTTTCACCAAGCAGGTTTGCCTCTATACCAATGCGGATGAAGAGCCGTTCATCCTCTCTATGAGGGGAAGGGTAGTGGGCAGCGTAGTAGATTTCGCTGGTTCTTACGATGAGATGCTGGGTGTCATCAAGAGTGATGCCCAGGAGGTGGAGTTTGATGACGTGAACCGTGGCGACCGTCCGGTTCAGCGCATTCATATCTTCAATCCTACCGACGGAGTGCTGGAGCCGGTAGTGATGCATCTGCCATCCTATCTTCATGCTTTCGTATCGCCTTCCAAGGTGGCTCCGCGTCATTCTGCCGAAATCAGTTTCGTGCTGGATTCCAAGAAACTGCGCGACCTGGGCTTGAACCAGACATCGGTTTATCTCGGTGAGCGTCCTGGCGATAAGATTGCGCCTGAGAAGGAAATCGTGGTATCAGCCGTTCTTCTTCCTGGTTTCGAAAACATGACTCCAGCCAAGAAGGCACTGGCTCCGAAGATAGAGATGTCTGCCACCGATCTCAATCTGGGTAGTTTCAATGGAAAGAAGAAGCTGAAGGGTGAGATTCTGATTACCAATAAGGGTAAGTCGGAACTGGATATCCGCAGCATGCAGATGTTTACGATGGGCTTGCAGGTGAAACTGAAGAAGAGTAAGATTCAGCCAGGAGAGACCGTTAAGATGAAGGTGACGGCTGTGGCTGCCGACTTGAAGAAATCGCGTGTCAGACACCCTCGTATCCTCATAATTACGAATGACCCTGACCATGCTAAGGTGGTGGTGAAGATTTATGTACAATGATTTAAAAATGAATATCGTGCAGATAGAAATAGATAACGGCAGTGGGTTCTGCTTTGGCGTAACCACTGCCATCAAGAAAGCTGAAGAGGAGTTGGCTAAGGGCGGTAAACTTTACTGCCTGGGCGATATTGTGCATAACGGTATGGAGGTGGAGCGCCTGCATGAAGCGGGACTCATCACGATAGACCATGAGCAGATGGAGGAACTGCAGGGCGTAAAGGTCTTGCTCCGTGCTCATGGTGAACCGCCTGAAACTTATGCCCTTGCTGAGCGAAATAACATTGAAATCATCGATGCTACCTGTCCTGTGGTGCTCCAGTTGCAGCGCCGCATCAAGAAGCAGTATGTCAACAATCCGGAGGCACAGATCGTGATTTTCGGCAAGAACGGGCATGCTGAGGTGCTCGGACTGGTGGGGCAGACGGAGAGTCATGCCATCGTGGTAGAGAAGTTTGAGGATGTGAAGCAGCTGAAGGAAACCGGTCAGCTGGATTTCTCTAAAGATATCTATCTTTACTCCCAGACTACCAAGAGTCTCGATGAGTTCCACCGCATCATCGAATATTGCCAGGAGCATATTGTTGAGGGCGCTGTCTTCAAGAGTTTCGATACCATCTGCCGTCAGGTGGCTAACCGCATGCCTAACATCGCTGCCTTTGCCAGCAAGCATGATGTCATCCTCTTTGTGAGTGGCAGAAAGAGTTCGAACGGCAAGGTGCTTTTCAAGGAATGCAAGAGCGTGAATGCCAACAGCTACCAGATAGAAAGTGCTGACGAAATAGATATGAACTGGTTCAAGGATGTGGAAACGGTAGGTATCTGTGGTGCTACCAGTACGCCGAAGTGGCTGATGGAAGAGTGCAAGGATAAGATTATCAAGGAAAACTCTGCTCTTTTGTAATAAGAGTTAAAATATTGATTATCAGCTACTTGATATACTTGGTACGGTGTTTCACCGTATATGGGTAGAGGATAGTTTTATCGTTGGTTGAAAAACTTAATATATTGGTTATTAATCAGTTAATCCATTTGGTGTCGTGTTTCACGACGTCAAGTGGGTTTATCTTTTATAAACTGTCTGAAAATAAAACAGGTGATAAATCTTCTCCCGAAGACCTATCACCTTCAAAAAACAGTAATTAACTCAAAATTTATAATCTATATCATTACTACCTTGTTAATATGGTTGCAAAGATACTAAATTGAAGTTTTTTTTTCCAAATCTTTTCATCGAATAAAATAAATTTATCGGCAAAAGTAGTATATTTAACGTATTTTTGCATTAATAACCCGGCAGTCTCTTCTCTGTAGCTTATTCTGCTATTGCTTTTTGATATTGTTCCATCAGCCATGCCTTCTGTTCAGAAATGGTCATGTTGCTGTTGTCGAGCGTGATTGCATCATCTGCTTTTCTGAGTGGGGAAGTCTCGCGGTGGCTATCGATATAGTCGCGCTCCTCTACATTCTTCAGAATCGCATCGAAGTCGGCTGGCATTCCTTTCTCCTTCAGTTCATCGAAACGGCGCTGTGCTCTCACCTGTGAACTGGCTGTTACGAAAATCTTCAGTTCGGCATTAGGGAACACGGTGGTACCTATATCGCGACCATCCATCACGATACCCTTGTCTTCGCCCATCTTCTGCTGCAGTTCTACCAGCGCCTCTCTGACGAAAGGAACGGCGGCAATCGGACTAACGTGGTTGGAAACCTCTAACGAACGGATTTCCTTTTCTACCAGTTCGCCGTTCAGATAGCAGTCTGGGCGACCGGTTGTTGCATTAAACTTGAATGAGATGCTGATGTTCTTCATCTCCTTCTGCAGTTCTTCAGTCTTTACGGCTCCATCTGCTTCGAAGAGCTGATGACGCAGCGCATAGAGGGTTACCGAGCGGTACATGGCGCCCGTATCTACATAAACATAACCTATTTCCTTGGCAAGATCCTTTGCCATCGTACTCTTACCGCAAGAAGAGTATCCGTCTATTGCTATTGTTATTTTCTTCATAATTTCGAACTAACTTTAATGTATAATTTATAATCTGTAACTTACGTTCAGCATGAGACTGTTGCTACTGACGTGATATTTGCCGTAGGCAACGTTCAGATGGAAGCGCTCCAGGTTGATACCGCCACCCACAGAGAAACCGGCTCCATGACTGCTTTCCTCATCTTCTGAGGTGCTGATTTTCATCTCGTTGGCTCTCCGGAAGTTGTAGCCGGCACCTATCCACAGGCTCTCCGAAAGCAGAATGTCGGCACCTACTACGGCATGATCACGAAGACTGCTGTCCCAATGGTTCAGGTTGACCAGTGTGGCTGATACCCTGAACGGTGCGTTGGCGAAGCGTTTCGTCACACCCAACTGCAGGTCGATCGGCATCTTCTCATATTCATTGTCGTAAGCTTTCAGCTGTCCACCCAGATTCTTTGCCGCACATGAAACCGACCATTCCGTTTCCGGGTCGTAATAGTTGATGCCCAGATCCACTCCCACAGCGATAGAATTGTAATCGCCAATATACGAAGTGATGAATTTGGCGGCAATACCACCCGCAAACTTTTCACCGAGCATATAAGAGAAGTAACCCGCAACGGCAATGTCCTTTGCCGAGAACTCACCCATCTGGATGTTGTTCTCATCCGTCTCTTTCATCTTGCCGTAGTCAACAAGCTGAGCCGAAACAGCCCACGAAGCCTTGTCGTTGACAATACGGTTGAAACTAGCCGAGGCAGTGTTCACCCCCGACATATAGTTCATATAATTGAGATTGACCGTCTTGTCGTTTACTGATGACAGGAGAGCCGGATTATGGAATATGAGTGCCTCATCATCTTCTATCAAGGTGATGTTTTCGCCACCCAGAGCAGCTGCATGGGCACTCACCGGCAAGCGAAGGAAATTATACCCCGTTTGGCTCTCTTGAGCATCAATAATTGTCGCAAAAAGCGTCAATATTGCGGAAATTACATATTTTTTCATTTAAATTTTCTAATTCTTTGGCAAAGATACTGCTTTTTTCAATAATAAGAAGTAATTTTGCAATGTTTTCGTAGGAAATAACGATTTTAAACGGTTTTTATTGTGGAAATTAAGAAATCAAATAGCGCACAACTGGAAGATAAGCGGGTTACATTTTTTCTGCTGGGGTTGCTGCTGGCTTTTACTTTCATCTTCGTAGGACTCCAATATCAGAGAGGTCAGCAGGGAGATGATGACTTGTCGGAATCGATGGAAGATCTCTCACAGGATCTGGAAATGTCGGCTCGTCCCGACCAGAAAGATATGGTGAGTGCAGAGGCTGTTTCGGCTCCTGCTTCTAAGTCAATTACCCAGGAAGTGAAGGCTGCCGAGCAACAGACTCAGAAGGCACCGCAGAAAATCAGTTCTACAACCAGCGAACTGGTTATCGGCGACGGCTCGGGTGTAGTGGATGGATCTGAGGTGAAGGAAGCGGTTCCTGAAACTCCCATTGAGAATCCGGGAGCTGAGGCTCCTATCAAACTGACCGTCGTGCAGAAGATACCGCAGTTTCCTGGTGGCTGGTCTGCCTTCATGCAGTGGCTTACCAAGAACCTGAAGTACCCTGTAGCTGCCCAGAAGAGTAAGATTCAGGGAACCGTAGTGGTATCCTTTATCGTAAACAAGGATGGAAGTGTTGCCAATATCAAGGTAAGCACTTCGGTAGATCCATTGCTCGACAACGAGGCTTTGAGGGTGATGAAGATGATGCCGAAGTGGAAACCGGGCATCGATAAAGGCAAGGTCTGTCGCACGATGATTGCCATCCCGGTAGTGTTCCAGCTATAAATTATAAATTGTTCATTGTAAATTATACATTATAAATTATACATTATTATGAAGACAGCAGATGAAATTTTAAGCATGGTAAATGAGTTTCTGGCTAATTTGCCTTACGAAAGAAAGCCAAAGTCTCTTTATGAGCCTATCAGATACGTTCTTTCTATGGGTGGCAAGCGTATTCGTCCTACGCTCATGCTTCTGGGCTACAATCTTTTCAAGGACAATCCTGAGAAGATTCTGATGAATGCCGTTGCCCTGGAAACTTATCATAACTATACTTTGCTGCATGATGACCTGATGGACAATGCTGATTTGCGTCGCGGTCATGAAACGGTTCATAAGAAATGGGATGCCAATACGGCAATCCTTTCGGGCGACAGCATGCTCGTTCTGGCTTATGAGCGTATGGCTCAATGTGATGAAAAGCATCTTGCCAAGGTGTTGAAACTCTTTACTTCCACTGCCCTGGAAATTGGTGAAGGTCAGCAGTTTGATATGGAGTTTGAAAACCGTAATGATGTGAAGGAGGAGGAATATATCGAGATGATCCGCCTCAAGACCAGCGTACTCCTGGCTTGTGCCTTGAAGATGGGTGCAATCCTTGCCGATGCTTCTGATGAGGATGCAGAGAACCTGTATAAGTTTGGCGAGCAGATCGGATTGGCGTTCCAGTTGCAGGATGATTACCTCGATGTTTACGGCGATACCAAGGTGTTCGGTAAGGAGATTGGTGGCGATATCACATCTAACAAGAAGACGTATATGCTCATCAATGCTTTCAACCATGCCAACGACGCTCAGCGTGCAGAACTGCAGAAGTGGGTGGATGCCGAGGAGTTCGACCGCAAGGAGAAGGTGACTGCCGTTACCCGTCTATACAACGAGATGGGTATCGACAAAATGGCGCAGGATAAGATTGCTTATTATTTCGAGCAGAGCAAGAAGTATCTGGATGCCGTGAATGTGCCTGCTGAGCGTAAGGAGGAATTGGCAAAGTATGCTCAGAAAATGATGAAGCGACAGTACTAATTTCAAAGTTCAATGTTCAAAGTAATAGATACACATACGCATTTTGATGCGGAAGAATTTGATGAGGATAGGGCGGAGGCTTTCGCCCGAGCTAAAGAAGCGGGGGTAGGTAAGGTGTTCCTGCCTGCCATCGATGTGAAGACTACGCACGCTGTGCTGGCTCTGAGCCGGGAATATCCGGGCTACGCCTATCCTATGATTGGCTTGCATCCTGAAGAGGTGAAGGAAGACTGGAAGGAGCAGCTGGCTGAACTCCGGAAGATACTGGAGGAGCATCGCATGACGGGAAATGCTGGGCAGACGGCTGATTCTCCACTGATTTCTGACTTTATCGCTGTGGGCGAGGTAGGACTGGATTATTACTGGAGCCGTGAGTTCGAGCATGAGCAGCTGGAGGCTTTTGAGGAACAGGTGAAGTGGGCGATAGAGACCCGCTTGCCATTGATGATTCATTGCCGCAAGGCACAGAACGAGATGGTGCATCTGCTCAGACAGTATCAGAAAGACCTGCCGGGCGGCGTGTTCCATTGCTTTACCGGCAATCAGAAGGAGGCAGAGGAACTCCTCTCGTTCGATAACTTCGTGCTGGGCATCGGTGGAGTTTCTACCTTCAAGAGCAGTCATTTGCGTGAAGACCTCCCTGCCGTGGTTCCGATGAACCGCATTGTTTTGGAAACCGACTCTCCATACATGGCTCCCGTTCCATATCGCGGAAAGCGCAATGAGAGCGCCTTCGTGGTAGAAGTACTTAAAACCTTGGCAAAAGCCTACAACGTGAGCGAAGAAAAGTTTGCAGAACAGACGAATAAAAATGTAGAAAGTGTCTTTCACTTCTAGGGAAATGCCCCACACGCCCTGAAGACTCAAAGCTCTAGAAGCAGCACGCCCTGAAAGGGCAGAAGCTCCTAGCCCAGGGCAACACCCTGGGTTATAATGGCAATCAGCAAAGCGCCCTGTAAGGGCAAAAGCTTTTGTAAATATATAAAATTTAATAAAAATAAATCCTAAACCAACTATTCATTATGACTAGAAAAATGTTGATGGCAGCCCTCCTGATGGCTGCATTTGCACAGGGCACTCAGGCACAAGACCTGAGCGGCCAGCGTTCTGAAAAGCAGGACGTAAACATGATTCCGGGTAAGAAACTGGATCATCACGGACTCATCGTGAGCCCTACACCACATCTCCTGAATGTGGATGCTGCTAACCGACTCGACCTGCAGAAGGGTGTCAAGGTGATTGACAAGAAAGGTAAGTTTGCTGATGATGTGAAGTTCCTGACCGCTAACGCCAAGGGCATTCGCCTGACCATCGATTTCGGTGAGAAGCTTGCTGCCAAGGCTGGCGTGAAGCCTGTATCGGGTGCTTACAGCCTGAAGGCTGATGCCAAAGGTATCCAGATTGTGGGATACGATGAGCGTGGCGCTTTCTATGGCTTGCAGACCTTGCGCCAGATTGTAAACAGCGAGATGGCAAAGGGCCAGATGCCTTATACCACTTGCAACGACTACCCTGATCTTCCAAACCGTGGTGTGGTAGAAGGCTTCTATGGCGAGCCTTGGTCTCATCAGGTGCGTCTTTCCCTCATCGACTATTATGGAAAGAACAAGATGAACACCTATCTCTATGGCCCTAAGGACGACCCTTATCACAGCTGTCCTAACTGGCGTCTGCCTTATCCAGAGAAAGAGGCTAAGAACATCAGCGAACTCGTTCAGGCTTGCCGCCGCAACCGTGTAGATTTCGTGTGGGCTATCCATCCAGGACAGGATATCAAGTGGAACGAGGAAGACTATCAGAACCTGGTTCACAAGCTCGATCTGATGTACGACCTCGGTGTGCGCTCTTTCGCCATCTTCTTTGATGATATTTCGGGCGAGGGTGCCAACCCAGTGAAGCAGTCGGAACTCCTGAACCGCCTGGCAAAGGAATTTGTGAAGGCTAAGGGCGATGTTACACCGCTCGTGATGTGTCCTACCGATTATACCCGTCTCTGGGCGAATCCAAAACCAACCGGTTCTCTGGCTATCTTCGGTAATACCCTCGATCCATCTATCAATGTATTCTGGACGGGTGATGTGGTATGTAGTGACTTGACCCGCGAGACCCTCGACTGGGTGAACTCCCGCATCAAGCGCCCTGCTTATTACTGGTGGAACTTCCCTGTAACCGATTATGCACGCCATATCATCATGCAGGGTCCTACCTATGGTTTGCAGACCGACCTGACCAACAAGGATCTCTGCGGCTTCGTAAGCAACCCTATGGAGCACGGAGAGGCTTCTAAGCTGGCTCTCTATGGTGTGGCTGATTATGCATGGAACATCGCCAACTATAATCCGTTGGACAACTGGGAGCGTGGCCTGGTAGATCTCACTCCTGAGGCACACGAGGCATATCGCACCTTCGCCATGCACTCTTGCGATACCGAGACCGGTTATCGCCGCATCGAGTCATGGGAGACCAAGAGCTTCCGCATCGACAACTTCACCGATGCTCAGTTCAATGCTCTGCAGAATGAGTTTGTAAGAGTAAAGAATGCACCAGCCCAGATGGAGGCAAACTGCAAGAATGCCCTGCTGATGAAGGAACTCCGCCCATGGTTGACAGAGTTTGGCAAGTTGGGTGAGCGTGGCTTGAAGACCATGAGTCTTATCAAGGAATATAAGGCTGGTAACGACCAGGCATTCTGGGAGGGCTACGTAAACAACCGCATGAGCAAGGAAGACGTGGCTGCCTACGAGAAGCATAAGTCTGGAACCATGGTATTGCAGCCATTCTACGAGCAGTCTATGGACGATATGGCATCTGGCTTCTTCAAGAAGTTGACCGGTAAGGTTCCTGCCTTCTATAAGGGTATCGGTACCTATGCCACTTTGAAAACCACCCAGAGCAAGGCAATGTTCGACAACGATTCTACCACCTATTATACATCGGGTAACGGTCAGAATACAGGCGACTGGATTGGTGCTGACCTGGGCTGCGTTCGTCAGGTATCAGAGGTAAGAATCCTCCAGGGCCGTAACTCTGTGGATGATGTAGATTACTTCGACAACACCGTATTGGAATATTCTGTAGACAGAAAGGAATGGAAGGCGCTGACAGGCGAGTTGAAGAAGCAGTATATCATCAACTGGAAGACCGATTCTCCTGTTGAGGCCCGTTATATCCGTATCAAGAAGTTGAAGTCAGACAAGCGCAACTGGGCAGCTGTCCGCACCTTCGAGGTGAATCCAACCACTCCAGAGCGTTTGAACTTCCCAGTAGAGGCTGACAATCTGGAGGCAGCGATGTATGGTTTCGATGAGAATCCATGCACCTCATTCACCAACAAGGGCACCCTTACCATGGGTATTGAGAAGGATGTAAAGAGTTACACCCTGCTGTTGAAGTTGGCTCCAGGCAAATCATTGGTATGTCGCCAGCTGAACGCCAAGGGCAAGGTTCTTGCCACTACCACCATCGACAGTTCATTCTGCAAGGTGGAATTGGTGAAGAAGGCTGCCAAGCTTCAGATAGAAGGCTCTGCAGAAATCTTCGAGATTATTCCTGAGAAGTAAAGGACTGAACTTTCGCAAGCGGGGAAGTCCGCTAGGTGTCTCGCCAGATTGTAAATCTGTCGGGACGCCTAGCGAGCTTGTACTCTTGGAGACGCCATACGCCCTGAAAGGGCAGAAGCTCCTAGCCAAGGGCAACACCCTGGGTTAAATATGCAACCAACAAGGCGCCCTGAAAGGGCAAAAGCTTTAAAATAGATGCTTTTGTCCTTTCAGGGCGCTTGTTTTATGTCATCTCTAGTTAAAGAAATGTAAAAAGCAAACGAATATGTGGATTTTCGAATAAAAAGTGATAATTTTGTACTTCGAAACAGGAAAGGTGCTCGAGTGGCTGAAGAGGCACGCCTGGAAAGCGTGTATTCCCCTAAAGGGAATCGGGGGTTCGAATCCCCCTCTTTCCGCAGAAATCACTGAAAATTAGGTGTTTCCAAAACATCGTATTTTATCCAACTAAGTAGAATCCTGCACATTCTTGCACATTTTTGCACATTTTTGCACAATTCTGCTTGCAAATAGCTTGCAAATGATAACAACGAAACTATACTTAGATACAAGAGCGGTCAAGGACGGAGAGCCTGCACCGCTCAAAGTTGCCATTACGAAGAAGCGACAGGCAGCTTATATTCCTCTTGGTGTCAAATTGAAAAAGGAACAATGGGATGTCAAGAAACAAAGAATAGTTGATGCGCCAAACAAGCAGAGATTGGAAATATTTGTCAAGAACAAATTGGTAGAGATTGAAAATGCTATATTGGAACTGCAGATGAAGGGAGAACTTACTAAACAGACTTCAACGCAGATAAAGAATAAGGTTGTGGCCTATCTAGACCCTGATGTTAAGAAGAAAGACTTATTTATAAATAGGTATATAGAATATATGAATAGTCGTTCAGCACAAAGGACCAGGGAAATATATGCAACCACTTTGAAGAAGATGCGCGATTTCGATAGCAAGGTAGATACCTACGCTTTTGAAGATATCTCAAAGGATTGGCTGAAAAGGTTGGATGCCGAGTTGGTAAGACAAGGGTTAAAGAAGAACTCCAGGAATATACATTTCAGAAACATACGTGCCGTTTTCAACGATGCTATCGATAATGAGATAACCAGCCATTATCCGATGAGAACATTCGATATAAATCCGGAACAGACAGAAAAACGTTCTCTTTCTGTAGATGAACTACGTACCTTATTTAATTATAATGTGCAGCCATGGCAGCAGAAGTACCTGGATTATTTCAAGCTTACATTCTTCTTGATCGGGATAAACCCTGCCGATATTCTTAATTGTACGGATGAGAATGTTGTAGACGGAAGATTACTGTATAGACGAAAGAAGACGGGAAGACTGTATAGCATCAGACTGGAACCGGAAGCTATACAGATAATAAATAGGTATAGAGGAAAGACAAAGCTAGTCAATTTCTCAGAGAACATGAGAAACTACAAGCAATTTGTGTGCAAGGCAAACAAGGGACTAAAGGCAATAGGCCCTGTCACTAAAGAAAGGAACGAGAAAAAGAAAGCTCATGATTTTCAGAAGGAATATCATACAAAGCATAATCCTCTGTTTGATCATATCTCTCTGTATTGGGCTAGGCATACGTGGGCAACAATAGCCTTCTCCATAGGAATACCCGAAGAAATCATTGCCGAAGCATTGGGACATTCCCATGGAAACAGGACAACAGCTATCTATATTGACAAGAGTGTTGCCAATATAGACGCTGCAAATAGAAAAGTATTGGATTACGTTCTATATAAGGAGCAACCAAAGGACTAACCCTTGGAAACTCCTTTCGAACCAATTAAATTATCAGACCATTGGCCTTCATGAAGTTAACCATTGCCCTGTTCTGTGGCAAAAGAGCAGGGATATCCATTCTGTTAGCCTTATACAAGTTGGTAGCAGAATTATACATATCCCAGGCAGTTACAAACTCCTTATCGTGATAGGCCTCCAGCATATCCTCTGTAAAGAGTGTAATCTGTGACTGATTGAGAGGGTAGGTGATATTCTCACGAATAGACTTTCGTGATGTATCTGCCTTTACTCTGGTAGCAGTCATCAAACCAATGAGCAAGAACATCTGTTCTGCAGTAATGCGTGTCTCCTTCATCTTGGCAATACGCTCACGATCAGTCTCAATAATGTGCCGGGCATCGACCAGCCATGACTTTAATGTATCAAGCATTGCTGCCACTTCCATACCGGAACCCTTCTTGCCCTTTTCGGAATAGCTGGACATATACAGTTCTGGAGAGAGCATACACTGATTGTGGCAAATCATCACATTCGGACCGAATCCAATCTGAATACCTTTCTGATGGAAGGCTACGGCCACATTAGTAGTAGTTTCATCATTATCAAAATCAGTGATACGAATATTGGCATAAACTCGGCGGAGAATATGCGCCTCTACCGCATGCTGACCTTTGACCGCTTCCACTTGTGGGAGGCGAACCACTCCAGGCGACTGACGGTCTCTGTTCTGTGCTGCAAACATATCATAAACCTCCACATTGTAGCCGAGCTCTGTACACTCATCAATGACCTTATTGAAAAGGTCAAAGTGATAGATGCCACGGAGCGGATTTCCGTAAACATCATCCTCACGGTGTGTGCGACTCAACTGTTCGAGAGTGATAGCTTGGGTCTTGGCTTTCTCGAAATCAAAGAACTTGTCTTCATTAACTGAAGAAGGAACTGCTACCATATCCTCGGCAGCCTTACTCAAATTTGTTGCTGTTGTCATAATCTTTAATATTTTAATTGGTTACAAATTATTTCAATGGAATGCCTGCTTCTTCAAGAAGCTTGATTCTCTCTTCCTTTGTTGCTTTTGTCAAGTTTGTCTTTTTGACAAAATTCCCGGCAGAGTCTCTTGTTATAAGAAAAACATAGTCGGCATGATTGATCCAACTTCTCTGACACTCCTCACGATAGGCACTGGCCTCCTCGTAAGTCTCAAACCCGCTCTTTGTGTCATACATTGAATCATCGCGGGTAACATACAAGCTACTAGTCTTCATTTTTAATCTCAATTATGTACATTAATTCTTTCTCTAAAACATCCTTGTCTTGGTAAGGAGAATCGTACTTATATACGACTGCATCATCAAGATAAGTTCTTACTCCCTTCATGAAGCCATCTTGTAACACAGAGTTATCTGTTATGTAGACTGCCAGGAAGAAGCCGTTTCGCTCCTGTGTATCTCCTAGGCCAACTGCACTGAAATGACTTCTGAAAGTAGTACCCTGCAACTCGTCGAATGAATACTGTATCATAAGTCTTTTCATCATTTCAAAAAATACTGCTACTTTAATTGCTTTCATATAAGTGACTTATCCGTGATGTCGAGGGCTTATTTTTATTAATGTTTCATTGCTAAATCTACTATCGCTACGACAAGTAGAAAAATTAATCCGTTTATTAAAAGAATGGTATCCATATCTACTTAAAATTAAAGAAGTCCTTAATCTGTTTCTTCTCGTCATCGCTGGCATTCAAGATGTCCTTCACTATGAAATCCGCAAGTGGAGCTAATACTGTATTCATAGCATCAATCAGTTCTCCCTGCGCTCCAAGTTTAGAAAGAACGCCTGCATATTCACAAAGAAATTCATGTGACGAAATGAATCCCATTTCATAATTCTTTTTGATTTCCTTAATTTCTTCCATCTTTTTAAGATTTTAATTGGTTCAACATAATCTGTGGTTAGTCAAAATAACCACTCTTTCTATATGCAAAGGTACAAAAAAAATGTGATATATGCAAATATACCACACTTTATTTTAGTTAAAAATACTAAATTTAACTCGCTGAGTATCAAAGAGTTATACGCTTTTGTAGATGCTGCTTAATGTAATGATTTTTGTAGCTTCGCCAATCTTGTCTATCAGATTGGTTACTGCTTCATCCACTTCGCACAAAGCATTATACACATCGTTTGGAACATTATCCATTTCCAAACCATTACTACTCATTTTCCAAGTTTGGTTTAGCTGCCTTGCAGCATCCACCATTAATTTAATGTCCGTCATATTTCTAAATTTTAAATGAATATCCTACTAACTGCCTGGCAGAGCCATCCCATCATGTAGCAAGGCTCTTCGTCTTTCAAGTCTATACCTAGTGATTCGCAGATATGAGTGACAACATGAAACATTTCGTGTGTGACAGTATTCACGAACTCATATTCCGTTGTGGTCCTACTGACCGCAACCACGCTCTTTCTACCTGCAAGATTGGAGTAGGTTAGACCTGTGTTCGGTATTCCTCGTAAGCAATGCTCCCTTGCGCTTTCGACTGCCTTTTCTGTGCAGCCTATCTGCACAAGGGAGTTGCATACCTCATCGGTATCTGATGATTCCAAACCGTAAAACACAAGAACTTTCCAATCGTACTTTTCTAGATATATCTCTTGACTTATCATAAAATATCATCCCATGGAATGCCGATGCCATTATGGTTGCAATCGGCATAAAATCTGTTAAAGATGAAGCCATCCTTCTGATCGGTATCATCAACCATATCTTTCACGAACAAAGCCATGTGAGCTTCGTCCTCGATGGAAGACTTATAGAAATCAGCCTTAACCATGTTTGCCACATAGACATGATCATAGCCTACATTATTTTCAAGTGTCACTCCCTGCTTGGTAAGGATGGATTCAACCTTCTCCTTATCCATATAGTCAACCTCCTCATCCTTTTTGGTGACTGGGTTGTATTTTCTCATCTGACTGACTGCCCATTCGCAAGCCTTCTTGTTGAAGTGCCAGCCATTATATCTCAGATATGCTATCATTCCTTCTGGCTTCATATCGTAAGCATCCAAAGGTATTCTACATTTTCCCATAGCTCTTTCTTTTAAGGGTGGCAGGGAAAATACCCCCACCACCGAATTAAACATTAGTAACGTCCACCGCCACGGCGACCATAGTAACGTCGCTCTCCATAGCGGTCTTCGTCGCGCCAATCATCATCGTCCCACTTGTCACGATAGTCCGGCATCGGCATACGGTTTCCCATACGCTCGCGCTTCAAACTATCCAAGCACTTCATAACCTTACCACCTGCTCGAACCATTTCCTCGCAGTTGTCAACAAGCTCATCGAACTTGTTTTCCGTAATTTCTACCATATATCCCATAGCAATTACTTTTTAAAATTGTTACCACTGCTCAAAGCCTTAGACAGCATGGACTCAATATTGGATAGCGTACCCTTCATGCCACTAACCTCTGATTTTAGGTTATTGATGTCCTGCTCCTGCTGCTTCTCCTTGGCAATCTGTGGGTTGATTCTAGTGAGCATTTCCTCGCAGGAGCTTATGACTCCATTATGGTAATCTACACTTTCCACGACTCCCTTGGAATGCCGCAACATAGCATCAATCTCAGCGCACATAGCTTCCCTGCTGTCACTGACAACAACACCTTCATTGCCGAAGTTTACTATCTGTGCCGTTGAAGGCAACTTTTCAAAGTTTACTTGCTGGTCTTCTACTTGCACCTTAACATCTACCGTAGTTTCTAATGTCGGTGTTTGACCAGGCACGTAGCTTGGGTATTTCTGTTGAGGATTGCTAACCGATATTACTTGACCGATTCTTAGTGTCGGCTTTTCTCCTCCCTTGTCTAAGATGTAGAAGAGAGAAGACTGTCTTAGTCCTTGAAACATTTTCTTTCTCTTTTAATGGAGCAGATGTTGCCACCTGCTCCGTAGTTAATACTCCATTAGCCGCCTGTAGGCTGCTGAAACCCAAGCAGTCGGATAATACCGCTCTTCTTATTGATGTATGCCAAAGCCTCCGTAGTTTCAGAAACGTTAGCTCCCGTCACTGCCTTTCCCACATGATCAACAACTGGCACCTTTGTTGTGCCGGAAGTAGTTCCGCTAGTGTTAGCAGTTCCGTTAACAGTGGTCGAACCACTATTTGGAGTTACGATTGTAACAGGAAGTGTCGCACTTGCAGCGGCAACTCCTTGATGTATCTTCAAGAGTACAATGCACTCGCAAGGCAAAGCATTGTAGTAGCAAGGATTGATACCATAATCTACACTAGCATCTGTGACCTGCTGAGCATTTGTCTTCAGCTCATAGATACCGCCTACATCAATAAGTTTGATTTGGTTTCTCTGACCGATTGGAATAAATGGATTGAATGGATATAAAGGGAACATAGTTACCTCCTTTCCTAACAACCGCATCCTACAGTTGAACGAGAAGCCGCTACATCACCTGCATAAGCTCCCATGGCGGCAGCAGTATAAACGTCCTTGTTGAATACTCCGTACTGAGGGTACTGAACACTGATGGTATTAGGCAACTTGCACTTGATGCCAGCCACCTCTGCCTGCAGTGCAGCCAAAGCTGCATTTACTGGTGTGATAACCTGTGCCTGATAAGCCTGCAAAGCCTGTGTCTGATGCTCGTTTGAAATCTGAGCAAGCAGGGCACTATTCTTCTCTCTCAAAGCATCGAGCTTATCCTGCATTGCCTGTGTCTGCATCTGATCCAACTTAGCCAAGACAGACTGATTGTTAGCATCAGCCTTGTCACGGAGCATCAAAGCATTGGCATTTGCCGTATCATTGATGGCGTGGGTCTGCTGACAGATAGACAACTTGAGGTTGCCATCCATTGCAGTTATGGCGTTATTGGTCTTGCAGCAGCATTCTGCCAACTGAGTAGCGATGGCATTGTTACCCTGCATGATAGCAGTCAAAATCTGATTAGCATTCATGCCCATCTGATTGCCGAGGTTGCAAATCTGATGACCTAAGCCATTGATTGCAGCCATGACTGCGTCACTTGATGTGTTGAGGGCTGTAGCCAAGCTCTGAACGTCGAAACCATTGCGCTGAACAGCCTGCATGATAACGGCTGTATTGGCATCATTGTTAAGCATTGGCACAACACCGCCCTGTCCGTTAGAACCCATGCAGCGATTACCTCCGAAGAACCCCATACCATTATTGCCCATAAGGATGAACAAGAGGAGGATTGCAAAGATGTCTTCACCCCAACCATTTCCGTTTCCACGGTTGTTCAAGAGTGCAATAAGACCTGGGTCAACACCCTGTCTCTGCATGAGTGCAGGAAGCATAGCCAAGATTCCATTAGAGCCTGTGCCGCTTGTGCCGCTCTCTGGATTGAACACGTAAGTTTTACTTTCCATATCCCGAATTTTTAATTTAACCTTAATATTTAACTAACACTATTTGTAACGTTACGTGTGCAAAGTTAGAAAATTGTTTTGAAATAAGCTATAAGGCTATCATAGTTTTCGTTAGTGGCTATAAATCAGTGGTTTATGGTGATAGTAGGTAGGCTCATTTTTTATCCTCTTAGAACAGAAGAATTTACTTTGCAAACAAAAAGGGCGACCGCTCATCACGAGTAGTCGCCCTAGTTATCCAAAATAAATCTCAAAACCTTAATTAAACAACTTTTCTAAGATTCTTTCTTTTTCTTCCTTGATATATATAGTAAGTACATAACTATGAGTATAAAGCAGAACCAAAACATCTGCCCCGTTTTTAAGAATATCTTCTGCATACTTGACAGAGATTTCTCTTTTATAGAAGGAGCGTCAATCTTATAGAACTGAGAGGTACCAATCTTTGATAAGGAGTCACATCTTCCTCTGTAATATATAAAGCTATCTTTGTATGCTTTATATGTACTGATGGTATCGAGGAGCATTCTTCGTTCCTTTTCAAATAAATAGTGACTCTCGTAATGAAAACGATCTTCACCAATCTTATTCCCTTGCGCATCATATCGGGTTGCTGTGCTATCTTTTACATAGCTGCTATCTTTGGTAGCCTTTTCTGTTTCTCGCTTTTGGATATGTTGCCATTGCTCGAAGGCATAAGACAATCGGGTAGTGAAGAGGGAATCGAATTTCTTTTCACTCTGCTTGTCTGTGATGAAGGTTTGTGTAGTTACTGCTCTAGGAGTACTGCACCCTAAGACAGAAACAAGCGCAAGACCTACCACTAGGGTAATGGTTGCCCATTTCCAAAATCTTATATCATACCATTTCATCATTTATTCAATTTTAGATTATTATACGTAATGTAGCTAAGTCTGCGAAGCCACCCTTTAAGAAAACCTTTCTGGTCACCGACTGCAATTCTCTTTAGATAAGCTTTTCTATCCTTCTTGAAGGCTTCAAATAGTCTTTCTCCATTGGATTTATTAATGGCATACAGCGTCTTATTACCGATGATACCATCTGCTGTGATACCTAATACAAGTTGCAGATGTTTTACCGCTTTGCTGACTCCGCTATTATAAGCGAAGTCTACTAGCATATTGGCTACGCTCTGATCCTGTATTTTATCTGCCTTGCAAGCATTCCAATAGTTCTGCTTGAAAACTCGATGAAAGTCTTCCTCAGTAAGGCGTTTTACGTCTTCTTCATTAAGAACACCATCACCATTCTTGTCATACCCGACTCTTCTCCAGGTAGCAAGGGTGATGCCGTATTTTGTTGCTTTTCCACGATCATATTTATTGTTAGTATACTTATCTGTTTCCCAACTTAATATGAATGGGACTAAAATTTCTGATTTTGCCATAATTATATAAATTTCCATAAATAACCACCTGCACTCCTAACTGTTGCAGTATGATTTCCACATGATACTACTTTATTTAAAGCCGCTGCCGAAATGTTAGAATGAGGAATACCTGTTATACGTTCCGCTTCATGAGTTGATTTGAATACAGCTATCAAAACCCCATCTTTGGAATATTGAGACACGGCTTTACATCTTTCATTGTCTCTATATTCTAACATTTTTTGTTTGTATTTGGCAAATGTAACAGGGTTACCTATATTTTCTTTAGCTGTAACCCATCTTAAATTTTCAACCCTATTATCGTACCTGTCGCCATTTATGTGGTCCACTTGCGGAAGATTATTTGGATTCGGGATAAATGCTTCTGCAACCAATCTATGAACAGAGTATTTTATTTTTATTTTATCTCTCAATCCAATTCTTGCGTACCTACCACTCATGTTTGGAGTTAAAATTTTCTCAGTTTTAATGGTTCCATTTCTAGGTAGCGATTTAACACGACCGAGATTACTTATTTCGTAAAGTCCTTCGTAATCTTTTATTGGTTTCCATATTTCAGCCATGTTTACTTCTCCTCCTCGCTATAATCATTTCTTTGAATAATGCAGCCAAATACAATAATGCTTACTATAATAGCTGCCACCATAATAATCGCTAACATCATATCTTTTCCTCCTTTTCCGTGTAATTTAGATAGTCTGACAAATATGGAATCTTCTCGATAAATTTGAAGCGCATGAGATAATAGAGGAAACTCACTACATACCAAGGTGGTGTTCCCTTTCGGAAAATCTGTTTCAAGTTCTTAAGAATATTGCATCCGTAGAACCATAATACTAGGTACGAGATAAAGGAAACGCATTGGACCGAGCCTTCCATTTGTCCTTTGAATCGCCCGATTGCATATACTGCTGCACAAAGAACGAAGAACACGGTAGCGTGACCGATGCACACAACTGCTTTCTTCAACTCGAAGTTCTCTCCTTTTGCAATCATGCCACTAAGATAACCGAAAATAAAGTTGAGGGTGAAGACGATCATAAGCGAAGACAACTCGCCTTCAATCGGTTTAAGATAGGCGAGGAGTGCAAGAACTACGCCTACAACAATATCTTTAATTCTATCTGCCATACTATAACTATTTGATGATTAAACAATAACGCTGCAAATATACAACAAAATATTTAATCATCAAATAGATTTCACGAAAAAGTGCAAAACTTTATTCTAACATATAAAAAAGAGAGGCAATCACTTACCTCTCTTACTCAACTTGTAAGGAATACTTACATGTTCAACTATTATTTTCTCTTACTCTTAATGAAGTGCAGTATATCCCACTTCTTAAAATATCGGGTGTGCCCTCGCTTTTTGCATTCTCCGTTCGGAATGTCACCTCTAGCAACCATTCTATTCAATGTTGCATCAGAAACGTGAAGCTTCTCCTTGACCTCCTCGGTGCTCAACATAGGGTTGAGAGCATACGGCAGATAGTTCTCACAAAGGTCTTCTATCTCATCGCTGCTCATTCCGCAAGCAGTTACCTTCTCCCCTCTCTTCTCTTGCTCGTCTGCTCGAAAGCAAGAGTCAGACAACGATTTTAATAACACTCCCAAGGTGTGATAACCAAATAACTTTCCCATATCATTATAATCTAGAGATTAAACTTTGACAGCCCTTGCCTGAGTAATACTTATCGGCAAAACCATATACATAAAATATAATGGTCATTACAAGTATTACAACATTAGATTCCACCATTTCGTTGGTGGTAAAAACATTCCAGTATACAATATGGATAGCATTTATCCCAAATAGGTAGATTATCATCGGAATACGCCATCTGTAGCAGAGCCAAAAGAATCTGCTAGCAAGTATAAGCACAAGCGGATGGATGTAAACTGAGAAATAGATAAATGCTGCCGATACCCAATTCTCCTTAAACCATACGCACATTTCTTTTTCATGAGACGCAAATGTTACCATGCATGCAATATGAAAAAGCATGATAAACAGAGGCATCACTTCACAATAATACTTAAACCAAGTGAGTAGCTTTACGCTGTAGCCTCTACCTGCAAGGATAATGACGTTTATCATTTCGCTAACGTCCATGTCCTTAAACATTACTCTTGACAACTGTACAACACCGACTGATTGAACTAACCGATGGACTTCATCTTCTTCCTCTTTAGTCATAAATTCTTCTCCTTTTGTTTTTTTTTGTTTATTATTTATTCTTAGTTCCTCATTCTTAATAATAAGGAAAGTGCTGCAAAAATAAACAATACTGCACAAAAATATTTATTTTGAGCAAAAATTTAAAGTTAAACTTTGCTAAAGTAACAATCTGAAAGTAGATGGCTGCAAAAATAGCGTTAGAACGGTTTCCTTACCAAATTCTAACGCTATTAGTGTTTATCCTATCAAAACCTCAAGGCTCTCCATATCAGCGAACTTCAAGCCGCAATCTTTCGCTGCCTTGAACAACTCATTTTCGTCAACTGCCTCGATGGCTACCTCTACCTCCTTGTCGGCAAGTTCCTTGAAGTACTTCTCTGTCTTCTGCTTCTGACCAAAAAAGTACTGATTGACCTCCGCAAACTTGGCTGAATCGTCCTTGGTGTATTCGTAGCCCTCATCGGCGTGCTTCTGCTCTAGCTGTTGGCACTCCTGAAGCTTGCGCTGCATCTCCTCGAACTTATCGTCCTTCATGCTCTCCTGTGCTTCCTCCACATCCTTGTCGTAGGTATCGGCTACGTGGCGCAGAGCCTTCATATTCTTCCAAACTCGCATAGCGGCATCATCACTCATTGATGATGTCTTCAATGCCTTCAATGTTCTGTAGGCTGCAACAGCCTCGATTGTCTTAATCTTTTTCATAATTGTTTCTTTATTTTTATGTTATACAATATTCTTCGTTTGTTACTTCCGTAATAACTAAAACTAGCTAGTTGATTACCAGTACTATTTATTTACACTACCACTATCTACACCTTCGATAGTATCTTTGTTACGAACTCGAACATTAGCATTAATACTAAGTTCATTTACAGTAGCTTCTACATTAGAAGTCATACTTACAATTTTAGTTACTTTAATTTCCATTGTGTTTAAATTTTAATTATAATATTAATATTATGATTTATATATTGGTAAAGTATGCATTCCACTAACTTCTCCAACAAATTTAAAATCAAATGCTTCATAATAAGTATCATGGTCTCTTCTATCAGAATCTAAAGTTAAAGCTATATTCCAATTATTAATTTTATATTGAGGATAGTCTTCTATCTTATTTACAATAGGTATCTGTGTTGTAGTAAAACCACCATATTCATTTTCTGCATCTTCTTTTGTAGCATAAGCAGTTAATATTACATTTTCTGTACTTACTTTTAAATAACGTTTTGGAGCATAAACATTTATATCAGTTGCTACAGGTATTGACAGATTATCTAATTCAGTTTGACCAAATGAACTTATATTAGCTCGTAAATTTACTAACGAAGTAGTACCAAAATCTAACGTAAAACTAAATTCTATATATTTATCTGCTGATACAATATATCCATTATTACCATCTATATAATAATGTCCTCCATAATACGTATTAACAGTAAAATTAGTAACTTTTACTTCTACTGTAGTATAATATGTAGGTTTTCCTTTAGTACTTATAGTAACTTTATTAAATAGATAGCCAGAAATATCTATAGTTTGTCCAGTAACATCATTATTTATAGGACAAGGTGTTACAGATGTATAAAAATAATTATCATCAACTCCACCAACAGGACATAATAGTCCTGCTATATAAATTTCATCATTAACTTCACTTTTAAAACCTAAACTATTACTACCATTGTTACTATTAATGGATTGATTTTTAAAATTAACAATAAACTCACTATCAGGTATTTCATCATTATAACTAACAGAAGCATTATTTATAGGAACAGTACCTGAAAGATATTTCATACGTTTTTTGGTTTTATTATATATACATACAGCAGGATACCATTCTTTATTAAAAGCAGATAATAAAGCTAGTATATCTTCAAAAGATATAGTATTCTTTGAATTTATAGGTTCATATCCAAAATAAAATCTTAAATAATAAGTTTGGTCTAAATATATAGTATCTCGTATACCAGTAGAAAAACGTATAGGGTCTTGATAACTATAATCTTCGGTATTATAACCAATAAAATCACTAAGTCTATAGGGAGATTGACTAGTTCCAAAAGGCATATTATAATTCCATGCACCTTTAATACTTAATTCTTCAAATGAACTTACTGTATTAATAGTGTATACTTGGTCACTTAAACTATTATTACCTAACCACCAACCTCTACTTGAAGAACTCCAACTTTGTTTATCTGAATTTAAAGTATCTGTAACAAAAGGTTTATTATAAAGATTGACAGGTTTATATTTAGAATATGGATTTAAATTCACACTCTTACAAAGAGTAGCAAGGTCATTGCTACTCTCTCCAAGAGCTTGTTTAACATCATCAATGCTAACAGGAGCACTAATAATTCCAGTTTCACTATTGTAAGACATAATCTTTATTTTTTAAATATTCAACTTTAGTTTCTAATTCTGTTACAACTTCTTTAGTAACAACTCGCTCTACTGTTACATTGAACACTTTCGCAAGCTATAATATAAATCGTTCCATACGCTTAATCTTTAGAACTTAAAACACTAGGCAAGGCAGCTCTATAAGAGCCACCCTGCGTTAAAGCTCACGATACTTACTCTGCTGCCTCGCTTTCCATATTAGCAGCGATAGCGGAATTAACCTCCTTAATCAATGCTGATACCTCACTGAGCTTGCTCTGCGGAACACCGCTGATGTTGTAGGTCAGTTCGCTGCCGTTGGAGCTGGCATTCGCGTTGCCGAGATAATTACCATTTGGGTCACCATAGATACTCATATTGATGCTCTCAATGTTGCCACCCGTCTTGTCAACATTGTAGGTGATTTCTACTCGATAGCCGCCCTTGGTATAAGTAGCAGCTGTCTGTTCACTCTTCTTGTTAATCTTTAAATTCTCCATTTTCTAATCTAATTTAATGAATTAATATTCTTGTTATCTAATCTCTTCTTGTTGCAGTCTTTCTTATCTCCACTCAATCGCTGAACCTCTGATTCGAGGAAGACCACCCGAGCCTTCAACCTGCTGACCTCATCGCCCACCTGCTCGATAGCACCGAATGCCGTTGCAATCAGCTTCGGAGACCAGTAGTTAATCTTGTAGTAGCCCTTCTCGTCCGTCTCCACGATGTCCTTTAAGTGAGGGTTGCACAAGACGTGTTGGGCAATCCAACCGATAGACCTTGTGTTGTCCTTCTTCCAAGCAAAGCCGAATGTGCCACCCATTGCCTTGATGATACCCAAGTAGTCCAGCTTCCGCAAATCCTGCTTCAAGCGGATGTCAGAAGATTGATAAGCTGTAACTCCACCTTTAGCAAGACAATTACCACCGATAGTAGTATTACCACCGATAGTAGTAGTACCAGTAACATTAATGTTACTAAAATGAGCATTACCGCTTTGATATATATACCAATAAATAGAACCATTTTGACTACATATATCTTGAACTTTCACAAAATTACTATTATTAGCATTACCTAAATATAAATCACCACCACTACCTCCAATTCTAGCTCCACTATCAGGAGTTATGGTTGTAATACCTGGAAATTTAAGTGTACCATTACTTCTTTTATTAGAATAATAATTAAATACAGTTCCATCGGCTATACCTAAATATATAGCATTAGCAACAGTATCATATTTAAGACCAGCCCAATCACTATACTCCCAGTCGACTGCTCCAAAACGAATAGCAGCACCAGTATTAAATACTACTTGGTCTTTTATAGCTGATATACGAGCATTAGCATTTACATTATTATTTAATATTATAGCTCCGTTTTCAGAATCACTATTGTTTATATATATAGTTCCATTAACATTACCAGTACCATCAAAACTTTGACCCCAAATAGTTCTTGCTGTTGCAAGTTTGGTTGCAGAAGCTACATTATCAGAAATTAACGCTAATGTACCATTATGCGATGGCAAATAAACTGAATTTCCATAATTACCAGTAGTTTGTAATCTAGTAGAAAAATCATATTTACCGCTATTATCATTATGAAAGTCAATATATTTACCTACTTCCATTACTCCATCGTTTTCTATACTAGGTATATGTCCATAGGGTGCAACATTACTGCCATTAACTTGATAACCATCAACAGTATCAGCATTGCCAGCACTACTAGCATAATTAACACTAATATTTGAAATACTTTTGGTAGTTCCACCAACTGTTATACTAATTCCCTTATCAGAATTAGATAGAGCAGTAAGAAGTCCATTAGCATGATAACCGTCTAATTTATCAGCATTACCTCCATTTGCAGGAAGAGTAGTAGGTATTTGACTAGTTAAAGCTAAAGTACCTGTAGCTCTAGGAACAGTTATATCGTGTGCTATAGTTTCTGCACTAGAATTTGTATTATACCATCTAAAATGAATTTGCTCATTTGAAGCATCATCACCTACCGCTATTTCTAAAGTTCCACTATTAGCAGAAGTTTCTAAATGTCTAATCCATCCACTATCATTATTTGAATTACCATTATATGGGTCAGCAAATGCTATACCGTTAGAATAAAGAATTGTTCCACGGCATGAAGTATTATGTGCTAATCCGCTAGGCGTACCTGCTACAAGAGTAAGTCTATTATTATTACCTCCAGCAGTACCGACACCTTGAATCCAAATACGCTTGTTATTCATAACAAGTTGTTTATCAAGGTTTATGTTTGTATTATCAAACCATAGTTTAGCAACTTTAGTTTCGTCACTATTATATATTGCTATACCACTTACATTGACATTATTGGCAGATTTAATACAAAACGTACCACCAATATTGTGGTCTCCAATATAAGCATCGTCTCCTACTAAATACCAAGTATAATTAGCAAATTTAGGATAACGACTATCACTAAGTCTACTATCATTAATAGTAACATAGTTTGCTAAACTTTGATGAGAAGTAAGATAAGTTCCTAAATCTACAGCAGTTCCACCACTAGCAGCAATGGTTTTAGTAACACCGTTAATCTTTACACTATGAGTATGACTAGTTGCCGACTTACCACTAAGAAGTGAATCTACACTACTTTTGGTATAATAGTTAGCAAGACTTTGGTGAGAAGTTAAAAATGTAGCACCTTTAGTAAATGTAATACCCTTTCCGCTTTTAGATACAGACGTGATAGCATTCCCACTTCCACTTACAGATATTGCATTAACGTAACCATCAAGTGACTGATGACTAGTTAAGAACGTACTACCTTTAACTACGCTGATAGTAGTACCATTCTTGGTGACAGACGTAACCGCATTACCGCTACCGCTGACAGAAATAGCAGTAGCACTACCACCTTCCAAGCTAGAGATACGAGTATCAAGAGCCTTGATGGAGTAGGCAGAAGCTATCTCAGACAGCGATTCGCTAGTAAGCTTCAAGGCACTTGAATAACTCTTTACACTGCCGTTCAAGCCGCCACCACCGCCCGTGGTAGAAGCTCCTGCTCCGTATGCCGTGATACCACCTGTGGTATAGAGATTGCCATCAATTTTGATAGCCTTGTTTGTGGAATCATACGTGAGCTTAATGCCATGGAAGGAGATTGCGCCCTCGAAGGTAGCATCGCCCGATACACCAAGTTTAGAGAATGGTGCGTTTGGCTTCAAAGACACAAGGTCGGCAACGCTCGTTCCTGCACTTCCTTCCTTCCAAGTCGGCTCGAAGAAGATGAGGTATGCGCCAAGATTCTTTTCGCTGATGATAAACGATGTAGGGTCTGCGTGAACCTTTCCGCTCACATCCCACCAGATAGCACCATTGGCAAGGTAGCCAGAGCCGTCGAAGCGGATGAGGGAGGTTGCAGGGGTAAGATTTCCGCTATTATAGTCCTTATCCACCATCTGACCGCCCCACCACGTTGCGATACTCTTCTTTCCTCTGTTCGGGTCTATTGCTCCGTTGATACCGCTCTGAACGTTTCCGTCTCCGTCTCTCAGCGCAAGGAGCGTTGTCATTACAAGACCACCGTCAATATCTGTAGTCTGACCGAGCGCATCCTTGAGATACTTGTAACCTGCGAGGTCTGTGATATTCTGCTTCAAGTCACCATATATCTTGCTAGTGATATAGGCGTTTGCCAAGCCAAGTTTGTCATAGAATGCGCTGTATGCGGACTGAAAGTTGGTGAACTTCATTCCCACGGCTGAGACGATAGCAGCCTTGCCGTCGGTATCAGTCTCATTGTATCTTTTAGATATATCTGAAAGAAACTTGATGAGTTCCGTTTTGGCACTCGTGAGGGTAGCAAAAGCGGTGTTGAGGTCAGTGAGTTCCTTGGTGTCCTTCAGTACCTCTGCATCCTTCACCTCATTATACGACTTCTGTGCAGCCGCAAAATCATCCTCAAGTCGCTTAGAATCCTGCGCCATTGCCGCAATCTCGGAAGGCTCTAGGTAGCCATCGGTAACATAATTATCGAATTCCTTCTTATTATCAGTGACCGTATTTCCGAGGTTTTTAATGTCCGTCTGTGCGGTCTGTGCCGCCTTCTGAGCATCTTCTGCTGCCTTTTTGGCTGCGTTGGCAACGGTATCATCGGTGTATTTAGATGCTTTAATCCAATCACCGATGGCGAACTGAGAACCTGCCGCTTTGTTGGTCTGACAGCGCAATACCTCATTCTTGTAGGTACTGCCGTCAGAAGGATAAGTGGCATTAACCCATATATCGCCAACCTGATAAGGTGTCGTAGGCTGAACGCTGAACACCTTCATTTTCCCGTTTGCGGTCTCCTGTGCCATTCTTGCATCGGAAAGGGCTTTGGCGATGTCGGTATCTGTAATGATAGTCCACTTATAGGTGTTGCTATCCTTGGCAAAGCGGTATGCCTTGCCCGTCTTGTTGTTGTAGTAAAGGTCGCCAAGATGGATTTCTTTATCCTTATCGGTCTTCCAACTGATGGCTGGGGCATTCTCCAAGGTAGGCACACCATCATAGAACCACGTTTCGATAGCACCATCCACCTGATTCTGCAATTCGCCAATCTTCTTGAAATACTGAGACAATTCCTTACCATCCACAGTGGATTTAGCGGAAATCTTAGCCTTAACAGACATTTGCTTAGTGCTGCTATCATATCTGATATAAGAGCTGCCCTCATAGCCATTCTCCTTTGTAGGTCTATCGCCTACATACATATCACCATAGACGTTGAAGAATGCCTTGTTATTCTGCTTATTCACACCATATTCCACGTACTCCCTATTGGCAAAGGAATAGCTGTTGATGCCGTGATAGAGGCTGATGGATGGCGAATAGGTATCTACCGCCGAGAAGATAAGGCAGTTCTGACGTTCTACATCGGTTCTATTACCGCACTGGTTGAGCACATCACCTTTAGCAGGTACGTCGCTTGCCGTAGCGCAATCGGTATCAGAGAGGTCGATATAATGATACTTCTTTCCTTCCAGCTCTACAGGGTCTTCATCACGACCGATTACCAATCGCCAATAGAAGTGATTGCCATCCTTGTGATAAGTGCCCTTTCGGACGTTGAATGATTCCGAGCGCACTTGGTCGCCAACAGCGAAATCATTATCCACGGCATCGCCTTCCTGCTCTGCTAAGAAATAGCAACGATAAGCCTTCTGTGACACATTATTATATGTCACAGTAACCTCTTCTACCTTATGAGCCACCACGCCGCCAGCAGGAGAGATTATCTCCTTACCGCCAATGGTGGATGTTTTATTGATGACCAGCTCCTCGAAGATAGCCTTCATTCTTACCTCCAAGTAATCTGTGATGAGGTGCGAACGACCTTCTGCGTCTGGAGTCCACGAGCCTCCGTTCTCATTGTTGGAGTTACCGACATGCAACCCACTAAAGAACTTCTGCACCTTTTCCCAAGTAATAGTACCGTGTGCGGTGTTATCCTGCAGCCTAGATACAAACTCCATCCTAGAACGTCTAGCAGAATAAACGTTGCTATCGGATGCAGGAGTGGTATCGTTCATGCCAATGACATAGACACCTCCACCATTACCGCTTCCTGTGCCGCCTATCTGCATTCCATTCACCTTAATGGAGTCAACCTTGTCTTCCAACTTACCCAACCGGCTTGTTGCAGCCTTTTCGCCTACTGTGTACTGAGGGTGGTCGTAAGGAATATCCAAAGGTATCTCCATTCCGATGATACGAGAGTTTCGGTAGTGCTTGCCATCCGCAGCCACCTGCGCAAACATATCATTAATCAGCTTTACCTGTTCACCGAGAGGATGGTAATCGTATATCCCATCATTGTAGAACTTGTCACCATCCATCGTGCAGGTGAAGTTTGAATTGCTGATCATGGTCTTCTGATAGTACTGCTTCGCTCTATCGAACAGAGATAACTGAGCAGTAGGGATGAGGTCCGTATCTGTAATCTTGGTTGCGTCCCAATTGAACAGGAAGAACCTGTCACCTTCCTTCGGGCACATAAGACTATCGGGGAGTGTTCTTCCGTAGGTGTCGTTAGCCACTATCTCGAAAAAGTTCTCCTTGTCGATAATCTTGAAACTAACATCGAACTCCATACCCATGAGGGCACCGCTAGTGAACTTGATACCTAGAGTGAGGTTGCTCTTTATCCAACTAGCTTCAAAGCTTTCAGCGAAGGAGTCCGTTGAACCAACCTGCCAAAACGTCTGTGTAGTCTTAGTTCCATCATCATTATCAACAGTGCTATCGTAGGTCTTGATTCTGCTCACCCTGCATTCAACCTTCGGGTATTCTTCCTCGAACATCACGACACCTTCGATAGCCTGCTTGTCGTTCTTCACGACATTCACATTCTCCAGGTAGCCATCCTTGGCATAGAAACCATCACTATCTACTTCCTTGTTAGGGAGCATGAGGTAATCGGTAGCTACACCATCGGTGGTGACGTCCGCATCGGCACCAGTGAAATATCCCTTCGGAATATTTCTGTCTGAGCCGAATGCATACAGTCTCGTAATATAAGTTGACTTAGATTCCGAATAGGACATAGACAGAACATTAACATCCTGTTCGAATGTTGTCTGCCCTTCCATTTCGCAATATCCAAGGTATATAATAGAGCCATCTATCCACCACTCGCAGTTGAGTGCGTCTTCGGAACAGATGGCGTTGAGAGCATCGAGAATACTGATTGAGCCGTACTCGATCAAGAACCTCTTCTGAACATCGAAAGCCTTGTTGTTGTATGTAGTGTAGTCAACGGAGAACTCCTTTCCATTGTACGTAAGACCTAGCGCCTTTAGGTTGCCGAGTATAACGTTCATGTGTACGCCTACCGTTGTGGTGAGGTTGAAGGAGGTCTCGTTGGCTCCGTGCTGAGGGCGATACTTGCAAATCTTATTCTTCCAAGACATATAGTAGGCATCCATCTGCATTTCGTAGTCGTAGCCATCACTATCATTGTGCTTAGGGAAGTATGATGATGTAAGCTCAAAGTAGCCGAAGTCGGGAATCTCTACGGAGTCCCCAATCTCGAAATAGACAGGAGTAGCCGTAGTGAACTTCAAGATGATGTAGTGGTGGTCCATGAGCTGATATGACAGCTTAGAACCCTCACCGAAGTCCTCTAGCGTGAAGAATACCTTGTTATTTCTCTTAATCTGAATCATGAGCTTGCGTATTTACTTGTTTCACCTCTGTCACTAGGGTCTGGCTCGTTGAGCTTTAGACTGAACTTTGCCATTTCCCGAATGAACTGACTGAATTGAGTGCAGGAGAGATAGATGCACCGATACCACACATTAGGCTGAAATCGGGTGCGTATAACCAACTCTCCCTTGGCAAGAACCTCCTCGCAGAACCTAGCATAGTTCGTCATGAACGTATCTGTGTCATTGGCGGTCATATTGAACGGCAGCGTTATCTCCCTCTCATCCAATCTAGGATTGTGCTTGATAACCGACTTTCCGTCCTTTGAGCGATACTTGTTGCTGATGAACTCCTTGTTTGGTGCAGGGGTCATGAGCGCACTGAGGGCAGTTTCGTCTAAGAATATGCCCCACGTAATATAGGCATCCTTGCCATTTATGTAAAGTTGTCCTTTAAGCATAACTATTTAATCATTAAATAACCTCATAGGCTTCGCTGTGAGCCGCTTTTTCTATTGTTGAGTATAGTTGTAAGGGTTGACGAGCGAAAAGCCTATAGAGGTCAAATATCCTTTAATCTTCTGATCATGTCATCCAGCTTGGCTCCGAAGTCATTATAGGTGAGCTTTGAATATTTCACGATGTCTTCGAGGTAGCTGTTTGTCATAATCATCATGTTTCTAATCTCCAATACCGCACCATTGGTTGAGATTCCGAGTGTAACGATGCTCTCCATCTGTGATATGGTGGTAGTCATGTTCTGAGCAATTGACTCTCCTGCAATCTGCAGGGCGGTGAAGCGACCATTCAGCTCGTCTCCGGTATCTTGCCCCATAGATGCCCATCCTCCGCTTGTGGCGGTCTGTGATGAGGATGAGGAACCAGTGTAGCCTGTTACCTTTGCCCACTCGTCACGTCTCTTCAAGCCTTCCTGGACTATATCATCGTAACGCTTGTAGAATGCATCTACATCATCCTTGGTTAGCTTTCCGTTTTTATCCTTCATAGCCTTTGCCCAATCATCGTAGAGTTTCTTCAAGTCTCCATTGATAAGGTCTTCCATACTGAAAGAGAGAAGGGACTTCTGCATCTTTTCTGCGAAATCATCTGCCATTTCGCTAGCAAAGTCGCTACCATCCTTCTTCATGTCCATAAGGTCCGTCAAAAAGCTATCTCTCATTCCACTGAAGGAAATCTGAGTAAGATTCTCCTTGAACTGCTCTGATAACTCATCCAGCTTGCCCGCTTGGTCTATGTAGTCATTCAGCTTCTCTGTAAGACGCCCACCATAGTTACCCTTTCCAGTGTTCTCGATATGCTCCCAAATGGCAACGTTACCACGGAGGAGCTTCATTTCCTCTGGACTGAGGGAGAAGAGGTCGCCATTGAAATCTGATTTGACGTTCTTCTTGATCCAATCCATCTCGTCACTACCGAAGCCGCCCCAATAAGCGTTCCATGAGTGGTGCGAACCATGATAGCTTGCCTGCGCCTTTGCGATGTCGAGGTAGTTCTGATTGGTCTCCTGCTGATTCTTATAGGCTTGCTCGTAGTATGAGGTTGCCTTGAAGCCAAAGGAGTTTTCCATTGCATCAGTCAAATCCTCGATGGATTGCTGCAAGAGGGTATTTCTATCCGTCAGTCTTTCGATGGTATCATTGACCTTCTTTGCATTTCCATCTCCACCGAACAGACTATTAAAGCCACCGAATGAAAGCGTGTTGAGGATATGAGAAACGTTGTTCCCGATACTCTTCAATGGTTTCATAACGATGTCACCCGATAAAGCATCATCGAGGATGCCCGTTACTGCGCCAAAGACCGTGTCCATGAGGTTGCTGATGAGTGTTCCGAAGCCATCTTTCAGAATATCGAGGATGCCGAGTATTGCGGAGATTATTTCACCAGCCATACCACTATCCCCTAAAGCTTTTGTCAGGGCTTTAGCTGCTTCACTATCTTTACCGAGTAAGCTTTGAAATCCTTCAGCAAGTTTATTGGCTACATCTTTTTTTAAGCGACCTTTATTAAAAAGCTCATCTAGTATCATAAATGAGTTTCCAACTCCTTTGAGCGAGCCAGAATTGAAACCTTGGAACGCTTCCTCAACTTGCTGGAACTGATAGACCGCTTTCCTAGAAGAATCTTGCAAGTCTGATGATGCCTTCTGAACTGATGAGCCGAACTCCAAAACGTTGTTAGATGCGGTAGCGAGTACGCCCTGCGCTCTAGAGAGGTTGCCTTCAGCCTTACTGATACTTGTCTTGTCACCGCTCTTCTTAGCCTTGGCGAGGTCTTCCTGCGCCTTGGTGACAGCTTTCGTGGCTTCAATCTCTCGCTCCTGTGCATCAATATAGCCCTGCATGGCTGACTGATAGGAGTTGATATCGTCAGAGACTTTCTTAAAGATGTCGCTATCCCAGATGGTGGCAGAGCCTTGTAGCTTGGAGATAAGTTCCTGTATGGTCTTCTGCTCATTAACATCTGTGGTGCTCTTGGAGAGCTCTTGCAGCTTCTCAATAGTTGGTTCCAGTTGGTCCTTGAACATAGCGCCGAAGTCTCCGAAGACGCTTCCCCAGTCAATGTTCTGTCTGATAGCGTTTATCTCGATGGTTTGGAGGTCCTTCTTTCTCTGCTGCTGTAGAGAGAGCTTTTCACCCTGTGTCTGAGCCTTGGCAATCTTCTCTTCGTACTCCTCGGCAATGGCTTGCTTCTGCTGATAGAGAGAACCATACTCCTTCAAGTAGTCGCGCATAGAGGTAAGGGCTTCCCTGTTGACCTCATCAAGCTTCTTGTTGTACTCTTGTGTAGCGAGGTCTCTAGCCTTATTGAGGGCATCGGACTGAGCAGAGGTAAGGGTTACTTTCTTGCCAGCTTCCTTGTTTTTCTTCTTGAACTCTGCTTCCTGCTTGTCAATCTCGGCATTGCGCTTGGCATAGTCGTTCTTGATTTCAGCAATCTTCTTCTCCGTGCCTTCCTGCATGATGGAGATTGTATCGTCCTGGTTCTGCTGTTCCAGCTGCTTCAAGTCCTCATTCAGTTCCTCCTGGGCCTTCTTGCGGTCTTCTGCCTGCTTCTTGGCATCGGTGGCTGCTTTCTTGGTTTTGGAAGCGTTCTTCTTGGCATTGGCTTCTGCCTCTTCCTTCTCACGCCGCTTCTTCTTTGCATCGTCTTCTGCCTTGGTCTGCTTGGTGTTCGCCGCATTGGTATAATCCCATCCTCGCTGAGCGATATCGTTGGTAGACATCCATTTGCCATTGACTAGCGCACCAGACTTCTTGTTGTTTGCAAGGTCGCGTGCCAAAGCAGAGAAGTATTTACCTAAGCGTCCCAGTTCCGGAATATTCATGTTCTGCATCCACGAAGGTATCTTAGCATCGAAGTTGACGTGGAAGTTGATGTTGTTCTCGGAATAGTTCTGCATGAACTCCTTGACACGGTTGTAGAGAACGTGTACATCCTCACCGGCACCCTGGAGCTGCTTCTGCAAAGCATTTATCCTGTTCTTGGTAGATGTGGCCTTGTTTCCGAAATCCTCGGTAGCATCTGCAGCCTTGTTGATTATTGATACCTGGCTATTATATTCGTCTCTTGCACGTTCCATAGTATCAACGTACTTCGTCATTTCCAAACGGGCTTCATCTGACTGCTTACCAAAGCCAACCGCAGCCTTAGCTGCTTCATCCGCTAACTTCTTTCTTAGGGCTAAATAACCTTGTAAGGAAGCATTGTACTCTGCGGTATCTTTATTGAGCGTACGCATATCGTTACGATATTGAGCTAACTTTTTAAGCTCCTCTTCTGATACTAAGTCCTGTATCTTCAAACTAATGCCACGACCTTCATTCCCGTATGCGTCTTTGAGATTTTTCAATAAGTCTTCCTGCGCCTCCGTGATTTTTTTGTTGTAGTCATCATTCACTTGACTTATTGCATTAGCTCTATTACGCTCTGCAGATTCCAACTTAATTTGCTCAATGAGCTCATTAGATTTATCTATCTCTTGTTGCTTAACGTCAACAAGATTGCTCTCGTCCTCTTTGATCTTGTCAATAGTTATACCATATTCGGCATAAATTGTCGAAAGTTCATTTACTGCATCCTTATAGGCTTTTGACTTTTTAGCCTGCTCGTTCGTCTTGTCTCCTAAAGCTTTGATAACGTCCAAAAGGGACTCTACGCGAGAAGATGCTTTGGTGGCATCATCGCCAAACTTGTTTGTCGTTGTGCTAGCATCTTCCGCAGAGCCTCCAAATACGCTAAACAAAGTTATCCCTGCAGCAACCGTTCCAAGCAAAAGGCCAAGCGGGTTGGCACTTGTTGCCATATTGAAAAGAAGCATAGCATCCTTTGCTGAAGAAATACTCCTAGCGAGAGACAAGAAAGCTTGTGCGCTTCCTATGGCTATCCTTGCCTTCTCTAATGCTATCATTGTTATCACCGCAGCCTTGTATGCTCCATACGCTGCAACGACAGTCATAAGCACCTTGCCTACCGTCTCCCAATTCTCAACAAGGGTGGAAACGACTCCCAATCCGGTATTGATAACACCCTCCTGGGATTTGCCGAGGTCATTGAACATCTGCTCGATGGCATCCTCAATGTTGCTTATCTGACCTGTAATAGTCTTGGACTGAGCCTCCATCAATCCACCGAACTTGCTACCCTCGGCGGTCATACTCTGCATTGCCTGGATGAAGATATCGCTGGTAACCTTGCCTGCCTTGATTTGCTTCTGTACCTCCTTGATGGCGTTGGTAACGTCAAGACCCATAACCTTGGCTATCTCGTCTGCGATAGGAATACCTCGGTTGAGGAACTGGTACAAGTCCATCGTGTCCATCTTGCCCTTGGCGATGGTGGTGCCGTAAAGCATCACGAGGTCTTTAAGGTTTAGACCCATACCTGCTGCAACATCTCCCAATCCGATAAGCGTCTTGTTGACATCCTCGGCTGCTACGTTGAACGCAAGGAGCTGCTTGGCTCCCTCTGTAACGTCTTCAACCCCGAAAGGTGTGACGGCTGCCGTGCGGATCAACTGCTTCATGAGAGCATCAGCTTTCTCCTCAGACTGCAACATCGTCTTGAATGCCATTTCTGTCTGCTGGAACTGACCGCGGACCTGCATCATCTGATTGACGAACTTGCCAATGCTCCAACCGCCAATGGCAATGTTCATACTGTTCTGTATATTCGAGATTACATCGTCAATAGACTTTCCGTCCTTCTCAACCCTCTCAGCAGTCTGATGAACTGCGTTCTGAATGTCTCGAAAACCGGAAACGACCTTGGCTGTCTCGACTATTGTATCGAATTTAATGCTTGGCATAATGTTCTATTTTTCCTTGAATTTATACTCTGTTATAAAGAATCGCCGGGGAAACACCAAATATGAGTGTTCGATATGGGAACTTTACGTGCGTGCGCAGGAAGACTTCGGTTAAATCTCGGTCTCGGACTCTATCACCGCCTTCATGACCGCCTCCTTGTTGTTGCCATCGATGACCTCTTCCCCTGCTGCCGGTATATGGACTTTCTTCCTCTCCTCGTCAGACAGATAGATTGAAGTAATCTTGTCTTTGAGCATGAGAGTCAGGTTGTTATACGATATTCCCCATACCACGTAATCGAAAGTCCATCCGTATCTTTCGCAAGCAGCATCTATTAGAGTTCCCCATATTGTCTTGCCCCCGAATATAAAGCTATTCTCCGACTTCTTTGCTGCGTTGACTTTTGCCATACGCTTCGCTTCTTCTTCCATTCCTGTCTCTTTGGCTATTGTCTGGTATGAGTTAGCCTTAAGGATGATGATGAGGAGAGTGGCTATATCCTCGTTGGAACATTCTTTGAAGATTAACTCCGTCTGCCTGCTTACGCATTTGGAGTCTAGTATTTCGTTCTTTGTATTGAGTGAATGATATGCAATCAATCTGCAGCATGTCTCCCTTTTGGTGTTTGCAACTCGCAATGCTTCCAAGAATGGATCAGCTTGAAGTAACTCTTTGTCTAGCTCCAAGCTATCTACTAACTGCGACGTTAGGTACATCATGCCCAGTGTAGTAGGGTAGATGTTAACGTGAGCGTGCTCAGTATCAAAGCCTATCGGCATATCTGTGAGCGTATTCGATATAATGATTCCTAACTCTTCCATATCACTCGAATTTAAATTGTTGGCACCCAAGGCAGGACTCGAACCTGCGTCTTTCAACCAGCTTTTGAAGACCCTGGATTTTTTTTGCATGCGACGGACTATTTGGTCTCGCTCTCCCAACTGAGCTACTTGGGTAGGTTGCCGGCTGATAACCCTCAGTCGGCGGAAGGGATATTAGGATATGCCTATGTCTCTTCGTAAGTTTCCGTGATTTCAGCAGGAGCGGTATTGCCATCCTGCGGCTTTTTGAAAGTCAAGGCATACTTTTCACCTGTTCCCTTTGTGGCAGTAATGACACGCCAACGGTAAGCACAATATACGTCCTCACCCTTCGAGTTGACAGTCTTAGCCACTGCGTCACCCTCTGGAATGAGAGCTGAGTGAGTGTACGTGATAAGAGCACCGCTCTCAGTTGTATAGGCCTCTTCTGCACCGATTGTGGTATTACCCATGTAAACGCCAGGAAGCTCGGCGTCTTCCGGTTGGATAGCCAAACGGAAGTTACCCTCTACGGTACCGTCGATGGTCTTGAATGGCTGCGACTGGTTCTTCTTGATGAAGAGCTGATATGCAGCCTCGTAGGTAGACTTCTTTGTCTTGCGGTCAACAATTCCGCCACCTTCCTCAACCTGGGTCATAGTATCGCCTTTCGTTGGAGTAACAGTAGTAGTGCCATCCTTTGGAGTTGGGAGCTTAGTCCACTCATTCTTTTTGCTACCTACCTCTTGAACGTAGATAGTGCATTTGCCCCATGATGTTACTGACATAATTTAATCGTTTATGAGTTTATATTCAACTTGATTATTTATTACATGTTCTCCCGTGCTTGTTGCATATACCCTCTGCTCAATAGCGTGGGCTGCATACTCGCTCGTTCTGAACGTTTCCAAGAGATTCCAAGCCAGTTTGCAGATTTCGTCAACTCTGATAGTGTTCTCCTCGAACTGCCCATCTACGTCCTGGTCTTGTATATATATATTTACATTTATAATCGCCGTTTGAAGCTGCGTTCCCTCATTAGCCAAGATGGAGATAACGACATCTTCCTTATGAGAATTATGCGGTCTCATCGTCTTTGACAGCTTGCCATTGACGTTGTTCATAAAACCGCTTTCATTGATGTACCGGTAAACATCTGTCTTAATTGCTCCGTCTGATTTCATATCTTCCACTTGTTTATTTCATTAACTGCTGAGTCTATTGCTGTCTTCACACGCTGCTCTACAATGGATGTGGCCCATATCTTCGTTGATGCGAGGACATCCTTGCTTTCCAAGGCTTCCACCTCTCCTGCGTATTCCATTCCGGCAACGACAACCAAAGCATAAACCCTGGAATATTCCTTAGCAAGGTCATTGATCATCTTCTTGCCCTTTACAGAGCCGTCAGTGCCACTGAGAACCTGCGAAAAGGCTGATTCCATATATTTACTTCCCTGCTCGTACACGGCGAAGCCTATGGAGCTTCTTAGGTTGCCCGTATGGTCTATCCAGCTTTCCTTGGCAGACCTGTTACGGATTCTAACCACAGATTCGTCTCCTAGCTTGCTCAATGCCTTAAGCACATTCTCTTGTATCTTCCTTGCGGCTCTTTGTAGGAAGGCATCGATAGCGGAAGCGCTGGTTGTCATTCTTATGCCCATATCTTACACTGTAGTTGATAACGATGAAATCCCTTGACCTTGATAATTACCTCCTCTGCCCCTAAAATTTCTAGCTTGATAAAATCCCCATAAGAGAACTTTTCAATTCCTACGGGCAAGTTATGCACTTCGTAGGAGTAGTAATCAATAGAACCGTCAGATGTAACTAACTTGTTGGCCTCGCCAGCAGGAACTACATCACAAGTGCAGCAGAACTTCCACTCGGTCTTGCCCTGGTGATAATTTCCATCATCATCTGTATAGCCAGCTACCTTCTGCTGCCGGTATAGCTTTGAGGCATGAAAACTCAATAGACTCATCAGCAATTAATGTAAACTGTCGGCTTTGGAGTAAGTGAAACCTCCTCCTCGCCGATAGAGTTATATAAACGATTGACTTGAACTAATATAGCCTTTCGCTGGTCTTCCGAGAGGGAACCTATTGATTTGTCCGCTTCGGAGAAGCTAACGGCTTGTATGAGAGAAAGCAGACAGTCGGCAAGCGTTCCTTTGTAGGCGTCACTTCTGGCAACGTCACCAGTGAACTCTGATTCGATATCGAGGTCACGCTTTATGCAAGCGTTTTCCACGAAACCATAGGGGATAGGGATGTGTACCTCATCCACCAAAGCTTGTCCGACCGTCTTCATGATTACTCCTCAGCTTTAGCTGCGTTATCCTTGAACTCCTTCTTCTTTGTAGGAGGCAGCTCATTGTAGGCATCAATGACCTCCTTGTCGCTGGCGTCACTAGGAAGTGTAGCACCAAGAGCGTTGAGAGTTGTGATAGCCTCCGGCTTCTTGTAGGTCACATCAGAGATTGTTACCTTAGCGTCCTCTGTATCTGCTTTCTCCTTTTCGGTATCAACCGAAACGTCTGGGTCAGCCAGCTTAGTATCAATCTGATAGATTGTGTCAACGTCCTCGATGACAGGCAAGCAGTATGCCTGCACCGCAGTAGTCTCACGCAATGGATCAGTTGTTGAATACTGAGAGATAAGCTTGTAATCAATCTGCTGATAGGTTACACCTGCCACTCTGTTGGTTGCCTCTGCTACCTGACCGTAAACGAGGGCACCAATCATCTGTGAGCATACACCGATAATCATATTGTTGTTCCAAGGCTTAACACTCTTCTTCACGCCATCATGCTCCAAGCGGACGGTACGGTTGATGATGCGGAATGATACACCGGTCTCGTCCAAGAATGCTTCCTGGAATACGCTGGAAGTAGGAACCGGCAGCTTTGTGTTGGAGTCATAAGTCTGACCCTTATAGTTGGCAACAAGCTCGCGAGCGTCCTGTGCCTTCTTCAATTCGTCAAACTTAGCCTTACCAATCCAGAAGATCAAGATGGTGTTTCCATCATTCGAAGCTCTCGCGATACATTCCTTCAAGTCTGCAACGGTAATACCAGTATCAACATTGTTGATGCCGAGCTGATTTTTCGGCAAGTACTGATACTTGATACGGAGCAACTCCTTTGGATTATCGTCGTCACGAACAGCTACGTAGCCGTTAGAAAGACCATACAAAAGGGCGTACTCATTACGCTCATCAACACCGACATTACAAGCTACCGGGTCCTGAGCCAACTTACGGCGAATCTCTGCTGTCTGACCTCCCTGTGCTTCCATGAGTCTGAGAGCGAGGATATCTGACTCCTTCAAGAATTTCTTCATACCGACTTTTGGCAGTTTGCCGTTGGCGGTTGAAATCTTGTCACGAGACTTCAAAGGAACAGGAGAATCCACTGCCACGTAGTCAGCAGCTACGTAAGAGGTATCAACTGTGTCGGCTTCCCATTTGTTGTCGGTAGAATAAACGCGGCGGAGAATGGATGTATCCTTGTGGAGATACGTCATCTCGTTCTTGCGCTTACCGTTAATCTTCTCAATCAATGTCTTCAGGATTGGGAAGAAACTCAAGATATACTTAAGAAATAAAGAACTCTGTTGCATAAATCACCTCCTTAACCGATTGCATCGTGTCCCCACTGAAGAGTAGGAACGGCTGTTTTCAAAGCTGCCTTGATTGTATCGACAGGATAAGGGACAGCCTTATCGTTAGCCTCACCTGCCGTCATAACACCAACATGAGGGGTATCTGCCGGAACTGTTGTCATACAGATGCCAACATACTCGTGGCTCTCTGGCAAAGAAGCATAAGCCCCACCTGTTACAGGCATTGGCTTGTACTCGCCAGACGTAGTGTCACGAATGATAATGTGTCCGCACTGGATGAACTCTCCAGAGAAACCTGTCAAGTCAAGAACGACACCACCCATGATGCCATTCACGTAATTTCTGATGATTACAGACTCCTTGCCTGAATCATACGTTTCTGTCTTGCTTACGCCATACATAACTTTTAAAATTTAAAGATTACATTGTTTCGGCAAGCTCATCAATCTCATTGTCCTTGATAACCTCAACCTCATCCTTCTTAGGCTTTCTCTGAGCCGCAGGAGCACCAAGCTTTCCGAGACCTTCGTTAGCACGCTCTTGATCGATAGCTGCCAAGTCCTCCACAACACCATCGTAGAAATCATCGAACTCAGATTCGTTCTCGAACTTCATCTTGTCGAAATTCTTCAAGACAGTCTTTCCGAACGTACCTTTGTCCTTAAGGAGTGCCTTCAGCTTAGAACGGCGGCCATCATTCTCACGCTCTGACTTCAAACCGAGGATTTCGGTCTGCAAGGCTTTGTTCTGAGTAATGAGTGCCTGCGCCCATGCTGGGACCTGCTCATCTTTCTCTCTCTTCTGTTTGCGGATTGGTTTCTTGTTGCCGGCAGGGTCATCATCATCGTCATCGACCTCGTCGTCATCCAAGTCTTGACTATCCTTAAAACTCTGGATAGTACGCTGCGCAGTCTTTTGCGCAATCTTAAGATAAGGAAGAACCGCATTGACCTGCTTTTCAATCTCTGCGTTTACATCCTCGTCTGAGGCTTCTTCATCGAGTTCTAAGTTATTGGCAACATCGGCAGCAATACCCTCTAACTCCTCTCTACTGAACCCCAACGCCTTTGATTTGGGTTTCAGAATAACTAAAACTTGCTTCGTTCTTTTTTTCATTCTAACTAAATATTTAATTGAACAATAAAATTCAAGAAATATCCCAGTACGAAGCGATAGCAATAAGTAATGCTGCAAAATTATAAAAAAAATATTTAATCACCAAATATATTGCAAGAAAATATACTTAATGATTAAATACTTTATGGTTACATATAAATATTAATCTGGATAATTGAGCTTATCCGGTCCAGCTGTGGATAGATATACGGAGAACATATCACATAGTTCTTTTGCTCCTTTTAAGTCGTTGAGCTTGTAATTACCGCATTCCACTTCCGATGCACCTGGAATCGTCTTTGATAGCGAACAAGCCTTGAAGGCTTCTACTATCATTTCCTTTATGAGCTTTGAAGTCCACGTACCTTTAAGGATAAGATAGAAACCTGTAAGACAACCCATCGGTCCAAAATACAGAACGGAATTGCTAAGAGGGCTGTCATTTCGTAGGTAGTCCGCCATCAAATGCTCTATTGTGTGCGCGACAGCAGGTGACATCATATCTTTGTTTGGCTTGCACACGCGAATATCGAATGTGGTAGCAGTCTCCATGCCCCATTTATCTACTCTCGAAACATAAAGACCTGGCTTCAGTTTCGTATGATCAACTTTAAAACTTGGTATCATTCTCTAATAATTTACAAACAACACTAAATGCCTTTTCGGCAAGACTATCCCAAAAACCTGCATACTGCTCGGTCTGGTTCGGCTCCAGGGGATTATCGCTAATAACTCGGATGGACGTAAAACCAATACCCTTCTTGTAGCATACCTGCGCGAGGGCAGCAGACTCCATGTCAATAGCACATACGTTATACGAATTAGGAAGGAAATCCTTAATCGCCAATACCTGCTCTCTCGTAGTGACAAACTTATCTCCCGTAGCTATGGTTCCTAATCTGAATCTTTCATCCATATCAATCCAGGAGAAATCAGAAGGAAAGACTGCCGGCATACCTTGAACTTGCCCGTTGGCATTCGGTTCGCCGCAATATACATCGTGGTAGCAGTACGAATTGCCAATCACGACATTACCAGGCTTTAAACCGGCAACAGCAGCACCGGCACATCCTACCGAGATAACTCTTGTAACTTTGCTGGACGTATTCGACGAAAGAAATTCTGTCAAGCAAGATGCCGCATTAACCTTGCCAATACCAGACTTGATTAAAGCTATGTTTTGAACATTTTTGTAGTCAAGCCAATTCTTTGCAATCCATTCGCTGATAAGGTCGTATTCCTTATCCATAGCGGTAACTATGACAATCATTGCGCACCTCCTTTCGTTAGCTTAAGCTTCTTGCAACGGTTGTAAATAGCGTTCTCGTCCACGCCAATCTTGGTAGCAATGGCTTTTACCGGGTACTTGCCATACATTCTGCGAATGATGAAATCCTCGTCAGCAGTAAACACGTGGCTCTTGCTGATACCCATTTCCTTCATCTTACGATGGATGGCCCAATAATTACGATTGAGCTGCTTTGCAATCTCCGTTGTCGTCATCACCAAAGCGTTAACCTTGATGAACTCAATCTCTTCTGCACTAAAATGTTTTCCTCTACTCATTATTTAATATTTGGGTTCGTTAAGCCGCCCAAGGCTTTCTTTCTCTTTCTGTTATATCTTCTGTTTGCAGCAATCCTTTCAGCGTTCTCTTTACGATAGACTTCCATTCTTGCCAATAAATGTTCCTTATGCTCCTGGTAGTACCTTCTATGGTATTCCCGGATATCCTCCTCACTTCTCGCCATGAACCTTGTCTTTTATAAGTTCGTACAGTGATGGGCTGAGTGTGCTCCATTGATCATTCTCGTCTTTCACGAGATAGAATCCATCAGGAACATAGAACTCTCGATTTCTCAACCTAACTATCAATGTCTGTTTAGTACAGTCTCCGCTGACAGTCTTTACTAACTCTGAAACGTCCGGGCATTTCCATAATTCTTGGATGTTCTCGGAAGATACTTTAATTGCAATCATATCACTTGAACTTAATAATGAAAAACTCATGGTCCAACCACTTGCCTGGGCAAAGACCTTCCTTCGGCTTGCCGATGGTTATACTCTCAATCTCCTTTTCTACCTTTGGGCTATCGTCATAGTAGCCGTTCTTGAAGAGAACGTGAGTGAATGGTACGAACTTCATTGTACCATTATTCAGTTTCTCCTTGATAGCATTGATGTCTATAAGCATTTCAAATGTCTTACCGATATGAAGCTTATCATACTTATCGAAATCTTTGAATTTCTCATCCTTGATAAGGAGAAGGCGACTCATCCAAAAATCTTTAATTACCCGATACTCTTCATTCTTTTCGCCCGACACTATCATATCGAACCATTCCTTGCTGACGATGAGGGTCAAAACCTTTTTCTTCGCATCAGATAAATACTTATCCATTACTTTAGTTAATCTTTCCATAAGCTAATCTTAATCATTTTAGATGAACAACAAAGTTTTTTGGCTTAAACTCGACAAAGCCATTGTCCTTTTTCGTTTGAGTAGTCTCAATACTGAAACCTGCGCAATCCTTAACGAGAACTCTTATTTGAGAACCAACCTTACAGGAAAGCTGAACATAATCAACTTTCTTAAAGTAATGGTCAACAGAATTTCCATACTGAATATGAGGTTTGCCATTACTATCTAATCTAGCCGTTAATTGGTCTAATCTTTCCTCCCTCTTTACACCATCGACTAATGTATGACACCAAAGAGGAGTGCAAGGTAAACATACTAGTCCTACCTTGCCTTCTTTGATTTCATCAAACTCCTTCTCACCTACGGTAATATTCAAAAAAGTCATGTGCTAACCCTCCTTCTTATTTATCTTAGCTATGCGTTCGTTATAGGCTTCATAGTCCTCTTTACTAATCTCAGTAACGCCATGTATGATAGTTGTACCACAAACCATATCATCCTTGAATCGCTCTTCGACGTCAGTGATGAGGTTCATTAGAGGATAGAACTTAATATCCTCCTCTTCCCCTTTAACGGAGCTCGTAACTGAAGTATAGGCTAATTTGCCATCCTTACGTAGGAAGGCGGCTACTGCGTAATAATATCTTTCTTTTATCATAAGTCATATCTTTTTAGTTTATTTGCACTGCTTAGTATATCTCTAATCTCGAAAGGAGTTTTGCCAGCCCACCTGATAAGGTGATTCATTAGCTTGCGAGAATATCTTGCAGAAATCTTTTCAGCCTTTACGATACGATGGTCAACTCTGCCATAGCCACCACCTTTGCTAGCATAATACAAAGCCCATCTAGGCTCCCAGTATTGCTTAATCTTAGGCAGTTTTTTCGATACATCAAACCATCCAATATCATCCTTATATAGCGAGGACTTCCGTAGCAACGCTTCATTATCTTCTTGGCTTGTCTAATCTTCATAGGCTACTTCTTTTTATTACAAGGGCAGCTCTCGGCGTGAATAACACAAACTCCGTGTTTCGTGTCTACTATCAGATAGTCATGCCCTTTCTTGGTGAATATTTTTATATTAAACTCTTCTTTTTCGTGTGGAGTTCCTAAGCTGAAAGAAATCCTAAAACCAATTACCCCTATTATGAAAATCAAAAAGAGCAAACCGTATGACTTGGCTAAGTCTAAAATCTTACTCTTCATACGTTAGTCCTCCTTATCGAATTTATTGCCAACAACATAAGCTTCTAATAAATTAACAAATGGCTCGTAATTGTCAACTTTATCTAAACTCTTGAAGGCAAACGCTCCTTCTTCTTCAATATAAACTACCTCATAGAGATTGTCTATACACAAAAGGTCATAACTGTCATGCACTATATCACCTTCCCAAATCTCCTTTCCCTCACTATCTTTCAACCCTGTGAACTGGCAGACGGTAGAAGGGTCAACCTGATAAGTGGGATTTCTGTTTAACTTGCTTTCTTTCTGACGATTCTCAATGATGTATGTATTACCATTCTCTTCGTAGAAATATCCGCAAACCCATCCTTTTCCGTCAAGACGTTTAGCCTTGAATTTTATACTTTCTATCTTCATATCTATTTTGCTTTAACATTATACACTCCATCAATGACCTCCACCTCGTAGCAATCGGGACAATAATGCTTACCATCTATCATTTCCCAATCAGAGTAGTCACCAATATCAACTTCTTTGTTACTGAATAGTGCAGAGCAAGTATCTGTACCACCAAATACTTCTCCGCATCTATCGCAAACAATCTGATACATTGTAATTGGTCTATACATAAGCTATTCTTCTTTAAGTTCTACTGGCTCATCGCTCCAAGATAATTCTCTTCCGATGAGTTTCTTGATAGTTCCTTTGGGAAGACTAACAGAATCATTACAGATTGGATTCATCATCCAATATCTATCACCATATCTTGTTGGTTTACTTTGGCAAACTCTTTCTTCGCCATTAAATCCTACACATACCCATGCCATAACTATTCCTCCACTTTTACACCGAAGGGAACGCCGTCGGCAAAGGTGAACCATTCAAAAGCCGTTTCAAAATCAAGACGCTCAACATCTGTTTCGATTCCGTCTGTCTTTATTCTTTGAATAATGAGATAAACGTCCTTACTGCTTTCTATGACCTTGTATTTAATGAACGGCTCATGTTTTCTTATTTCTTGCCAGCATTCTTCTTCGGTGTTGAATGGTCGGAACTTTGCTTCGCTTTGTTGTTTGATTCGATACTCGATATTGTTCCAATACTCAAGCTCTTTCATTTCCGTCCATTCATTCATATCTTGCCAGCTTTTGCTTAATGCACTTGGTTTGGTTCTACACTCAATTACCCTTCCTTCTGCGTAGGCTTGTAGGATAGGATAAAATTCTTTAGCTTGATTTCTGTCCATAATTTAGTCCTCCATTATAATTCTTCATACATTTTTTGATGTTGTTCTAAACTCTTTGTAAGTTTCTCAATAGCCATATCTTTCAATTCTTTAAAAGATATAAACATAAAAATGGAAGTTCTTTCTCTCCAATTGCTTAGTCCATCAGACAATGTGATGGTTTCTTCTGTTGCATCTATTGCATCCTTCCAATACTTAAGAACTTTCTTTTCTTTTTCAATAATACTTCTTAAGCATGTAGCTTTGTTATAAATTTCTTCTGTCATACTTAATCCTCCAACTCTATGTTATTTTCTGCTGCGTAGCCATCTTGTGCTTCCTCACAATACTGACCTTCGCAAAGCCCACCTATGCCGATGTTATATTCTGAGATAATGTTCTTGTTACAATACTCACAGATAGCATCGCCAAGTTTATTTTGTAATTCTTCTCTTGTCATAATTCATCCTCCAATTCTTTTTGAATATCGTTCAACCACACAAGAACGTCATCAATATTAATGTAAGAAACATATCCCTCTTTATGCTTTCTTAATTGATTCTTCTTTTTAATAATTATATTAATTGCAGTTACTTTACTCATTGCTTATCCTCCTTTTTTCTGTTTCTTTCTATATGCTTTAGTTGCGCTATACTTATATTGCCATATCGTTTATACATACTTTGGAGATATACAATATAGCCAGCTAATGTTATTTTATTTGCATTCATATTCTCTTCTTTTTACCACCTGCGAATGCTTGTGTCATGTTTATCGCAGATTTAACATCTTTGTACCTGACGCCACAAACTGTTGCCACATCTTTAATTGCCTCATCCATTTTGAATTGCCTTGCCAAAAACTGATTGTTCTTTATCAAGTTGACGATTTCTTCTTTCGTATGAATGCCTTTCCAAAATAGTTCGGTATGTGAGCCTTCTCTTTCATCATCATCTACAGAGAACGGAACACCATAATTTGTATAAACCTCTCCGTGATGTTTGATAACGTGGCGACCAGGATTCTTTCGGATATAATTTATCCAAGTTTCATTATCGCATTCGCGCCATATCTCATACTCTGCCGAGGTCAGCACTTTGTCGATGCCGATAGGATAATGACCGGAACACCCATTTGTTCCAAAGTAAATAATCTCTGCCATATTCTCTTCTTTTTACCCTCTCCATGATGTTATCAAAATAATAACGGATTGGAGTCTTTATGAGCCTTTCACTCATTAACGTTCTTCGATGTGTACTAAATGCTTGATGCCTTTTCCACATAAGAGTGCTCTGAGGTGAATTGTCAAGCGGTAATTGATATTTTACGGCTACACCTAATGCCAACCAATCTAATTCGAGCACGGCTTTTTCGTTATTATCTTAATTTCACCAAGGAGAGGGTGGTTAGTTACAAATCATCAAACTCTTTCTGAAATCTCTGTTTTGTTTCATTCAGAAGCTGCTTGAATTTTGTTTTAAACTCTTCATCACACTCTGAAAGCCCATAAATAGCATCAGCAAGACTACTACGCATTGATTTTGTAGACATATTTAAGAGTTCATTTACTTTAGGAATTAAACTCTTTGCTAAGATATTTGCTCTTTCTAATTTTTCTGTATTCATATTACTATCTATTTATATCCTTTGCGGGATGGTTAATCAATCTTCTTGATGCTATCAACTTCCATACTCCATAGTACAAATTCTCTACAGGAGCGAGTGCCATTTTTCTTAGCAGGGTTGATTTTTACTTCAATCTCACCATTATAGCCACCGTAACCTCGATTAGGGACGATGCTTGTAATCCAACAAACATCACATCTAGAGCATCTAACTTTGTCGCCAACCTTGTATGGTAGACTTTCTATGTACTCCTTCACATCAGAACAAATCTGATTGTTAGCATCATTGATAATACTTTGTTGCTTGGCAACCTTTACTTTTAATTCTTCTTTTGTCATATCTTTTAAAATTATGCCCGAAGGCGGTTAATAATTGCGTCTTATCTCAACTTCCCACTCCTTAGAAGAGAACTTCTTTTTGAGGTTTTTAATTAAACTCTCTATCTCTTCAAGAGATTCAAAGGCATTAACTAAATCCCCTACTTGATACCAATAGTCCCATCTGTCTGGTTGCTCATCTTTCTCCTTTTGAGTGAGTGGTCTAACAAACTCCCCTTTGATGGTTTGATATTCATTTGGAATTTCAATTCCACCCAAATATCCACTTACCGAGCTGTTACCACACACATTGCTTACTTTAATATACAATTTTGCGTAATAATGTATTGCTCCACCACAAAGACCACAAAAAGAACTGATTTCTATATTCAATAGTCTCTTTTTGTCTTTAGTATAGCTACCAATAGTTGTGTATTGTTTACCTGCGAGATTAAACTGATATCCTTCTCCAATATTCTGAGGAATAGCCCCAGTTATCTTAGATATATCAAATCCATTTTCTATTCGTAAATAGGTTATATTCATACGCTTTACTTTTTATTATCCATCATAAGAGCCATATCGTGTACTTTGCGACACATTTGGCAAACATCTTCAAGACTCCTTGTATTCCAATTATAGTACATTCTTCCGTGGTCTTCGGTTATTACTACAACCTGTCAGTCACAGAGGATTCGCCATATCATTCTCAATTTATGTTTCATACGCTTTACTTTTTACGATGATTATACTTATCACAACACCAAGTAAATTGACAAGCCCAGCACTTTGAGCCATCACATTTCTCGTTATGCAATTTATACTTATCCATACGCTTTACTTCACTCTTTTAAATCTGATAACTGCGTCAATATATCCTGCTGATGGCAGGTAAAAATGATAAGTACCGCCAGAATGCCCAATACATGCATGAGCATTAATATCCACATTCTTAATGGTATAAATTTCCGTTTTACCATCAACGAAAGTAAGTTCATACATTCTTGTCTCGGTTTTAACCGGCTCACTTTTGCAAGCTACAAATAGCAATGCTGGTAGTATAACTAAAAATATCTTTTTCATAATCAAAACGCAATTCTAAAATCCTTACCTTTCAAAGTAGGTCTCTTTTGGAGGACGTACTTCTCTAATTCTTCAAAATCTATCGGGAAGAGCGCACAATATTTATACTTTAATGTGCAGACGAATCTTCCGTCGAGCATAACATCAAATACAAATGTTTTCATTGTTCACCTCCTTCCTTTGTAAACAAATCATCAATATAAAGCCAACGAACAATACCATAATATTCAACAGTTTTATTCCAATAAGAACTTCTAAAGAAGCTAGTTTTAACAATTTGATATCCTTCCCTATCTCTACCATCAAATAATATTGGACTTGTATTAGCAATTGGCTCTTCATTAGCAGGATGCCATAACTCTTTCAAGAATTTTTCTTGCATCCATGTAGCACCTGATTTAAAAGCTTCTTCTATGATCCTCTGTATATTGTCATCATAGTTATTATACCCATCTTGTGCATAATTAGTAGCTTCTTCTTCTATTTTCTTATCGTCTATCATAACTTATTTCTCCTTTAAACGTTCTATTAATTTATCTGCGATTTTGATGGCAGAATTAACAACACTGTCATACGTAGAGTTAGGACGTTGTACAAGACCTGCTGCAACATCTTTTGCTATCTCATATCTTCTCTGCTCCCAAATGTTTTCTTCGTTATCATTATTCTGGGTAAAGCTTGAACAAAGTATTACATCCTCCTCATTTTGTTTGGGTCTTTTGCTACAAAAAAAATATCTGGAGCAGTAACTACATAATCCTTTCATCCCTCACCTCCTTTCCACTCATCAGTCGTTCCTAGTAGATGTGCTGTCTCTTTGTTGTAAGGAATACAATACTTACGACTAAATCCGATACAACGAAAAGGATATTGTGATTCTTCTTTATAACGAGAAAAGAGGTCAGCTTCCCATACATCATCTTTCTCATTTCGCCCCAATACTTTATCGAATGTCTTAAACTCACACTTAGGCTTTTCTATTTCCAAAGTTTTAAGATCGAGTTTGCCACCAATTTTTTCCTCAATATTATATATATAGATTTGAGCAGCATTACTTTCTTCAATATGAAAATGTTGGGTAACACAAGTATAGCGTCCTGGGACATAATTTTTATAATTCTTATTAAGATAATGTCTACCTATAAAGGTTGTATATGTATCATCTGTAAACTTTTCGAAGATAATATGCGCATTATTCTCATTAACCAAGATATCGCCCTTCTGCCAAGCAAATTTGTTCCAATCACGCATTTCTTTTGATGGGAACAATAGAGGTTCTGCTTCTGCATGATCAAAGTACTTGCCATTATTATAGAAAGAAGATGATTCAGCATGGTGATTTACTACTATTATAGTATCTTCGCTGCATATGCTTGAAGTATATACATCTCCAAATAAGGGAGACCACAACTTCGTATTTACTGGCTTACCATTTAAGATTTTCGCTAAATTAATATTCTTTTCCATATCATTAATTTCTCATTATGTGACACTTAATAACCTTATGAACCATATCTGGCTGCGATTCATTAAAACTCTTAATAAACTGACGCTCCATTTCCTTTGGGAAAATGGGCTTTGTCGGCTTCGGCATCGTGAGAACGGCTTGAATCTTTGCCCCCCCACTCAGCGTAAGCAGACATCTGCGAGTTATCATTTTACCAAACATCATAACCTTACCCTTTCACATAGTTGATTACGTGCTCCTGGGCTTGCTCATGCAAGTTGTCAAAAGCGTCTTCTATAACTTTGGCTGTCTGATCGCCATTAAGGTTCTCCAGCATTTCGCCAACTACCTCTACCATCTTATCTATAGGTAAGGAACAGAACTTATCAACTAAGAAGTTCTTCTGCTCGTTGATGGTCATATCATCAAACAACTCCGATAAATCTACTTCAACTTTATAATCTGCCATAATCTTAATCGAAAATATGATGGTTCAACTTTCTCTTTCTGAGGTTTCTCTTAATCACTTCCATATCCTTGTGGTCGTTAGTGTGGTCCGCAAGAAGCTTGATGATTTCATAGATGTCATTTGCGTTATCCTCCAGGTTGGCGCAAATATTCTCATCACCGAAGAAACTCTTATTAAAGGGTTTCAAATGGAAGTAGTACTTTTTGGCTGCATCCTGCATTTGAGTGTAGTGCATCTTCTGCTCTTGCTTGTAGCGAACGCTTAACAGCCTAAACATGCCCTGCTCATCCTTGATGAGCTGATCTAATACATCTGTTACCATTGCAATCAAACAGCCATTGACCTGCAGGCGTTGAATAATCTTTTCCTGCTTCAAGCCAGATGTTACACCAAGCTCTGAGAGTGTAACCTTCAAATCGTTTACTGTAACTTTCTCTTTTCCCATTGTCTTACTTTTTAATTATCAAACCATAAACCTGCATATCTCCATTCCCAATGAAGGCAAGTGTCATTAGGCTTCTTGCCTTCACTATAGCATATCTCGGAAGCTATGCAATTACTACATATATGCTTCATAATCATGGAAGTTTAGATACCAAATAATCTATCTCCTTATCCGTAAGCTCCAAATCGTTCTTACGCTTGAACTTGATGATGGCATCTACTCCGACCTCGCCTTTAACCAACTGATAGATGGCATCCTCATCAAATCCCTTATCTAGGTCCTTGATAAGTTCCATTCCTAAATCATAGATTTTCTGTTGAATCTCCTTTTTGAGGTCTGCGTTAATTCGCTCTAAAGCTTCTGCTTTTTGACTGAATCCGCATCCGCCCTCAATGGCGAAGTCGTTACTGATGTTCTGACACATCTGATCAATGTCCTTGCTACCGAAGAACTGAGCGAAATAGGTATCGCCCTTCAAGGACTGTAGAATATCGATTTCTTCTTGCTTTGTCATAACTAATCCTCCTTTCTTTATTTATCAAATTCTTCACGCAACTCAATAAGTTTGTTTGTGAAATAAACCATAGTTTCTTTCAAAAGTGAAACCATGTCTTTGTGATTGAGTATGTCTCCAACCGCTGTGTAGTACTTAAGATTATCGTTCGCCTCAATAAGGTCAAATTCTCCACAGCTTGCCACATTGGTGTTGAAAGACTCTTCCTGGAAGAAGCCATTTTTTTTCTGGTAACGAATTACCAGGCTTCTGTTTCTTTCGACTCCTTTTAAATTCAAACAAACGTTAAGTGACTTAAAACCAAAATCGATATATTCTACCTCCCAATCAGGACAAACTGAAATTACATTAATAATCTTAATCTTGGCTGACTCAAGTGTATTCTTGATGTTCTTTCTAACCTCTTCCTTCTTTGTTTCAACTGAATTGTTCATAATCTTTATAATTTTAATTGGTTCAACTTATAAGGTAGGCTCTGGATAGTCAAAAGTACTACCTTTTATCTATATGCAAAGGTACGAAAATTTTCTGATATATGCAAATTTATCAACGATTATTTTAGTTAAAAATACTAAAACCGTTAAATATATGCGAATATATCCGTAATTTTGCCAAATCAAAACTTCGAAGATTATGATAGATTTTAATGAACTTTTTAAAAGAAATGACGTTGGCAGCATCATAGGAGAGCTGAAACAACACGTGTTGGATATTCCACTTTGGAGTACCCTGTTATCTGAGTATGAGCCTATGCTCCATGAAATCGTAGAAGACCACGTAGGCAGACAGGACAGAACGCTTGATGACGGAGTGGTAGAAAAGGCAGCTAGATTACCTATCGGATTGGAGAAACTTCTTACAAGAAGAATCTCTGAGTTCACAATGGCTATACCGGTCAAGCGTGTATATACGTATGATCAGGCTGACGAGGAACTGAAGACGATTGTGCGTGCAATCGAGAAAATCTACACCTGTGCACACATTGATGCCGTGAACATGCACAGAGCAAAGTGCTATTACGCCTCTTGCCAGATGTTCACACTTTGGTACACGCAGAAGAAGCCTAACAAGCTCTACGGCTTCGACAGTCAGTACAAACTGAAATGTAAGACATTCTCTCCAATGGACGGAGTTGACATCTATCCTTACTTTGATGAGTATGACGACTTGCTTGCTCTGTCATTCGAGTATAAGCGTAAGGTTACTGACACAGAGCACACCTTCTTCGAGACCTATACCGCAGACCATCATTACAAGTGGGACCTGTCTTCAGACGATGAAGAGTCCGGATGGAATTTGGTGGATGATAATGAGATTTCTATCGACAAGATTCCAGCCGTTTTCTGGTACCGGCACAAGCCATGCTGGGAAGGATTGAAACCTATCCGTGAGAATATCGAGTACACCATTTCCCGAAACAGCGATGTTGTGGCATACAATTCCGCTCCTGTCTTGAAGATTGCCGGTGCCATCGTTGGAATGGAGCGAAAGGGAGAGAGCAAGAGGGTGTATAGAGTCAGCGAAGACGGCGATGTTAGCTACGTGTCTTGGCAGCAGGCTATCGAGGCTCTTAAGTATCACGTTGACACTCTCGTCAAGCTTTTCTTCATGCAGTCTCAGATGCCGGACATCAGTTTCGAGAACATGAAGAGCCTTGGCAATATTGGCTACGATTCGAGAAAGACACTCCTCATGGATGCCCATCTTAAGATAGGAGAGGAGACTGGTGCCTGGATTGAAGGCTTCGAGAGAGAGGCTAACGTCATAAAGGCGTTCCTTTCCAAGATGAACACGAAGTGGGCATCTAGAATGGATGAGATTACTGTAGAGCACATCATCACTCCATTCATCCAGGAGGATGAGAATACCCAGATTGACAAATGGCTTAAGGCTAACGGCAATAAGCCTCTCGTCAGCCAGAAGGAATCTATCCAGCGTGCCGGTCTTTCCGATGATCCTGACAAGACTTTCAGCGAGATTCAAGGAGAAGAGGAAGTAGAGGCCACAAGAACAGCAGCTTCTATGCCTAACTTATTCTCGGAGGAATAGCCATGAGAAAGAAGAAGGAAGAAGAGAAACTGCACTTTTGCCGTGAATGTGCTCATGCTACTGACTTCCATAGTATGAGCCTTAAAGGTCAGCCTATCCTAGCCAAATGCCCATATCAAGAATGGAGCGTTCTTCTCAACTGGGATTGCTGCAAACACTTTAAAATGAAATTGTATGAAAAAGCCAAAACTGCCTAATCAGAAAAAGGCATATAAAGACCTTGGCAAGAGACTGAACGCTTATACCAGGAAAATCATTTCCATCTATGAGACTCTTGCCAAGGAGTCCGCTAAAATCGCCACCTCCACCGACTTCGATGGGGATGGCGAGTTCTCTTTTGATGATTACCCTAGAACAGAAAAGAAGGTGAACGCCTTGTTGGATTACTATTCAAACAATATGCAGGCATTGGTCTATAATGGCATATCGGACGAATGGAAGAATAGTAACACACTGCAGGACCTACTTGCCAAAAGGGTAATCGGCACCTTTACTAGGAAGATAGCGGACGCAAAGCAGAAAGCTTACTTTGAGCACAACAACGCGGCAAAGAAGGCTTTCATAGAGAGAAAGATTAAAGGTCTCGGTCTTTCAGAAAGAATATGGAACCAGAGAGCTGATGTAAAGGAGGCTCTGGAGAAATCTCTGTCTGTCGGCATAGAGAAGGGTATGAGTGCTGTTAAACTCAGCAAGAAGGTCAGCAAGTACCTTAATGATTATCCGTCACTTGCCAAAGCCTATAAGAAGAAATACGGCAAAGCCATAACCATTCAGAACTGCGAGTACAGAAGCGTGCGTCTGGCACGTAACGAGATAAACATGGCCTACCGTTCTGCCGAGCAGGAAAGATGGGCTAGGATGGACTACATTAAAGGCAAGGAGATAAAGACAACCAACAACCCAAGTCATAAGCACGATATGTGTGATTTGCTTGCAGGTGTCTATCCGAGTTATTTTCCTTGGGTTGGTTGGCACGTGAATTGTATGTGCTATGCCATTCCGGTAATTATGAGTGAAAAGGAGTATTGGAGCGGTAAACAGCCAAGCAATGCTATGCCTAAGAACTTCACAGATTGGGTGAATGACAATAAAGACAAGGTAAAGCAATCATCCTATATCACTCAATATGCCAAGGTTGAGAAAACACAGAAAAAGAAGACTGTTCGCATTCCATCAGTATCGAATGAGACAAAAGCTCAACTCACAAAGTCAATCAACGAATGGGCAACAGAGAATCTGAAAGAAGTTCAGATAAACAAGAAAGAGACGGCAAGGAGGCTTTATTTGTTCTTGGGTGAGAAAGAAATAATCATGAATAAGAAGTTCCTTACGGAGACATATTCTAAGAACATCAATAACTCTCATCTGCCCGATACGATACAAGTTGCCTTGAACATAAAGGATTGGCTTCCTAACGGAAAGTTCGTTAGAAAAGAGCAAGGCAAACACCACGATTGCTTCTTCAATGTCTATCAAGCTGAATATAATGGAAAGAAAATCGAGTTTAAGACAAAACTCACCGATGGCGAAATTTTATACACGATGAGGTTATTGAAATAAAAAGAGGATTGGGGTCCTTCCGAAGTCTGCGCCCGAAGGCCGACGTGTGAACGGCTCACCCAATCCTTTATATCTTTCTCCTTTACCGCTGCAAAGGTAATATTTTATTTTGGAAAATCCAAATCTTTTTCCGAATTTTAATTGGTTCAAGCCCTCGCTGGTGCATTTAATGTCTTGTAAGCCTCGAAAGCCAATGTGCTCACGTGCTCACTAATGGTGGTGGAGATTGTCATAATGTCTCCCATAAGGAGAATCGTCTCTCCCTTTCCGATCTCTGTGATGAGACTCAAAAGGCAGTTGATTTCATCCTTAAGCGTCTCGGCTTTCTTCATCAGCGGTGTTGGCGGCTCGACCTTGACCTCTTCCTTCTTCTCACCAGACTGAGAAGCAATACACTTCTCAACAGCCTTCGGCACTCTCGGCTTCGGGAGGTTGCAGATGATGTTCTTCTCCTTCAATGCGAGAAGCCAGCGTCTGCCTCGCTCCGTCCAAAGAGGTCTTCTTACGTACTTGCCCTTGATAAGGTGTGTAGTCACCTCAGTTAACTGATAGGTGGAGTAGGGACTTGTCAGCATCCACTCATAACCCTGGTTGAACGCAAGGCCAACCTCCTTCAGCTCTTCGTACAACTTCTGTGCGCTGCTCATGCCCAACTCCTTCGCCATCTGCGTAGTGGAATAGACACCCTTTGTCATGTCGCACTTCTGCACTCTCTTGAAGCATTCATCGATTCTCTCCTGGAGATCACCGGTGATTTCCTTCTGTCTTGTTAACCACTCCTGGTCCTTTTTAACTTCGACCAGCATTTCCTTTGCGAACTCTTTCAAGCTCATGTCTGCGTTTGTTGCCATAAGATTTTCGTATTAAGCAACCATCAAGCTCATTTAATAAAGAAGGGCAGCCGCTTGTCACGCCCTCGAAAATCGCCTAAGAGAACCAGCGTCCCGGTTTTATCTCCTCGGCAGGTCGTAACGTTGCAGTTGCCCTGTATGTGTTCGGCTCTTAGTCAATTTTACGACCTTTTATCTATATGCAAAGGTACGAAAAAATCGGCAAATTACCAAATCTTTTAACCTAAATTACGAATTTAATCCACTGTAAATCAATCGGTTACAAGCTATCTATATGTTTCTTGGCTTCAGCTAGTCCAACGCCCTTCTCATCCATATATAACTTAACAGCTTGAATAACTTTCTTCGATTGTACCATCTCTCTCAGCACAGAGTCCAAATCATCCTCTCGTGGCTGCTCGACATTGATTTCTGTTGGCTGAACGTTACCACCGCATCTATCAACCTCATCGATGATTACGTTTACAATATCTGCAATTTCCTGTGCAATTTTAAGTCCATTCCTATAGATATAGCCTTCAGTTCCGTTACTCTTGATAGGCTTTCCTTCTACAGTCATGTTTCTTGCGTTGAAAGTGTTTATGAGTAATGAAGGAGAATTTACATCTCTAAGCAAAATCTTAACTTGAACCAGAGATACCACAGAAGCTTGCTTGCTTCCACCAGATAAGCCTCCGACTATAGCTCCTGCACTTCCAGCAACAGCTCCACCAACGATGGCTCCACCAATAGTGCGAATTGTTGATTTCTGATGAATCGTCTTTCCGTTATCTATCACCTCTACCTTAATAATGTCATTATAAGAAATGGTCTTTTGTGTGATATGATTTGAATAGAAAATCTTCTTTCTATTATTATCGATCATAAAGACAAATTGATTGTTTATACCAATGACTTTCTTTGTAGGTGTAAAGTCTGATACCGAATTGATTATTTCTTCAAGTTCCTTCCCTTGATTTTTTGTTTGGTTGCTCTTCCAACATACTTGAATGATTGCTGCGACAAATATAAGTATGACAATAAAAATAAATGTTCCCATATGATGCGCCCGTCATGCCGGTAGCTAAGCTTTAGTTAATAATCCGTCTATCGAATTAATAACGCATCATATGGTACTTTATTGTGTTGAACCAAAAAAAATCAGATTATTTTTTGAGTGACTTTGTTAACCCTGCATTCAGCTGGCGGTACTCATTGAAATCTTTGTAGTGCTCGACCTTACCGTAAAGCTTCGGGTGGTCCATCATATCGTTCAGCATTTCTTTACTAAACTCGGTGAATCCAAAATTATAGCCACTCTCACCACCTTGTATAGCACCACTTCCATGTGTTCGAGATGGCACGTATTGATATGTGAGACTTATTCCTCCCTCTGATGTATATTTTGCAAGCTGATAGGATAGAAACTTTCCATCCTTTCTTACTATGTAGCCATGTAACTGATTTATAGCAATAACACGATAGCCTAGTTTCTTAATTTCCTCCAGTCTGTTTTTCATAAGCAAAGAACTCCATTCCGACACATATAAAGGCTTTCTAACGTTCACGTCGTGAAAGTTCTGAATGAACACATCAAGCTTTTCACAATCCCAATCTCTTGGATAAGTTATGTTGACACATCTTCGCAAGTCTCTTTTGTAATTAATCAGGACGAAAGTTTCTGTCTTAGACTCATACTTTCTTTTTAGCTTAACCTCTAACTCCATAGTTATTTCTTCTTGAATTTATAGTTTGGGCAGCTTCTCTTGTTTCCCATCACAAGCAGTACCGGGAACAGCAGACCGTGCCTGCAACCATTTCCGTGCTCGTCAGCAGCCTCGCAAGAGAAGCAGCCGTAATACTCGTTAATATTTAATGCTGCCATTATTCGTAATCCCTAATGTTCAACAATACTGGGAATCTCGGCACTCCAGCGTCAGAATAACCTTGATGCTGAACAGTCGCCGCCATACCTATCAACTCGTCCTTATCGGCTAAATATTGGGCTCTGAGTGACCTTGAACCTATCGGACGGGCACAGAACTCGTACTCTCCACACTTCAGTTTGAATATCGCGGTACCTGCATCATTGCCCTCCGCTTCCAAAACATCGACCACCTTGAACTCCGTCGTGTCGAACGATTTCAGCTTCATAAGGTCATTGCTTCTGCCCTCGGTATAGGTTCCATCTGCATTTCTGATAATGGCACCCTCGTAACCGGTGGAAACGAATATCTTGTGCCATCGCTTGATGTCCTTCTCTGAATGGGCAACGAAAGTCTGCGTAAGGTACACCGGTCCATTTGGATCAATGGAAGCAAACTCCTCCTGCAGAACTTTCCATCTGGCAGAAAAGCTTCCGGGAATCTGTGCATCGTAGATAACCATACGTAGCTTGTCAGTCATAGAAGAACGGCACTTGACAGCAGAGCATATCTGCTGGAAGGTCAATTCCTGGTGGATGTATATCTCCCCATCCAAAGGAAGCATACCGCGGTGTTTCTCTCCCCAAGCCTTAATCTGAGGAACATCATATTCCTTACCACCTCTCGATGTGAGGTGAACCTCGCCACCTTCTCCTTCATGAAGGATGCAGCGAACTCCGTCATACTTAGGCTGGGCGAAGCAAGGAAACTTCGTCTGTGACGGATAATATCTTGTTGCTAACATTGGTTTCATACGCTACTTAATATCTGAGGTTATTTTAATTCTCAATGGAGTACCATTCACTCTGTGCGTGACGAAAGACTCCAGGTCCGTATAGAAGCTACTGTAGCACTCTACACTAGAGCTTTCTACTTCAATGGTGATATTTTTTTTCATAGCCATTTCCCGTATCTTCTGTGAATCTCATCGTAAATGTAGGCTCCACTCGTATGCGAAGCACTGAACATTAAGATGATGTCGTTATCTACCTTAATCTGACTTGTCCTGACAACCTTATCGTTCTTGACGTGGTCGCAATAGACCGTGTTGCAGGAGTGATATAGGCACATCGTGCGCCCATATCTGTCAGTTCCTATATTCTCTTTGTACATGGCTAGTCCTCCAAATCTACATCAAAAGCAGCCTCAATAACTTCTTTGATGTCCTCTGTGTAACCGCAAATTCCGTTATACTCCAGCCAATGATCCAGCAACTCCGTGTTAGTCATTTCGGCTACTTCACTCTCACTATACTCTGCCTCTTCTACGAGGTACTTCATCAAATCATTCTTATCCATATTACTTGATTTTATTGATGTCACAAACTAATACATTACCTACTATTACGTCTCTGATGCCTGCTATGTTCACAAGCATCGTGGCGTTCTCGTTCTGAGGAAGGTCGTAAACCTTGCCTTCCTCATTAACTACCATTACCTGCGACTTGCTGAGTCGGACCAACTCGATGTGGCCACCTACAAATCCCCTCAACTCCTCCAATGAGAAATCCGTTCCGTTGGATGGCTCCACATTCTTCTGGGCGCCATCCGTGAATATTACTGTTGACAACATAGGCTAATCATTCTCTTTGCATTGTTAATAGAAGATGTCTGTGTCTGACCATCGATATAGACGTATCTCTGACCGAACACATCCTCGAAAACTTGTATGATGTGCTTCTTGTATTTGAGAAGCTTAGTTTCAAAAAGACCGTTCATAATCTTTATAATTTTAATTGGTTCAACTTATAAGGTAGGCTCTGGATAGTCAAAAGTACTACCTTTTATCTATATGCAAAGGTACGAAAATTTTCTGATATATGCAAATTTATCAACGATTATTTTAGTTAAAAATACTAAATTATAATGCACTGATATTCAAGCAGTTAAGGCGCTTACTCTCACGAGCAAACGCCTAGCTAACATAGTAAAAAGAAAATTACAAGAAACCGCCACGTCTGAGCTGTGCATCGGTAGCATTGTTAAGCCACTCCTCGCACTTCTCTATGATGCCCGTACAAGCGTCCGGTGCATCATCGTGAGCGTTATATCCTTCCTTTCTGTAGGATTTCATATCGTGGGCGAACTCCGGCCACAACTGTTCCCAATTAGAAGGGAAAACTAGTTTATTGTTTACCTCGCTGGAGCGAGTGAAGATTCTAATCTGTTTGTTCTTCGATTGCGTGAACGTTACGAACTGGGTGATTCTGTTTCCGTGTTCCCTTGTTATGCGCTCGACATTGCGGGCATAAGAGCGGCCACCATTGTTACTTTCAACGAAACACACGTCTGTCTGATTGCGCTTAACCATATTGGCTTGCGCTGGTTCCGTATATTCCATTGGTCGCTTGGTGTATAGAACATCGGTAACATAGTAGCCGTCATCGTGTGCATCGAAACATATAGAGCAAAGGAAGTCGAAACCGGTATCTGCCGAGTCGGTGTAGTTGCCAATCATTCTTGCATACCTTCTGTCCGGCAGCTCATCGTATGTTCTGAAGGCATGGTACATAAGACCTTCCATAGGGGTAGGGTTCTGCATGTACTGTGTCTCGAATACGAACTCGCTGGCATGCTTGATTTTATACAGCTCCTCCAGCGTATGCTTCCACGGCCACAAGGCTCTCTCCTTTCCGTCCTCGTCTGTCTGTATTACCGGGAGGGAAACAACCTTCCACTCATTTGGCTCAATCTCTTGAAGGTAACCGCACAAGTCGTGCTCGTGCAACCTCTGCATGACGATGATAATTGGCGTATGACGTGAGTTTACACGGTTACGGATGGTTGTCTCGAAACGTCTGTTGATAGACTCTCTGACGTTATCGGACAAAGCATCGTCCGGTCGTAAAGGGTCATCGATAACTATGGCTCCCGAAAAGTGACCGGGGTTGAACGTAGCCATGAACTTATCCATGTTCTTTATGTCTTCTTCGGTCCAGTCTGGTTGACCTGCACCAAAACCTGTGATCTGACCCAAGGTAGATGTAGCATACTCACCACCACCTGCCGTTGTGCTCCATTTTGATCTTGTGTTATCGTTCTTTCTGATTTTGACATTCGGAAATAGTGTTTGAAAATATGTAGAAGTTATCGTGTCCTTGACTGCCATAGAATTGTCCTGGACGAGACTTCCGGAATAAGATATATGAAGAAACTTTGAAGCAGGGTTCAGCGCAAGACCATATGCGATAAACATCTGTGAACACAAGAGTGTCTTTCCATAACGAGGGCTGATGTTGATAATCAGCTTGTTAGTCTTTCCCCTTATCACATCCATGAGCGCATCACATATAATCCTGTGATGTTCGCCTATTACATACTCACGTCGAGCAGTATAGGCGAACATCTTAGTAGTGAATTGCAGCAGGGACGATGCCACTAACTGCTTATGAAGAAAACGTTGTTTCTCAAAGTCCATTTATCTTCTGTAATTCTTTAATATCATCCAAGGACAGCTTAGGGAACTTGAAGTCCTCACCATCCTTGCCGGTTACTTCTTGAATATGCTTATCTGCCAATCCGTTGAGCCTTGCAACAATGCTGGAATCAAACTGATGAAGCATGGCGCCATCAATCTGCTGGGCCATCACGACATTCTCAATCTGTGTTATCACCTGCTCAAAGCCTGGTCTCTTAAGATTACCTCTCTTGAAATCCGCCCATTTCTGAACGATGCCACAGAAAGCACAAAATCCGACAAGGGTATAGGCTCTTCTGAAAACCCTTACCTCTTGTCTCATGGAATTTGTGGATTTGCCGCTGCCGCCTGCAATGGAATTGCTACCAGTCTTTTGCTGCCAAGGGTCGTTTTCAACATCATCACAGTAAGCTACAAACTTATCCCATAATTCCTGAGAAGACTTAATCTTGTATGGTCTTCCAACAGGATTGGGGATTCTATGTACGAAAGACTTTACTTTCGGCTGTGATGATTCATCTGTCATGGCTTCTTAACTTTTACTAGTTTACCGCAAGCGGAACAATTATACTCATAATACTCTGAAGGCTTGACCTGGATATTCTCCTCAACGCCCTTCATTTCCTCCTTGAACTTCTGGTCCTTCTGGGCTTCCGTTACGACCTTCTTAGCCGTATGGTTAGTCTCAGCCTTTGAAGGTGCGGCCGCAGGCTTCTGTTCCTTTGGCTTAGCGTTGAGTCCAAGCATACCGGCAATGCTCTCATCGAAAGCAAACTGAATGCTGTTAGGATCACCGAGATAGGAGAGCTCCTTGCGAAGCTTCTTCTCGTTCCAAGTGGCAAACTCGGACGTCTTGTCATCAGCGATTCTATACTGCTTAATCTGCTCATCAGTCAGATAGTCAACACGGATGCAGGGAACCTTATCCATTCCCAATGCCTTAGCAGCCTTATACACACCGTTACCGGTTACAATCACGTTGTTCTTGTCAACGGAAATAGGCTGAGTGATGCCGAAATCCTTGATGGACTGCATGATTGCCTGTACTGCCGTCTCGTCGGTCTTGTGCGAACCGTCATGAGGCACGATACTGTCAATAGGTAACTCAATTACCTTGTCATTAATCTTAATCTCTTCCATACCTGTTAATCCTCAATTTCTATTGTTTCCATATTTCCGCAATATGGGCAAACGACCTTCATATAATGTGAACCGTCCTCGCGCTCTTTGAGAACGAACAAATCCTTGGCAGGGTCTTCCTCCTCCTCATCTGAAGGAGCTTCCTCACTTTCGCCAGGCTCTTCATTGGATGGAGCCTCGAAGTTCTCCTCATCAACCTGAGAATAGTCATCCTGGAAGCCACCATACTCTTCTGCCTGCTGGTTGATGCTGTCGAGGGAGAAGTTGAGCATCTGGTTGATATCCTCAAAGAAGAATGCCTGCATATCGGTAGGAACCTCCATGTTGCGCAATTCCTCCAAAAGCTGGTCTTCATCAAAAGAAGACTTCTCTGCCAGCTTGTTATCGAGGATGCGGTACTTCTTTGCCATTTCGTCGTCCATATCCGAGTAAACGACAGGAACGAACTCCATGCCCAACTGGTAAGCGGCCACGTATCTTGTGTGACCGGCAATGATTACACCTGCCTTATCAACGAGGATAGGCTTAACGAATCCAAAACGCTTGATACTCTCCTTGGTAGGCTCAACCGCATTCGTGTTGTCACGAGGGTTGTCATAGTAAGGAAAGATTTCACTGAGCTTAACTGACTTTACTTTCATTTCTTATCCTCCTTCTTCTTGGCTGTCTCTCTTGCTACGCGTCTCTCGTCGACAACCTTTTCGATAGCCGCATTATACTTATAATTCTTGAAAATCTTGTCGAAACCAGTTACATACTTAAGCTTTACAAGCTCTTTCTGCTCCAGACCTACCTTTTCGCAAATCTCACGCTCAGACACACCGTCTCTGAGCATATTGAAAACGATGTTTACCATTCCATCTACAGAGTGACTTCCACGGGCGCGATTGTGTCTTACGGTTGATGCCATACGCTGGTCGATGTCCTTGTCTAGGACTACAATCGGCAGCTTTCCGCCACATCGCTCATTGATGTCCGCAAACTTGCGAATAACGAGGTTTCTGTGGAAACCGTCGATGATTACATACTTCTGCAGCTTCTCATCCCAAATGGTAACGATAGGCATTGTGTAACCGTCTTCCCTCACGGATGTATAGAGAAGACGCATTTCCTTATCTGCCACATGGTTAGGGTTGTAGTTGTTGGCTACAACCATATCCTTGTCAACCCAAAGCACGCAATCTACAGGGTTGACTTTCTCCGGAGATAAGGAACTGATATACTTTCTGAGGTCGTTCAAAAACTGCACCTTATCCTTGGCAGCATCAAACTCCTTCTTGATGTTCTCTTGAAGATTCATATTCCTTATTAGCTTTTTCTATTTTAACATAATTGTCGCTCAAATACTGACGCAAAGAACGCTCTACGCTCTGAATGCGCTTCATTCCGAAATCTTCCGCAATGACGCAGACAGCGCTGGTATAACCAATCTGATGTATTACGTAATCAATGCACTCCTGGCAATGACCGGCTTTAGCTACATTTCTCTTCTTGGCGGAACGGTAGCCTTTCTTGATAGTCTCAGCATTCTTCTTATCTTCGCAAAGATTGTCTGCGAGATAGTCAACGTATTCATCCCAATCCTTGAAATAAGGTGGCAAGTTGTAGCAGTATGTTGCCACTTCATTAAAGACGTGCACAGACGTATTGACGTTTGCCACTCTTCGTACCAGCTTGTCGTAGAACCATGGATCAACCTCCTTGATGAAACCTAAGTCGTGGATAGCCTGCTCATGGATGAGGGAACTTACTCGGCACGCTCTGAGTGGCTTCTGCGTGAACTGATAGTTATAGAGCTTACAGTACGGAAGCTTGTTGCTGAAGATGTAATACCATACATCATAAACCTTCCAATCCCAAATAGGGTAGAGTACCAGACTTCTCGGTGTGCCGTCTTTATAATATCCGCCACCACCTCCCCACGTAATACCTGGAAGGCACTCGCCTCTAGTAAGACCCGACAAACGTGCCGGCGATTCCTCGATACGGACACCGCCCAAAGTTAGGTAGTCTTTGCCAAAGAGCATTCTGTGTACCTGATCAAGAGTCTTGGAGAAATACTGATTGTGCGGAATCTCCAAATCACCATATGAATCTGGTTCCTTCTCACGAATCCACTTTTCTCCTGGCCCCCATACATTGAACCATTCTCCCTTTGAGGCATTCCATTCCTGGAAGTATGACTGAATCCAATACGGCTCAACCCACGGCAAGTGCATGATGTATCGTATATACTCGATAGTCATTGGAGTCTCTGCCTCTTGGTCTAGGAAGAGGACAGGAATCTTTTCAATTCCCATCTCCTTCATAACCTCGTGCGCAAGGTTGAGAACCACGGTAGAGTCCTTTCCTCCCGACATCGTCACGACAATCTTACGCTTACCATAAAACTCCCGAAAGATGTATCTGAATCTTTCAAGAGCTGCCTCATAAACGTTTTTGTCACTGTAAAATATCATTTCTTTCTATTGTTTAATAATACCTTGTCGCTGGAATTACTGAAATGGGTGTCAAGGTAATTCTTAAGCCTACCCATCATTTCATTATTGTTGTGGCCGCGAGCGGCATTGTGCATGATTGTTGCATATCTCAACTTCTCTTCGTCGAAGTCAACGAAGCATACAGGAACCATCTCATATCCGATGACGCAGGCGGCGCGGTATCTGTTCTCTCCGTCCACAATCTGCATCGTCGAGCGGTTGACAACGATAGGCTGAGTAAATCCGAAATATAGCAACGATTTGATGAGAAGGTCGAAGCTGTCTGCATCATGCGTGTTAGGGTTATAGTCATTCGGATAAATGTCATCAACCTTGACGTATTCAATATGCAACGGCTTCACCTGCTCAACCTCGATATTGTCCTTTGCCAATTTCAAGGCTAGATTTTCCTTAGAGTTTTTTGTATTCATCGAGAAATTCCTTGTTTACGATTTCCTTAACCCAATCCTTGCTTGACTTAGCCAAATAAGGATTCTTGAACTCACTCTCCCAATCTACAGACTCAACATCAAACTGGTTGTCGTAGGTCTTACTGTTCCTAGGAATGCCACCTACGGCGCCTGGATTGTTGAATGTGCTTCTGTATGCACCGAAATGCTGAACCAGACCGGGAACGATAGCGTAAAGGTCGATACCCTTTGCCTGAAGGTATGCCTTAAGGCGTGAATCATCATAACGTGTCTGATCATCAGTCATCTTGTTTGAAGTTTCAACAAAGTCCTTGGCTAGGTCATTTGGATATACGCTAGCCTGCAGCCAGAAATTAGTCTTTGTAGAAATAACGTGCTTGCCCTTTGCGTAACAATCAGTATAGTCACCATTTGTTGGATTGTAGAAACTGATAACGTTGTTTTCTGGAGCAAAAGAGAGAATATGTAAAATCTTGGCAAGAATGTTGCGGTCAAAGGTAATGTCATCGTGGATAACCATTCGATGGGTTCCTTCTGCTACCTCTTGCGTCAACGCTTGGGAATAATTGTCCCAAAGACCCTTACCTCGGTCCATAGAGATACTGACAGGAATACCATAAGGTTTCGTGCTGGTCTCTATCAACTTCTTAAGGTATTTGCCCTCACGTTCTCGCTTCGGAACGTTGAGGATGATAATCTGAGAGAGTTTAATCATATGCGTAATTATTTAGTTACTGTCCATTCTCCACCTCGCTTGGCTACCTTGCTTATGGCTACAGCCAAACGGTTTCTGTTCATATCGCTACCATAGAAAACCTTACCTGCGGCATAGGCTGCTTGGGCAACAAGTCCTTGACCCATGAAGAAGTCTGTGATAGAGCTGAACGGAACATCCTTACAAATCTTGAACACCGCATCCCATTCATCCATTCCCTGGAGTCCCCAGTCTTCTGCCTGCTTGGTGCCTTGGATAATCCAGCACTTGCAATCTGGCTTATGATAATAGGTGTTCTCGTAGATTTTTACATGAGGGAACAGCGATTCTACCATAGGAACCAACTGTTTCTTATTTCTGTAGAAGCACTCGACGAATAGTCTGTCCGGATTAATCTGCTCGATGCACCTCTTGATGTGGGCAACGAACTCGTCAAAATTATCAACCGGGCATTGCTTCTCCGCCTTGGTATAATACGCTTTGAGGACACCTTTACTTCCTGCTGGGTCGATGAATACGCAATCGGCATTCTTTGAAAACTCCGGAAGCCCCAAAGTAATATCGGCAATGGTAATCTTGCTACCATTGCCTAAACTGTAAATCTCGCCTTCTGTGATGGGGTATTTGTCAATACTGCCATCATAACGCAAACCTTTCTGTGATGTCATACGCAATTTACTATTAAATAATTGTGATACTCTGATACGTTTTCTTCACCAAAAAGACTGCACAAGACCTTCTTTGAATAGAAAAAATGTCTGAACTCCACATCACACTTCTCATAAGTGACCGGATGATATTTCTCCTTGTAGAACATCAAGAACTTGCGAGCCTTGCACTGCGATATTGCCAGAATGGCATAACGGGAAAGATAAGATGGGGAACCGAACAATGCTACGATATTGTCGAAATTCCTGCAATCTAAACTCTTTCCGTCGAAAGGCTCACATACAACCCTATCCTTATAGGCTGGGTATTTGTTAGTGAACTGCTCCAACATTCCTTTACTAGGATCAATTCCTAGATATTCCTGTGGGTCGATTTTTGCAATCTCTGTCAGCAAGCCGGTACCACATCCGATGTCTAGGATTGAACCGCTGAGAGGTGGGAGCATTTGCCCCACCTCACGGTTCTCAACGAGACTCATTTCATCACGAAACAAAGTGTCGTACTTACTTGCTATTTTATCATACTGGGAATAATTCATTTTCTACTGTTGCCTGTTGCCAGGTGATTTTTTTACTTGAAATGGTTACGAAATTCTTGTGATTGTATATGTTACAATTCGGGAACATCGATTTCAACTGCATTCTGTCATAGGTGAAATGGTGCATTTCCTCGAACTCTGCAGGGGTGTAGTCATCCTTGTAGAACATAAGGCAATAATCCAAACCACTCTCGCCCAGTTTGCGGAGATACTGAGGCATGAAGTAGGAAGCGGTACCGAAAAGAGCAACCACAACGCTGTCTGCCGACATCCATTTCTTTATCGCCTCCTCAAAAGAAATAGTAGAACATCTTCGGAAAAAACCAGAGGTCTTCTCCCTGAACTGCTTGATTGCTTTCTTGCTAGGATCAACTCCATAATACATTTCCGGCTTTATCTTGGTGAAAGCGACGAAGTCTCCGTTTCCGATGCCTGCCTCGAAAAATCTTCTGTCCTTGAACGTGAACATGATAGATTTTGCCATCACGTCCATTTCCTGATTCGAATAGATTCTCGGTACCGGCCACTCCAGGAAGTCGAACTCGTTGAAAACCTTCTGTCTGTTCAAAATCCAAGTAGTCTCGAATGGGTCACCCATCGTCCAATACTTGTAACCGTCAATGTAAAGGTAAGGGAAATTATACTTTCCCCATCTTTCATGGACTCCATTGTCTCGCTGTGCGCTGACGAAGTAATAGAACTCGTCGTTTGTCAATGCGCACTTGTCTCTGTGAATGTACTCATGAGGAACGTCTATCATTGAAGTGGCCCATTGCCACTTACAACGCTTGATGAACTCTCTGAGCTTACTGTAATCGTATTCCATCGCTGCAAATTTAATAAAATATTTAATGATTAAATACCTAAAACCTAAAATTAACTATATTTTAACATAAAATTGTGCATATATGCGGCTTGGATAGTCAAAAACACCGCAAAATAGGCTCTTCTCATACGCAAAGGTACGAAAAAATCCCGATATATGCAAATATATCAAGCGGAAAATTTAGCCAAAAATACTAAAAATTACGCCGTTCTGCTTGCTCTGTTCGGAAGCCTAGATTCTATCTGCCACAGATTGTCTTTGATAAGCTTCAGAATGGCATCGTGAAAAGCGGAATTGATGTTTCCGTGGCCCTGGCATTGAACAACAGTAACATCGGCTAAGTTTACCTCGATTGTCTCCATACGCTGCCCGTTTACCTTGGCAGAAAGTATGAGGCAGTTCGGCTTTCTGTTCACATCGTAATAACCGTTCCTAAATACACAGTGCCCCATTTCCTTGCCCTCTTCAAAGAACTCCTGGACGGACTTAAGAACCTGTATGTCTATGGCGCCATCCTTTATGTCAATGTCAAAGAACTGCTTTCTTCTGTCAACATATACATTAGCCATTGCTTCTGCCTTTTTCTTATTCTCCTCTTCGGCTTTAGCAGCTTGCTCCAGATATCTGAGTTGCATTTTCTCTTCCGCAATCAAACGCAGCTTAGTCATTCTGTCCTCCATTTTCTTTTTCTTGTTGTCTGCTGCCTTTAGCCACTTGTCGTGCGCCTCACGAAGATTCTCCGGGCAAACTATAGAAGGGTTACGTACATCTTTCTTAAGATACATAATACTGTCGAGCATATCCCACCACAAGCTATCGTAAATATAAGAAGCCTTTCCGTGTCTGACAACAATCTTGACGGCAGACATTTTTTCTCTGTCGAAGACAGCTTCATGGTACTTACACACCTTCCACATATCAATATCACGTCTCATGAGAGTTTCATTGTATGGGTTAGCATTGACGGAACGGAAGATTTCGTCACACAGAATCTTTTCCCCGAAGTCTCTGAGAGCATATTTATACTTGCCTTGGACTGAAGCGTAATATACTCCATCGAATCCAATATCACGAGGATCACCCAAGAAACTCCATACAGTATGCGTTCTTACTTCCAACTTTCCGAAAGCAGAAAAAGCATCTTCTATATATCCGCTGGTTCGCTGCTTGGCAAGAAAAACATATTCTCCGTCTTTCAACCATTGCTGCATACACTCCTTGAAGTAAATCTTCTCCTTAACCATCTTGTGGAACCGGAACTTCACTCTTACCTGGAAGTACCTGAGAACCTGCCATCCCTTGAATGTGCATACAAGGTAGAAGCATCCTCTAGAAAATCTATCACTGTATTTGTAGGCATCATCTTCAGAGATGCAAGTCTTGATGGCCCACTCACGCTGCTTGTCTGATAACTCCGGTATTCTATCTGAGAGTTTTACAACTTCACGTTCTGTCTTATTTCTTGGCTTCATAACTCACATATTTAAAAATCAAACAAACTCAACTGCCCAATCTCTGCATCCTTCTTTCTCTGAGCCTCGGCTTTCTTCTTCAAGCGTTCCTTCTCTGCGGACTCCTTCTTTTTGAGCTCCATGATCTTGGCTTGCTTGAACTCCTCCTCAGCCTTCTTCTCCAGATTCTCCTTGGTCTGGTCTGAGAGATTTGTAACAATGGTGCAATTCTGATTCTTAGTGAATGAGACTTCTTCTTCATTATAATAATGAACTGCCATTCCGTAAATCTCATCATCGTCAAAGCCATTCCTTCCGGATTTCTTGACCTCTGAGATAATAAAGTCGCAGCAATCATCGATATTCTTGCCAGGCTTGGCGTAATCCTTTGCGAACAATTCATCCTCTGCTGCACGCTTGTCAAGATATGCCTTGATTACCTTCTTGAATGTTTCTGATCCTTTCATAACCTTTCCATTTTTTGAAACCGATGGGCTTGTTTCTGAATCCCTTACGGAAAGCTTCTCTCATAGAGATGCAAATGAAATCTACGCTGCATTGTGCCAAGCCCGTACAAAACGCACAATCCTCGCAATCATCCATTGGTTCCGCTACGTACACGATGCCGTTAATGACTATCGCCGCTTTCTCCTTGAAGACTGCCATTCCTTTTCGCTAGCAAAGCCTTTGACCTTATTAATCTTCTAGCCAAATCAAAGTCTTTGGGCCTTGTGGATTTTTCATTAATAAAAGCTGCTGCTTTTTATAGAACACTAAGCAGTTCTTTGAACTCAGTCTTCGTTGTCTTCACTTCCATACGCTTTCTGTGCCGTTATAATTCTACAACCGGTGTAATCGTCGGCAGAAAGGACAATCTCACCATTCTTAACCTTTTCTCTAATCATGGAGCAAGCATCCGTATTTGATTCTGCCTCTACGGTTATTGTCTTACTCAAAGTTTCTTGAATGCAAACATCATATTTCATATTATGTTACCTCCCATGTTTCAATATTAAACTCATAGTTTTTACCACTACATTGGCTCTGCCCGATATTGCGCAAATCTTTAAGTTGCTCTTCCGAAGCTCCGTTAGCCTCGGCTGTTGCGTAGCATTTCTGAAGGTTATCGGCTACCCTGAGCAATTCACCGCTTCCCTTTGTATGCCAGGCATCATCTTTATAAATTAGATATACCTTCATAATTAAACCACTTTAAAATGAACACTAGTTTTATCTTTACGTTCACGTGCAAGGCAAGCTAAATCTTCGCAAGTTATCTCGACGTCATCGCGATGAATGTTTGGAATACATACAATACAATTTGGACAAGACCCTCGTTTTGCCACAACACAATTAATGCCATTGATAGAAAGCTTTTGACCGATAGGGAAGTCTGCTTCTATACTAGACTTTTTTACATTGATGATATCTTTGTTCTCATCCATGATTAATCCTCCTTTTCTTTTAAGTAACGAAGGTATAGCTGACAGTTGTCGCAATCGGAATTGCATCTGTAACTATACTCGTTGGCACAAGCCATAAATAATTCACTTCTTTTCATAAGCGTCCCGATAACAAATAAATAAGTCGTAAATCATTTTCTCGCAAGCCTCCATGTCTTCCAGCACATCCCTCATGCGATATGGTGCTCCGTTCTTTCCATGGCCCTCGTTGTCTAACCATAAATATGTTTCACTGTCAGCATCAAATTCTACGTAACGCTGGTGGATGCTGTTGATCAATTCTTCAGCACTTTCAAATGGTCCGGTTGATATCGAGAAGTCTTGATCTGCAGGTGAACGTCTTGAAAAGAGCAATCCTTTCCCATTCGTGTATTCCTCTTCGGTGACAGTCCAGGAATCAGACTCTGCTATTTTTATTAATTCTTCTATTTCCATATTATTTTTAAAATTAAAGGTCGGGTGCCGTCTTTCCGAGCTGTCGCAAAATAAGAATATCAAACATTGTTTGTTATTTAATCCCGACCATTGATTAACGATGATTTTACTTAATTCTACATGTTTCACCTCCAATCTTATTAAGTTTAACTTCCATATCCTGTAAATCTGCCAACGGCAGAACTTACGCTTTCATTTGTTACAGACCCAGGCTTCAAGAAGTACTTGTAATGCGTGCTTCTCTCCAACCTCTCACTCCAACAGAAACCGAAAGCATCGAACTCCTTACCGCACCATTCATGACCGTAGTAGTATTCGCTGGCATGCACCTTCTGTTCCTTGCTGAGCTGCAAGAATAGTGCGCGACTCTTGCTAAGTTCCGTTGGGTTCTCCTTGAACTCCTTCTCGATTTGCTTACGCTTCTCGGTATATTCTGCCAGCTTCTGCTGGTACTCTTCCTCGCTATCGCAAAGATAATAGTCTGTGTCAGTCCAACGGCTATCCCAATAGGAATTGGAAGACTGATGTATATGATAAATATTCTTCATAATTGTATATTTTTATTGGAAGGTAGGCTGCCGTCTTTCCGGCTGCCAGATAAGAATAAGGTATCTAACTTGTGGGTGTCCTTACTACCCGTTATGTTAAACCTTACTTTTGCCTACCTTTATAATAAGTATATAAATCCATCATACTATTGTAGAACCACTGCCATGCGACAATCTCCTTCTGCTCTTTGGTAATATCCAGGGCATCAGTAATCATCTTTCTGCGCCAGTTTATCAGTCTGTCACATGACTGGATGATTCTTGCAATCATCACATGGGCGACATTCTCCATCATTACCGCCTCGCCATTTACCATCTTCAGGGCGTACTTTTCTGCAGCATCGTTCCAAAGGTCGTAGGCGACTGAATCATTATTGAGCATCAGATAGAGTTCTTCCATATCAGCAGTTCTTTTGTACTGAACCATTTCCTTTACAACCATAGCTATCTCCTTTCCAATGTTAAGTCTATCACGTATGGAAGAGTATGCTGTGGCATTTCTCCTAAATTGATGCAGTTGAATTGGCAGATACGTTTAATGGAAGCTTCTTCCTTTTCAACAACCTTGTAGATCAACTTAGGTTTAATTTGTTCTGTCAGCTCAACATTGAAGTAAGAGCAGTTCTCATCCATTGATATTCTCGTTGCAATAGCAACCAATCCGAAATCTGGGCTGAAGAACAGATACTTGCTGCCCGTAAAGATGGCATCTATTCTGTTCTTTGTATTTCCTGTCACTCTTATAACGTTCATAATTATTGTTCCATTAAATGTTTGACAAGTTCTTCTTTTGAAGAGAATATATCTCCAAGACTTTTACTTACATAGTTTCTGTCTATCTCTAGGATAACATAATTATTATTTAGTGCTGCTTTGAGACATCTTTCTATACGGTCGCGCTCACTGAAAGAATAATAATTTCGATAGCTTGTAGGGCACAAATTTGTACTCACTATATTGTATATTCTTTCACCTATATCTCTAGAATGATAATCAACATAAAGCTTTTTGTCATCTTCATAGTCTGAAAGAGATATAAGGACAATTCTACCCGAAACAATTTTGTTGTCCCTCATAATGAAGACCTGCTGCCCGATAGCGTACTTGCTCTGATATGTAGTAGCTAAATCGGAAAAGACTCGTCCACAATCCAGCTGGAAAACTGCATATAAAACGGTTCCATTATTGAAAGCTTCCAGGTAACGCTCTATCTTCTCGTTTTCTGTCGGCTCTCGTTCAGTGACGTTTCCATCGTCATCCGTAACCTCGACATCGTCATCAAAAGTGCCTTCATACTCGTTCCAAATAGAAAATTGCTCTTTTAGAGCATTGTATTTCATTATTTCTGAAATACTGTTGATCTTGATACCTACATATCCATTTCCGAAATTCTTTGTATTCATATTAACCCTCCAGACTATTAATGTATTCCTTACGTGCCTTTACAAAAAGCTTCTTCTTTCTGTCATCTGAAAGAAACTCCTTAACGGTATATCCCAAAGCGATGATACCATTTTCAAACTCAAAGGTAAGGCCACACTCATGATTGCCAAATTCATATTTCAAGGCATCCACCAAATTCTCATCGCTGCTCAGAAACTCCTCTGATTCCTTAACGGAACGCTCACCGAATACCAGAAATAAGTGGTAATCCTTTTTGAGGCAATAAGCACCGGCACCGATCGAACATATCTTTTCCAGGTCTTCCTTACTTGTGGTAAGCCCCCATTCAGCCATCATTTCCTTAAACTGCTTGTCTCCAAATGCAGCCTTCATTGGCAGCTTGCCAAACTCATCCTGCTGCTTTTTCTTGAACTCTTGGTATTTCATGCTTCTTTCTTTACTTTATAGTTATTAAATGGATCTACCATGTTTAGTAGCTCTGCGTTTCTGTTAGCTTCCTTTTCATCGGAGTAGTCTCCAAACTCTTCGGAAACATCACCTGTGGGGCAAATTCTTTCGATACAATATTTCATACAGCACCTTCCATCATTAAAAGTTTGTGTTCTTCTTCACTGTCACCAACATGACCATACAGAAGTCCGTCTTCTGTGTTTTGCCAATATTCGTGCGGTACAGAGTGCGAAGCAATACTTACCAACACTACAACATAGCCCAAAGACTTGATAAGATTGAAATTTGAATTTCTCATAATTATTCCCTTTCTATTTTTTAAGATTAAAATTGTATAATAACGCCAAATGGCTATCGTCTAACTCTCTCCAATCATCAACTGTGTCAAGATAAGCCTTGACTTTTGAAAGCGTAATTGGAACCGTTGGATAAGCAGAACAAAATCTGCGAAGCATGTACTCTGATAAAGATTCTTCCATAGCCTTCGAATTATTAATGATTACTATGCGTTAATGAGGTCTATCACATCAGAAGCATCAAAGTCATCCATACTATTGTATGTAACATAGAAATCTTCCTCATCGTCAGCAAGCAGACCTTCAGCCTCTTCCTTAAATTCATAAAAGTCCTCATCCGTGTCTTCATAATTCAATGCCTCTCGAATTATTGCCCACAACTTTCTCTGCTTTTCGTTAAGCGAGTTTACTTTTGTATTCATAATCTTTATAATTTTAATTGGTTCAACTTGTAAGGTAGGCTCTGAATAGTCAAAACTACTACCTTTTATCTATATGCAAAGGTACGAAAATTTTCTGATATATGCAAATATACTAACGATTATTTTAGTTAAAAATACTAAATTGTAGTACTTTATAACTATCTGATTATCAGAATGGTGCATCTGCTTCTTCTGGCTTTTCGAAAGGCACCTGTACATCTTCGTTGATTAAATTCGTCTTGAAAAAATTTGTCGTATTTTTGTTGAATCCCATAAAGAATTTGAACGTTCCGATATTACGTCCCTTGGCAACGTCTATCATAGCCGTTCCGTCAGTAGGATAATCGTCCTTGTTATCAAATGGGGCAGGGTACGCTCTGTTGTAATACTCTGCTCGATAGACTAGGATGACAACATCGGCAGCTTCTCCTATCTGTCCACTATCGCGCAGTCGGTTCAGATTCGGCTCCGGGCAGTTACTATCTCTAGACAACTGACTTAGGGCGATGATCCATATGTTCAGTTCCTTTGCGAGGTTCTTGAATCTTCGTGCGGCATCACCCATAGCCTGCTCCCTGCTGAAACTCGTACTCCTGGAGTTTACGTTAAGAATCTGCAAGTAATCAACTACGGCTCCGTCTATGTCCTTCTGCATCTTAAGCATTCGGATGGAAAGAAGAATAGAATCTATATTTGACGTGCTCTTGTCATCAAAGAATAAATTCTCTCCTGGCAACTTTCCTCTAGCATCATCAATCATCCTTATCTCGCTTGGCGCCAGACTGCCCGAATAGAGGATATTGTTGGCCGGGATGTTCGTCTTGGCAGAAAGCAGACGTGCAGTAAGCTGCTCCTTCGTCATTTCCATAGAGTAGAAAGCAACCTTTGCTCCGTTCTCGATGGCGTGTCTTGTCATGCAAAGTGCGAGGCTCGTCTTTCCCTGAGAAGTTTCGCCGGCAACGATAATCAAATCAGACTTCTGCAGACCTCCCTTTTCATCGAATCTCTCCATACCGGTCTTGGTTCCTGTCGTGACACCTCCAACGGTGGCATTCTTAACCATTATCTCGTTTAGACTATTCATTGCATCATCGAGCGTGAACACTCCATCTGCTTTCTCAAATACTCCTCCGATACTCTCTATAGCCTCTTGGTGGACATCTGCGGTCAGAATCTCTTCCGACAATCCAACCTTGGAAAGCTGCTGCCCGACAACCCAGAGTTTTCTTCTTCTACCAAGGTCCTGCAATCTGATGGCATGATATTCTACATGTGCAGATGATGCAATCTGTGCCGAAATGTTCATCAAGTCCAATGCTGTTACATTCGACTTCTGCTTACTGAGCTCGGCAGAAACAGATATGACATCTATCGGCATACCTTGCTTTCCCATATTATCAACAGCCTTCCATATATCCCTACACATGGGGTCGTAAAAACAGTCTTCATCTAGATACTGGCTTACTAGAGTGTATGCGGTAGGATCAACAAGAAGACTTCCGATAACATACTGCTCAGCCTTTGGGTCATTCACTAATGGCTGATTCTGATATGGTGATTGTTCTAAACTCATCTGAACGATACCTCCTCAAAACTTAAAATATCAAACATTTCGTGCATTCTATCTACAATTCTTGGGTCATCGTACTTCTGTCCGATGTCAATGGCCGTTAGGTTTGAACTGATAATCGTGGGCAGCATCTGCTCATAGCGATAGTCCAACAACTCGTCAAACGGCTTGTAGTGCATTCCGTAAGTGACTATCTCCGTTGGCTCAGCACCCAAATCGTCAATCAAGAGAAACTTAGTGTTCATGATTGCTCTGAACTCGTTTATGTCTTCGTGAATCATGTAAGCCATATCTCTAGCCTTGACGAATCGCGGATATTTGTCACCCTCGCAATAGCTAATCTTGTTTGAGTCCACAAGATGAACTAGCAAATCTCGAATAGCCTTTAGCATTGTAGTCTTGCCGTTTCCAATACTGCCGGGCATAAACAGCCCGTAAAAGTTTGTCTCTATAGTAAGAAAATCCCCGACTTTCGATATTGCTTCCTTTAGCTCGTCAGTGAAGACGAACGTTCTTTTTCTTTTCTCTACCTCTCGTTTGTAGGCATAGTAAAGAAAGTTCTTGACTTCTCTATTTTCCAACGGCAACTCCAAACCCCGACCTATACGCTGATGTGTCTTTGTGGTCTGGAGCTTTCCATCCTGTCTTTGTATTGTTTCCATTATCTGTTACGTTTTGTCTATGATTTTTCATTTCTGATACTATCTCGTTGTATTGAGAATCAATTTTGTTAACCGAAAAATTGTTCATTATCCAAGTCTTGTCGATACGACGCAGAAACTCTTCCAATGCCTTAAGCAAGCTCTCGTCATCTATCGGAAGCGGCACTGTTTTGTGACTTCTAGCAAAAGAAATCTTCTTTAGGATAGAGTTCATAGCCTTTGCATCCTTGGGTTGCCAATAATAGGCGGAGTCATAGAGTTCTTGGTAATACTTCTCGAATATTTGCCTTCCCTTGTGGCAGATAGTAAACTCCTTCGGTTTCGATTTCCTCGTGCGCGCGCTAGAAGGAGAAGATAATTTTATATTATCTTCCCGTTCCGTAGGAACGGAATATATATTCTTTGAAGGGTTTGGGGAACTTTCTTTGGACTCTGGCATTTGCTTAGCATTTGCTAGAGATTCGCTAGCATTTGCTAGAATATCTGTAGCATTTGCCAGAGAATTTGTAGCATTTGCTAGAGATTCGCTAGCATTTGCTTGGCATTTGCTAGAAGATTCCTTAGCATTTGCTACGAAATTTCTAGCCTTTGCTGCACCACCTGCACGACCGGCTCTAGCTCTAGCTTCGCTGACTTTTCTTGCCTGCTCGATAGTGTCTGAAAGTTCCTTAGAATAGAAATATTCTTCCTCAACCTCGAATAAATCAAAATCCTCAACTACAGATTGCACCACGGAAACATCAACACGCATCTCATAAGCTATCATAGAATAATCCTTTGACAGCTTATGATCCTCGTCTTCCTCCAATAGTTGCATAAGAGCAACGTAGATGCCGTAGGCAGCTATGCCGTGCTTCACCCTTGCTCTCATTACTTCTGGAGAATCACTATTTCTGATGCAATTATATTTCATAATCTTATTGGTTCAAGTCCTCGTTCTTAATGAAGCATATCTTACCTCGCTTTATACTATTTGCCAGGGAGTCAACTTCGGTCTGTAACTTACTGTAAACAGCACTTTGCTGCTTAGAGATAAAATTGTGGATAGAAGGGCTAATCTTTAAAGCGATAAAAGCCATCCCCTCCAAAATCTTAAACTCACGATACAACACACCTGCCGACTTGAACTGCTTGTCCAAGCCTACCAAGAACGTTCTGTAGTCCTTGATTCCTTCAAAATCTCTAAGAAATTCTGTCTCTTCCATATTGTATAATATTTTATTTATAACTATATTGTTTCTCCTTAATGCAAAATTACGAATTTTATCTGATATATGCAAAAGAATTAACTTAAATATTCAAAAATACCGAAATATATTTAGATATATATTTGGCTATATCAATTTTTTTTAGTACTTTTGCAGTAAGTTTTTTCCATTATATTCTGTAAAAGAATATTGTATGGGTTTCTCTTTAGCCTGCTGGCGAGCAGGCTTTTTTTATTGGGATTTATTTGGCAATTTGAAAATAATTCATTACCTTTGCAAACAAATCCCTTTGAAGTATAATCTTTATAGGATTTTAATTGGTTCAAGTCCTCGGTGTTGTGAAACACTGGGGACTTATATTTTTTACAGATTAACGGTGATACCTTTCTCATAACTCAGTCTCTTTACTTCATTAGTATAATACTTAATCATTTTCTCCAACTCATCGTCATCCCATTTCTTGATGGAGTGAGCACGCTCTCGCAGGGTGGAAAATCGGGAAACACCAATCTTCTTTATCAGATTCTCCTGGTAGTATATAAGATGGTCTGACTTCACTCTGTTGCACCCGATACATTCTGCATTGCAGTTATCTTCATCAAATCTGGTGGCCATGTTGGAACGTCCGAAGAAATGACCGCAATCAAGCTCTCGGTACGGCTTTATCTTTCCGCAGCTGATACATTGTCCCATGCCGCTTGGCATGCAGTCTCTCAGACGTATATACAATGCAAACACCTTGTCTAGTCTCTTGACTAAATCAGGCTTACTCTTCTTTCTCCTTTTGGGAGCAGAAGGAGATTTCTTCTTTTTCTTATAAATTGGAAACATTTCTTTTGAATTTACATGTAACATATTTGTCCGTCATGTTCGCAAAATCAACACATAAACGGCAAGCTAAACTTCCTACATAAATTGGTTCTTGTGTAAATACTCCCTTTCTGCAATGCGGACAGAGAGTTAAATACTCAGTTCCTAATGCGGAATCTCTTTGCTTATATTCAATAAGCTCATTTAGAACGCTCATATTAGTACGACATTAGTTAATTGTGTTCCTCTGGAATACACCGCCCATTTCGTGGTTCCTGGAGGTCTGCTAATAAAGAGGTCTGCGACATTTCCGAACCGGCTATAGTTTCCCGACAAGTCAACTATCCACCCGTCCTTTCCTTCAAAAGGTCTGATAGCGCGGCCTACCATCTGATAGTAGAGCCCGAGAGATTTCGTCGGGCGTGCCAAAACAACGGTGTCTAGGGCAGGGTAGTCGAATCCCGTAGTCAGTACACCTACATTGGCAACAACCTTTATTTCTCTCCTCTTGAATCCTTCGAGAATGGCTTCACGCTCCTTTTTTGGTGTCTCTCCTGTCACGATGGCGGCATTGACTCCGAGTGATTGGAGTTTATCAACCAACTGCCTGGCCTCCCTTGTGAAAGCGGTAAATACAAGTACTCCCTTTCTGGGAATACCGCTTTTAGGCTGCAGAACCTTGACTACTGTGTTTGATAACTTATCGTAGAATCCGCTACGCTCATACTCTGCGAGGAGACTTCTTTCATCATAATCTGCACCGGTGGAGTTGCTTCTGACTCTTCTTAAATCCAATGTCGTCAAATCGTAATAATGCAAGTCTGCGAGATAACCTTTAGAAAGCAGTTCTCCAATCTGACAACAATAGATGACCTTTGAAAATATTCTAGGTCTTACTCTCGTGAGGAACTTCAAGATGGAACCTCCTTCGGCACGATCAAGACGGTATGGCGTGGCTGTTAATCCAACAACCTGTCTGTTCTTCGCTTCTATGAACTCCTTGTACTGCCCAGCTTTAGAGTTTACGTAATGGCAATTATGAACGATTACCCCATCATCAAATGTGCGATGATTCTTATCATACCTTCCATTGCATATAATGTACGTATGGTCATTCTCTACTTCCATATTATACACATCTTTTTTCCCAAGATAAAGCTTTCTCATTAATACTGTACCGCCAAGACTATTGAAATTGGTATTCCATGTATATGAGCCAGCCTTGCTTCTATAGGCACTATGAAGTTTGTACGACATTGAAGGATGCACATATTGAGCTATTAATGAGCTGAGAACTCTAACTCCATTCTTTCTAATCCCTACATAGTTGTAGGTTTTATGTGTGGATGAACTTTTAGATTCTCTAGCCTCGCAATCAATACCCATTTCCCTTAGTTTATCTGCAAGTCGAGTTGTAAGTTCCAAAGATTCTGCTACGGCGCAGATTGTAGCGCCATTTTCTTCTTTTCCTAAACATCCGTCATCCATATAAAGAATAGCTAAAGATTTCGGATTAAGAGCGTCAATAGCAGCCTTCTTTGTACATTCTTCATCTTCTATTATCATACTATGAGAGTTGAAACGATAAATCGTCGTGCTCGAATATCCTTGCTTATCAACTTTTTGAATATCTTTGATGTTCATAAGCAAAGCTTTCCATAAAAGGTAGTCTTTCTGCTTTTCACCTTGCACAAATCTTAAGCGATTGACATTCTTTGTCTTTCTAAGAGTATCTAAATTCCCATCTCCTAATAGACTACCATGAATAAAGTCAATTTGGTCGTCATTTGGGATAGGGAAAGAATAACCTCCATAATTATTCGTGCACAAAACCACACTTCCCTCTTTTAGCATGCCTATTGGCACAAAGCCATAAGGTGTAAGTACAGGATGATTGTCTGTAGCTTCGATAGTCTTCTTGCAGAACATGTATTTATATACATCTTTCTTTCCATTGCAGCGTATTTCTAGAATTTTGTTTTTGTTTACTTTCTTGCTAACGGCATTGTAAGAAAGAACTAGTGGCAATCTTACTCCTCTTTTAAACTCTTTATATAAAGTGCCAATTTTTCTTTTCCCATTTTCCGTACTAACATATTGATCATGCGGGAAGCACTCATCAATTATGATGTTCTTGAAACAATCGAAGTCTGACATATGGTTCATTACGCTTCCGATGGTGGCAAAGGTTATTCTGTTTATATCCTTACACTCTACAGAGGCACTATAGCAACCGCAATCGAAGATACCATAGCTTTGCAGCTTGGCAAAGTTCTGCTGAAGAATTTCCTTACTAGGTTGAAATACTAACAGCGGCCCTTCCAGACGAGAGGCGATATCTGCTATCACCAAGCTCTTTCCTGCACCCGTAGGCAGGATAACCAATCCGTTCTTGTCAGCCTTGCTAGTGAACAGCCTTACGGCTGCATCACTAGCTTGCTTTTGATAATTTCTAAGAGTGTACTTCATTACTCGCCGAATGGTAATTCATCATCGTCATCATCTGAAGACTGCTCTGGTTGAGCTTCTTCTTTTGGCTGCTCCTCTTCCGGGAACTCCAATCCGAAGACCTCTTTCATGCTCTCACGATTCTTGACCTCATTTGCCCAAATCTCAGAACGGTCCGGGATAGCATAAGCCTTTGCAAGTAAGAACTTCTCGGTATTTGCATCCCAATTATATACGAGATAGTAACCTGCCAATGCAATACAGAACACGTTCTTCGACTTAAGACGCATATCAACAGTTCCCTGGCGCACCTCAGCAGCGTACTTGGCTACTTCCATAAGGACAGAAGCATAAGCCTCTTCTGCATCCTTCTTCATCTTCTTGGCTTTTTCCAAAGCTTCCTCCAACTCCAGCTTGCGAGCTGGCACCACGTTCTCTTCGAGTGTGCAATACTCCTCTCTGATGTTCTTCTTCTCGAACTCATCGAGGAAACGTGTAACCAACTCGTTGTCAGGGAAGGTCGCCGTGAAGTGCTTTCCGACAAACTTAAGGATGTCTGCCTTATTCTTCAAAGGCTTCTCTCCGCAAAGGTTCTCCTCGGTCAAAGCAAGGAAGTCCAACTCCATTGGGAACATGTCTTTTACACCTTCCTCCAATACAAACTCAATGTTCTCAGGAACATAATTTTTCAAATCTGATTTCATAATTATAAATACTTTTCATATAATGCTATCTGTTTCTGAGCTTCAAGCAAGGCTGCTTCTTCATTAGGCTCGGGTATATACAACCCTGCAACCATACTTGAATAGTTCCGAAACTTCTCAATAGCGTCTGTTAATTCTTTTGTGTCAAGGTCAGCCGTGCTTCTCCAATAAGTTACAGGCTGTCCTCTTCTATTTGTTCTCTGCTTCGCAAAGATTTCTCTGTTCACTATCTGCTTGAAAATGTTATACTTCACATATTCTTCATCGTAGCCGAACTCTGATGCGAAATACTGAAGGCACACATGCAGATAGCTGTTTTGGGCGAGGGAACGTGGACGGTGTTTTTTCTTCACCTCCACGATAAAACCCTTTCCGCTTTTCAGGGCATCCATGTAAAGGCCATTGCAATAGTCCTTGTAGTCTGCCCTGTCCTTGTCATTGTTGAGATTGAAAATCATAACTAGAATGGCAAATCATCATCTTTGCCCGGCTGCGGTGCCGGTGACTGAACTCCTTGCGGCTGCGGTGGTGGAGGTGCTTGCTGCTGCGTCTGGACACCTCTCTGATACTTTTCTATCTTGTAACCCGAAATGGTATTGAAATACTTTACCGGGTCATTTGCACTCTTCTGATACTTGGTACCTTGAAGAGCAAAAGATATAGTAACAATCTCGCCAACTGCAAAATCAGCAGGATCATCTACATGCTTTCCGCTGAACTCAAAACTTGGGTAGTTCTCGTACACCTCTCCGAAGTTTGAGTGTGTACAGTTAAGAACCACAACTCTCTTTTTGAACGGCTCTCCACCGCTCTTGCTGGGTATTTCCTCGACATTGCCGATGAGCAATACCCTTCCTGTCATTGTATTAGCCATCTGATTCTGTTAATGGTAAATATGGTAATAATTCTCTCATTTCTACCCATTTGAGGAAGTCACGCAATAATGCATGGTTTTTGTCTTCCATCCCTGGATATCTGTAACAAGTGATTGCTGGCTCATAAGGAGTAAGCTTGAGACCTCTCACGTCTCCCTTGTGCTTATCCTTATTGTAGCCCTCAAAGACAAACAAGTCAAAATGGAACACATCAGCTTCAAACAACTCTAGGTAAAGCTGCCATTGGCAACTATCTATATAGTCTTTGTCTGATACCGGTCCGTACTTAGTCTTGATGTCTCTTATCTCTAGTCCGTCAATCATATCGGCACATCCCGTGATAACGGCATTGCCAAAATCCTTGTATTCACGAACCTCATGAAAGGCGCCAGGATGCTCATTTCTGTATTTCAAAGCAACCTTGCATTGTGGAATGTCGAGAATCGCTTCACCTTCATCAAAGACGAACCTTCTTCCTTTTGGAACGGGTTCTGTCTTATCTTTCTTATAATAGGTGAAATGGCGAACACCTTCCGGCTCCTTGAAGCAATGGGGACTGCCAGTCTCCACGATGGAGTGAAAGGCAGTTCCTATTCTTGTGTAATCGTTGCCCTCAAACTTCTTAGTGATATTGTCTATAACGTCCTGCTCTGTAACATAAGCATATTCGCCAGACATATACCGTCTGAAGCTCTCTAGCTGGGTAACTCTAATCAAAGGCTTCATCATGCTGCATCCTCATGCTTGACGAACTTCTTGCCCTTCTTGTCAAAGTCAATGCCTTTGACAGCAAGTTCCTTGATCATCTGATTCATGAATGCCTTCTGATGAATCTTGTTCAATCCGTGGGCAACCTCGATGAGAGCATTTGCATCATCTACAGTCTCCACGGCTGCAAGCTTCTTTCGGGCATCATCAACGGCTTCCTGCGCCTTAGCCTGAGCGTCTGACTTATTCACGATGGCTTTCTTCACCTTCTTAATGATGTCTGCCATGCAAGTGTCAAACTCCTCTGTTCCGTAAGCTGGAATCCAAGTGTCCTGCAGGTCTGCAACATTCTTACCAACACGATTGTCCTGTGGCTCGAACTTGATGACGCGATTGCCGTTCTCCTTGCAGATGTAACCTACCTGGTCCGCAATACGGATGAGCAAGTCTTTGCTCTGTCCTGTACAGTCTGGAGAATGCTTGATGTAATCTCCTTCCTGTGTCTCCTTGTCGTGACAGATGAAGATGATGTCTGAATTGTTTGAACGGAGAATGCCGACAAACTGCTTGAACAATTCTCCCATCACGCCATATCGTTTCAATGAGTTAGTTCCCAGTTTAGGGTCTTGCTGAATAGCAAAAGCGTTGAGATAGTCATCGAGCATAGCCTTGGCTGTGTCTACTACGATGGTCTTACACTCACTGATCAATCCTGGCTTCCAAACCTGCTTGCCATCCTCAACAACATAGGAACCGATAACCTCAGCATTGTAGATGTCTTCCCAACGTGAAGCCGTGACAACAATGTCTGGACGCTGAACGGCACGGTCAAAGCCTCGGTCGGTGTCGATGAGTAAAGGACTGTTGGCTGTGGTAGCCAAAGATGTCTTACCGGTACCTGGAGTACCATAAAGTACGATAATCACTGGACGCTCTGTAACAACGTCATTCTTTCTAATAATTGGCATAAACTAATATTTAATTGTTAAACAAATTGTTCTTATTTGCATAGGTGATAAACTCAGAGAGCTTATGTATTCCTAGTTTCACATACACAGACTTGACGTGCTGATGTATTGTGTTCGGGGAGTTGAATAGCTCGGCTGCCGCCTCCTGCTCGCTTCGTCCCTCATAAAGCAGTTTCATCACGCGCAACTCCGCAGTAGAAAGATTAGCATTAAACCTTGGCATACAGACGATGCTATCATAAGGGCATTCACCACGCATTGGACATTCGACCTTCTCGAAGTTGAACCTTCCATCCTTATCAACATTGACGACATCAAAAGCCGTAGTGTCGAGTCGACAAAAGTTGCATTTGCAAAATCGACGCATCATGAGATACTGATAATAACTCTCGTTAGGTGCGCTCTTGGAGTAAATCTTCTCCAACGCCTTGTATGCTTCCGGATAGCAAGCGCGAACCTTTTCCAGGATGTATTTCACCAGCTCTGTATGTGTCTCATCGACCATGAAGTTCTTTCCGTCTGACGTCTTACACCATAGCTCATCCTCGAACATATAGAACTCTAATCCTTCCATAAGTCCTCCTCGCTAATGCCTGTTAGCTCACACAATACTTCTACATGGATGTGCTGCTGTGGCTTCATACCATATAGAACCCAATTCCTAACTGTCTGCTCGGTAACCTTGCAGCGTCTAGCGACTTCCGTGATGAAGTCGTATCGCGGGGCACTTCTCATCGGTAACCCCTGATAATAACCTTTTAAGGTCATTTTTTGAGATTTTTCCTCAAAAGTGTTTGATGTTTGAATATTTTCCATTATCTTTGCACTATGTTTTATATCTTTATGCAAAGATACAAATATATTCTGATATATGCAAATATATCGAAAAGATTTAGTCAAAATTAACAAATTTATACAGATATGTTCAAATATAAAGAATTTAGAAGAGCTCACGGACTATTTCAGTCTAAGCTTGCAGAAATTATGGGGATTTCCCAATCTAACATTTCGAGATACGAAACAGAGGGTATAGATCCTACACCTGCGCAGTTTCAGAAACTATACGATGAGTATGGAGAAGAAAATGTCAAGGCTTTCGAGGTAGAACCTTCTCAACTCGTTAATGCAGAGAATAATGTAAACTGTGGCTCTGGAAATCAGAACAACGGAATCCAAAGTAATGCTGATTTAGTAGAAATTATAAAGAGGCAGACTGAGATGATAGCAAAGCATATCGAAAAACAAGATGATATAAATGTACGTCTCATGAATCTTCTTGAAAAATTAACTTTGAAATGAAACTGAATATTCCCGATTGTGCCCTGGATATTAGCGACAGGTTCTTCAAAGCACTTGATGTTCTCAAAGAACAGAGAAAAATTAAAGGCTTACAGACTTTTACAAAAGAGTTTGGTTTGAACTATGGTAACATGAATACTCTAAAGCATAACAGAGATAAGCGTACTTTTCGTATAGAGTATCTTGCTTACCTCGCTGAAGGGTATGGTGTATCATGCGAGTGGCTACTGCTTGGAACCGGTCCCATGTTTACACAAACGTGTTCCAAAAGCGAAGAATCTCAGAACCTTTGAAACGCTGTCCATGAACTTTTTGCATAGACTTTATATACCCTGCGTTCACATAGGATCGCAGGGTGTTGCGATGTATACCCAACAGTTTGCAGGTTTCCGATATGGTATATCGCGAAGTTGGACTTATGTTTGGCTGAACTGATGTTACCATGTTAAATAGTTTAAATGCGTGCTAGAATAAAGGATTTCTTTATATCTTTGCACTAAGTTATAAATTCAAATGCAAAGATAAATGAAAAAAATGATATATCAAAATATATGTGGATATATTTAAATATAATTAATATTTCTGCATATTGTGTAACTCGAAAAAATAGCATGCTTGCAAATAGCTTGCAAATAAAAAATCGGGTCTCCGTAATTAATTGAGGCTAAGATGGTTATATCGAAAAGCTTCACATCTGGAAAGCGTGTATTCCCCTAAAGGGAATCGGGGGTTCGAATCCCCCTCTTTCCGCTTTTATATATATAATAAAGTATATGAAGAAAAATACAGCTATTGCACGTTTTGCAATATTGGTTTTCACATGGATGTGTTCTCTGCCTATGATGGCTCAAGAAGAGAACATGGGATTTCATCAAGCTCTTAAGACAAAGTTTATAGAGGGTAATGCGGGATTTATGTCTCTCGTTGCCATCGCCCTCATCGTGGGTATGGCTTTCTGTATCGAGCGCATCATCTATCTGAGTCTCTCTGAAATCAACGCCAAGAAGTTGATGCAGAATATCGACCAGAAGGTGGCGGCGGGAGATGTGGAAGGGGCTAAGGCGCTCTGCCGGAATACCCGCGGACCGGTGGCTTCTATCTGCTACCAGGGTTTGATGCATATCAGCGAGAGTCTTGATGACATCGAGCGCTCGGTAAGCGGATATGGTACCGTTCAGGCGGCTAACCTGGAGAAGGGCTGTTCCTGGATCAAACTCTTTATCGCTATGGCGCCATCGCTCGGATTCCTCGGAACCGTGATCGGTATGGTCATGTCGTTCGACCAGATTCAGCAGGCGGGCGATATCAGTCCTACTATCGTGGCTTCGGGTATGAAAGTGGCGCTCATCACTACCATCTTCGGTATCATCGTAGCCCTCATCCTTCAGGTTTTCTATAACTACATCCTTTCTAAGGTGGAGCACCTGACAAGCCAGATGGAGGAGTCGGCGGTTACTTTAATGGATATTATTGCCAAGAATAAATAAACGAAGAGAGAAATGGTTAAATTTCAATTTTCAAAGCAGAAGACGAAGTCGGCCGAAAAGATATCGCAGCAGGTGTTCTATATCATGATAGGACTGGCGGTGCTGGTTTTCGGTCTGTTCTTTTTGGTAGGCTACGATTTGCCTTTCGAAGAGAACCCCGACTTTAATGCGCCTCTCTTTACCGATGTGCTCATCCTGCTGATGTGGCTCTTCCTGATAGGAGGTACAGGTCTGGCAGTCTTTTCGATGATCAGAGATTATCGCAGCAGCAAGTCGGAGGCTGTAGTGAATGGCATTCCCGTGCGTCGCATCTTCCGCATCACATGGATCGGAACTTTGGCAGTTTTGCTGCTTACCTTCTTTTTGGGCGGTTCTGCTCCGATGCTCATCAATGGCGAGAATTATGCCGACTGGCTCTGGCTCAAGCTTTCAGATATGTTTGTCATCACATCGCTCCTGATGCTGGTGGCAGGAATCGGTGCCGTCTGTTTCGGTGCCACACGTTATATTCGGAAGAAAAACTAAAGTGAGTGCTTTGGGCTCTCTATTCTATAAATAAGGATTAAATATGCTGATTAGAAGGAAGCAACACGAAACCCCGGGACTGAATACCACATCTACAGCCGACATCTCGTTCATGCTGTTGATATTCTTCCTTGTCACCACATCAATGGATGTGGATAAGGGACTGTTGCGCCAACTCCCTTCACCTGAACCGCAGAAGAAGGAACAGCAGCAGTCGGTGGTAGACAAGGCTAACCTCATGGCGCTGCGCCTGACGGCTGGCGATACGCTTTTGGTCAACGGTAAGCCGATGCAGGTGAGCCAGCTCAAGGAAGAAACCATCCGCTTTGTACACCGCCTGGGCAAGAAACATCTCATCTCTATCGAGAGTGACCGCGATGCCGACTATAATCTCTATTTCCAGATGCAGAATCAGCTGATGGAAGCATATAGCCAGCTACGCAACGAAACAGCCCAGAAGAAATATCACAGGGATTATGCCCTCTTGAACAATGACCAGAAAGAACAGGTGCGCAACATCTGTCCGCAGCGCATCACAGAGTCGTATGCCAACGCAATGACTCAAACCGACCAGCGTGTTGATGCCAATGCTGAAGAAAAGCAAGGGGAAGAAAATTCGGCAGAAACAGCTACTGAACAGCAGAAAGGAGGTAAACAATGATGAATTTTCATAAGAAATCGCATGAAGTGCCAGGGTTGAATACATCTTCTCTGCCAGACCTCATTTTCTCCGTACTGTTCTTCTTTATGATTGTTACCCACATGCGCCAGGTTACCTTGAAGGTAGACTGCCGTTTGCCACAAGGCAAGGAACTCACCCGCCTGACCAAGAAATCGGCGGTGAGCCATATTTATATAGGTAAGCCAACCAAAGAGATGCAGGCAAAGTATGGTACCGGTACCCAGATTCAGTTGAATGATAAGTTTGCTTCGGCTCCCGAAGTGATGGATTACATTTCGGCAGAAAAGAAGCGTATGTCGCCGGAAGACCAGAAGCTGATGACCGTATCAATCAAAGCAGATCAGGAAACCAAGATGGGTGTGATAACCGACGTAAAGCAGGCTTTGCGCCAGGCAAAAGCACTAAAAATCAGTTATTCTGCCACAGAAAAAGGAAAATAATATTAATTTATCATGTTTTTCTCTTAAAAAATTGCTTTTATTAATTTTTTGTATTATCTTTGCAAGCAAATTATTAGTATTATGTCAAAACAAATTTTAGATTCATTAGATAGGCAGATTCTGAAGCTGATTTCTCAGGATGCCCGTATTCCATTTTTGGAAGTGGCACGCGCTTGCAACGTGAGCGGTGCTGCCATTCATCAGCGTGTTGCTAAACTTACAAATCTTGGTATCATCAAGGGTTCACAATTCATCATTGACCCAGAAAAGATAGGTTATGAAACTTGTGCTTATATGGGACTCTATCTGAAGGAGCCTGAGAAGTTTGACCAGGTTGTAGAGGAGTTGAAGAAGATTCCTGAGGTTGTGGAGTGCCACTATACTACAGGCGGTTTTGATATGTTTATCAAGATTTACGCGCTGAACAACCACCATCTCCTGGAAATCATCCATGATAAGTTGCAGCCACTGGGATTGTCTCGCAGCGAGACCATCATCTCTTTCAATGCATCTATCAACCGCCAGCTTTCTATGCAGGATCTCAAGAGTTTCAACGATGATGAAGAGGAAACTGATGAGGAGGCTGCAGCAGAGAAATAAGATATAAAAAGAAAAAAAGCAGTAGCTCCCTGCGGGATTACTGCTTTCTATAAAGGGTGAGGAATGTGAACGGTAAGCCGTTTTCATTCCTCATTTCTTTTTCTGTCACTTCCCATTCTGCCGGATTGATTTCCGGAAAGAAGGTATCGGCATGTTCAGGTTCCTTTTCTACGATTGTGAGATAAAGCTTGTCTGCAAAAGGCAAAGCCTGTTCATATATGCTGGCTCCTCCGATGATGAAACATTCATCTGAAGCTTCTTTGTTTCCAACCTCTTCTTTTCTTGCTGCCAGCGCTTCTTCCAGAGAGGTGTATACTTCGCACCCTGTTATCTGCTCTCTTGTCTTCGAGATAACAATATTACGGCGGTTGGGCAAGGCTCCGTTAGGCAGCGACTCAAATGTCTTCCTGCCCATGATGATCGTATGTCCGGTTGTGAGCATACGAAATCGGGTCATGTCCGATGGGATGGCGTAGAGCAACCGGTTCTTGTACCCGATAGCTCTATGCACTTTGGATATACAGGCGATGATGCTAAGCATAAACTATAAACTGTTAACTGTAAACTGTTCTTCCGGAATATGGCTACTCTTGATCTTCCACTCCTGCGGATAGAGGTTGTTGGCACGGTTGCCAATGTTCTTTTCCCAGCCTATCGGAACCTGTCTGTAGGTTACCAGTACATAACCCTTAGGCGTATCGGCAGGCAGATTCACAGCCTCCTTGCGAAGGTAGCGGATGGCATCATCGTAGGATAACTCCACCTGTGGGAAGTGATCTTTGTTGAGCATCGTAGAGAGAGCGAGAGCCTGGTCGGGAATGAGACCCTTTCCCTTGTCTGTTCCCAGTTTCACACCTGCATGCAGCACCTTCAGGTTCTTTTCAGCCTGGTCGTAGATGTCTTTCCATCTGCCCGGAATGGCGTAAACCGTCTCGTTGCTTTCTGCAGGCATCCATTCCGTATCAGTCTTCAGCCAGCCGTCCGGAATCTCCGGTCCCTTTCCTTTAGCCACCTTCTTGTCTTTCTTCTTCTTATCCTTCCTGTTCTCCTTGGCTGATGAGCCGGCTTCCCATTCGCCCTCTTTCTTCAGAATCGCCATAAACAGACCTTCGCCTCGCGAAACGCCAGGAATGAACCGGTAAACCGGGAAGTCGGTGCCCGTGAGGTTGCGGGTGATGTTCCATGTATCTTCTACACCCTCCAGTGCCATCACTTCAGCGCCAAGTTCTTCGCATATCCAGTCCACGTTTTCCTCATCTTCGTGCGCATTGAAGGTGCAGGTAGAGTAAATCAGGATACCGCCTGGCTTCAGACAGTTCCATATATCCGATACGATTTCGCGCTGCAGCTGCCAGCAGTTGTTCACATTCTGGGTACTCCATTCGCCGATAGCCCCTTCATCTTTGCGGAACATTCCTTCGCCGGAGCAGGGAACATCGGTAAGAATCACATCAAACTGCAACTTAGATTTCTTGTAATCGCGGGGATAGTTGTTGGTAACAATCATATCCGGATGACCGAACTTCTGTACGTTTTCGGCAAGAATCTGCGAGCGGGTGCGCATCGGTTCGTTGCTGAAGAGCAGACTCCCTTCCGGCAAGGCAGCCCTTACGGCTGTCGACTTTCCGCCAGGGGCAGCACAGAGATCCAGCATCATCACCGGTTCTTTTACGTACTGTCGGATAGCCATATCTACAAACATAGATGAGGCTTCCTGTACATAATATAAGCCGGCATGCAGCAGCGGATCGAAGGTGAATCCGGGACGGGTAGAGAGATAACGGCCGGTTTCCGGACACCAGGGAATCGGTTCGCCATCAGCATCCTTGCATTTAAAAGGATTGATGCGGATACTGGTTGGTGCCTCCTCTTCAAGGATAGCATGCTCCAAACGCTGATACAGCTTTTCGCCCATCAGTGCCTGCGTATATGTTCTGAAATCTTCAGGTAATGTCTTCATTCTGTTTCTTTTTCTTTAATTTGTTTGCAAAAATAAGAAATTTTTCGTTTCTTTGCAACTAAATCGCGAAGAGATGCGTCTAAGAAGCAGAAATTTTTCAAATAACAAGGTAAAACAGTAAAAAATAATGATATGAAGAAAGCAATATTGGCATTAGCGCTCGTTATGAGCATCGGAGCCACCCAAGTGTCTTTGGCGTCTTCTGCTCCAAAACATCGTTATCATCCAACTACCCAACAGGTAGATTCAAAGGCTGCTCCTGCATCTGCCGCACAGCCATCTGCTTCGAAGGATAAAGACGACGAGGCGTTGGAGGCTTATTCTGATACAACCAGTACAGATTCGGCCAACTATGATGATTATGATGAGAATGATAATAAGTCTGTTCATTCTAGATACAGTTTAGACAACTATGATGATCCGTTCGATTTCATCGGTTCGGTATTTGGTGGCGGAGCGCTGGCTGTTATGATCATCTTCTGTATCATCTTCGGTCTGCTGTTTGTCTTTGCTCCGCTGATCATCGTATTTCTGGTTATCAGATATCTGATTCGCCGCCACAACGACCGGATGAAACTGGCGGAGATGGCGATGGAGAAGGGCATCAATGTTCCGGAAAGCGACCGGCCGATAGACAAGCAGAGCGATGAGTATCTGGTAAAGCGTGGATTGAGAAATGCCTTCCTGGGAGCCGGTTTGTGCGCCATGTTTGCCTGGTGGGATGCTGATTTCCTGGCTGGCATCGGAGCCCTGGTCTTCTTCTATGGCATCGGTCAGACTGTTATCGGATCGCTTCCTGCCATCAAGGACTGGTGGAAGAACCGTCATGGCGATCAGGGCACAGGTTATAATGGAGCTCCGGTATAAAAATCAAACAACAATTATTAGTTAATATATAGTGGAAAAGTTATCCGATATTTCTCTCGTCACGAAGGTGGTGATGCTTCATGACCGCAAGTCGTTCGACTTGCTGGTCAGGAAGTATCAGTCACCCATTCGTGGGTTCTTCCTACGGCAGACGCTGGGGGATGCGCAGCTGAGTGACGACTTGGCGCAGGATACCTTTGTGAAGGCTTATACCCATCTGTCGGGTTTCAGGGGTACAGCCAGCTTTTCCACTTGGCTTTATCGTATCGCCTATAATGTGTGGTATGATTATACCCGCAGTTATAAGGAAATGCAGGATATCGATACGCCGGCGGTTGCCCGACAGAATGCGCAGGGAGTGAATACCGGACTGAAGATGGATTTACTCAATGCCCTGCGGATATTGAGCGAGAACGAACGTACATGCATCACGCTGCAGCTGATGGATGGTCTCTCTATAGATAAGATTGCAGAGGTGACGGGAATGGCGCAAGGCACCATTAAGTCGCATCTCTCTCGTGGAAAACAGAAACTTGCAAGTTATTTAAAAAAGAATGGTTATGACCGATAAGATAAATGATAAGAAGTTGGAGAGCATGAAAGGGGAACCGTTGGCCCCTCAGGATGAAGAACTCTTACAGATGTTCTTTTCCGATTGCCAGATGTCAGAGATTCCTGATGACGGATTCTCCGACAGGGTGATGCAGGCCTTGCCGGCTTTACCCGAAACTGGTACAGCGATGTCGCTGGTTAAGCGCCAGCGTCTGGAACATTTATGGACGGCAGCCTGTGTGGCAGCAGGCATCATCATAGCAGTAGTCTGTCAGGGATGGGAGCAGATTCAGGGATGGCTTTTCTCTATGAAGATAGATTTCCTCCTTTCCGGTTCGCGTGTTCTTACGCATGTGGCAGATTCCATCGCCCACTCTCAGAATCTCCTGATGGTGCTGGCTGGCTTCGTTGTCCTCATCATGGTTTGGGGATATAATGAACTGGCTGATGCACGTCAGTAGGCTTCTTCCCTGATATCAATTGTATGAATGATCAACTCTTTCTATTAGCAGAATAGTTTTTAGTGCTAATAGAAAGAGTTTTTTATTACTATAAATATCATCTTTATGCTCTTGAAATCTCCGTTCATCGTCGCTGAACGGACATTCAACGTCGCTGAACGGATATTCAACGTCGCTGAATGGACATTCAGCGTCGATGAACGAAGATTTAATATTGCTGAATATAGAAAAACAAATAGGTGCTGCTACTTTTTCAGTAGAGCACCTATGCTTATGATATCGGTTTCTAAAACAATTTATAGGTAGTGCGGAGCACTTTGAACTCGGTTCGGCGGTTCAGCTGGTTGCAGATTTCCTGATGCTCCTTGCTCTGCTTCAGGATAAATTCTTCGTTGAGCACATCGCCTTCCTTGAGCCAAGGATACTTCACGGTAAGTTTCTTGCGCACATTCTTCGGCTTCTCCTTGCCGTAGCCCACAGGGGTGAGGCGCTCTTTCTCTATGCCGTGTTTTATCAGATAGTCTACTACCGATTGGGCGCGGCGCTGAGACAGATGCTTGTTATATTCGCTGTTTCCCTTGTAGTCGCAATGGGCGCTGAGTTCGATGGTAACGTGCGGGTTCTCTTTCAGCAGCGTTACCAGCTGGTCGAGGGCTGTTGTACTGGCTTCGGTAAGGGTTGCCTTGTCGAAATCGTAGAAGATGTTGTCGATGAGTACAGGGGCTGTGATGGAAGCCAGCGGGAACTGGAGCACGTATTCCTTACTCTCTTTAGCCGAATCAACCCGAAGTTCTTCCTTGTGGTTGAGGTAGCCTTTGCAGGATGCCATCACCAGGTAGTCGACATGCGGATTGATAGGGAGGACAAACGAACCGTCGCCCTTGACGGATAGTTTCCTGTTCGTTCCGTTGTTGCCTACGATTCTCACCTCGGCGGCAGGCAGTTCATAACCGTCTTTCTCGTAAACCCATCCCTTCATTGTGGTAACAATCTCCGGATTCTCGAAGGAGTAGATATGATCGTAGCCTCTTCCGTCTTTTCTGTTAGAGCAGAAGAAGCCCTGGTTGTGGAGACCCTCGAAAGTCATTCCGAAGTCATCGGCTTCTGTATTCAGCGGATAGCCGGGGTGGGTGAGTTCATATTTCCGGGTGATGGAATTTACTTTGGCGATATAGATGTCGAGTGCGCCCATTCCCACATGACCGTTGCTGCTGAAGTAAAAGTCGCCGTTAGGGCGGAAGGTAGGGAACATCTCATCGCCTGGTGTGTTGATAGGTTCGCCCAGGTTCTCTACGCCGCCCAGTCCGGCAGGAGTGATGCGCACTCGCCAGATGTCGAGTCCGCCTTTTCCGCCCGGCATGTCTGATACGAAATAGAGCCATTCGCCATCAGGGGAGATGGCTGGATGGGCAAAACAGCTGAGTGTATCTTTGCTGATTTCCAGATTCGTAGGCTTGCTCCAGGCTGCATCTGAGCGGTTGGAGGTTACTATCTGGGCTAAGCGGGGCGAAGTGGGATCGGTGGCACACTGGGTGAGGTACATCTGCTTGCCGTCTGGGGTAAAGCAGCATGCGCCCTCTTCGTAGTCGGTGTTGAGACCGGTTCCGATGGCTTCCGGCTTGCTCCATTTGCCTTTGTCGTTCTTTTCAGAGAAGAAAATGTCGGCAGATTTCGTTCCTGTCACTCCGTTCAGGTCGCTGCCCTGGGCTTCGTTGCGGGTTGAGGTGAAATAGAGCTGACTGTTGTCATCGCTGAGGAACATCGGCGAATAGTCGTCTCTTCGGGAGTTGAAAACATCCATCCGCTTTACCTTGTACCGGCTTCCTTCCTTCTTCCAGACTGGGGCTTTTTGTGCCGATTCGAGTCCGTTCTTTACCAGTATGTTGTCGGGCATGGAATCGAGCAGGAATTCGAATTCCTTGGCAGCCTGTCTGTAACTTCCGTTCTTCAGGAGAAGCCGTGCGTAAGCCAGGCGGTCGTTGAGGTCTGCCTGCTTGTATCGGATGGCATTGCTGTAGGCTGCCAGTGCCTTCGGCGTACTGTTGATTTTATCATAGCAGCGTGCCATCTTCAGAGCCACCTTGCCCCGGGCAGCCCGCTCTTTGGTAGGTGTCTTGGTGTACACCTTTTTATATTGGGTTGCCGCATCGTAGTATTCGCCTAAAGAAAGATGCTTGTCTGCTTTCTTCAGGTTCTGTTCAATGCCGCAACTTATCAGAAAGAGGCAGCTGATTGCTGTTATGATTTGATAAAATCTTATTTGTTTCATATTGATTTACATCTGCGAGAATGGCTGACGATATTGGCAGCCTGCCTTCCAGTTGCTGCAGCCATAGGCGGTCTTGCCCTTGATGATGACGCCCTTGCCGCAGAGCGGACATGGTTTGCCAACCATTGGGTCGGCAGCTGGAGCCGGCTGAGCAGGAGCATTCTGAGAATCTGCATTCTGTGCTGCTGCCTTATCGGCTTTCTTGGCTGGAGCCTTTCGGGCAGCCGGTTTCTTGGCAGCCGGTTTCTTCTTGAGGTCTTCCTCTGTCATGATGGTCACTCTCCGGTTGCTGTTGTCTGACAACACATCGATGACTATCTTGTTGATCTGTTCTTTCAGTCCGTTGATGAAGTCGGCAGGATCGTAGGTCTTGTGCTCGATGTCGCGGAGTTTCTTCTCCCAGATACCGGTCAGTTCGCAACTCTTCAGCAGTTCCTCATGGATGGTGTCAATGAGTTCGATGCCTGTCGGGGTTGCCATCAGATTCTTGCGCTGGCGACGGATGTAGTGGCGCTTGAAGAGGGTCTCGATGATGCCGGCACGGGAGGATGGTCGGCCGATTCCGTTCTCCTTCAAAGCAGCACGAAGTTCTTCGTCTTCTACGAATTTACCGGCTGTCTCCATCGCACGCAGCAGGGTTGCCTCGGTATAATACTTAGGTGGCGTGGTCCATTTCTCCGTCAGGGTAGGCTGATGTTCTCCCGATTCGCCTTTTGTGAAGGATGGGAGGGTTCTTTCTTCTACCACTTCCTTCTTGGCACCATTTCCTGAGTCTGCATTTCCGTTGGCGTTATCTGCATCGTCGTCATCGGCATTCTTCGTATCCTTGGCATAGACTACTCGCCAGCCCGGTTCGAGAATCTCCTTACCGCTCACCTTGAACTCTATCTTCTCCGGTTTCGGTCCATCTTCGTTGATGACTTCGCCCAAAACGGTGGTGGTGGAGAATTTACAGTCCGGATAGAACACGCTGATAAAGCGCTTGGCGATGAGATCATACACGTTTGCCTCCATATCGGTGAGTCCGGTTGGCGGAACACCGGTTGGGATGATGGCGTGGTGATCGGTTACCTTGCTGTTATCGAATACCTTCTTGCTCTTCGGCAACTTCTTGCCGGTGGCTGCGAGTTGCTGGATGAGTGGGAGGTATTTCTGCTGACTGGCTATCTTAGCCTGGCTCACACCGTTCAGAATCTGCGGACATTTCGGATAGATATCGTCGGTCAGGAACTGGGTATCTACACGAGGATAAGTGGTGTACTTCTTCTCGTAGAGACTCTGGATGAGCTTCAGCGTAATATCGGCAGAGTAAGCAAACTTTTTGTTGCAATCCACCTGCAGCGAGGTGAGGTCGTAGAGATGAGGTGGCGCCTCGTTTCCCTTTTTCTTGCTTACGTCGGTAACGGTGAAGGGTTTGCCAGCGATGGTACTGAAAGCCTTCTCGCCTTCCTCCTTGCTGGTAAACTTGCCGCTGGTTGCCGTAAACTGGGTGTCGCGATAGATGGTGGCGAGTACCCAGTAAGGTTCGGAAACGAAGTTGTCGATTTCCTTCTGGCGGTTTACGATGAGGGCAAGGGTAGGGGTCTGCACCCGGCCGATGCTGAGCACCTGTCGGTTCTGACCGTATTTCAATGTATAAAGTCGGGTGGCGTTCATACCAAGAATCCAGTCGCCGATGGCACGGGAAAGTCCGGCAAGATAGAGTGACTGGTATTCGGTCTGGTCTTTCAGTTCCTGGAAGCCCTGCTTGATGGCTTCATCGGTCATGGACGAAATCCACAGTCTCTTGACGGGGCATTTCGCCTGTGCCTTCTGCATCACCCATCTCTGGATAAGCTCTCCTTCCTGTCCGGCGTCACCGCAGTTGATGATGCTGTCGGCAGCCTGCATCAGTTTCTCGATGGTAGCAAACTGCTTCTTGATGCCTTCATCGTTGATGAGCTTGATACCGAATCGCTGTGGAATCATCGGCAATGCCGAAAGGCTCCAATGTTTCCACATCGGAGTATAATCATCCGGTTCCTTCAGCTCACAAAGGTGGCCGAAGGTCCATGTTACTTGGTAACCATTACCTTCCATATAACCGTCGCGTGCCGTGGTAGCCCCGATGATTCGGGCGATATCCTTAGCCACACTCGGTTTCTCTGCTATACAAACTATCATGTTTTATTCTTATTTCTGTTTGCAAAGGTACAATAAAATAATGAGATAGCCATCATTTCAGCTCCTTTTTCTCATGGCAGAGAATAAAAAAGCCCCGTAAGGCTTGGACCTTACAGGGCGTATTTTATATAAATCTGCGTGCGATTACTCGTACTCCTGCCAGCTCTTAATCTGCAACTGGTCCTGGCTCATTGTGCAGAATGCCTCGATGAAGGCGGAAGCTAGACGGGCATTGGTGAACAGAGGAATGTTGTGGTCGATGGCGCCACGACGGATTCTGTAGCCATTGGTCAACTCACGCTTGGTGTGATTCTTAGGGATGTTGACGATGAGGTCGAACTTGTGGTCGGCAATCATCTGCATCACGTTAGGAAGATCCTTTTGGTCCTCATCAGGCCATCCTACGGCTGTAGCCTTCACGTTGTTCTCGTTGAGGAACTTCGCTGTACCGGCTGTAGCATAGATGGTGTAACCGTTCTTCACCAGCGCCTGTGCAGCATCGAGCAGAGAAGCCTTCTCCTTGGCACCACCGCTTGAAAGCATGATGCCCTTGTCCTTAGAAGGAATCTTGTAGCCGGTAGCAATCAATGAGTTGAGCAATGCCTCTTCGAAAGTATCACCCATACAGCCTACCTCACCGGTAGAGCTCATATCCACACCCAAAACTGGGTCGGCGTTCTGCAAGCGGGCGAATGAGAACTGGGATGCCTTCACACCCATACGGTCGATATCGAAAGCAGACTTATCCGGTTTCTGATATGGAGCATCGAGCATGATGCGGGTAGCCGTTTCGATGAAGTTGCGCTTCAATACCTTGCTTACGAATGGGAACGAACGGGATGCACGGAGGTTACACTCGATTACCTTTACATCACGACCCTTAGCCAGGTACTGGATATTGAAAGGACCAGAGATGTTGAGCTCCTTGGCGATGGCACGTGAAATCTTCTTGATCTGACGGGCTGTAGCGAAGGAAATCTGCTGGGCAGGGAAGGTCATGGTTGCGTCACCAGAGTGAACACCAGCATACTCTACGTGCTCTGAAATACCATACTCTACAATCTCACCGTTCTGGGCAACACCATCGAACTCAATCTCGTTGGTCTCTGTCATAAACTGAGAGATAACTACTGGGTATTCCTTAGAAACCTCAGAAGCTGCCTCCAGGAAGCGACGCAACTCATCATCATCGTGGCAAACGTTCATGGCTGCACCGGAAAGAACGTAGGAAGGACGAACGAGAACAGGATAGCCTACCTCGTCGATGAACTTCTGGACATCCTCCATTGATGTGAGGGCGCTCCACTTAGGCTGGTCGATACCCAACTTATCGAGCATGGCAGAGAACTTACCGCGGTTCTCGGCACGGTCGATGTTGACAGGAGATGTACCCAGAATTGGCACAGACTGGCGATGAAGCTTCATAGCCAGGTTGTTTGGAATCTGACCACCCACAGAAACAATCACGCCACGTGGTGACTCCAGGTCGATGACATCGAGTACACGCTCGAATGAAAGCTCATCAAAGTAGAGACGGTCGCACATATCGTAGTCGGTAGATACGGTCTCCGGGTTGTAGTTGATCATGATTGACTTGTAACCCAACTTGCGGGCTGTATTGATGGCGTTTACTGAACACCAGTCGAACTCTACGGAAGAACCGATGCGGTAAGCACCCGAACCGAGAACGATGACAGACTTCTCGTTCTTGTAGTAGTTGATGTCGTACCCCTCTACAGCGTATGTCATGTAGAGATAGTTGGTGAGGTCAGGATGCTCGCTTGCCACAGTAGGGATGCGCTTTACGGCAGGAAGAATGTTCAGCTTCTTGCGCAGGGCACGAACAGCCAGCACCTCCTTCTCCATGTTGGTATCTTTGGTCTTCAATACGAAGCGGCCAATCTGGAAGTCAGAGAAGCCCAATACCTTAGCCTCGCGCAATACCTCGGCAGGAATCTCCTCCAGAGTATTATATTCAGAAAGCTTGTGCTTGTAATCTACGATATTCTTCATGCGCTCGATGAACCAAGGATCAATCTTGGTCAACTCCTCGATGCGCTCGATGGTGTAACCTTCCTCCAAAGCCTGGGCGATGGCGAAGATACGGAGGTCGGTAGGGTTAGAAAGTTCCTCATCCAAGTTATTAAACTTGGTGTGGTCGTTGCCTACGAAACCGTGCATTCCCTGACCAATCATACGGAGACCCTTCTGGAGCATCTCCTCGAATGAACGGCCGATAGACATGATTTCGCCTACAGACTTCATGGAAGAACCAATCTTGCGGCTTACACCGGCAAATTTGGTAAGGTCCCAACGAGGAATCTTACAGATCATATAGTCGAGTGATGGAGCCACATAAGCTGAGTTAGGAGTACCCATCTCACCAATCTGGTCGAGCGTATAACCGAGGGCAATCTTGGCAGCAACGAAGGCGAGCGGATAACCGGTAGCCTTAGATGCGAGGGCAGAAGAACGGCTCAAGCGAGCATTGATCTCGATGATACGGTAGTCGTTGGTCTCAGCATTGAAAGCATACTGGATGTTGCACTCACCCACGATGTTGAGGTGACGGACGCACTTCACGGCGATGTCCTGCAACATCTTCACCTGCTCGTCGGTAAGAGAACAGGTTGGAGCCACCACGATAGACTCACCTGTGTGAATACCCAGTGGGTCGAAGTTTTCCATAGAGGCAACGGTGAAGCAACGGTCGTTAGCATCACGGATGCACTCGAACTCAATCTCCTTCCATCCCTTCAGGCTCTCCTCAACAAGCACCTGAGGTGCGAAAGTGAAGGCAGATTCAGCAATCTCCTTAAACTCCTCTTCGGTCTTGCAGACACCAGAACCGAGACCACCCAGCGCGTAGGCAGAACGGATCATGATAGGGTAGCCGATGTTGCGTGCCGCAGCCACAGCCTCCTCCATGTTCTCGCAAGCGTGGCTTACTGGAACCTTGAGGTCAACCTTGTTAAGCTCCTTTACGAAGAGGTCGCGGTCTTCCGTGTTCATGATAGCCTCTACCGAAGTACCCAACACATCCACACCATACTCCTTGAGCACACCGTTGAGGTAAAGTTCTGTACCAACGTTCAAACCCGTCTGTCCACCCCAAGCCAGCATGATGCCGTCTGGGCGCTCCTTCTTGATAATTTCAGTTACAAAAAAAGGTGTCACCGGCAAGAAATAAACCTTGTCAGCAATACCTTCACTTGTCTGAATTGTAGCAACGTTTGGATTAATGAGGACGGAACTAATACCCTCCTCGCGCAAAGCCTTGAGAGCCTGCGAACCGGAATAGTCAAACTCACCTGCCTGGCCGATCTTCAAAGCACCGGAACCCAGAACGAGGACTTTCTTAAGCTGTTTCTTCATCATTAAATATAACTATAAGTTTGTTCTTTATATGTCTTGGTATTTATGTTTTTAGCAACTAAACTGCATTTGCGTTAGTTCACAAATGGTAGACACACTATTTCTAGATGCAAAGTTACGCTATTTATTTGATTATTCCAAATTTTCTGCAATTCTTTACAGTTAAATAACATCAAATCTCATAATTTCTTCCCTAAAATCTTTTATTATTACTATTTTTTTGTTACTTTTGCAGCGGCTTTTAGTCATGTATAAAAAGAATAAACAAATAGCAAACAAGATAAATATAACAACAATGAAAGTCGGATTATTCGTCCCTTGTTATGTGGATGCCCTTTACCCTGAAGCGGGTGTGGCTACATACAAGTTGCTTAAGCATTACGGACTAGACGTGGGTTATCCCGAAAAACAGACTTGCTGCGGCCAGCCAATGGCTAATGCCGGTTTTCAGGACAAGTCGGAGAAGGTCATAGAGACATTTGATGAGCTGTTCAAGGATTACGATTATATCGTAGCTCCTTCTGCCTCATGTGCTGCTTACGTAAAGGTGTATTATCCTAAAATCCTTGAGGGTAAGCACGAGTGTATTTCCTCAAAGAAAATCATGGATGTTGTGGAGTTCCTTCACGATGTGCTGAAGGTGGATCATGTGCCGGGCAAGTTCCCGCATGTGGTGAGTGTACACAACAGTTGCCACGGTGTGCGCGAACTGGGATTGTCATCTCCTTCTGAGCGCCACATCAAGCCTTTCAACAAAATCATTGACTTATTAAATAGGGTGTCCAGTTCTGTGTTCCAGTTTTTAGTATCAAAAACAATGTAATAACCATCTAAGTCATTGATAATCATTCACTAAATAAACTATAATCTTGTGCGAATCTACATCAGACTTTTTGACAGTTAAATTTGTCTTATATTTTGTGCTTAATTTACTGATTTACAGTGTGCTAAGTTGCTAAAACATAATCAAAAACGAGAACATGGAACTGGACACCCTACTTATTAAATATGGTGGAAGGTATTACCATCCACGAACCGGAGCGTAAGGATGAGTGCTGCGGATTCGGCGGTATGTTCTCTATTGAGGAACCTGCCGTTTCTACCCGTATGGGCGAGGACAAGATCAAGCGCCACATGGCTACAGGTGCCGAGTATGTAACGGGTCCGGATTCTTCCTGCCTGATGCACATGGCGGGAATCGCCAAGAAGGAGAAGATGCCGATCAAGTTTATTCATGTTGTTCAAATATTAGCTGCAGGACTATGAGTACAGAACATTCCAAGAGAGCTGCGAAGTTTACGCAGAATGTAGAGAAGACCACCTGGCACGATGCTACCTTCTGGTCTGTTCGTCAGAAAAGAGATAGAATGGCGCAGGGACTTCCTGAGTGGGAAGATCTCCGCGAGCATGCGTCTGAAATCAAGATGCACACGATTACCCATCTTGCCGATTATCTCGATATGTTTTCCAAGGATCTGGAGAGCCGCGGGGTAAAGGTTCACTGGGCAAAGGATGCGCAGGAATTCAATGAGATTGTGCTCGGTATTCTGAAAGACCATAACGTGAAGAAGATGGTGAAGTCGAAGTCGATGCTCACCGAGGAGTGTGAGATGAATCCTTATCTGGAGCAGCACGGCATTGACGTGGTAGAGACAGACCTGGGTGAGCGCATCATCCAGCTTCTGGGTCAGAAGCCTAGCCATATCGTGATGCCTGCCATCCACCTGAAGCGTGAGGAGGTAGGTAAGATGTTCGAGGAGAAGGGTATCTCCAAGGAAATCGGCAACTACGATCCTACTTACCTGACCCGCTGTGCCCGTCATCATCTCCGCGACCAGTTTATGGAAGCTGGAGCAGGTATGACCGGATGTAACTTCGGTGTGGCTGCTACCGGCGATTGCGTGGTTTGCACCAACGAGGGTAATGCGGATATGACTACTTCCATGCCTAAGCTCCATATCGTAGCGATGGGTATTGAGAAACTGGTTCCTGATTATAAGTCATTGGCTGTATTCCAGCGTCTGCTTTGCCGCTGCGGAACCGGTCAGCCTACCACCGCCTTCACTTCTCATTTCCGCCAGGCTCGTCCGGGTGCCGAGATGCATGTGGTGCTGGTGGATAATGGCAGAAGCGATATTCTCGCCGATAAGGACCACTGGCAGACTTTGAAATGTATGCGTTGCGGAGCCTGCATGAATACCTGTCCGGTTTATCGTCGTTCAGGCGGTTACAGTTACACCTATTTTATTCCGGGTCCTATTGGTGTGAACCTGGGTATGCTGAAGAATCCTCAGAAGTACAGCGACAATGTTTCTGCCTGCACCTTGTGCCTGTCTTGCGACAATGTCTGTCCTTCCAAGGTAGGACCGGGTTCGCAGATTTACGTATGGCGCCAGAGTCTGGAGAAGTTGGGCAAGGCAAATCCTGTGAAGAAGGCGATGTCGAATGGTATGAAGTATCTCTTCGACCGTCCTGCGCTCTACACCACAGCCCTGAAGTTTGCGCCACTCGCCAATCTGATTCCTGAATGCTGCACGCACTTCAGCAATTGGAATGCCTGGGGTATCGGTCACGCCATGCCTGAGTTTGCCAAGAAGAGTTTTCATCAATTATGGAAGGAGGGAAAAGTAAAATGAAGAAAGAAGATTTCCTGAACAAGTTGCGCAAGAATACGCATGTTCAATTCGATATGCCTGCCGTAGATGTGAAGGGTATCCAGTATGAGGATACGCTGAAACAGTTTATTGAGATGACGGAATCGGTAGGTGGCCATGTGATAGAAGCGAAGGAGGGTGAGAGTCTGGATGAGCTGGTGAAGAAGGCTTATCCGGAAGCCAAGGTCTTTGCCTCTCATCTGCCAGAAATCACGATTGCCCAGAAGAATCCTGATACGGTGACTGAGGCTAATGACCTGAATGGTACTGATGTGGGTATTGTTCGTGGTGAAGTGGGGGTTGCCGAGAATGGCTGCGTCTGGATTCCTCAGACCATGAAGGAGAAAGCGGTGCTTTTCATCTCGGAATACCTTGTGATATTCCTCGAAAAAGAGAAGATTGTGAACAATATGCATGAGGCTTATGCCCGTATTGAGATGGATCCGAAGTACAATTTCGGTACTTTCATCAGTGGTCCTTCCAAGACTGCCGATATCGAGCAGGCTCTGGTTATGGGTGCGCAAGCTGCTCGTGGTGTGACAGTTATACTCTTGTAAAAGGCAGAAATCCCGAAACTCACTATCGTGTGAACTTCGGGATTTCTCTTTATACTGTCCATTCATAGGTGTCGTAAACCACGCCTCTTCCTCCGAAACCTTCTTTCTGGTAGATGAGGCTGGTGTTGAGCACCTTTCCTCCTTCTTCATTAGATGTTCCGAAATCGAAATAATCAAAATCCTTATACCTTATATTAATGAGATTCAGAAACAAAGCATCGAGTGCATGCGCCTTTTTTCCCTCTTCTGATGCGGAAATATACTGCGTGTGAACCACTTTTCTGCTGATGTACAGAACGGTTCCGCCTAGCATCTTGCCAGATTCTTCTCGGGCAACATACAGTTTGATATTGTCAGGGAAAGATGTTTTCAGTCTGCTCATCTCTTGCAAGGTATGAACAGGATGAGCCTGATAGGTATTCATCAGGTTTTCGGTTAAAATGCTCCAAAACGTTTCGTAATCCTCACTTTCTTCAATGAAGATTCCTTTTCCCAGAGCTTTCCTTGCGCCCGATTTTCTGATATTATACCATTTCAGCGGATGCTTCAGGTCGATGACAGCCGCAATGTTTCTGGCGCAGATTTGCGCCCGGCATTCCTTGAAGAGAGCATAGAGGTCTTCTTCGGCTGGCAGTTGCTGGTAAATCCAGGGTATCGGTTTGTAGATGCACTTGCGGAAACCTGCCTGCTTCAGGTATGTGTTGATGGCAACGAAAACCTGACAGATATTTTCTGCTGAGGCGTGTCCGGTAGTGAGCAGTCCGGCATAGGTGAGTCCCTGATGAGAATAGAAAACATCTCCGTCCTCATTGGCAGGGAGTAAGGCATAGAGCTTGTTGTTGTGGAAAATCATGAGCGAATGGTCATGGAAACGGTCGCTGTGATAATCCATGTAGGAGCGGTTGAGAAGGAAGGTGGCGTTGCGTGCATGTTCTACATAGGCATTCCAGACTTCCTTGTCTGCATCGTTGTATTTTCTGATCTCAAACATGATTTTTAGCGTTATTGATTCTCGGTCTTTGAGAGATTAGGACTTTGGGATGAACTGATGAATCTAAGATATTCGTCATATTCGCGTATGTAGTCTTCTTCCTCAAACTTGTGGGAAGCCAGAACCAGACACAATGAGCCGGAAGAGAAATCATCCAGTGTTCGCCAGGTATTGACATCTACGAACAGTCCCTCCCAAGGGTGGTTGAGATGATAGGTCTTCTTCTGTTCTCCATTATCCAGTGTTACCGAAAAGGAACCGCTGGCTGCTATGATGAATTCCTGGCATTCCTTGTGAGCATGGCCACCGCGACTTTCTCCGCCCGGAACATCATAGGTCCAGTAGGTACGGGCAATGGCAAAGGGAATATGCGTCTCTCCCTCTGCCACTGTCAGGTTGCCTCTAGGGTCGAATATCTTGGGTAATGTGATAATTCTTCCTAATTCTTTCATGTCTATTTCTTCATGTATGGGTCGGTTCCCAATACAGTCTTTGCCAGACGCTTTGCCTTGTCGCGGAGCTGGTTGAGGTCATCGCCCTTCTCGCCGTAGCAGAGTACGACGCCCATGCGGCGGCCTACGTGAGCCTCTAGCTTGCCGAAGATACGGATGCGGGTATGGTCTTCCTTCAGCGCATCGAGCATATTGTAGTTTAATGGCTCGGTGCTTTCCTCTGGCGAGAGGATGACGGCAGAACAGCCGATGTGCTCCAGATGGATTCCGGCGATAGGCAAGCCCATCACGGCACGGAAGTGGAGCTCAAACTCGCTCAGGTTGGTGGTGTGACCAAGGGTTACCATACCTGTATCGTGTGGACGAGGACTCAACTCAGAGAAGATAACCTCGCCCTGCTTGCTCAGGAAGAACTCTACGCCCCAGAGACCGGCACCTGTCAATGCCTTGGTTACTTCGCCGGCAATGTGCTCAGCCTTCTTCAAAGCCTCTTCAGGAATCTGGAATGGCTGCCAACTCTCGCGGTAGTCGCCGCCCTTCTGTACATGGCCGATAGGTGGACAGAAGAGGGTAGGACCGTCTTTCTGGGTGACGGTGAGCAGGGTGAACTCAGAATCGAAGTCGATAAATTCCTCGATGATTACTTCCTTCACGTCGCCACGACCTTCTTCCATTGCCTCCTTGTAAGCCTCCTTCAGTTCATCATCGTTGTGAACATAGCTCTGACCATGGCCGCTTGAACTCATCAGAGGTTTCACTACGCATGGGAAACCGATTTCATCGGCAGCGTTCTTAAACTCCTCGAAGGTCTTGGCATAGAAATACTTGGCGGTGCGCAGACCCAGTTCCTTGGCGGCAAGGTCGCGGATGGCACGGCGGTTCATGGTGTAGTTTACGGCACGGGCAGAAGGCACAACCTGGATGCCTTCCTTCTCGAAGTCGAAGAGTCGCTCGGTGCGGATAGCTTCAATCTCAGGCACGATGATGTCTGGGTGATGTTTCTCTACCACTGCGGTCAATGCGTCGCCATCGAGCATCGAGAACACTTCTCGCTCGTCGGCTACCTGCATGGCTGGTGCATTGTCATACTTGTCGCAAGCGATGACGTACTGTCCTGCTCGCTTTGCGGCGATGGTAAATTCTTTGCCCAGTTCGCCTGAGCCCAAAAGCATAATCTTCTTCATTTATATGATGTTTTATATTTTATGTCCCTAAAATTAATCCCTAATCACTACTAATTAATCACTAAGTCCGAACTTCTTTCTGATAAATTCTGCGATAAACTTCTCTGTTTCTTCGATTCCCAGATGGCTGCTGTTGATGCAGAGGTCGTAGCTCTCGCTGTGTCCCCACTTCTTGCCTGTATAGTAATCGTAGTAAGAGGCGCGCTGCTCCTCGTGGCTTTCGATGAACTTGCGGGCGGAGGCTCTGTCGATGTCCTTTCGCTTGCACACTGCCTTAATGCGGTCGTCGATATTGGCGGTGATGAAGATATTAATCACATTCTTGTAATCACGCAGCACATAGTCGGCGGTTCTGCCCACGAACACGCAGTTGCCCTCATCGGCAGCCTTTCTGATAGCGTCGCTCTGGAACTTGTACAGACCTTCCTGCGAGAAGTCGTTGTGATAGAAATTGTTATCGCTCAGGAAGGGCAGATGGGTATGGAAGAGAGACTTGAAGAATCCCTTCTGCTCATCGTTCTGCTCGAAGAATTTCTCAGAGAATCCACTCTCCTTGGCGGCAAGATTCAGCAGCTCACGGTCGTAACATTTGCAACCGAAATCCTCCGCCAGCTTCTCGGCGATGATATGCCCGCCGCTACCTATCTGGCGACCTACGTTTATGATAATCTTATTCATAATCTTTAGTTTGTAGTTTATAATTTATAGCATGAACCGCCTATGGCAATCTTGCTAAACGGCTAAGCCCTATTAACTATTAACTTTTAGCTGTTCTTGGTGTTGTCTTTTCAGCTTGTTCATGTACCACATCATTACGACTCCGGCGATGACTGCGGCAGCGAAGTCGGAGATAGGCATACTGTACCATACTCCATCAATGTCCCATATCATCGGCAGGAAAGCCAGGAGCGGCAGAAGGATGAGCAACTGTCTCGACAAGGAGAGGAAGATACTGATCTTCACCTTTCCGATGCACTGGAAGAAGTTGGTGATAACCATCTGGAACCCGATGACCGGGAAGCAGAACATCACTACTCTGATCGCCTTAATGCCCAAGTCTATCAGTTGCTTATCGGTTGTAAACAGTCGTGCGCAGTAGTAAGGCAGGAACATCGCTATCAGCCAGCCCGTTACCATGATGGCGGTGGCGGCAATGATGCTCAGGTTCAGTACGCGAATCAGTCGGTCCAGTTTCTGGGCTCCATAGTTGTATCCGGCTATAGGCTGCATTCCCTGGTTTACGCCAAACACGAACATCACGAACACCATCGCAATACCATTGGCTATTCCGTAGGCTCCCACGGAGAGGTCGCCTCCGAACCGCACCAGCTGGTTGTTGATGAAGATGACGATGATGCAGGCGCACACGTTCATCAGAAAAGGCGAAATGCCGATGGCAAGGATATTATCCACGAGTTTCCTCTTCAGTTTGTAGATGCCTTTCTTGAAGTGGAGCAGCTCATTCTTGTTGCTGAAGAGCTTGATTTGCCACATCAGCGCCATCAACTGCGAAAGGATGGTGGCGATGGCGGCACCCTGTATTCCCCATTTGAAGACGAGGATGAAGAGCGCATCGAGTATCACGTTCATCATCACCGTAAAGATGGTGGCAAACATCGCCTGCTTGGGCTTGCTCGCTGCTCGGAGCAGGGCATTCATACCGAAATACATGTGGCTCACCACGTTGCCCAGCAGGATGATGACCATATACTCATGGGCATAGATGAGCGTCTGGTCGCTGGCTCCGAAGAATCTCAGGATAGGGTCGAGGAAGAGCAGACAGATGATGCTCAATCCGATACCGATGATGAGATTCAGAGAAATTGTGTTACCCAGAATGTTTTGCGCTGTGGCATAGTCTTTTTGTCCCAGCTTCACGCTGATGGCAGTAGATGCTCCTACGCCCACACCGGCTCCGAAAGCGGCGGTGAGGTTCATGAAGGGGAAGGTGATGGCGAGACCTGAGATGGCCATGGCTCCCACACCCTGACCGATGAATACTCGGTCAACGATGTTGTAGAGTGAGGCGGCGGTCATCGCAATCATCGCTGGTAAGGCATACTGAACGAGCAGCTTGCCCACCGGCTTCGTACCTAATTCTAATGTCGCTTGTTTATTTTCCATTTATATCTGTTTTTTCCTCATAGCCGCTCGCCCTGCTTTTTTCAGAATGCAATTGCAGCGGCTACTTGTCTGCAAAAGTACAAAAAATATCTGATACCTTATTATATATATGAGAAAAACTTGCATTTCATGATAAAAACTTCCCTTTTCCTTTGGTGTTTTCGTACAATTTCTGTACTTTTGCACTTCAGAATAAACAATTCAACTCATTAACAAATGCAATACAAAAATATTGCAGCAACAACAATAACAAACTGGACTACCGATATAATGATGAAAAAATATTTGATGCTTTATGCATTTTTAATGACCGCTCTTTCTTTGTTTGCTCGCGAAGACAGGGTTAGCAATTTTGAGCAACTGATGCGGTTGCCCCGCATCGCCGAAACCGATATGGTGTCGTATCCGGGAGGCAAGTGTATGATGTATCGTCTTTATCTCAGAGATAAAGACCTCAGTCACACTCCCTTCTCGGTAAGTCGCCCTGCAGATTTTCTCTCTCCCCGTTCCATAGAGCGCAGAAAGAGACAGAATCTGCCCATTGATGTTACCGATTTGCCTGTGGCTCCTGCTTATGAGCAGGCTATAAGCGAGGCAGGCATCGAGATTGTGGGCAAAAGCAAGTGGAACAATACCCTGCTGGTCCGCATTCATAAGGAGAAGGAACTACGGAAACTGGATGAACTCGATTTCATCACCCGGAAGATGAAGGTCTTCTCTGCTCCCGATTCTGTCAGTCAGCGCGTCAGAAGTAGCGTTCGCAGGGGATTGAACGATTGGACTGGTGGAGTAGGCGAATATGGTGCTGCCGATGCGCAGATCCAGTCGCTCAACGGCAAGCGGCTGCATAGAACCGGACATTTGGGCAAAGAAATGATGATTGCTGTCTTCGACGGCGGATTCATGAATGTGGATAAGATTCCGGCGCTGCATAATATCAGATTGGCGGGCATTAGGGACTTTGTGGTTCCTCAATCCAAGAATATTTTCGCCGAGATGGAGCATGGAACGATGGTGCTTTCTACGATGGCTGCCAACGAACCCGAAAGATTCGTGGGGGTGGCACCTGAGGCTCAATATCTGCTGGTGCGCTGTGAAGATGAGCGCACAGAGAGTCTGGCAGAAGAGGATTACTGGGCTTTTGCGGCTGAATATGCTGATAGTTGCGGCGTGGATGTCATCAACTCTTCGTTAGGCTATCATGGCTTCGATGATGCGTCTACCAACCATCATTATTATGAGCAGGACGGTAATTCTACCCTCATCTCCCGCACCGCTTCGATGTGTGCTGACAAGGGAATCATCTGTGTCAATTCTGCAGGAAACGACGGAATGGGAAGCTGGAAGAAAATCAATTTCCCTGCCGATGCACGCAATATCCTTACCGTGGGCAGCGTAAACGAAATGGGCGAGAATGCGGCTTTCAGTGCCGTGGGACCTACTGCTGACGGCAGAATCAAGCCTGATGTGATGGCTTACGGAAGTCCTACCTGTGTGATTACGGGCCGTGGAAATATCATCAATGATAACGGAACGTCTTTCTCTTCTCCGCTCATTGCCGGAATGGTAGCGTGTCTCTGGCAGGCTTTGCCTCAGAAGACGGCTAAGCAGATTATGAAACTCGTGAGATTGGCTGGTAATAATCAGCATCATCCCGATAATGTATTCGGATATGGTGTGCCTGATTTCTGGAAGGCTTATCAGACGGGAAAAGCGATCAAGTAGTTAATAGTTGATAGTTTATAGTTAATAGGGCAAACTTGCTCTGCTAGCTATAAACTTTCAACTATAAACTGTAAACTTTAAACAGTAAACAGCATGGAACGACTTCGATTATCACTTTTTGAATTAAACTCCATGGTCCGTGAGGTCATTTCGATGTCCTTGCCCGACAGCTATTGGGTGGAAGCGGAACTCTCCGAGGCTCGCGAGGGCTACGGAGGGCACTGCTATCTGGAACTCATCGAGAAGGATGAGCGGTCTAATACGCCCATTGCCAAGGCGCATGCCTCCTGCTGGCGAAACCGATGGATGTTCATCAAACCGAATTTCGAGCGCATCACCGGACAGCGCATTCATGCCGGAATGAAAGTACTGCTCAAGGTACACGCGCAGTTTCATGAGAACTATGGCTTCTCCTGGATAGTAGATGATATTGACCCTAACTATACGATGGGCGATATGGCGCGCAAGCGGCTGGAAATCATCAATACGCTGAAAGCAGAGGGCGTATTCGAACTGCAGAAGGAGTTGGTGCTCCCGATGTTCTGCCAGCGCATCGCCGTCATTTCCAGCGCTACGGCAGCAGGTTATGGTGATTTCTGCAACCAGCTTGCCGATAACGATTATGGTCTGCAGTTTCAAACCCGCCTCTTTCCGGCTACGATGCAGGGCGAGGGGGTAGAGCAGAGTGTGATAGCTGCCCTCGACAGTATCAATGCCGAATGGGAACAGTTTGACTGCGTAGTCATCATCCGAGGCGGTGGCGCTACGAGCGATCTCTCTGGTTTCGACACCCTGGCGCTTGCCGAGAATGTGGCAAACTTCCCGCTGCCTATCATCACGGGAATAGGACATGAAAGGGACGAGAGTGTGCTGGATATGATTTCTTTCCAGCGTGTAAAGACACCGACAGCCGCTGCCGCCTTCCTCGTTAATCATCTTACTGAGGTTTATGCCCGTGTGGTGAATGCGCAAGAGGCTATCGTGCAGAATGTGAAGCACCGTCTGCAGGTGGAGAAGATGAGGCTCGACAGATTGAGCAACACGATTCCTGTCCAGTTTTCGCTGGTGAAGACGAAGCAGGGAGCCTATCTCGACCGCTTGATGAGCCGTTTAAGCACAAATGTCCAGTCGAAACTATCGGAAGCCCAGCGCCATTTCGAGATTCTTTCTCAGAATATTCTGCCGATATTGGAAAGGAAGATGCTCAACGAGAGTCATCGTCTGCAGCTTCTTTCCCAGCGCATCCAGGCACAAGACCCCGAATTGTTGCTGAAACGTGGCTACAGCATCACGCTGAAAGATGGCAAAAGTATCCGTTCTGCCTCGCAACTGAAGTCTGGCGACATCATCGAAACGAGGTTTGCCGAGGGCAGCGTGAAGGCAAAAGTTGAATAATAGTTTATAATTTATAGTTAATAGTTTATACCTATCTGGCTAAACGGCGAAGCCGCTATAAACTATTAACTCTTAACTAAAATAGGATTATGGAAAAAGAAGACATGAAATACGAACAAGCCGTAAGAGAGCTTGAAGAAATCGTAGAAAGAATGGAGAATGATGAACTCGATATTGATCAGCTCTCCGAGCAGTTGAAACGTGCCAAAACTTTGGTGAAACTCTGTAAAGACAAACTCACCAAGACTGATGAGGAAATCAAGAAACTCCTCAGCGAGGATTGATTTACGATAAGCAGAAACTTGTTGGAAATTGTAGAAGAAAGTTGAATTTTCGCACACGGATCTCACGGATTTTGGCTCCTTCGGAGTTTTGGCTGTGAGGCTTAGTGAGTACCGTCGCTTGCAACGAAGAAGATCCGTGTGCGACTTAAATACCATCCGTAAATATGATACTTAGGCATCGTAACCATGATACTTAGGCATCGTAACTATCTTGTTTACTGCCGGGGGGTAACTAGGGTGAGTAGGAAATCGCTTTTTCTGGGAGTCTATATATATACTATATCTTTCCTATAGTAAACGAACCTTTACATAAGGAAACTCTTAGAAAGTACTCTCCCCTTACTTACCCTACCCACCCGTAGAAGGGCAGGTCGGGGGCGGTATCCTGCTGCGAATAGTCATCCTCTGCTCTTGGCGATGAAGTCGGTGAAGGGTGAACCCCGATGCCAACCTTTGGCGTTAATAATGTGTTAAAAACACCCCATAACCCATTATAATAGAGATTCTTATATTTCTAGCATGCGCTGTATATACAAAGTTCTTTTTACTAGGGTTCACCCCAGAGCCGAAAAGGTGAATGCTTGGGGCAAGTGTTCACCCCGCTGTTCACCATTTGGTAACTATCGGCAAAGATACGACAAAAGGCTTCCTGTTTTATTTCAAGCAATGTTCGTTCATTGGCATTGGGGTTGTTGCATTATCCACTTCCTGTAAGAGGGTGTGTCATAAGTCTGGATAATAGTTGGTGTATAACAGTTGACTACCGCATGCACAACAGGTGTTGTGCATGCGCATATCAGCTGTTATGCAAGCGCACAACAGCTGTTGTGCGACCGAAGATACTGACTGTCTCAACAACATATCCTATCTCTTCCAACAACTTATTCTGTCTCTTCCAACAACATATCCTATCTCTTCAAGCAACATATTCTATCTCTTTCAACAAATAGAAGAGGGTGAATCATAAACTTATGACACATCCTCTTTCAATTTGACTTGAATAGAACGCAAATCAGCGTTTTACATGGTAAAGGTCTTGAAAATCCCTCACTCTGAGGAATTTCCGAACGCATATCTATCTACAACCTTTGCACCCCACTTGTATTGTTTCTGCTTCTCGCAAATGTCCTCGCCCAAACTCCAGTAGAATTTGAGCATTTCCGTATTCACTTTGACAGCAGCTTTTAGTTGTGCCATGCGGAAATGTTTCTTCAGGTCAGACAATCACTTCACATAGTTTTTGTCTGCCATGAAGGAGTCGCTATTCACGAACTGCGGTATATTATCTTTATTTTTCATATCATTACCTTTTTTGAAATCCTTAGTTTCCTTTATATCAGAAAGTGTTGCTTCAATGTCTTCTATTGTAGGCAACTGGCTCTGTATGTTTTCAGGCATGAGCTTAGACATCCTTCTTGTAATTGTGCAACAAGTTATTGCACATTTACTTCGTCTAATTTGGCAACAGCTTGTTGTCAAATTGTAAGTTGCTCATTATAAAACTGATACCATTGTCTGATATACTTCAAGTTTCTGTATGAAAGCCCTTTCATATCTGGGAACTCTGCCACAACTTGTGGAAAGTTTACTCTAACAATCCCAACTCTTTCAGATAGCCCTCAATCTCCTTGTCAAGGTCAGCACGTTTGGCCTCCAGGTCCTTGATTGCCACGTAGTTTGTTTGCAACTTCTCAAAGTTTGTCAAGAAATTTCTGTTGTAATTCTTCGCTCATATCGTTATTTCTTTTTTATATTCAATGATTCACTGACATTGATATATTTTTCGTCTTTATCTGTTATATACTGATGGCTGTACTTTCCTTTTCCCTCATTTAGGATTATTACACCATTCCAAAAGGATGTCGGACTTATGGCATAGCTTGGGTCTAAACAGAATATTTTCTTGACACCGTCTTTTTGTTTTCTTCATACCCAATAGCAAGTACAGCATGAGCGCCACCTTTAAAAGACAGAGCGGTAATCAAAGGCGTGTCGCTATCTATTGCAGTCCTAAGTTCTTCTACAAAAGAAGTTTGGTCTGATAAAGATGCTGTATATTGAAGAGGCGAAGATGTAACCTCTTTAGCAAAAGAATGGGATAGCTTTTCTTTTATTTCGGAAAAATAAAATCCATCACGGCACAGTCCTTCTGTCACAAAGAACTCTTTGAAAAGTCTCCCTTTTGCGGTATTTCCCTTAAATGTTGTTTTCAAGTTGACAACTTGATTACGAGTAAGAACCTTTAGTATGAGCAGGTTCATCATCATGGAATATACGGCACAAGCCCCATCCATTTCTCCTTGTTGTAAATGGATAGGTTGCCACTTGCGGTTAAATACGCTAACACCCGAAGCCGTTATATCTAAATCTTTAATAATCTTAATCATTGTCACTTTGTTATTCCCAACTGCCAAGACTCTCGGTAGATATAGACCTTGACTTTACTGTGGATTGCGACCGAGAATCCATGCTCTCCATTCGCCAAGAAGTGAATAACGAGATTCTACGCTATATGGAGTCGGATGGTTCTCGAATCTGGTGCTGTGCTCGTCATCAATGATGCTTTTCTCTTATTCTTCTGCCAGTTCTTTCATCGCATCGTTTAATGTGTTGAAAAGAACGTTGATGTTTTCTTCTTCATTCTTGCATGCCTCCTTGAAGAGGGCAACAGGATCTTCGGTGCTGCTCTTGAGTGGAGTCTCGTTGAGCAGGATGTTGACATTGTTCAGCAGCATGCCGTGAAGGGTAGGCATGTGGAGCTGGTGTTGTTCGCCCTCCTTGCTGCCACACTTCAAGCCTGCGGCGTATGCCTTCACGATGATGCGGACCAGGAGATGGATTGCCATCGGCTCGTCGGCGAGACTGATGAGAATGCCGTGGGTATAATCGCGTACATGCTCTTCAAGAGTGGTAAACTTGCCTTGCAGAAGCCAGGTGAAGTTGCGCTTGTATTCTGATTCCATCGCTTTGTACAACTGGTTCGATTTGCAGGCTATGCGCAGGTAGTCGAGCATGGTTGGCTCAAAGGTCGGGTCAGCCTGTTTCATGCTGTCGAAGTTCTTCTTCATGCGCTCGTTGGCTTCCTCGGCAGTCTTGTAGTTGAGGCGTACCAGGGTAGAGAACATGATGTCGAAGAAGTATTGGTTTACCTCGCCATAGTGCTCCAGCATCATCTGCTTGATCTGTTTCGGGTCGTTCTTCTTGCTGAAGTCATTGCCTTCGATGGTAGCATCGATGATGCCACGTGCGTAAGCTTCGAAGAAACCTCTTACAAATGCAGCTACTGCCTGATAACTGTTGATTCTTTTGCTCATTTCTTGTCTGTGTTTATTGGTCTGTTCCTGTTTGGGAATAACAGCTTCTTATTCAAAAGTCTTAAATTCATACCCCTGTTCCATGAGCCATTCTATGGCCTGAGGGAGTGCTGTCTTCAGCTTTTCAATGCTCTTCAGCGAGTCGTGGAAGGTGATGATGCTGCCATTGCGGGCATATCGCTTCACATTGTTCACCACATCTTCTGCCGTCATCCATTTGGAATAGTCGCGCGTCACCACGTCCCACATGATGACCTTGTAAGTGCGGTGCAGCCACCAATACTCACTTGGTCGCATCCAGCCGTGAGGTGGACGGAAGAGATGGGCATGGATGATATCGTTCGCCTTATTGGTGTTGAGCACGTAGGAGATGACGCGGTGCTTGAAGGCACCGATATGATTGAATGTATGGTTGCCAACCTGATGACCCTCTGCCACAATCTGGTTGTAGAGGTCATGATGGCGCAATACATTCTCGCCTACCATAAAGAAAGTAGCCTTGATATTGTACTTTCTCAGGGTCTCTAAGATGAATGGAGTTGACTCTGGAATTGGACCGTCATCAAATGTAAGATAGACAGAATGGTCTTTCTTGTCCATTCTCCAGATGGCCTTTGGATATAACCATCTGAGCCATTTGGCTGGTTGCTCTATGAACATGGATAAAACAGGTTTATATGAATAATGAAAAGTTTGGTGTCGTGTTTCGCGACACCAAACTTTTTTCTATTTTTTACTGATTGCCTTCCGGCATTCTGCCACCTCTGCCATGATAGAGACGGTAGAGGTTGTTGAGCTGCTTCTCATACTTCTGCTCCAACTGTGGACTCACCATTCCGGCAGCCTCGCAGATGCTCTGCATGATCATAATCTGACGGATGCAGTCGTGCTCTGCCTGGAGGAAACGGTCGTTTGGCAGCGAGAGATAGTAGTTGAGGTATTGTGAAGCATTCTTCCATACCGCTTCTATATATTCCTTGCCCTTGGCTTTCTGACCGGTCATCAGCCAGCCGCGAGCCATATCCAAGCCACCGCTCATGTAGTCGAGCGTAACATTGTAGGCAGGAATCTCGGTATCAGCCTTCTTCAGGATGTTGATAGCCTTCTGCTTCTTGCCTTCTGCGATGAGCTGGAGGGCTGTCTGGGCGAGCAGGCGACGGTGGGTATAACACATACGCATGGTTGTCTCGTCGATGTAGAGTCCCTTCTGCTTCAGGTTGCCGAACTTGAATCGGGTCATGATGTTGTGATAAGCCTTCTCTGTATCGAAGTTCTTGGCACCTGGCTTGTTGGTGGTGAACGGAGTGATACGGTTCACAAGTCCCTCCTGTACGAAGTTGTCACCGAGGTTCATATAGTTCTCTTCGCCTACGGTGAGTGCTACGTAGAGCGGACGGGTCCAGTTGCACTGTGCCAGCATTTCGAGCATCATGAGGTCGTTCTTGTAGAGTGCGCTCTTGCCGGCAAGAGAGATGACCATCTTGTCTGGAATAGAATCTGATGCCATCATCATGCCGCTCTTCTTTACAGCCTCCTTGTCGATTGTGACATAGAGGGTATCCGTAGGGATGAAGTGCATGTCAGGGTTCTTGCTGCGTACCCAGTTCTTCAGGATGTTCTTGAGCTCGAACGGTTCGTCACCAAACTGCTTCTTGGCATTCTCTGGATCCTGCTTGTAGAAGTCGAGAATCTGCTTCTTTGCCTCAGGTTCAACAGATACATATTCGTTGGTACCTGAACAGAAGTCGAGACGTGGCCAGGTGATTGGCACAGATGGTGAGTTGTATGCAGGACGCATCATCTGGTCGATATACCAGTCGGTCTGCAGGTAGCTCAGGTTACATACGCGGGCATCTGTTCCTACGCCTTCTACCTCCTGGTTGTACCAGAGTGGGAAGGTATCGTTATCACCATTGGTAAAGATGATAGGGTTTCCCTTCTCCTGGAGTGACATCAGGTAGTTCTGACCGAAGTCACGGCAGGTGTAACGGTTTGAGCGGTCGTGATCATCCCAGGTCTGTGATGCCATCTGGATAGGTACGAGAAGTGTGATGACTGCTACGATGGCTGTTACAGCAGTACCGCTGAGCTTCATCTTGCGCTTCAGGATGTCGATGATGGCGAGTACGCCGAGACCGCACCAGATAGCGTATGCATAGAATGAACCGGCGTAAGCATAGTCACGCTCACGTGGCTGCATAGGTGTCTGATTCAGGTAGATGACGATGGCAAGACCTGTCATGAAGAACAGGAAGAATACAATCCAGAACTGCTGGATTCCGATAGGGAGGAGCACTTCCTCTTCCTTGCCGTTCTTCATTACCTTCTTCTTGCGGGTATACCAAGCCTGCCAGAAAAGTCCGATGAGACCGAGAATCAGCGGCATGCAATAGAATACATTGTGCCCCTTGTTCTCCTTCAGGTCGTCTGGCAATTTGCTCTGGTCGCCATAGAGTGAATCATCAATGAATGAGAAACCGGTAATCCAGTTGCCGTGCTCTGGCTCACCATTGCCCTGGATGTCGTTCTGACGGCCGGCAAAGTTCCACATGAAGTAGCGCCAGTACATGAAGTTGCACTGGTAAGAGAGGAAGAAGCGGATGTTGTCAAACTGTGACGGCATCTTCACCATGATACTTTCTCCGCAGCGGTCGTAAGGAATCTCTGTGCCTTCTACACCGCCCATCCAGTCTTCGTATGCCTGGGCATGATCCGAACTGTACATACGAGGGAAGAGCATGTTCTGGGCATAGATATACTTATTCTTGTGACTTACTACGAAGTAAGAGTCCTTCTCATCAGCCGAAGCTTTCTCCTTGCGCTGGTAAACCGGTGCGCCTTCTTTCATGACAGGCTTGCACATGTTGCCGTCTACTTCGAGGGCTACCTGTGATGTATAAGCCTGGCCATAGAACAGAGGGCGGTCGCCATACTGGTCGCGGCTCAGATAACTTCCCAGGGTAAAGATGTCCTCAGGAGAGTTCTGGTCCATAGGAGGGTTGGCAGAAGAACGGATCACGATGAGTGCGTAGCTGGAATAACCAATCATCAGCATCAGCATGCAGAGCAAGGCTGTATTCTTGACGCGTGCTGAGATGAGCGGCAGGAGCTGCATCTTCTTCTTGGCGATGCCTGTAGATTCGTCAACGCCTGTTACTACCTCCTGCTTGCGCTTGTAGCCGAGTACGAACCAGAGAATAACCAGCACGATGATGCCGGTAATGGCAGCAGTCCAGCCATATCCGTAGAATGGGATGCCGAGCATGCCGAAGCCGAGAACAAAGGCGATATTCTGCTTCTTCTCGTTCTTCTCAGAAGCATGGCAGGTTTCGTAGATACCCCAGATAACTGAGGCTACGAGACAGATGATGTATACGATTTCACCGGTATTGAACGGACAGCCGAGAGTGTTGACAAAGAACAGTTCGAACCAGCCGCCTACGGTGATGATACCTGGAACCACACCATACAGTACGGCTACCACTACGAGGAATGAAAGGAACAGCGCCAGGAGCGAGCCCTTGAGGTTGGCATGTGGCACCTTCTTGTAGTAATAAACCAATACGATGGCTGGGATACAGAGCAGGTTGAGCAGGTGGACACCGATACTCAAACCGGTCATATAGGCGATGAGCACAAGCCAACGATCGCTATGAGGCTCGTCAGCATGGTCTTCCCACTTCAGGATGAGCCAGAATACCACAGCGGTAAAGGCAGAAGAGAACGCATAAACCTCACCCTCGACAGCTGAGAACCAGAAGGTATCGCTGAAGGTGTAGATGAGTGCGCCCACCATACCGGATGCCTCGATGGCAATCAGCTTGCTGGTAGTCAGTTCTTTCCAGTCGCTGATGACGAGTCGGCGAGCCAGGTGGGTGATGGTCCAGAAGAGGAACATGATACAGACGGCGCTCAGTAGGGCGCTCATCGTATTTACCATCTTGGCTACCTGGGTAGTGTCGCTGGCGAAATGTGTGAAGAAATTGCCTAAAAGCATGAAGAATGGTGCCCCAGGTGGGTGACCGATCTCCTGCTTGTAAGCAGTCGTAATAAACTCAGGACAGTCCCAGAAGCTGGCTGTCGGTTCAATTGTGGAACAATAAGTGAACGCCGCAATGATGAATGCGACCCATCCGAAGATATTGTCCACTAATCTGTACTGTTTCATTATTGTTTAAACTTTAATGTATTATATTTCTTTCTGAATGCTTTCTCTGTTTCTGAATGCTTTCTCTGTGCCTTTCAAAAAGGCACATTCCAATTGCAAAGATAATAAAAAGATGAGATAATATGGATTTTTGCACCTGTTTTTTAGGCATTATTATATAATAAGCCTATACATTTAAGAAATGCTCTTCCAGTTTCTCTCTCGGCATATCTGCCGTATCGTGGTAGTGGAGATGATGATTTACGCAGGCGATGTGCTTTACGTTATTGAGCACTTCGGCTACATCATGGCTTACGATGATAATGGCGCACTCCCGGTTGATCTGTTCCAGCATCTCGTACATCTGCTTCTGGAAACGGCGGTCGATGTAGGTGTTGGGCTCATCCAGTATCACTACATCGGGTTTCGAAACAATGGCGCGGGCGAGGAGTACTCGCTGCAGTTGTCCGCCGCTCAAGGCTGCGATATGGCGGTCTTTCAACTCCGTGAGCTGCATCTGTTCCAGACAGTCGAGTACCTGCTGGTGCTGTGCCTGGGTGTATCTGGAAAAGAGGCTCTTGGTCTTGCTGAGGCCGGAGAGTACCACTTCATAGACGGAGATAGGGAACTGTTTGTCGAGATGATTGTATTGGGGCAGATATCCCATGCTGATTTCCCTTACTTCCTCTCCGTCTTTATAAAAGCGGATGCTGCCGTCTGTGGGTTTCATCAGTCCCAGAATAAGGCGCATGAGGGTTGTCTTGCCACCACCGTTGGGACCGATGATGCCAAGATAATCGTCTTTGTAGACGGTGAGGTTGATATCGTGGAGCACCTCCTTGCCTTCATAGCCTGCAGAAAGATACTCGATTTTTATGATTGGAGTCATATTATTGTAGTTTTTACTTCCCAACAACGATTTTCTTGCCTTGTACCGCTGCTGCCGCTTCCTGCATCGCCCAGTTCCAGTCGCCCTGCAATGGATTGATATCCATTGGCTTGGTGTGGCTCTCGTTGATGAAGGTTGTGGTGTTGCGGTTGGCAAATTCTGCTTGAATCAGGCAGAACTTGATCTTTTCTTTTCTGGCTCTCTCGATGAGGCTCTTCAGCTGGGCGGCACTCGGCTCCCTGCCTTCTTCCTCTATGGCAAGCTGCTCCAGCTGGTAATCACGGGCAAAGTAGGTGAGGATAGGGTGATAGATCACAAACTTGCGTGCCATCTCCGGATTATCCTTGAAACTCTTTCTGATGATGCTGTCCTGCCTGTCGATGCTGCAGAGCAACTGCTGATAGTTTTTCTGGAAGAAAGTCTTGTTTTCCGGTTCCAGTTGGCAGAGTGCCTTGAAGATGTTGCTGGAGATGATGCGGGCGTTTTTGCAACTCATCCATACATGCGGGTCGGTATTGCCGCCTGGTGTCTTGGCAGGCGTGATGCCTGTGGAGGTATCTATCACCTTCATGTCAGGAGCGTTGTCCTGCAGCTTCTTCATCCAGGTCTGTTCGAAACCGATGCTTCCCACTTTCAGATAGAGGGCACTCCTGGAGAGTTCCATCATCTGCTGGGCATAAGGCTCGTAAGTTTCTGGATTGTTGCCGTTGGATACCATCACGTTGACATCCACCTTATCTCCGGCAATCTTATCAACGAAAAACTTGTAGGGAGGGATAGTTACGGTAACAGCAGGTTTGCCATCGCTGTTGGCGACAGATTCCTTTCCGTTACTTTCTGCGGTGTGGCCTTTCTGCTGGCTGCCTTTACAGCCCGCGAAAGCCACGCATAATATAATAAGGTATAAATACTTTCTCATAAGCAGTCAATCTATATGAATCAATTCTTTGTTTTCTTTGCAGCTTGTTTAAAAGATGAAACTGAGTCCGTAAACCAGCAGTACATATCTCAACACCTTTCCGATGGTGATGCTGATGACAGAAATAACGATGTTGGCTCTCGTCAGTCCCAAAACGATGGTGATGGCACTTCCCAACAGGGGCAGGAAGGCAAAGAATCCCATCCAGGCTCCTCTGTCGGCCATGAAATGCTGAGCCTTGTCAAGACTCTCTTTCTTTACATGCAGATATTTCTCTATCCATTCCAACTTGCCCATCCGTCCTACGCCATAGTTGAACATAGAACCGAGCACATTGCCGATACTTCCATACAGTACGAGCTGGATAGGTTCCAGTCCGGCAGCCTGTAAGCCCGACATGACCACCTCGCTGCTGAAGGGAAAGAAACTGCCGGCAAGGAAGGCTGATACCAGCATGCCCCAGTAGCCCCAACTCATTAAGAAATCTATAATCCAACTCATAGTAATATGCTCTCTGGTACGAGTATGTTGTAAGCCATGATAAGTACCAGCATGATGAGCAGCAGGATGAAGGATATGTTGGTAAACTTACCTCTGGTGAATGTGATGAAATGGGCGATAAGCGGTGCTGTATTCACAATCAGGATGCCGCCCAGTTCCTGTATATATTGAGGCTGGAGGACGATGAAGATGATGCAGGCAACCGATATCATGATAAACGTTTCGTAGATCATGCGGGTTCGTATCTTATCGCCGTAGCTGGTGCGTATGAAGTGGATGGAACCGATGATGGTGAGCAGGATAACGAAACTCAGGTCCAGTACCTGGTGGTCGGTAACCTGCGAATAATCAAATAGTTCGCTGTAGTTGATGAATTCGCAGAAATGGTCAGCCAGCCCCTGTATGTTGTCGGTATAGAAGAAATAACCGGCTGCAAACCAATAGGGCACGATGAGACCTACTAGTGTTGCAAAGAATGTCTTTACGCTAAACGAGAGGGTAAACACCATCATCATAATCCACAGGATAGGCATGAAATAGCCTATCTGCACGAAAACCATCGATGCCAGACCGATGCAGGCAAAGGCGTAGAAAGTCCAGCCTGTTGAGCGTTTATCCTGATAGCAATTCCAGATAATGAGATAAAAGGCGATGAAACACATCGTCACAATACTGCTTTTTAAAGAGGGGTGGGAGAGTCCTGTCATCGTCAGTAATGCCAGAAAACTGCAGGATACCATTCGGCTGTAGGTACGCATCAGGGCATTACGGTTGTTCAGTTCCACCATCAGCAGGGTAGACATGGCTGTAAAAGCAAATTCTACCCAGATATTGGATACCAATAAACCTACTGCAACCCAAACCAGTGTGGCAAGGGTTGCAGTAATAGGTAAAGAGTAGCGGCTAGCCGCTACTTTATTTTGAAAAGTTTTCTTTCTTAACATCTAATTCAACATTAAAAAACTAAAGGTCCTGTCCGATATCAGAACGGAAGTACTTGTCGGTGAACTGGATCTTCTGTGCCTCAGCAAAGCTCTTCTTCAAGGCTTCTTCCTTGTCCTTGCCGTAGCTGCTTACGCAGATGACACGACCACCGTTGGTTACTACCTGACCATCCTTCATGGCTGTACCGGAGTGGAATACTACTGAACCTTCTACATCGTCGATGCCCTGGATAGGATAACCCTTCTTGTAAGCCTCAGGATAACCGCCGCTTACGAGCATCACGCAGACTGCAGCACGCTCGTCAAACTCGATGCTGCGCTTGTCCAAATCGCCTGCTGCTACACCTTCGAAGAGATCCACGATGTCGCTCTTCAGACGGAGCATCACGCTCTCAGTCTCTGGATCACCCATACGGCAGTTGTACTCGATGACCATAGGCTCGCCTTCAACGTTGATCAGACCGAAGAAGATGAATCCCTTATAGTCGATGTTCTCCTCAGCAAGTCCCTCTACAGTAGGACGGATGATGCGCTCGTCAACCTTCTGCATCCACTCCTTGGTAGCGAATGGTACAGGGGTAACGCTACCCATACCGCCGGTGTTCAGACCGGTATCGTGCTCGCCGATGCGCTTGTAATCCTTAGCCTCAGGCAGAATCTTGTAGTTCTTGCCGTCGGTCAATACGAATACAGAGCACTCAATGCCGCTGAGGAATTCCTCGATGACTACGCGTGCAGAAGCGTTGCCGAACATACCGCCGAGCATCTCCTTGAACTCTTTCTTAGCCTCTTCCAGGGTAGGGAGGATGAGAACGCCCTTACCGGCGCACAAACCGTCAGCTTTCAGTACGTATGGAGCCTTCAGAGTCTCCAGGAATTTCAAGCCTTCCTCTACGTGCTCGCCGTCGAAAGTCTCATACTGGGCAGTAGGGATGTTGTGGCGCTTCATGAACTTCTTGGCGAAGTCCTTGCTGCCTTCCAATACGGCGCCAGCCTTTGATGGACCGATGACAGGGATGTTCTGGGTGCGAGGATCGTTCTTGAAGTCATCGTAAACACCCTTTACCAATGGGTCTTCCGGACCAACTACCACCATATCAACGCCATTTTCTACTGTGAAGTTCTTGAGCGCCTCAAAGTCGTCTGCCTTGATATCTACGTTCTCGCCGACATTCTGAGTACCGGCATTACCAGGAGCGATGAAGAGTTTCTCACACTTCTCGCTCTGAGCGATTTTCCATGCTAAGGCGTGCTCGCGGCCACCGCCTCCTAACAATAAAATTTTCATTTGCTGTAAGTTATTGTTTGTTATTTGATGTAGAAGTAAACTCCCCTTTTTCGGGGGATGTTTACTCCTAGATATTTACTTGAGATAATCGAAGAAATAATTGCTGATGCGCTCATGCAGATGAGTGCTCTGATGACCTCTCATGTTGTGAGGCTCGCCAGGATAGACGAAGAAGTCTGGCTGGGTGCCTGCTGCGATGCAAGCCTTGAGGAAGGTGAGGCAGTGCTGTGGCACTACGGTCACATCGTTCAAGCCCTGGATAATCTGCAGCTTGCCCTTCAGGTTCTTTGCCTGATAGAGCAGAGAGGTCTTCCTGTAACCCTCTGGGTTGGTCTGTGGGGTGTCCATATAGCGCTCGCCATACATCACCTCGTACCAGTGCCAGTCGATAACCGGACCGCCTGCTACGCCTACCTTGAACACATCAGGGTGGTTGGTCATCAGCGAGATGGTCATGAATCCGCCGAAGCTCCAGCCGTGAACGCCAATCTTGTCAGCATCTACGTAAGGAAGCGTCTTCAGATATTCTACGCCCTTCATCTGGTCTTGCATCTCAATCTGTCCGAGTTGGCGGAAGGTAGCCTGCTCGAAAGCCTTGCCACGGTTCTCGCTTCCACGGTTGTCGAGGATGAAGAGCAGATAGCCCTTTTCTGCCATGTAGGTTTCCCAACCACGGCTAGAGTAGTTCCAGCGGGCATCTACGTTGTGGGCATGAGGTCCACCATATACATATATAATGGTAGGATACTTCTTGTTTGGATCGAAGTTTACCGGTTTCACCATTCTCCAGTAGAGGTCTGTTTCGCCATCGGCAGCCTTGATGGTACCGCAGCTGTACTCAGGCACATTGTAGCCCTTCCAAGGGTTCTCGGCAGTGAAGTAAGCGGTGCGCTTGCCGGTCTCGGTATTCACGAGGGCAATCTTGCGAGGCACGGTAGGAGTAGAGTAGTTGTCGAAGACATACTGTCCGTTCTCGCTCAAAGTAGCGCTGTGCCATCCCTTGCCGCAATCATCTACCAGCGTACGCTTGCCGGTTTTTGTATCTACGGCAAAGATGTTTCTCTGGATAGGCGATTTCTCGTTGGATGCGATGATGATACTCTTGCGCTTGCTGTTGAAACCGAGCACTTCCATCACCTCCCATTTACCGGAAGTCAACTGCTTGATTTCGAGCGATTCTGTGTTGCTTGCCATGCGGCTTCCGTGCTTGCCCAGGGTGCAGAGATAGAGGTGGTTGTAGCCATCCTTGCGGCTCTGCATGATGAAACTGCTGCTGTCCCAAGGCAGGAACTGGATAGGGTGGCAAGGCTCCACGTATTTCTCATCGGTCTCGCGATAGAGTTCGCCTGTCTTCTCGCCGGTTTCTGCATTGTAGGCAGTCAGACGGCAGTCGTTCTGGTCGCGGTTCAGTTCGAACATATAGATGGTCTTGCTGTCCGGACTCCATGCGATGTTGGTAAAATAGCGGTCGGTTGGATCGCCAGCCTTCAGATAGACGGTCTTGCCGGTCATGCAGTCGAACACGCCTACGGTTACCTTGTGTGATGTCTCGCCTGTCATCGGATACTTGTCTGGTGCAGGAGTAGCAATGCAACTCTGTGTTTCAGGATGATTGAAACCGATTTCCGGGATGTCGACCTGCGGATAGTCGGTTACCATACTCTGGTCCATGCGATAGAAGGCGAGCAGTTCGCCGTTCGGACTCCAGAAGGTTCCCTTGCTGATACCGAACTCATCGCGGTGAACACTCTGTCCATAAACAATTTCGCGGCTTCCGTCCTTTGAGAGCTGGAAATCGTGAGATTTCTTCTCTTTTGTCAGGGCGTTGCTGGTTACATCGAAGATACGCACATAGAGGTTGCTGCCCTTCAGATAGGCGAAGGCGTTCTGCTGGGCATTAGCCTCCAGGAGGTTCTCGCCGTCAGCAAAATCCATCTCGCTCAGCAGCTTATGCTTCTTGAAGTCTATGGTATAAGTCTTGCTGCCGTTGCTCACCATCACGATGTTCTTGCCTGCAAACGGGAACAGAGCATTGTAGAGGGCTCTTACCTTGATGTCTTTGGTAGGAGCAATCCACTGGTTGATGTCATTGATGCCGAAGAGTTTGGTCTCCTTGCCTGTCGTCTTGTTGACGAGATAGCAAGCATCCACATCCTGGCGAACGAGTTCATTGCCCCACCAGGTGCACCAGCGATTCTTAGCTACCATGTTACGATAGTTGTTGCCGCCGAAGTTCAGGTCTTCCAATGTAAAGGTTTTCTCGCCTTTCTGAGCAGGAACCACGCCCTGAGCCTGTAAGTCGGTTGCATTCATAGCCATCATAATCATAGCAGCAAAAGATAATTTATAAATTGAATTCTTCAGATTCATTATATTCTTTACTTTACTTTACTTTATCGGGTTTAACACCCATGCGTCGTGAAACACGACGTATGGGTCGATATGTCTTTAATCCTCGTCGTCGAAGTCAACGCTGAAGTTCTTCTTGCCTCCGCGCTTGCCTCCGAAATCTCGGCCACCACGTTTGTCGCCCTTGAAGCCACCACGCTTGTCGCCTTTCTCGAAACGCTTTCCGTCGCGCTTGCTACCGAAGTCACGGCCACCCTTGCGGTCGCTCTTGAAGCTGAGGCTGCCACGCTTGTCATCGTCGTCATCATTGCGTCGACCGCCACCGATACGTGAACGACCGCCCTTATGGAACTCAGCACGCTTCTTCTCGAAGTCTTCCAGACGGTGAGTATGGAACTTGAAAGAACGGATATCGTCCTCCTCGTTTTCAGTCTCCTCGCTTACACGCTTCTTGAATTCACGCTCCTTCTTGAAACGGTGCTTCTGAGCCATCTCGCTCTTCTCGCGCTCTGTCTTCACAATACCGCCTTCAGAACGGAAGTCCTTCATCTTGCCGTCGAACATCACATACTTGCGGAATTCGCACTCCAAGCTTCCGTTGAATACAGGAATCTTGATAGATGGTTTCAGACCAATCTGCTCGAAGCACTCCTCGCGGTAGCTCAATACCCAAGCCTCGTTGCCGGCAAAAGCCTTCTTGAAGCGCTCACCTATCATCTTGTAGGTGTTCAGGAGGTTAGGGGTAGAGATGCGCTCACCGTATGGAGGGTTCATCACGATGATGCTCTTCTTGGCTGGCTGGGTGAAGTCCTTGAAATCAGCCTGTGAGATGGTGATGTCCTTGCTGAGACCGGCAGCACGAACGTTGAGATTAGCTGTATTGACAGCCTTCATGTCAACATCGTAACCATAGATATGGTGCTCGAACTCGCGCTCCTGAGAGTCGTCGTTATAAATCGTATCGAAGAGATCCTGGTCGAAATCGTTCCACTTCTCGAAGGCAAACTCCTTGCGGAATACACCTGGAGAGATGTTTCGGGCGATGAGGGCAGCTTCGATGGCGATGGTACCTGAACCACACATCGGGTCGATGAAATCGCATTCGCCCTTCCAGCCGGTCATCAGAATCATACCTGCAGCGAGAACCTCGTTCAGAGGAGCCTCTACCTGCTCCTGGCGGTAGCCACGGCGGTGCAGACTCTCACCACTCGAATCGAGACTCAAGGTGGCATTGTCTTCTGCAATGTGGATGTTGAGGCGGATATCCGGGTTAGATACGCTGATATTTGGACGTGTACCCTGCTTCTCGCGGAACCAGTCAACAATCGCATCCTTTACCTTGTAGGTTACGAAGCGTGAGTTGCGGAACTCCTCTGAGTAGACTACTGAGTCAACAGAGAAAGTCTTCTTCACGTCTAAGATGTCATCCCACTTGATCTTCTGAATCTGATCATACACCTCTTCAGCGCTTCTAGCCTTGAAGTGCTTGATAGGCTTTAAGATACGGATGGCTGTGTGCAACTGGAAGTTAGCACGATACATCATTTCCTTGTCGCCTGTGAAAGACACCATGCGGCGACCGATCTGTACATTATTGGCACCCAACTGGGTGAGCTCTTCAGCCAAGACAGGCTCGAGGCCCATGAAGGTCTTGGCAATGAGTTCAAATTCCTGTTCCATTATTGAATTCTATATCTAATAAACTTTGTTTTTCTTTTTTATATTTCTTTGTTTTCGGTTTCATATCCTTGGTAACCCATACGTTGGCTCCCACTACGCAGCCTTCTCCGATGGTGATGCGACCGAGGATGGTGGCATTGGCGTAGACGATGACATCATTTTCGAGGATAGGGTGGCGAGGGATTCCCTTGATAGGGTTGCCGTCCTTATCGAGTGGGAAACTCTTGGCTCCGAGGGTTACACCCTGGTAGAGTTTCACATTGTCGCCGATGATGCAGGTAGCTCCAATCACCACACCCGTACCGTGGTCGATGGTGAAGTGCTTGCCGATGGTAGCCTCCGGGTTGATGTCAATACCGGTTTCCGAATGAGCCAGCTCAGTCATCATTCTCGGAATGAGCGGCACTCCCAGTTCGTGCAGCACGTGAGCGATGCGGTAGTTGGTAATCGCCTTGATGACCGGGTAGCAGGAGATGATTTCTCCGTGGCTCATGGCAGCCGGGTCGCCCTCGTAGGCAGCCTCTACATCGGTAGCCAGAATCTTGCGCAGTCTCGGAAATTCCATGATTGCCTTGGCTGCAATCACGCCTGCCTTGGCACGCTGGTGCTGCAGTTCAGCCTGGGTTTCCGTTTCGCAGTCGTTGGCGAAGCAGAGACCGGCGAGAATCTGCTCTGACAGCATCTCATAGAGTTTCTCTACTCTTACTCCAATATGATATTTGATGGTTGAGATATTTACCGAAGAATTGCCGAAATATCCCGGAAAGAGGATAGAACGGGACAAACTGATGATTTCTTCGAGCGCCTTGCCCGAAGGAAGTGGATTCCCGTCTCGATGCTGATGGAAGAGACCCTTCAAAGATTCTGCGCTCGAAAGCTCCTCGATGGTCTCTGTCAGCTGATGAGTTAATGTATCTTTACTCATTTTCTTAATGTCTCAATAAAATTTGAGTGCAAAGATACGATTATTTTCTTGAATGACAAAGAAATAGCTACGGTTTTTTGTATTTTTTAGAGTGATTTTTTGAGGGATGAAAGACGGAAAGACCCATGTACGGTGTTTTACCGTACATGGGTCTGGCTTGTCTTATTTTGCGATGCTGTCCAGGAAGAGGAGCAGTCGGTTGGTGACGTTTACCTCTGAAACACCGGAATCGAAGTCGAGCGATACGAGGTTGAGCATTGGGAAACGGTCGTGGAGACGTTTCTCGATGCCCTTGGAAATCACGTGGTTAGCGATGCAACCGAAAGGCTGGAGCGAGATGATGTTGTTCACGCCATCACGGATGTAACCTACGATGTCGGCAGGCAGAAGCCAGCCTTCGCCAAACTGGGCTGCGAGCGAAACCAGTCCCTGTACGTCCTTCGCATCATCATAGATATTGGTGAACGGACGGAAGTAGCGGAACTTGCCGGCTGCCTTGTTTACCTGGCGCAATCTTCTGCCTATCAGCGCCTGATAAGCGCCCTTGATGATGAAATCGGGCACTTTGGTGCAACTCAGCCGCATGTGTTTCTGTATCTCCACGTTCACAAATTCCTGCAGGAAGAAAGGAGCAAGCAGAGGCGGAACCACCTCTATGCCGCGCGAGATGATGTTCTGCTCCAGGAACTGGTGGGCGAAAGGATTGAACTTCAGGAAGATTTCGCCTACGATTCCTACCTTCGGCAGTTCTCTGTCGAGGGTCATCTGGTTGAATTCTTCGGCTGCCTGTTCCAGGAGTCGGATGAGTTCTTTGGCTGAATTCTGGGCGATAGGTCCGTCTATCAGCTGCATGTATTTATCGCGCAACTCTCTGGCAATGCCCGGTTTACGCTCTCTTACGATGCAGGCATTGTACATCTCGTTGATTGCATCGCCATAGAAAATGGCGGTAACGATAATCTGACTGTATTTCAGCCAAGGCACATTGAAACCGTCCTGCTCGTTATAGTCTTGCTTGTCGTCTGTTGAGCCTGATGCTTCGCCTGTTGAGGCTGTTACACCGAGTGTGAGCAGCGGAATGTCCTGGAATCCATTGGAAATCATCGCACGCTTGATGAGACCAGCGTAGTTGGTTGCGCGACACTGGCCGCCCGTTTGACTCATCACTACTGCTGTATTGTTCAGGTCGTATCTGCCTGATTTCAAGGCTTTGATGATGTCGCCGACGATGAGGGTTGCCGGATAGCAGACTTCGTTGTTGGCAAACTTCAAGCCGAGTTCGGCGCTTACCTCATTGCTCATCGGAAGTACCTCAACATCATAGCCTATCAGTTTCAGGATAGGCGGAATGATAGGGGTGAGGTATTCGGTCATGAAAGGAGCGAGAATCTTGCGATGAATGTCCTGCTTGGTGAATACCTTGGTCTGTTGTAAATGTTGAGTGTTGAGTGTTGAATTGGCTTTCCCTTCGGCCGCCGAACATTGTTTCTTCACTCTTCGTTCTTCACTCTTCACTTCCTTTACTCCCTTCAGGCTTTCTATGAGCGAGCGGACACGGAGTTTCAGTGAGCCGATATTGCTCACATCATCTATCTTCAACAGCGTGAAAGGCTTGTTGTGGCGCTTCATGATGTCGCGAATCTCGTCCTGGATAAAACTGTCAGGACCGCAGCCGAAGCTGGTCATCTGGACGAAATGAACCTCATCGCCCTGTTCTGCAGCCCATTGCGCTGCCTTCAGAATGCGGTTCATATACGCCCATTGCTTCACGAGATAAGTCTCTGGCTGACAGTTGTATGCTTCGTTGTTGTCCTGGCTGGCTAATGCTGCCTCATTTCTTTCTGCCGCCAGATCCTCCAAATTGAAGTCTTTGAAATCTGCAAAGAGATTACCCCGGGCGATGTCTTCGCTGATGACGTTGACTCCCAGATTGGCTATCATCTCGCTCAGCTTGTGCTGAATCAGCGGGTCTGTATGATAAGGACGGCCCGCCAGCAGAATCGTAAGTCCCTTGTTTGACTTTAGAATCTCCCAGCCCTGTTTCTTAATCTCAGCTGCATATACTGCCTGAGCATAGAGGGCCTCTCTCAGCGCTTTACGGGCAGTCTTCTTGCTTACTCCCAGTTGCTTGCGATAATCGGTAATCTGCTTTTCCAGCGCCTTAGGCTGGGCAAAGTTGATGACGGGCGTATCGATCGGTTTCTTCAGATTGATGACCGACTTGATGACATCGCTGTAGCCCGAAACGACCGGACAGTTGAAACTGTTCAGCGTATTCTTCGGGTCGTCATTATGTTCATAAACCACGTATGGCATGAGGATGCGGTCTACTTTCGGGTTCTCGTTGAGTTCCTTCAGATGACTGTGAGCCAGTTTAGCCGGGAAGCAGATATTGTCGCTCATCACCGTATTCAAGGCTCCTTCATACTGGCTGAAAGTGGAATCGGAAGAGAGAATCACGCCCAATCCTGCTGCCCGGAGCAGCGCATTCCAGAACGGATATTCCTCGTACATGTTGAGGATGCGAGGAATGCCTACTTTGACGTTGTGTTTTGCAACTTCAAGTGGGTTAACTTCTTCTCTATCAAATAGTAAACTATATTTGTATTCGTAGATGTTTTTGCCTTTTATCCCGTTTGCTCCCTTGTTGTTAAACACACGCTCACACTTGTTTCCGGAGTAGAATCGGTTGCCGCCGGCAAAGGTGTAGCGGGAAACATAACAATGGTTTTCGCAGCCTTTGCATTGCAGTTGTTTGGTTTCATAATGAGCCAGATTCTGGAGATCATCGATGGATCTTGATGAGGCAGGGTGCTCGTCTTCTGCAGATGTGCGATGCTTGTAATCTGCCGCCGCATGAAGGGCACAACCGTAGGCGCCCATCAGTTCCGGCATGTTGCTTCGTGCCACTTCGGTATGGGTGAGCAACTCAAATGCTCTTACCACCGCATCGTTTCTCATCGTACCTCCCTGCACAACGATTTTGCCTCCAAGGTTCTCATTACCATGGAGTTTCAATACCTTATAAAGACAGTTCTTGATGACCGAATAAGAGATTCCGGCAGAAATATCAGCTACAGATGCGCCCTCTCTGAGCACCTGCTTCACCTTCGAGTTCATGAAGACGGTGCAGCGGGTTCCCAGGTCGCAGGGAGCCTTCGACTGGCAGGCGAGTTGGGCAAAATCGCCTACAGAATAACCCATGTTGTTGGCAAAGGTCTGGATGAATGTTCCGCAGCCCGAACTGCACGCCTCGTTGAGTTCCATGCGCACCACAGCCCCTTTCTCCACGAAGATAGCCTTCATGTCCTGTCCGCCGATGTCCAGGATAAAACTCACGTCAGGCATGAGTGAGGCAGCAGCTCTTTCGTGCGCCATTGTTTCGATAATGCCGCTGTCGAGGCCGAAAGCCGCCTTGATAAGTTCTTCGCCGTAACCTGTAGAGCAGGAGCCTACGATTTCCAGTTCTGCGCCTCGCAATGCAGCTTCCTGCTTCAGGGTGTTCAGTCCATCCGCTACTGCCTTGATCGGATTTCCCAGATTCAGGCGGTAATTTGTAAAGACAATATCTCCCGTAGGCGTCTCCGCATTCACCCTTACCGCAACAATCTTCGTCGTAGTAGAGCCCGAGTCAATACCAATCACAACCTGCTGTTTTCCTTTATTCAGCGGTTGGGTTTCGGTAGCGAATTTCGCCTTTGATTTGAGCCATTCCTGGTGCTCTTTCTCGTTTTTGAACAGAGGCAGCAGACTGCTGGTCCATTCCGTTTGTATTTCTTTTTTCATCCGGCTTCTGAGAACAGATACTGAGGCTGCAGAATCTGCCGATTTAGCCCGGTAAGCACAGCCCAGAGCCGGAATGAGATTGCTGTTTTCTGATACGATGAAATCGTTTGGTGAGAGATGGAGATAATCGCAGAAAGCCTTGCGGAGAGCCGGAAGAAAGGTCAGCGGACCGCCGCAGAGCAGGATAGGAGCCTCGAAGCTGATGCCGTGAGAAAGCGTTACCACCGTCTGTACGGCGATGGAATGGAAGATGCTGGCTGCAATATCTGCTTCGGGCAGATTGCGTGCCATCAGGTTCTGGATGTCGGTCTTGGCGAACACGCCGCAGCGGGCAGCCATCGGATAAACGTGCTCTGCCTTCATCGCCAACTCGCTCATCTTCTGGTTCTCTACGCCCATCAGCACACTCATCTGGTCGATGAAAGCGCCCGTTCCGCCGGCACAGTTGCCGTTCATGCGCAGTTCCATATTTCCGTTTTTCTTGAAGAAGATAACCTTCGCGTCCTCGCCACCAATATCGATGAGCGCCTTCGCCTCAGGATGGGCAGTACGGGCATAGACTGATGCAGCCACCACCTCCTGTACAAACTCCGCCTGGAGCTGTTCGGCAGTAGCCATTCCTACGCTTCCCGTTACGCAGATTCTAGCCTCTGCATCGCCCGTGAGGGCTAAAATCTCATCGAAATATTGCGACACAAGTTCGTTTACACGAGCGTTGTGGCGTTCGTATTTTGAGTAAATTACCCGGTTATCGCTGTCGATAACGGCTATTTTGGCTGTCGTAGAGCCAACGTCCAATCCTATGTAATATGTCTTCTCCATTTCTCTTATCTCAAGTATTTTCTCTTATCTTCTAGTATCTTCTTATCTTCTAGTGGCTTTTCCCAAGTTCCATCTTCTCTCTTCTCATATCCCTGAAAGCGCTCCAGGCTATCGGAACCGCAACGGCAAACGAACAGCAATCTGCCCACATCTGACACATCTCCACGCCCAGCAGTCCGAAGAAATAGGGGAGGATGAAGATGAGCGGAATGAAGAAAAGTCCGCTTCGTGCTGCCGCTACGATGTTGGCTCTCACCGGTTTACGGATGGTCTGCATCAGCATGTTGGTGAGCACGATGCTGGCTACGAGCGGAAAACTGAGCACCTGCCATCGCAAAGCCACCGAACCTACGGCTACAACCGCTGCATCATCGCGGAAGATGCTGATGATGGAAGTTGAGAAGATGAAGCCGAGAAGGGCACAGACGCTGAGGAAAACCGTGCCGCATTTGATGCAGAAAAAGAAGGCTTCCTTTACGCGCCCATAGAGTTTGGCGCCGTAGCAGAATCCGCAGAGCGGCTGGAATCCCTGACCCAGACCGATGACCATCGCATAGGTAAAGAAGGAGATGCGGGTAACGATGCTCATGCCCGCAATGGCTGCATCGCCAAACGCACCTGCTGCCACATTGAGCATCAGCGTAGCGATACTTCCCAGTCCCTGTCTTGACAGCGAAGGGGTTCCGCCGAAGATAATCTCCTTGGCAAAGGCGCGGGTAGGGGTGAAATTGCTGAGATGGATGCGGATGTTCTCGCCTTTATGCGTCATCCAAAAGAGCATGGCGCAGCCGAAACACTGGCTGATGAGGGTGGCTACGGCGGCTCCGGTAATGCCCAGCTGGAAGTAGAGGATGAGCAGAGGAGCCAGAATCAGATTGAGCAGCACACCCGACATGATGCCCTTCATCGCATACATCGTATTGCCCTGAAAGCGCATCAGATTATTCAGCGTAAGCGATGTGGTCATAAAGGGAGCACCCAGCAGGATAATGCCCAGATAACGCTCCGTATAAGGAAGAATGGTGGGCGTAGAACCCATCAGAAGACAGAGCGGTGTGAGGAACACATGACCCAGGATGGCGATGAGAAGACCGGTAAGAAAACTCAGCACAAAGCCCGTGGTTGCCATCTTCTGTGCCTCTTCCGTATGCTTGGCGCCCAACTGTCGCGAAATATAATTGCCCGCTCCGTGACCGAAGAAGAAACCTATCGCTTGAATCACAGCCATTGCTGCAAAGGAAACGCCTACCGCTGCCACACTCTGCGTGTTGATGCTGCCCACGAAATAGGTGTCGGCGAGGTTGTACATGCTCGTCGACAGCATACTGATAATCGTTGGTATGGCCATCGTGAAAATCACATGATGCACAGGGGCATGTGTGAGGAACGTATAGTTGTCTCTTTTCTCTTTCTTCATAACTTTATGATGCTCTTTTGGGGCATTTCAACCTGCAAAGGTACATAAATATCCACAAAGTTGGACAATTATGAACCAACTTTTATAAATTTATAAGAAAAGAGTTGTATTATTCATAAATTTATTGTATTTTTGCACCGTAATTGGATATATATACATAAAACAATATACTAATGAATGATGAGATAAGAATCATACCGATAACGACTAAAAAAGGGCTGAAAACCTTCATTCAGTTTCATTATGATCTCTACAGAGACCATGAGTTTGCCATTCCTTTTTTGCGTTTTGACGAGATGAATACGCTGGACCCAAAGAAGAATCCTGCCTTTGAATTCTGTGAAGCTCAATACTTCCTGGCGGTTGACAGCGAGGCTCGTATCGTAGGTAGAATTGCTGCCATTATCAACCATCGTGCCAACGAAGAGTGGAACAAGAAGCAGGTTCGCTTCGGCTGGTTCGATTTCGTGGATAATGTAGCGGTTTCCTGTGCCTTGTTGCGCGCGGTAGAAAACTGGGGCAAGAGCAGGGGAATGAACGAATGCGTAGGTCCGCTCGGATTTACGGATATGGACCGTGAAGGCTTGCTCATCGAGGGCTTCGACCGGAAGTCTACGATGTATATCAATTACAATTATCCTTATTATAAGACGCATCTGGAGAGTTATCCGCTCTATGAGAAGGATAACGACTGGCTGGAGTACCGCATCAGGATTCCGGAAGTGACGCCGGCTAAGTTTGCCAAGACTGCCCAGATGATAGAGAGCCGATATAATCTGCAGGTTCATAAGTTTACCCGCCGGGAACTGACCTCGGGAGGAATGGGCAGGAAAGTGTTCGAAATAGTGAACGAAACTTATAAGAATCTCTATGATTTCCAGCAGCTTACGGAGAAGCAGATAGATGAATATGTAAATACTTATATCAAGAAGGCTGACTTGAACCTGGTAACGGGTGTGGTAGATGGCAACGCTGGCAACAAGCTGGTAGCCTTTGGTGTTTCCTTCCCTTCGTTTACCGATGCGCTGCGCGAGATAGGCGATGGCAAGCTTTTCCCTACGGGTTGGCTGAAGGTGCTGAAGGTTCTGAAGTGGCACAAGACGGATACGGTAGATTTGCTTTTGATTGGTGTTCTTCCGGAATATCGCAAGAAGGGAGCCAACGCGCTTATTTTTGCCGATCTGATAGAGCAGTATCACCGTTATGGCTTTAAATGGGCTGAGGCAATGCCGCAGATGGAGACCAATACCGGTGTTCAGAGCCAGTGGCAGTATCTGGAGAGCGAACAGCATCGCCGTCATCGCTGCTATAAGAAGAAGATTTAAAAGTCTCTGTTTTGAGCCGTTTAGGCGCAAAAAAGATAGAAAATGGGCTAAAAAGTTAAAATTACTAACTCGCTCTAATTTGGACTTTGATTGAATATCAAGAAGTTGGGCGTTTGCCTACATAATATAGGTAACAATATGGAAACGAGCGGACTTCTGCTCGTTTCTGTATTTTGCAATATGCAAAGAACACCTCAATTCGGGGGCAAAGATACGATATTTTTCTAAATTTTTCATGATTTATAATAAAGAAAATATCAAAATTAAAACTTTTTGAGAAAAGTTAGTCAAGGTAGAGCTTTTGGTGAAAATCTCGCAAGATTATGCTTCTCCATATGTAACTAAAACATGTTTAATTGTTAAAAAGTTGTTCGATAGTGATTTTTACTTCTATCAAAATAATAGATTCCAAAAATAAAATACTAACTTTGCTAGTAGCTTACATGAAATTAATATGTAACTTGAGTATTAAGTAATATTTTAAGATATTTACTGTATAAATAAGTTCCAACTTAAAACGTTTTAATTATGAAAGCAAAAGTGTATTTAAAAATGTTAGCTTGCTTAGTAGGATTATTGACATTCTATTCTTGCAACAATGATTTAGAGCAAGACAAGAACGCTTCTGTTGAAGCGCAACAAGTTCAAAACGGACAGGAGGTCTCTCTTCAAGAGAATGCTTATGCAGATTATCTTGAACTTATGAAATCATTAAATAGTTCGCCAACAAGAAGTATGTCCACAGCTGAAATCCCTGCTTATTATGGTGGATGCTATATAAATGATGATGGAAATCTTGTAGTCTTAGTAAAAAAGGGAGAAGGTGTATCTGTTCCAAAAACTAGAGCAGCATTATCTCGTTCAACTATTTATGAAAGTTGCCAATACTCTTATAAAGAGTTGCAGCAAGTGGTTGAGGATATTCGGCAAAAAGCACTTGAAGGCAATAACTTTCTATATCAAAATGTGACAATATATGGCATATCTGAAAAAGAAAATATAGTAGAAGTGGGGTTGCTTCATAAAAATTCATCTACAATCCAAGAATTCAAGAAAAAAATCTGCGATAGCAATAAAATCAAATTTGTAAATTGCGGAAAAATCATTCTTAATGACGGAATTGATTGTGCTGGTGAAATCAAGACAATTCGTGATGGCAAAACACACAATGCATCTATAGGGTATAGAGCTAAAGATAAAAATGGCAATATAGGCATTGTCACAGCAGGTCACTTTATAAAAGTTAATGATATTTTAAAAGATTCAGCCAACGTAGAAATTGGCAAGTGTTTATATTCAAAGGAAGAGTATTATGTTGACGCTGCATTTTGTTCAATAACATCAAAAAAACATGCTCCAACTAATAAAATCAAATTCATGAAAGATTTGCAAAAAGATACACTTTCTATAGCTTTGGCTCAACCGCCAAAAGGCTCTTGGATAAATATGGTTGGAATGGTCTCTAAAAGAAGTTCAGGAACTATATTTAATGCAAGCTATGACGTTCCTAACTCAGCACAAAAAACTATTTACAAAGATGTTATATTGGCAAAATATACTTCAAATAGTGGTGATAGCGGTGGTATTGTTTATGCCTTGACAAAAGCGACAAATACGAGATATACTGTTGGGATTAATTTAGGGAGAATCACATACAATGGTATCACTTATGGAGCGTGTATTAAGGCTTATTTAATAAATCAGACCTTCGGCTTAACAAGATATTAAATTATGAATAGATTGACATTGGGTTGTTTCGTCTTCATTTTACTAATATTGGGGACTACTTCTGTTTCCTCAAAAGAAGAATATAATATTAAAAATGAAAGTAAAACATACTTGAATGATTCTTTAAAAATCAGTGCAATTGTCCATGATAAAAAACCTTCATTTGTAACAATTACAATTGAAAATTATGGTAAAAAGCAGATTAGTATTGGCAAGGTTTATGGTTTACTTACATATATAAACAATAGATGGACATATTTGACAAAAGCAAAGAATAAATTTATAAAAATCAATCCAAAGAGCGCTAAGACTATAAGATACAGTCTTTGCATAGAAAAAATTAGAAATTCAGAAATTAGCTTTACTTATTCAGAAAATCGAAAGAACAGAATCAGATTAGATGTGTATAGCAACAATGAATTTATGGGGAAAATTGATTGCGATTTTGCAACGCCTTTTAATGCAGTATGGAGTAAACATGATGGGGTGATAATCGTGAAATACGACTAAAAATTATAATTATGAGGGTGTGTCATAACTCCATGACGTACCCTCATTTTTTGAGGCTAAAAATTCATTGACATTCTGCTACAATCTCTCAATTGTTCATGAATTATATTATGCTATTTTCATTGATAAGTAGATCCTATCTGTATGCTTGGCATTCGACATGCTATTTATAATGGTACGATTATATGTCATAATCCTGTAAACAGAATGAAAAAAGCCGCATCAATACCTGGTTGGGGCAAGATACGGCTTTATTGATAAAATGTGTATTGTCCACATTATAATGGAGCTTAAATGTCCAGCATTCTAATGATGTACTTACCATCTTTCTTGATAAACATGAATGGGTTGAAATGCTTACCCTGTGCATTTATTCCATACCCCAAACATTTGTATTCAGCAGGAGCGACAGACGGAAGTGGATATTCCTTAGTCTTTCCGTTTTTCCTATTTACGATGACAAAGGAATATCTGTCTTTTTGGAAGTTGTCTGTCCTTGGCATGCCATGCTTTACAAGACAATAGATGTTCCTCTTGTCCATCTTTACTGTTGTGATGCACTTTGTGAAGTAAGAACTATACAGATTTCCATATTCATGCGTATAAAATTTTGTGGAGTCTGGTGCAATCATAGGAACTGTATCTGTGTCAAACACCATGTAAACCTTATATTTGTCAAGATGAAGGCTATCTGTCACATACAGTTTTCCTGTGTAACCATTTCCATACAAGAAGGTTTTTCCTTCATGTGCGAATACATTATTAAGATAATAATAGCCTGTTCTGCTATTTTCTTGAATACGCTCTAATTTGCCGTAATGTCCATCACACTTTCCGTCATTGATACGAAAAGAAGCTATTATTGGATTGAAGGTCTTATAAAAGCTGCCATTAAAAGGGTCTAAATCTTTCTGTCCTACAATATCCTCTTTCTCAAATCCATCCATCGGCCATGTCAACTTTTCGCTTCCTGTCCATAATTTGTTATTGAACAAGTCGAACACAAAGTGAAGATAGAAATACTTGGAATGTTCCAAATCGAAATCTGGTGAAATCATCTTGCCTAACGTATAATTGTTGATGTCTCGTATCAAGACAGCAGGGGCATTGTAAAAGCTAAAGTTCCATTCGTTGCCTACTTTTTCTCGAAGAATCTTTGGCAGGGAATAGGAAATTCCGATATGAGAAGAGTCCAACATATTTGCAGACAATGCTATGTAAAAGCTAAAACACTGCGGTGGTTCGCCCAAGTGGCTGGAGGCTCAAAGCCTCCAAGGAACGTTGCATGATGGCTTAGCCATGCCATTATTTTTTGTCCTTTTCTCTTTTGGCAATGAGTTTGTCCATGTCGCTTGAAATCTTCTGCTCTGTCACCTGCGCATAGACCTGTGTGCTTGTAATGTCTGCGTGTCCCATCATCTTGGCTATGCTGCCGATGGGAATGTCCTCGTTGAGCATCAAGACTCCGAATGTATGGCGGCTGGCGTGGAATCCCAACTTATTACTTATGCCAAGCACCATTCCAAGGGTATGCACATCAAGATAGATGTCTTTCTTCTCACCCAGTGGAAAAACAGGCTTGCTGTCGTCCTTATCCAACGAATGGACAAAGTCCCTCAGGTTCTTCTGCCATGTTCGCTTGTGCAGAAAGGTTTGTCTGGCTTTTGAGGTTCGATACCATTCCACGATGATATCACCAAAGTTCAGCAAGAACCTTCCTGTCGTGTCCTTGTCCTTCAACACAGCCTTCAGCATTTCCACGGTGATGATGCCGTTGGCGGTAAGAAGTGAGTTGTATTTATCCTTGACCTCAGCAAGGAAACTTGCCAATCGTCCGTTGTCCCTTGCGTTCCGTACCTCTCCCTTCTTGGCGTTCCACTCCTGTGGGGTACAGGATATGCCTGTGGAAATGGCTGCACTTTTGCCGTCAACGGTGATGCGGCAAAGTATGTTGGCTGTTCCGTCTGCCTTCACCTTCTGTCTGTTGATGTAAGGCAAAATTGAAAATGTACTTCTGCTCATAGTTGTTGTCCTTATAATATAATAATGTAGTTGAAACTGTAAAAAGAAAAGTTGAAAGCCTTGTTCATAATGCGAGAACGAAGTCCTTCTCGGTTGCAGCGATGAACTTGTCCATGTCCTCAAACAGCTTCTTTTGGGTCACTCTCGCATACCGCTGCGTCATCTTCACATCCTTGTGACCGAGCATCTTGCAGATGGTCTCCATCGGCACACCAGCCTCCAGCGTAATGAGGCTGGCAAACGAGTGTCGTCCCGAATGGTAGGAATAGGTCTTGCTCGTTTCCGCCAACTTGCAGATGGTGATGAGATCGATACGAACACGATTCGTGCTCAGCAATGGGAAAAGGGTATCTCTTGCCCCGTCCTCGTATTTCGCCATCAGCTCCAACGCCTCGGGCAGGAGTTTCACCCTGGCAAGTGTTCCGGTCTTCTTGCGGTTATAGACGAGCCATTTGTCGCCATCCTCCAACACCTTGACATTGGCTTTCGTGATGGAAACGGTGTCTATGAAGGCTGTTCCTGCATAGCAGGCGAAAAGAAACAGGTCACGGCTAACGGATAGTCTCGGCTTGTCTTCGGGCAGTTCCGCATCACGGATTTTTATGAAATCAGACATGCTGAGAGCCTTGGGTGTCATAACCTTTGGAGTGCCAACCCGATAATGGGCGAACAGCAGGTTCTTGCACAAGCCTCGCTCAAAGGCGATGCGGCACATTTTCTTGAAGAGCGACACATAGATGGTGATGGTTCCTGATGAAAAGCCTTTCTCGTCAAGCAGGTAATGGTGAAAGTCACTGATGAAAGGCTCGGTCAGCTGTCCGAAAGCCAAATCAGTCAACCTATACTTCTCCCCGATGAACTCAGCGAGATTCTTGCGAATCTTTCTGTAAGTCCAGACACTGCTCTTCGACATATCGATGCCCTCATGGGTGCTGAGTTCACTGATATGCTCGTCCACGAAGGAGAGAAGGGTGGTCTGTGTCTTGACGCTGCCCTGCAAGGCCTCCTTGACATCCTTAGCCTCGAAGTCCGTTCTCTTTTCCACAAGCACATCGAAAGCCTTTTGGATGGAAAGCAACAACTGCTCGATGTCCTTGTTGGTTTCCACGGCTTCCTTGCTCTTGCCCTCCAATCGGCTGGCACGAGGATTCCAAAGCGATGGAGTGCAAGACAACTTGCAGGAGAACTGCGCCATAGTCCTGTTCACCGTGATGCGTCCCATGATGGGAGCTTTTCCATTCTTGTCCATTCCGCTCTTTTTCAGGTAGAGCAACACCTTGAATTTTTCGATTTTCATAACGCTTACATTTTGAGTGTGCAAATATAATCATTTTGCAAGCGTTCCTTGATACGCAAAACATTGAGAATCAGCGCAATAAAATCCGTTGATGCACAAAGTTGCCTTTCCGCATTGTTACCTGCTTTGCATAGGTAACTGTGGCTCACGATTTAGTAACTGAACTACTTCAATATTCCTCACTCGCTTGCTTTATGCCGATTTGGTAACTTTGTGCAAATCTACTCATTCCCAACTGTTTACGTTCCAACCTCTCTTATTCTCCTTTGGCTGCTTTAGAGTTTTATGTTAAACAATCTAACTCGCCGTTTTGCGCCCCGCAACTCATACTTTTTCAGAAGAGAAAACATAGAGTTGAGCGCTTAAATACTATATCTACAACAAATAACAAGATACAAAAAGCCATAAGAAATCTTCCTCAGTTCCTCAGTTCCTCAGTTTTTCTCTGACCCTTTACTTTTATCTTTATTTAGAAGTTTATTATATATATAATATTATATATATATATAATAAAATATAATTACTTACAATTTGTAAGTATCAAGTATACCCCCTAGAACAAAACTGAGGAACTGAGGAACTGAGGAACTGAGCTGATTTACTGATGATGATTTTATCATGCTGGTTGTTGGGGGAGGGTGATAGCGACTTGTATCGTTTGAATCTATGTCGTTAATCCTACCCATGCCCCCTAAAACAGGGGGCATGGGGCAAGTTCTCAATAGAAGTGCAAAAATTTGAGGGGTTTCAGGCTTTATAATCTATACCTGAAAACACCGAGGGGTTTGGGGGCGAGTAGCCCCCATGTATTGAGCTATGTCAAGAAATTCAATGAGCAATGCAAAAAAATAAAATGGGGAGACCGCTGTCTCCCCAGAAATAATTATATTTGCATTGCTATGTACAAACAAATTATTTCGGAGCAAAGGTACACAATAAATGTGTTACTTCAAAAGAAAATGAGTAAAAAAGATATTGCCAAGGCAATAAATGTAGATTTATCCACCATTTATCGCGAATTAAAGCGAAATAGTGGCAGTCGTAACCATTACAACTGGGAAACAGCAGAAGCCAATGCCCGCCGCAAAAAGCGCAGAACTCCAGGCAATCGTCGCATCTCCCAGGAAGTAAGGGAAGAGGCTCTACGCCTTTTAAAAGAGAAGCAATGGTCCCCGGAACAGATATCTGGCTACCTTGCCAAGGAAGGCAAGCGCATCTCTACGGAGAGTATCTATCGCATAATCAGGAAAGACAAAAAAGAGGGAGGTTCTTTGTATAAAAATTGCCGTCACAGATTGAAACATCGTGCAAGACCTGTAGGTGGCAAACGCATTGTCATACCTAATCGTGTGAGTATCAGCGAAAGACCCAAGGAGGTTGATGGAGTGCGATTTGGTGATTTTGAGATGGATACAATCGTTGGAAAGGGTAATTGTGGAGCAATTGTTACATTGGTTGAAAAGCAAACAAATATGCTGTTTATGAGAAAATTGAAGCACGGAAAGAATGCTAAGAAATTGGCTGAGACTGTAAAGAAGATACTTATGCCATTCAAGGGAAAAATAAAGTCCATAACAACAGACAATGGGATGGAATTTGCTGCACATGAGATAATCAGCAAATCTCTGGGTGTACCAGTGTACTTTGCTGATCCGTATTCCTCATGGCAAAAGAGTGCTATTGAGAATGCAAACGGACTCGTTAGGCAGTACATTCCTAAGTCTGCTGCGTTTTCAAACTTCAGTCAGCAGAAAATAACAAAGTTTACGGCAAAAATTAATGAGAGACCAAGAAAGAAATTGAATTTCTCAACACCAAAGGAGTGCTTTTACAAAGACATTTCGTAATTTTGCACTTGCTTGTTGAATTCGCGAAAGATAGAAAATGGGCTAAAAAGTTAAAAATCCTAACTCACTCTAAATTGAGCTTTGGTTGAATATCAAGATGTTGGGCGTTTGCCTATATTATATAGGTAACAATATGGAAACGAGCGGACTTCTGCTCGTTTCTGAATTTTGCAAAATGCAAAGAACGCCTCAATTCGAGGGCAAAGATACGACATTTTTCTAAATATCCAATGATTTACAAGAGGAATTTTATGGAATTTAGAACTTTTAGCGTTATATTCTCTACCAGATAAGCTGATTTCTTAGAAAATATTTGTATAATACGATTTTAAAACATATTGTTTGTAGTAACAAATCCCACCTTAGTACGCCTCTCAACGATGCGTACTAAGGTGGGCCTTTGCTTTTTATTTGGGTATATGAGCTACGACAAGCAACCTATATATATGTACAATTAGTCTTGCTACAAAATAGGGGATTGATAATTGAAAATGTTGCAACGGCTAAACTATAACTTCGCAATATCAGCAATACTTCCGTTTTGCAAATTATCTCCGATACATGCAACAAGACCTGCAAGCTGGTCAGTACATACGAGCAAGCTATCAGCATAGAAAAAATATTTTCCAACACTTCATTCAAAATGCAAGTACGGAACTACACAAAATCCTTTGCAGACTACAACAGTAAAGCTGTTAATCTAAGGCAGAGCCCCCAAATAATTATGACCTTAACGCTGCCATAAACGCTTAATATTGCTCCTGTAACATTTTACTTCTTGCCATTAAGCATGCACCTATTAATCCTGCACAGTCTTTCAGAGTAGATGTTTCTATCTTGGAATCTTCGTTCACCATATTGAGAGAGAATTTCTTGATTCCCATACATATTGGTTGTGTTATGTAGTCACCAGTAACCGATAGGTCTCCTCCTATAACCAACATCTCAGGATTGAATATATTGATGACGCCAGCAAGGGTTGTACCCAATTCTACTGCCATCATTTGTAACGTCTCAATGCTCATCACATCTTCTTTCTTGATGGCTTCGAGAATATCATGAAGTGTTAGACTTTTGTGTTGATTCAATACTTTGTCAGAGAGGACAGATATGCCACCATTCTGTATCTTCTGATTCATCTTGCGTTGTAGTGCAGAACCAGAAGTCTCAGTTTCCACGCATCCAGTTTTTCCACAATGACAAATTATGCCATTATTGTATATATGCATATGTCCAATTTCCCCAGAAAATCCCGACTTGCCAAAATATAATTTGCCGTTGATGATAATACCGATACCAATTCCCCAACTCACATTAACAAAAATGACATTTTTAACACCCTTACAGACGCCTCTGAGGTATTCGCCGTAGGTCATGCACCGAGTGTCGTTGTCAATGCATACTGGTATGTTCAGGCTCTGAGAGAGCATATCAGCCAATGGTTTTTCTATGCAAGTGAAATAATTGTATGCGCAACCAACTTCTGGGTTAACTCTGCCGCCAATGCTCATGCATGCATTCTGTATATTTTCTTTTTTGAAACCTTCTTTCTCTATGAAAGTGTTGATTATTGCTATGAGACTTTCAAAGCAATCTGGGGTATCTTCATATACAAAGTCTATTCTCTCTGGCTGAGTTACCATATTACCACAAAAATCACAAATTCCTAAAGTAAGGTAATCTTTTCCTGTATCTATTCCAAGAAAATAGCCCGAAGTGGCAATTAAATCATACTCTTTAGGAGCCCTCTTTGAATAGTGGGCTCTTTTTCCTGTTTCCTGTACCAGACCGATTTCTATAAGTTCGTTCAGTGTCTTAGTCGTATATGGGATACTGACTCCTAAACTTTTGGAAAGTTCGGCAATAGTTTGTCCTCCATGCTCTATAAGCAGCCTCATTAAAGCCGTCTTTGAAGCGGACCATTTTGTGTTATTGACTATATCTTTTAACATACTACATTTTATTATTAACTACAATTACCTTGCAAAGGTAAATAAATAAATTTATTTTTTTATTAATTGTGTGTTAATTAATCTAAATGCGTAAAATAACAAGTATTTTGTATTTAACTCCTCGCCATCAAAGATGTCATGGTATCAATATTTGTTAGATAACAAAGGATTAATTAATCCTGTCGCATAATATAATAAGGTATAATAGGCAAAATACGGATCATAAATAAATTAAACTAAATTATTTAATCGTTTTAATAAAAAAGTTTCATAATAATTTGGAGGTTAATAAAATTAGTTATATATTTGCACCAAAATTAATAAACAATCTAATAATGATAAAATGAAGAGTAGAAAGTTTTATCCTTGGTTAGTTGTAGCACTCCTTTGGGTGGTAGCTCTTCTCAACTATATGGATCGTCAGATGCTTTCCACTATGCAGGCCGCTATGAAGGTTGACATCGTGGAATTGCAGCAAGCTGAAGCCTTTGGCGCTTTGATGGCTGTCTTCCTTTGGATCTATGGTATTGTGAGTCCATTTGCCGGTATCGTAGCTGATAGAGTCAGTCGAAAGAAATTAGTAGTAGGAAGTCTCTTTGTCTGGTCTCTGGTGACCTATCTGATGGGATATACCTCCAGTTTTGATCAGCTTTACATGTTGAGGGCGTTGATGGGTATTAGCGAGGCGCTTTACATCCCTTCTGCCTTGTCTCTCATTGCCGACTGGCATGAAGGCAAATCCCGCTCTCTCGCCATCGGCGTCCACATGACCGGTTTGTATGTGGGTCAGGCCATCGGCGGATTCGGTGCCACAGTGGCTGCAGCCTTCTCTTGGCACACCACTTTCCACTGGTTCGGAATTCTCGGAATCGCTTATTCGGTAGTATTGCTCCTGTTGTTGCATGATAAGGACAAGGATGCGGTGAATGCGGCACCGGTGCAACAGGTAAAACCTACGAAGGGCGGATTGTTCCAAGGCTTATCAGTTGTGCTTTCTACCTGGGCTTTCTGGGTTATCCTTTTCTATTTTGCAGTACCTTCTCTCCCAGGTTGGGCAACCAAGAACTGGCTCCCTACCTTGTTTGCTGAGAATTTGGGCATCCCAATGTCGCAGGCGGGTCCTATATCAACCATCACCATTGCCGTGTCTTCATTGAATGGTGTACTTTTCGGAGGTGTGCTTTCTGACAAGTGGGTACAGAAGAACATCCGTGGCCGAGTCTATACCAGTGCCATCGGTTTGGGAATGACCATTCCTGCGCTCTTCCTCCTCGGCTTCGGTCATAGTCTGGTAGCCATCGTAGGTGCAGGCTTGCTCTTCGGTATCGGTTATGGTATGTTTGATGCCAACAATATGCCAATCCTCTGCCAGATTATATCGGCTAAATATAGAGCTACTGCCTATGGTATCATGAATATGGTGGGCGTGTTTGCCGGAGCCATGGTTACCCAGGTGATGGGTAAGTTCTCTGATGGCGGTAATCTGGGCTTGGCCTTTGCCGTATTGGGCGTGGTGGTTATCGCAGCGCTGACACTTCAGTTGGTTTGCTTGAAACCAAAGACAGATGACTTAGAATAAAAATAACGATAAAATTTTAACTAACTTACATTAATATATATAATTATGGAAAAGATCATTGGACTTATCGATGCACCGTTTACTCCTTTTTATGCTAACGGTGATGTGAACTTAGAACCTATCGAGGCTTATGCCAAGATGCTTCAGAAGAACGGTCTGAAGGGTGTGTTTATCAACGGTTCATCAGGCGAGGGCTATATGTTGACCACCGAGGAGAGAATGCTCCTTGCTGAGAGATGGGTAGCCGTAGCTCCAAAGGACTTCAAAATTATCGTTCATGTAGGCAGCTGTTGTCTCCGTGAAAGCCGTCGTTTGGCAGAGCACGCACAGAAGTTAGGTGTTTGGGGTATCGGTTCAATGGCTCCTCCATTCCCGCACATCGGCCGTATCGAAGAACTTGTAAAGTATTGCGAGGAGATAGCTTCTGCCGCACCAGAACTTCCTTTCTACTACTACCATATACCTGCATTCAATGGTGCTTATTTGCCAATGCTCGATTTGTTAAAGGCTGTAGATGGACGAATTCCTAATTTTGCTGGTATTAAATATACCTTCGAGAGTTTGTATGAATATAACCAGTGTCGTCTTTACAAGAATGGCAAGTACGACATGCTCCATGGTCAGGATGAGACCATTCTCCCTAGCCTGGCTCAGGGCGGTGCACAGGGTGGTATCGGTGGTACAACCAACTACAATGGTAAGGAGTTGGTAGGCATCATCGAGGCTTGGAAGAACGGCGACATCGAGATAGCCCGTGAGAAGCAGAACTTTGCTCAGGAGGTTATCAACGTCATCTGCCACTACCGTGGTAACATCGTTGGCGGTAAGCGTATCATGAAGCTGATGGGCTTCGATTTGGGTCCAAACCGTACTCCATTCCGCAACATGACCGATGAGGAGGAGCAGGCAATGAAGAAAGAGTTGGAGGCAATCAACTTCTTCGAGCGTTGCAATCAGTTTTAAGTAAAATCCACTAGAACCAGTAAGAATGAACATAAAAGAATATATTAAGCAGTGGGCTGAATCTTATAAGACTGATCTGACAGAGAACATCATGCCATTCTGGATGGAGCATGGATGGGATAAGGTAAACGGTGGTGTTTACACTTGTCTTGATAGAGATGGAAGTCTGATCGATTCCACCAAGTCAGTGTGGTTTCAGGGTCGATTCGCCTTTATATGCGCCTATGCATATAATAATGTAGAGAAGAACCCGATGTGGCTGGAGGCTGCGAAGAGCACCATCGACTTCATCGAGAAGCATTGTTTCGACGAGAATGGAAGAATGTACTTCTCAGTCACAGCCGAGGGCAAGCCATTACGCATGCGCCGCTACGTGTTCTCTGAAACCTTCGCAGCCATTGCTATGTCAGAGTATGCTTTGGCTACCGGCGAGCAGAAGTATGCAGAACGTGCCATCCAGATCTTCAAGGACACCCAGCGCTTCCTCACTACTCCAGGTATCCTGGCTCCAAAGTTTGAGGAATCAGTTCAGTTGCAGAGCCATAGCATCATCATGATTCTCATCAACGTAGCTTCCTGCATCCGCAAGGTCATCAACGATCCTAAGCTCACCGAGCAGATTGATGAGTCGATTGCCAAGTTGAAGAAGTACTTCATCCACCCAGAGTTCAAGTGTCTCCTGGAGACCGTAGGAATGAACGGTGAATTTGTGGATACCTGTATGGGTCGCACCATCAATCCTGGTCATTGCATCGAAACTTCCTGGTTTATACTGGATGTGGCTAAGCAGAGAGGTTGGGATAAGGAGATAACCGATATGGCGCTGCAGATCTTCGACTGGTCTTGGGACTGGGGATGGGACAAGCAGTATGGCGGCATCATCAACTTCAGAGACTGCAGGAATCTTCCAGTACAGGATTATTCACAGGATATGAAGTTCTGGTGGCCACAGACCGAAACCATCATCGCTTCTCTCTATGCTTACCTTGCAACAGGTGATGACGAGTATATCTACAAGCATCAGCGCATCAGCGAGTGGACCTATGCTCACTTCCCGGATGCCGAGTTCGGCGAGTGGTATGGTTATCTTCACAGAGACGGTACCGTGGCACAGCCTGCCAAGGGTAATCTCTTCAAGGGACCTTTCCATATTCCGAGAATGATGATCAAGGCATACTCTTTATGCCATGAGATTTTGAACAAAGAATAAAAATATGAACAAGAACTTAGATTTGTGTATATCGAATCTGGGCACCGTAAGAAACAATCAGTATCAGATGGCGATCCTGCCATGGGGAGCAACAGAGCCTCATAACCTGCATCTGCCATATCTTACTGATTGTATCTTATCACATAGTATCGCAGTGGATGCTGCCGTACAGCTTGCTGCCGACAAAGGCGTGAATTGCATGGTACTTCCTCCTGTGGCTATGGGTGCCCAGAATCCCGGACAGCATGATGTGGCTTTCTGTATCCATTACCGATATGAGACTCAGAAAGCAATTCTGCAGGATATCGTAGAAGCGTTGCAGCATCAGGGAATCAAGAAACTCCTCATCGTGAATGGTCATGGAGGAAACACCTTTAAGAACATGATTCGTGATCTGGCTGTGGATTTTCCTGATTTCATCATTGCTTCCAGTGAGTGGTTCAAGATGAGCAATCCAAAAGATTTCTTCGAACAGCCTGGTGATCATGCTGATGAAGTGGAGACTTCTGTGATGATGCATTATCATCCTGAGTTGGTGAACTTGGAAGAAGCTGGCGAAGGTGCAGCCAAGGGATTCAGAATTCCTGCATTGAATAGCGGAAAGGTCTGGATTCCTCGCAACTGGTCGATGGTATCAACGGATACCGGTATCGGAAATCCAGCTTTGGCTACAGCCGAAAAGGGCAAGATGTTTGCAGCAGCCGTTGTTCGTGAATATGTAGAATTCCTCTATCAGTTCTCTCAGGCAGATACAGTATCTGATTTGTATTAAATATAAGTAATAGAAAATCTAAATAGTAAAATATGATTTTTTCTGCAAATATAAGCAAGGCATTGTGTCTTGCTGCCATGGGTATTTCCCTGATGATGCCTGCACCGGTTGCTGCTGCAACCCCTGCTATGGCTGTTGAGACACAGGCTGTGAACGCTCAGGGCGGCATCACCGTCTTCTCTAACAAGGATGCTCAGTATCGTATTCCTGCCATCGTGGAGTGCAAGTCGGGTAAGTTGATTGCATTTACCGATCATCGTTATCACAACAGAGATATCGGTGGCGGCCGTCATCTCGACATCGTGATGAAGACCAGTATGGACAAGGGCGCTACCTGGAGCTCTCCTGAGCAGATGGTGGCTAAGGGCGGAAACGGTATTGCTACCAGTTTCGACTGCGCTCATGGCGACGCTGCTGTCGTAGTAGATAAGAAGAGCGGCAGAATTCTCCTGATGTGTGCATCGGGCGGCATCGGCTACTGGGAGTCTAAGCGTGGCAATCTCCTGATGATGGGTAGATACTACAGCGACGACGAGGGTAAGACCTGGTATGGCGAGGAGGTGACCAAGCAGATTTACGATCTCATCCCAGAAGTGGAATCTGCCTTCTTTACCAGTGGTAGAATCTGCCAGAGTAAGCAGATCAAGGTAGGCAAGTATTATCGTGTCTATACCGTGTTGTGTACCCGCAGCGGTAACCGCATTCTCTATAGCGATGACTTCGGTCAGACCTGGAATGTATTGGGCAAGAATGTAGCCGAGGCTGCTCCTCACGGAGATGAGGCTAAGATCGAAGAATTGCCAAACGGCAATGTATTGCTCAGCAGTCGTGCGATGGGCGGACGCCACATCAACATCTATACTTATGAGGATAAGAAGACTGCCACAGGCTCTTGGGGCAAGGTAATAGCTTCTGATGCTAAGAATATGGGTGTTGCTGCTCACAAGAACTCTTGCAATGGCGAGGTTCTCATAGTGGATGCCAAGAAGAATGACAAGAAGGTAAAGCTGTTGCTTCAGAGTGTTCCGGTAGGTCCAGGCCGTAACAACGTAGGTATCTACTACAAGGCATTGGAGACTCCTGCTGATTATGCTACTCCAGAGGCGATTGCCAAGAACTGGGAAGGCTGCTATCAGCTGAGCAATACCACTTCAGCCTATTCTACCATGGTTCAGGGCAAGGATGGCAGCATCTACTTCCTTCTGGAGGAGAATGCTTTCAGAAAAGATCCTAAAACCCAACCTGATGACTATTACGACATTCGATTTATGAAATTGAACGTTGGCCAAATAACGAACCATAAATACAAATAATAATAACTAATTATCAATTTATGAACATGAACTCTGATTTGAAACAATTAGTCATGGCAGTATCTTTGGGATGCATGGGCGCTTCGCCAGCATTCGCAGGTACTAACAGCTTGGCAGTGAGTGCCACGCAGCAGACCTCTACCTGTACAGGTGTGGTTGTTGATGACCTTGGAGAGACCGTTATTGGTGCCTCCGTTATTATCAAGGGTACAAGTAACGGAACTGTAACCGACTTGGATGGAAAATTCTCCTTGTCTGGAGTGAAGAATGGCGACATCATTGTCATATCCTACATTGGTTATGATTCCCAGGAAATCAAGTATGACGGTCAACCTCTTCAAGTAAAACTTAATGAAAGCAAGCAAACCTTGGCTGAAGTGGTTGTTACTGGTTATGGTGGTCAGCAGAAACGCGGTACTTTGACCACGGCTATCGCCAAGATGGACAATCGTGTTTTAGAGACGGCTGCAGTAAGTAATGCAGGTTCTGCCTTGCAAGGAAGTGTGACAGGTCTTCGTGTCACTCAGACTACAGGTCAGCCAGGTTCTGAGCCGACCATTACCCTTCGTGGTGGTGCCAGCATCAATGGTGGATCAGATGGTGCCCTGATTGTTGTTGACGGCATCATTCGTGAAAGTTTGGGAGATATCAATCCTGCTGATATCGAATCAATTCAGGTGTTAAAGGATGCCGCATCTACTGCTATTTATGGTGCACGTGCCAATGGTGGTGTAATTCTCGTGCAGACAAAAGGTGGCAAGTCAGGTAAGGCTACAGTTAACTACAAGGGCAAGCTCGGTATGAACTTTGCTCGTTTGGGCTATGACATGTTAGATGCTCATGATTACATCTACTATAATCGCTTGGGGTATCAGCGGTATGCTAATGTTTCTGGTGCCAACAAATTGGAAAACCAAACAGGTTATGGTACCAATTCTAATCTTTGTGATGTCAAGTTTCTTGATGACACCAACAAAAATTTGCTGTCAAAGGGGTGGCTACAGATGAAAGATCCTGTGACAGGCAAAGACCTCATCTATAAAGATTACAATGGTGAACTTGACGATGCTTCCTTCCGTGATGTATCCCTCACTCAAGACCATTATGTTAGTGTGGCTGGTGGTTCAGATAGAGGAACTTTCTTCACATCTTTAGGCTATTATGATGAGGATGGTATGGTTCGTGGAACAGGTTACCAGCGTTTCAATGGTAGCGTGAATGCCAGTTATAAAGTGTTGCCTATTTTGAATGTGAAGGCAGGTGCCACTTATAGTTGGGCAAAGAAACCAAAACTTTGGATTGGAGAATATGAGTTTTTCTATCGCACACGCTCACAGCGCCCTACTTGGAATCCATATTTGGAGGATGGATCTCCTGCACCAGGTTGGAGTACCAGTGATGGTAATCCAGATTACTATCGTCCTCGTTTGACACGTGAGAACTGTACACGCAAATCAACTTATAACTTGGGTTGGGATTTGGATATTATTCCTAAGAAACTCACTTGGAGTGCGAATGCGTCACTCTATCATTATGACTATCAAAATGAAAAGTTTGATAAGAGTTTTCAGCCGCAAACTTCAAACGTCCCTAACAACGTGAGAACTGCAGTGGCAGAAATTTCTAGATTTTCGAATGTGCAGATAAATACTACACTCAATTATAAAGATACTTTTGCTGAAAATCATAATGTGGATGCCATGATTGGTGGTGAGTATTTCGATCACAATACTTTTGATTTCTCTGCAGAGACTCAGAATTCGCCTACAGATGATATTCCTACATTGAACGCAGGTGCCACAAGAAGTAAAACTTACAGTTACAAGTCTCGTTATCGTATTGAGTCCTTGTTCGGTCGCATCAATTATGATTATCAACAGAAATACCTGCTGTCTTTTACTGCACGTTATGACGGTATCTCAAAGTTGAAGGATAATCGATGGGGTTTCTTCCCTGGCGTAAGTGCAGGTTGGAATGTAACTCAGGAGGAATGGTGGAAAAACTCTAAGATTTCCAATATCATCACCAATATCAAACCTCGTATCAGTTATGGTGTGAATGGTAACGTGAATGGCATTGATGATTTTGCCATCTATGGTGTATATAAGCAGATAGGAGCTAAAACCTATAATGGGCAGACTGCGTATTACAACTCTACATTGCTGAATACAGGCTTGAGATGGGAGCAGAGTCGTTCTCTGGAAATCGGCCTTGACTTGGGGTTCTTGAACAATCGCTTGGCTTTTATTCTCGATTATTATAACCGCACCACAGATGATTTGTTGACCAACCTCAACTTGCCTGCATATACTGGTTTTATGTCGATGAAGACTAATCTCGGTAAGTTGCGCAATACTGGATTTGAGATGGAAATAAGAGCTAATATTCTCAATAATCCTAAGGGATTCAAGTGGGATATCAGTGCCAATTTAACTTCTGTAGCCAATAAGATTTTGCAGTTGCCTAACAGTGATAAGCCAAACAATCAACTTGATGGCTATGAAGTGGCAGATGGTACAAAGAAAGATGCTAATGGCAAGCAGATAACCAAATGGATAGGAGGTTACGCAGAAGGTGGTAAGTTGGGTGACATCGTTGGTTATAAGCAGCAACACATTTTCAAGAATTGGGAGGATGTAAAAGCTCATGCCAACATGCGTATCGATGAGGTTGCAAAATTGTATGGTCCTGGTCTTGCTAATGAAATCAATCCAGCCACAGGTAAGACATATGCAACAAGTGCAGGATGGAAACCTATCGAACCAGGAGATGTATGCTGGGAGGATGTAAACCAGGATGGTACAATCAACTCTTTGGACAAGAGTGTATTGGGTAATATTTTCCCAAATGTTACAGGTGGATTCTCTACCACGCTTACCTATAAGAACGTATCACTCTATGCACGTTTCGATTATGCTCTTGGACATACGATCTATAATCATCTGAAAGCTCGTTCTATGGGGCAGTATCAGGGACAGTTTAACAACATTACTTTAGTAAAGGATATGTGGAGCGAAGACAATCCAAACTCAGACTATCCTGCCTATTCATACTCAGATCAGTTGAACAAGAAAAATCTGAGTCGTGAGAGTGATGGCGCTGATATTGATGGTCATAGTTCAAGAATGTATGAAAAGGGAGATTACCTTGCACTGCGAGAGATAACTCTTAACTGGAATATTCCAACTAAGTGGCTTACTCATATCGGCATCAGCAAAGCTTCAGCTTATATCACAGGACAGAATCTCTTCTATATTACTGGATATGGCGGAGCTTCTCCTGAGCCAAAACTCGATAGCTATTATAAAGGTGTAGACTTGGGGCGTTATCCAACTCCTCTCACCCTTCTTTTCGGACTTAATGTAACATTCTAAACCGTCTTTAACATGAAGATTAAAAATATATTTATTACAGCCCTTGCAGCTTTGTCTTTGACAAGCTGCATGGACTTGGAACCAGTAAGTAGCATCAGCGACAGCAAGTACTGGAAGGATCAGGCTCAATTTGCAGCCTTCAATGTAGGTTTGCAAGGCTTGTTCAGGGAAAAAAGTTTCCAATTCTATGAATGGGGAGAATTGCGTACAAACCTCTATGCCGGTACACCATTCTCTGGTGAGGCTGTACATTACAATAACTTATTCAATAATACGCTCAATGCCACAACCCCAGAAGTTACTGATTTCGGTGGTGTTTATACCATTATCAACCAAATAAACCTTATGATTTCGCACACAGAAAATACAGATGTGTTGAACGAGGCGCAGAGAAAAACATATCTTGGTGCGGCATATGGTATGCGAGCTTATCTATATTTCCATCTGCTCAGAACATATGGTAAAGCGGTGCTTTGGCTCGATTACACAACAGGAAACAAGGTAGACATCAGCAATATGGGTAAGGCAGAGGCTTCTGCACAGGAGGTGATGGAACAAATCAAAAAGGACATCAAGGCTTCTGAGGATGCGTATGGTGCAGACATGAGTTTTACCAATGGCAGAGTCTACTGGTCTCATCCAGCTACAGAGGTACTGAAGGGTGAGGTATATCTGTGGAGCGGTAAGCAGATGAATGGTGGTAATAGTGATTATACAATAGCCAAGACTGCTTTAGAAAGCTTAAAAACGGCAGATGTAGCCTTGGAGAACAATTATCGTCAGGTATTCGCTTTTGATAATAAAGAGAATAAAGAAATCATCTTTGCTATTCATAATGGACGAGATGAGTATAATATGTTTAATGATGCTTTGCGTTTAAATCTTGTGATGAATCAGATGATGATGGAAAACTATTATCTTTCTGATGGTACCCAAATGAGCAAGAGTGAGATGAGTGACATGAATGGTGTAGTATATATTCCACTCAACACCAAACTGTATAAGGACTTGTTCCGTGAAGGAGATACCCGTCGACAGTATAGCTTGAAGGATTGTTATACAAAGAATGCTGATGGTAGTTTGCAGTATGTGGGAGTGGTTCAGTATAAATTCATAGGCGTATCTCTTCCAGGCAACTCTTATCGTAGTTTTCTTGAAGACTATCCTATCTATCGGTACGCAGATGCTCTTTTGCTATTGGCAGAGACTAAGATTCTGTTAAACGAAGATCCTTCAGCCGAAATCAATGCAGTACGTGAGAGAGCATACGGCAAGGAATATTTTGCAGAACATAGAGATCAGCTGGCTTACCCACATGATACCGATAACTCTTTTTATGCAAACAACCCGTTTGTGGGTAGTGATGCCAATCCTATTGAGGCAGTCTTGAAAGAACGTTGCCGTGAGTTCTTACTTGAAGGAAAACGTTGGTATGACCTTCGCTTGATGGGTGCAGAATATTGTACTAAGTATACTTCCGCCAATGCCAAACGATTGTTGTGGCCTATTGATCAAAATTCTTTGGGTGAGAATAGTCTTTTGAAACAGACAGAGGGATATAATAATTAAATTTAGGTGGCACATATAGTTAATTTCATCTTAAAATGAAGTGTATTACGTCGTTTTTAGTTTTATCTATAGCGGTAATTATAAATGGTTGTAGTATGATGAAATCAAATATTGAAACACAATTCTCAAATATAAAACTCATATCTGGCTTCCCCTCAGGGGAGGCCGGGTATGACCTAGGAGTCTCGGCCTGCTACGCTGGCTTCATTGGCGATTACCTTATTGTCGCAGGCGGCTGTAATTTTCCGGAGCCTGGTAAGAAAAAGTACTATTCAGGTATCTATGCCGCAAAGATAGCGGAAAATGTAGATTCTCTTAATTGGAAAATGATTGGTAATTTACCTGAACCAGCAGCCTATGGTGGAGTTGTAACTTTGGACGATAGTCTGATATTTATTGGTGGGTGCAATTCTGAACACAGTTTGCGAACCGTATTAAGTATCCAACTGGATAAGAAAGCAGATAAACCTATAATGCATTTTTTGCCAGTTTTACCATGTACAGTGGACAATGGTGGTGTGACAGTCATGGGAAATCAACTCTTTGTCGTTGGTGGCAATCAGGATGGACATCCGTCAAGTTCCTTACTCAGACTGGATATGGTAAAGAATAATAAGTGGATATATGAAAAACAAATGCCAGGTTATCCTAGAGTACAGCCCGTATGTGCTGCCAGCAATGGTACTATCTATGTTTGGGGAGGTTTTTATGAAAATAGTGATTCTAGCGTTGTGTTCACATCTGGTTTGAGTTATGATCTCTTTGCACAAAGATGGACATCGCTTACATCACCTAAAAATTTGCAGGGAAAAGAACTCACTTTGACTGGTGCTACGGCTATGATAGTAAATTCTTCTCCAACTACTTCTAGAGTTGTCTGTGCTGGTGGGGTCAACCAAGAAATCTTCTTAGATGCCATTAGTGGAAAATATTCCCTTGTGGAAAAGGAGAATTATCTTAAGAAAGCTATCTCATGGTATCGATTTAACGATTGCCTTTTGGTTTATGACTTGAAAACAGAACAGTGGAATTCTCCTATAGCAGAAAGTCATTTGTTAGCGCGGGCTGGTGCACAAGTAGCCTTACATGGCAATTCTTTATATTATGTAGGAGGTGAATTAAAACCTGGACTTCGGTCTGCAGGGATTGTCAGAGTTGATTTGATCACGAAATAAAAAGAATGAATGTTGTAAATAGTCAACTGTCCATTAATAGGAAAAAACTGTGTTTAAATCATAACTATTCTTGAATATGAACAAAAGAAATTTCATGTTTCTGGCTCTACTGGGCATCATGGCTTTTCATGGTCATGGCGAGGTAAGGGCACAAGATGCCAGCAGATGGCTTAATGTAGATGTCAATCAGCAGAATTGTGTTCCTCGCCGTGCTGCGTTCTTTGCTTTTGAGAATTTGGATAAGGCTCAGATTTTTGAGAAGAAAAGTTCAGCCAGCTACCTTTCGATTGAAGGCACTTGGAAATTTCATTTTATCAAGGACTATAACAAGCGTCCTGTTACTTGTAATAAACTTGAAGTCATTCGACAAGAGTGAGATGAAGGATAGTGTTGCTCTGACAAAGGTTGCGTTCTAAAGTTGTTTGACCAACTAATGAACATAACCTGTTCGCCAAAGTTAGTTAACGCCAAGGGCAGAATAAAACTGACCAAGGCTATTGTTTTATTTAAATCGAACCCACTTTTTAAGTGGACTCAAGTATGGAATACAATATAAAATCTTTAGTGATTGGCTTGGATTTGGGTGGAACCAATTCCGTTTTCGGCATCGTTG